>ENA-UOUE01001957-UOUE01001957.1-compost-metagenome-genome-assembly--contig:-NODE-1957-length-11015-cov-23.897879_pt1 | contig 11015 bp, 11 predicted proteins | sample MGYA00238146_ERZ747223 | MGnify/ENA primary metagenome ERZ747223 (study PRJEB28781, sample SAMN06268865) | compost metagenome | isolation source: single cell | place: USA: California, Emeryville, Joint... | reverse complement strand
ATCTAATTTCAGCACGAGAACTCGAAAAGTATAGCAACAAAGGCCACCATCTTTGCTGTATTGCCTCGCTGATACTCTTTAGATGGTCGCTGTAATTACTAGTCTAGCCTATTCGATTCAAAATAATTTTTTTACTGAGTCGCAGCAAGAATTTACCTAATCTACCTTTATCAGTTAATTTTCCATTCTGCAGTAAAACTCTATATCCTTGTTAATGACATTCTAGCTAGTAGACAGTGGATCTTTTGGGAGTCATTGATTATAATGTGACAAATTACAAAACTCAAACACTCTGAAAAATATGAAAATTGCTTAGATTACTCATCAAGATGAAAACGAGAAATTTAAATTTAGCCACCGAAACCGTAGAGGGTTCTGCCTTGTCTCTTAAGAGCATAGACAACATCAAGAGCAGTAACGGTCTTTCTCTTGGCGTGCTCAGTGTAGGTTGTAGCATCTCTGACGACGTTCTCCAAGAAGCTCTTCAAGACGGCTCTAGAGTCGTCGTAGATGTAAGTGGAAATACGTTTAACACCACCTCTTCTGGCAAGTCTTCTAATTGCAGGCTTGGTAATACCCTCAATGCTTGGTTTGTTGGTTTTTCTTGCGTGTCTCTTGGCGCCGACCTTACCGACACCTTTACCTCCTTTTCCTTGTCCGACCATTGTTTCCTTTGATTACACTTTTCTTTTTCCTTGGAAATTTTTGATATATCTTTTGGCCGACTCCATCTCATTATAGAGCTATCCAAAATCCGAACTTTCAAAAACTTTGCCTCCGATTGGCGGTTAAATTTTATTTCTTCCAATCAAAAGCAAGATTCCCATAACTTCGGATACATCAAAGTCTTTTTGAAGGAGAAAATATGCCTCGAACTATAATCTAAGTGCAATCTTTATAAGAAAACCCCCAAGTTTCCAAGTAACTCCTACCTAACAATGGCAAGAACCAAGCAAACTGCAAGAAAATCTACTGGTGCTAAGGCTCCAAGAAAGCAACTCGCTTCAAAGGCCGCTAGAAAGAGCGCCCCAGCCACTGGTGGTGTCAAGAAGCCACACAGATACAGACCTGGTACCGTCGCTCTTAGAGAAATTAGAAAATACCAAAAATCCACTGATCTCCTCATCAGAAAGCTCCCATTCCAAAGACTTGTCAGAGAAATTGCCCACGAATTCCAAAAGGAACTCAGATTCCAGAGCTCCGCTGTCCTCGCTCTTCAAGAAGCCGCTGAATCCTACCTCGTTGCTCTTTTCGAAGACACCAATCTCTGCGCCATCCACGCTAAGAGAGTCACCATCATGTCTAAGGATTTGGCCCTCGCTAGAAGAATCAGAGGAGAAAGATTCTAAGCTCTCAATTGAAAAACATCATTTCCTGCTAGTCAATGGTTAATTTTCGAGAAAAACCACAGGAAGCACTAATTTTATCGCTTATTACCCCTCAATGAATGAATTCATATTATTTTTAGTGTTTTCTGCCTTATATCTGTTTGTATCATACGATATGGTTGCTAGTTAGCAGAAATTTTCTACAAAAGCATGAGTCCCACTCCAAAACAAATGTGTATTTAACATAGGAAAAGTATGCGTCGAAAAGTCCATTTATTATAGTATATAGGATCTATCGTTTAGAATCACCTGTTTTTTTAATTTTGGAATAAAGCTTATAAGCGTATTATCGGGATAGATGCGCAAAATTTAAAAAATTTCGAAGAGCATTGCTAGCCATTGTTGTCAAAACCGGCTCGAAGTTCTAACGGGAAATGGAAGTTTTATACACAATCAGTGACAAAAGTCAGTTTCAAATCTTTTACCATACAATCAAAACAATAAAAAAAGACGGCGATGACATGGAATTTATTTTTCATCAAAATGGAATCCAGATTGCTGCAGGAAGGTCCAGCTTAAATGAGGAAAAAGCAAAAAGTTACTTCTATTTCGAGCGGGCGTTTTTTCAGAGAATTGTCACGAATCAACCTCACGCAATCTCGATAAATATCACAAATCTAAAGAATTTTGTCCTCAGATTAAAGGGAATCCATAGATCAGTAAGCTCTGACCTCTTGGCAGTCGTGAAACATTTCATTTAAAGTTTTTAGAATGCCATATAGTGCTGCGGAATACAGATTCTAAAGGGATTAACACAGATATTTGCATTTTGGAGTTTCATATCAAAGTTCCTTCAGGCTACGAGTCAATCCTTGAGTAATTTCAGTGTTGTGAATGCGTTTTTTTCATGTTGTTGTGAGTGTAGACTGGGAAGGTATTATACCACTGTTCAAGTGAAAGAAGGAGCCCAAGAGAGGTACAATAGAATTGGAACCAAGCAGGGATTTCTCGAATGTGATGCTGGGATAATAGAGTCATTGAAATTTTATCACGGAGAGCACTTGCAGATGTTTCTTACAGAAAAGAGTGTTATAGTATCTGAATTTTTCAGCGATTTCTGATGCTATTTAATAGTGCACATCGCATCTCATCCAAGACGAATCTAACATCCGTAGCGACAAGCTAACCTATTACAACTACCGTAATGTGCAATAAGAAACCTGAGCAATAAATCCGCATTTTACTTACAGATGAGTTTAAAAACGCATATCCAGGTGAAGATATCATACAGTTTCCTCCGGATTACCTCGAAATGTACGCAGATTTATGCAAACGAGTCAAAGCTGATGTAATTTGAATGCGGTTGCCAAATAATATTTATGATATGACTTTCAGTGCCAAATGAAGCTGGCTCATAAAATAGGAATGTACAAGAAAATGTATTTGCTCATAAAAACGGAGAAACTGTTTTTTTTAATCAAAGTCCCTGTGCAAATATTAAACAGATCGAAGAGCTTTCACGTCCTCAGCGTGCTTCGGCGTAACTAAACCTCTCTCTCTCCAGGAGTTTATTCTTCTTATTTTTCCGATAAAGTCACTGGCCGCACCAGAGGATTTGCCGAGACCACTCCCAATAGACGAATGGGTAACAGCTTTCAAAGCTCTCAAGGCCTTCAAACAATAACTGAAAGCTCACGAGAAAACTCTGCTTTAAAGAATCCAATTGGAAATTCGGTTGAATACGAGATGCTGGTGACGAAAAATATCGATTTAAACCCAAGAATCGTCAGTCATGATATCCGCTCGACTACTTACACTGTCGAACAGAACCATAACAGCTCTCGGAAAGACACTGTCAATCCTACTACCAATGTGTCTGTCATGAACAGTTCTATTCTCAGTAAAAAGCAAGTGTCACATGCCGTTGAAGAGGCCGATATGTGGAACTCTTTTAGCAGCCAGTTCAATCAAAAGATGCCACCCCCACTTCCGATCAGCAAACGAAAAGAACCGACATTTTCAGAAAACGATAGTTTTGATATTCATAAGCGCTCTGCGAAGGAAACTCGCGTTACTCCTCGCGAAGAGAAACAACATTATTCTGACGGAAGCGGGACGAGGTCTGACAAGTCGCAGCTAGGCTCGAAATCAAATAAGAACCTTGAATACATGAACAATATCAGCACGAGTGATTTCTACGCTGGCCCCGCTGTTGAAATAAGTAAAAATTCATTGATTTCGTCATTCTAATTTGCATTTTCCAGAACAAAAGAAAAATGTCGAGGAAATAAAAAGTTCACAGTCATGGCAGCGGAATCACCATGATTTAAAAAGCGATAGTAGTACTAAAACTGAGGTGAGAACGAAGGCCAACACTGAGGATGGTCAAAGACAGCCGTTCCCAGTTATAAAGAATGAGTTTAACTCTTTGCAAGATATACAAATTAGACAAACAAAAGCCTTTGATAAAATATTAGGAAATAGAAAAAATCTATTTGATATTTGATGAGGGTTTTGCCGATTAGCACCCATCTGAAATTTTGTGTTTGCTTGTTTATCAGTGCGGGTAAAGAATTTTGTGTTTTTTCTAATGTTCTGTTTCTTACAATTCGAGCAATAATGCTTATTATTTATGATTGTAATCTTTTCCTTCCAGAAATGGACACCAGAAATATTTTCCTCGGAAATGACTTTGCAAGTTAACAAATAGCAATTATCATATAATACAAGTTAAAGATGTTATATCCAAACCGTTATGTTTAATTGCTGGCAGTTTCTTCTCTTAACTGACCTAATTAATCAACTCTCAGGACTCTCAGCGCACTAATTACTACATAGCGATGATTTCAGAGTCCAGAGGGATAAGTTTCTTTCGATTAAAAATAAAACGTTTAATTTTGCAAAAGGGAAGTTTGAAAACTTTGAACGATACATAAAACATGAGCGACGATGCTATTATAGTGAATAAGGGCAAAAAGCAGCTGTCGGAGAGTCGAGGACTGATTAATCTCGAGCAGAGAAAAACTTATGAGGAAATCAGCAACGTGAAACTCAGAAACGAAAGGCACGAAAGGGACCGCCGTGATCAAGAAGAGATCCAACGACAAGGCAGGTATTAGAAGCCTCGCCGTGCACTAAATCACTCAATTTCTTTATTTTTCTCAAGGTTTAATGCGATTCAAGACGAGGCTATTGCTAGCAGCAAACAGAATGCAGCTCTTGAAATGAAATGGTCTGAACTCCGAGAGATTGAGGAGTGTGAGACGTTGTTTAATGTAGGATTATCCAATGAAAGCAGCAGGTTAATGATAATTATCGATGTAGGAATTGCAAGAGCAAAAGAAAGCATTCCAAGAAATTATCGATGGGAAAAACAATTTGATTAGAATGTTTCAGGATGAGCTGAAAATGAAGGACGAGGATTACACGAAACTTCTTAAGCAGCAAAACGCAGACATTGATGAGATTATCGCCAAAATGAGAAGCCAGTTCAAGCATCTTCGCTCTCTTTACGCCTATCAACTCGAAGAAATTGAAAGAGAATTCCTTGCTGATGTACTGAAATTGTCCCTTTTGCTGTTAATGAGCGTTAATATATGGAATAGAGAGAAATCTCGTTGCATAAGAATAAAGATGAAATTGAAACGATGATTTCTAATCACACGGATTGGGAAGAAAAGTTGGCCGATAAGAGAAACGAAATTGAAGATAAAAACGAAAAGGAAATCGAGAATCGAAGAATCGAGGACGCGAGAACCTATGCTGAGACGAAAATTCAAATGGAGACTGAGATCCAAAACCTTGAGAAATGCCTTGAGGACATGAAGGCGCTTTATCAACTGAACGCTGAGAAATTGGATTACAATACAAAGGTTTTGAAGGAAAAGGATGAGGAAAATGACAAGATCAGACAATATTTGAGAGGAAAAGAGCGAACAGCATATAACAAACTGAGAAACCTTGTCAATGACTACAGAAACGTAATATTATGATCATGAGAGGGGTTTATGCTAACATTTTGTAATTGCAGATTGATCGACAGTTCAGGCTTGAGAATAAGAAACTGACTGAAGAATACAAGAGAATTACCAGACAATTTAAGGAATTGCAAAGGAAATTCAGACATTTCGAAAGAGCTGATCTTGAGCGATATAACGAGATTCAGAAGATGAACGAGCTGGAGGTCCGAGAGCTGAAAGAGAAGATTAGAAAGGCCGACGAAACCATCCATATCCAGCAGCTGGGAATGAAATGGACGCCTATGGTCACTGATGATCAGAACCCATCTCGTAAAGCATCTCATTGTTATAATGGTTAATAACGATAATACAGAGGACGCAAGCAGACTCCAACAGTCGCAATCTCATTCGACCAAATATATGGACCAAGCCGACGCGCCTCTCGAAGAGTTCCAACTCGCTATCCCAGAAGAAGAGTTGGAGCTATTGATTGACGTTTTACTGAGCGAAACGCAGTTCCTGCTGGATGAGAAGGTCTCATAGACATTATTAGCAATTTGCTGATTTTTTCCTTCATAACAGACAAGAGAAGACCTTGCAGCTGTGAGTCCCGAGGAGCAAAGGGCAACGAGACTTGAGGCGGTTAAAAAATGCATGGCAATCGAGTCAATTGAAGAATTCAATATGCTGTTGGAAGAACTCGCCAGATATGTTAGAGTAGAATCAGTGAGAAACCCTATGTTGGGAGAAGACATGGATGAAGAAGAAATGGAACCGCAAGAAGATAACTATGATGTTGAGTATGATCCGGACCGCGTTGTTGAGTGTCTGATGAGATTTATCGAACCGAGCAAGAAAGCTGAAAGGCAGCAAATCCTTGGTATTGTTTATTTTTTCATTGTAATATATTAATTTTTCTCTCCCTTGCCCAGCGCCAATTTTGGAAAAGAAGAAAATGAAACAAGAAAGTGAAAGAGAGAAAAAGGAAAGAATCGCTAGAGAAGGTCGTAAATACTGGGAGCGACTGACCCAAGCGCTTCCGGAGCATTCGCTACGTGTTTGGAAGGTATTTATCTGACCCCAACGCAGCTTAGATATTGACGCTTTTTGCTATAGATACTAGACAAGGCGCTTTCTAGATACCATGACTTATTGCTTGAAAGACAAAAGCTTATTGAGTCAACTGGTGATCTTCACAGCCAGAACGAAGAATTAAAGAATCTTCTTGACCAATACTTCCAGGTAATTACTCTTTTGCGATACGAAGTGCTAATTCTAACTAGCTCAATCACGAACTGATTATTCCTCCAACAAAAACTATCCAAATCGACCAATTCCCATAAATCACTTTTCATTTTTTGTTAACGCTTCAAGTTTTAATGTGAATTAGTGTTGTGCTGTCAAGTGCATAGAATATACCAAATTTATATGCTTAGCCAGCAAGACTCATATTAAAGCTTCCCCTTAAGCACTCTAACTCCATAGTTTTTTTAAAGATTACTCAAAAGAACAGCAAGTACTATTTGGACAGCAGTGGAATGTGTTAGGAGGCCATTTGCCTTAAACCAAAGGAGTTTGTTAGTAACCTTTTGGAAGAAACACATGAAATTGAAGAAAGCAATGCTGAGGAATGTAGCAGATATATATAATAATGAATTCACCTCGAAATGAATTGGCTATATTACAAAACGGAATTTTGTTTTGAATTAAATTATGTACTCTTTCCTCATAAGAGCCATAGTTGGTTTTTCTAGTTCGCCTTTCTTATCTAATCCAGTTATGAGTCAAAAGAAGTCAAAATAGTTTACGCGCGCTGATTATTCTCGCAATTAACACGCTCTGAACACAGCCAATACCAAAGATAATCAGCATCACGGCTTCGTAGACGTAGAAGACCGGGAGGAGATCCCTGTGCGTTTCTACAGCCTGACTAGCCTGAATACTGCTGAATATTCTGAAAACTTCGTTTCCAACGCAGAGTATCGTGAAAACGTACATGAGTCGGTAATTCTCCATGTGAAATGCCACGAGAGCAGTGATGCCTAATACAAAAAGCAGATACCCTTCGATCGGGTTGGGAAATGTCATCCAAAAATTGAGGAAATAAGCATCTGTTTTTGTGCCTATTCCAGAGACTGATATCGACGCGATGATATTCACACAGCCAAGCTCCTAATCATGATCCTTGTTAGATATCAGTAAATAAGTACCCATTGCTACCAGACAAATGTAGGAGATCCCTAAGAACGCCGCAAGGAAAGGTTTTTCTAAGCGTCTTGCAAATTCTGTCGAGAGATACGTGCCTCTTTTCGGATTTAGTTTGTCCTCTTCGCCTATAAAAACGCTTCATTGATGTATTCAGGTATTGCTCTTACAATGGACGAGATGCTCATGGACCTGTGAGCCTTGGAAGAGGATGATAACGTCACATGCAGCAGCAACTCCAGCGATTGAGGTCCAGCCATAGGAGTCACTTTGCTCGTACATCAAGAGAAAGAGATTTCTGCAGATATGCAGGACCAGGGAGAGAACAACGGCGATGAGGAAATAATGGATTGCTCTTCGATTCTCAGTGTACCAGAGCACAAGGCCGATTGCGAAGGCGGCGAAATTGCAAAATGCACCAAGCGCAATAACAATCAGGTCCGGGAGCGGCGGCTGAAGGACGCTATTGGAGTCGATTATTGCGATCGTCAATAACCTCATTATGGCGAAAAGAGCACTATACTGCCAGTTTTGAAATGATGAATGAGATGTTTTGAGGAATTCTTACTAGTTTGATGTACAATATGCCGTAAAAAATTGTGAATGACTCTGTGACCTTGATCCCTAGTCTTTTAAGACCTTTTCGAGTCGGCTGGTCTTGTGGAATTAGCATATCCTTCATATAAGTTATCTGATAAACAAAAAACTCAGGATCTTCTTGTTTGCAATAAATTTATTTAAGCAAATTACCAAAGCAAATCGAAAAAGGTGATTCAGAAATTGAATTGAAAGTTCTTGGATATATTACATGTCATTAAGAGAATGTAACTTACAAAATTCTCAAGAGAACAAAAAATACATTAAAAGTACTGCAGTAAGATATAAGACTTGTATTAAGGTGAATTTCTTTTTTCTTCGATAATTGAAATAAGCTCGAATAGAGTCCTCAATCTTTTTAACAAACTCATAAGCTGGATGAGCAAATCTATATTCAATTTTCCCTCAAATCCTCCATTGGAAAGAGAAAGAGTTTCAGAACAATGAGATGGGAATTAAGAGAGGAAATGGATCAAATATGGCAATACAATTACTTTCAATATTCAAAGCAACTCTTATACACTTGAAGGGATACAATAAACTGTCTTGATCTCAAAATACAAGGTTTTCTTTTTTGTTTTTTGGTTTGTTTTAGTACTCAATATTCATAATTTTCAGCTCAAGTTCACCTTATAGACATCTGGTGAATATAGGCCATTGCCACTGTTAACAACTTTTAGCGTCTTTGCATGATAAGGGGGCGTCACAAGTCTTAGGCCGGTTGCAGGATTTCGCGACTGGGCAACTATTTGGAACATCGCAGCTGGCTTCAATATCGCACGACTTTGGCACACTGCAAGATTTAGCCGTCTTTTTCGACGAGCATTTGAATTTTCCTTTCAGAATATTCTTGATACACTCCTTAACCGTATCCCATCCACACTTAAGCAACTCATTTCTATCAGATATCAGAGAGTAACTGTATCAACCTTTATAATACGATATCAACCGATAAGGAAACTTATTCTTTTCTCCTATAATAGTTGATCTCATCTATTTAGGTTGGTATGCTTTGGGTTTGAAAATGATTCTTCCAGCCCTTGCTAAATTTGTGCAATTGACTTCCAAAGCTGAGTTTTCTCAGATAGACTATCTTAGTGCTAGGTTTAAAGCAAAGAGTAGTTTACTCGATTAATTAATTATTTATTTCACATTAAGCTAGCTTCCCAAAACAGCATCATAGAGTTCCGGAAGGATAACGAGTGCTTCAGCAGAAAATGAATGGTGATTTTATCATTTCCTTTCTCTTATCATATCTAATTCAGAAGAATCTTCACCTTCTACTCGATTAATTTGGTGCGCAAATGTGAAAAATAAAATCACGATTTATGATATTGAGTCCAAAACCCAGGAGACTCAATTCGAAGGTGCGATGGTCGCAAATCCCCAATGTACCATCGAGTTCGAAACAATTATTCTTTAATCTCTCTTTTTTTACCTCAACAGCTCTCAGCAGCTATCCTCATGTTAAGATGATCCCTGACACAGGTTTACTGGTCTCTTTGCATCACCACTGGCGAAAAGCAGCCCAATTGGAGGTATTTGACGTATCAAAAAAAGGCCTGGCAAGGAAAATTTACTCTTTCGGAGAAGTCTTTGGTGGTAATTAAAAATTTATTGATTCAGCCATCCTGGTTTGATACAAAGAATTAGGAAAAGGAGATTTGACTGTTAATGCAAGAAGGGGTATCTTTGGTGCAATATCTCTAAATACAAAGACAACCTATCACCTCTTTGCTCTCGGTACCCAAAGCCAGAAAAACGGATGCAATGTCAAGCTATTGAGGAAATCAAAGTGGTCTTCGCAATATCCACAGGACACAGCATTCTTTAATTCGTTAAATGGGAATGGCTACTGCGTTTCTTCTTTTGATTTCGATCCGAGTGGAGAGTCAATCGCAACTATCGACACTTGCGGAAATGTGGTGATTTCGAGTGTAGACTCTGATAAGCATCGTCTTTCTATGAGGCCAGCCAGAATATCGGGTATTTGTTGTGATAATCCTTGCGTTTGACAAATTTTTCAGTGGATTTTCGTGCTCTATGTAGATGGACCACTAAGATGGGTGAGCCATTGCTATATGTTAAGGATAGTTTAGACAAATTCAATTGCATCGATGTGGAGAAGAAAGCACTCCTTCTGAGGGAACCAATACGGCTTGAAGATCCCGCTGACGGATGGACGAAAGAATGTATTAGAACTGTTTTCCTCTCATATTGATTATATGCAGCTGCTCGCGGACTTGTTAACTTTATTTTCCTCATGAATTCTGATAAATCTGAATCTATTCAATAGATAGTGCGACATTCTCTATCGACGTCTGTCCAGTAGATGAAGATTTGGTTGTGACAGGAGGAAATAGTGATCGGATCATGATTTTTGACCGCCGGCGAAAGAAGATCGCAAGGGAGAGTGAGAAAATCCATTCCGGTAAGCTTATTAGTTAGTTTTCCGCTCTGATATTTAGACAACATCCTTTGTGTGCGATGGAATTCGAGCGGAACTCTGCTCGCCAGCTCCTCGTGGGATAAGAAAACAAACCTCATTGACGTTAGGACATTAAAGGTCCTTCAAACTCATACATCTCCCGAAAGTAAATTCCTACAATTACTGAAAATTATAACCCGCTCGTTCAATAGACAGACCAACATCGAATTGTTTCTTTTAGATAGCAAGCAAGGCGACCTCGGGAAGAAAAGAAAAGAACATCAAGGCGGTCATATTAGATCGGCTTTTGATAAATATCCTTAATCAAAAATAGATACAGAGAGACAGTTAAAGCAATAGTCACAAATGTGATATTTTTGTTGGCGAAATGTGTTTATTGCATATAAAATGAATAATTCCTGTTTTCATCCCAAAATCGGTTTCTGATCAATCTTCTTCCATGCAGTTTCATTGCTTCAGGCTGCATGCGACAACGTG
>ENA-UOUE01001956-UOUE01001956.1-compost-metagenome-genome-assembly--contig:-NODE-1956-length-11016-cov-16.085383_pt1 | contig 11016 bp, 2 predicted proteins | sample MGYA00238146_ERZ747223 | MGnify/ENA primary metagenome ERZ747223 (study PRJEB28781, sample SAMN06268865) | compost metagenome | isolation source: single cell | place: USA: California, Emeryville, Joint... | reverse complement strand
GAGAGGAGTATGAAAGAAAGGCTAATTTCGATACTCACATTCAAAATGAGCACAATCTGGAGAACTACGTGTATTTCCTAGCCTATCTGAGAGACAAGGAAGAAAACGATTCTATTAATCTTACAGACATTGAGAGCTATGTGCTGGAGTGCTACCGTAAGAAAGAAAATGATTGGGTCCCAATAGGAAGATCCTTGACTCTTGAACAATTGGGAAATGAATAAGAAAGTTCCTATTATATGAATAATAATTCTATTGAGTAGTAAAATATTCTATATGATTCTATATTGAGTTACACTGGTGTTTTCCGTTGAAAATGCTAGGTTAAGACACAATGAACAGATGTCTCAAAAATTCTATCCTATTCAATCTATACGAAAATCACTCTTTCTATTGAGAGTATGGGATATAATTGACCTAATGCTCATTATCAGCTTCAGAGTGAGAGAAAAGGTTTTGGATTAAAATTGTTTATGTCCTAATAAATTAACTAACGAGATCTTGATTCAGAAATCTTGATTAATTATCTTAGCCTGTTTTATTCCACAAAATCTCACTCAGTATATGTTACTTAGCTCTCAATTCGTAGTTCTACGAAGCGACTACACTCCAAGCCAGTATAACATACTGCAATTTGCCAACGTCGCATCAAACACGCTATCAATCATCGGTTGTATTTTCAATCTCGCCACTACATGTCTCCTCAAAAATACCAGCTACTCTCTCACAAAAATGGTAATTGGACTTTCCATAATGGACATATTCTATAATTTCACACCTTTGATCGGTTCTTGGGACCAAAAGAGCCAATTTCTCTGCCAATCCTACGCGTTTTTCACATATATAGGATACGCAGGCTCATTGGTCTGGACTTGTTGCTTCGCTCATTGTCTCTACAGCAGCATCAAAAGAGGACATACTCAAGTCGTCGACGAGTACATAAAACCCTACTTTTTAGTGTCCACAATAACAGGAATATTGTTTGGAATTTTTGTTGTCACTATCAAATATTATCAAATTCATCCTGAGTATGGAAGTTGTTTACATCTAGTCCCAAAGAGGGAGTTCGATTGGAGAGATTTCCTTGTCTCTGTCCTTCCTGCATTCGGGATCTTGATTTATTGTGGTTTTTGCTATCTTGGAGTGATCAACAAATTAAGACAGTTCGGAATCCGTATGCATTTAGAGCTGATGCTTTATCCCCTCATATTAGTCATATGTCTGTTCCCGTGGGTTTCTTTATCGGTCTACAACATGACCTTCATGCCAAGCAAGCTTCCTTATCTGTGGACGCTAATAGCGAATATACTGGCGAGTTCGCAAGGGCTTTTCAACGCGTTTGCATACGGGTTGTCTTATAAAATCGTGACGGGATACAGGAATAAATGTTGCAATCGCAACAAGAAATCTGATGAAAATTTAAGGCATCATACCTCGCTATTGCTTTCAGAAGAGAAATTTAGCGCGTCCAGCCTAAATTCGAGTGAATCAAGTGAAACCAAACATTAATATTAGAAAATTTGATGAGAAATGCTAATTGCTTTAACAATTGCTGTTTAATAATGTCGTTTGAAATACGACAATGATTTTATTATGAATAGAAAATCAGTCTTTCTGCGAAATCATATATGACTTTTATTTATATTCATTAAGCTTGATCTATAACGAATAAGAGCTTGCCTGGAGAGGGAGGATGCTATTTCTTGAGCATATTCGTGATTGAATATCCTTTCACATCATATTAAGTAATGAAAAACAAATATTTTCTTCATTAAATTTAGAAAAGTGATTCGTTTGCATCCCCTGCAATCTAGTGGATTCTGCTTTAAAGGTTAGTGTATGATTGAAGAAGGCGCCAACTTTATAATGAAATTTTGCATATATCTTGAGGGAAAATCGTAACGCACAAAATCATCAGATGCGATATTGGTCCTCTCTGAGAAGGCATCTAATAAAATGCTGCTGCAAAAAGTGAAGCCAAAAGCACTTTTAATTAGCCAGCAATATTAAAGATTCCGTAAACTCCTATTTCAACAGTTGATCAAGCAGATATTTTTTTTAATAGAAATGCACCTCATATTGAAGAATCTTGATTTCATCTCATGGAGAATTTGATTGCTGTGCTGAGTCTATTTTAACATCAACAATCTCTCAGCTCTGATAAACAGCGAGTTCTGCTTGCTTGATGTTTACTCAGGAACCTTGCTCTGACGATTTATTTCATTTTTTCTTCCGTTTTTTGTTTTTTGTTTTGGGTATCAACCAGCAATCCGTATCTTCATCATGAGAAAACAATAGGAAGCCGACTCTCGGTTTCCTCTTACTCTGCTTGAGAAAATCGAGGGTGATGATTTGCTTCTTCCTGAATCAATTTTTACAGTAAAAAGCGAATTTTTGACTATGGATTAGGATTTTGAGGATGAACTCCTTAAAATACAAGCTAATAATGATATCTAATTTCTAATCTAACTCCATCCAAATTGCTTTCAATGAACGCCATTGTTACAATGAATTTTCAGTTCTTGATCGAAAACAATACGCATTGTAGCGATATATTCCATCCATTAGCGCCTAATTCATCTATCCACTTATACCTCTCTCTCTCAATGATGAACATTGTCCAACGCATGCGTAATACGTCAAGAATTTACATATAGTATCTTCGATAATTGGTGACAAAAATAGCATTGACGTGTGTTTTTATCTTTTTTAATCTTGGAAAACCCCGAAACATATAAATCATTTTTAGTTAATTTGTGAATTGCCCGCTTCAAACACAATTTTTTTTTCACTAATAGCCTTCAACCATGAATACCAATCTAACTGTGAGCGCATCACTAAGCGTACGAGACTCTCCAAACAACAAGAGCAACAAGAGCGGTGCTAGCACACCAACTTTGCCAAGAGAGTCAATTCCAAAAGTTCGCCCTGTGTAAGCTTTAACCCCCTTCACCTGCCCTCTAATCTGACCTTTTATAGTAATATAATCAAGCCAGAACAGTTACTCCTGATCTTGGCTGAAATGGAGCGGTTAACAATGTTAAACCGCGAACTTGTTACCGAAAATGAAAATTTAAAAAAAACCAAAGGCCCGCTCTCCGCGTCTTTGGCTCACCGCCTCGTTCAAGAAAACCAAAAGCTTCTCACCTACATCACGACCCTTCATCACGAGATAGATCTGCTTCGTTCTCATCAAAGCGAAGACCCAAGAGAATTCGAAACAAAGGTCAGAGCTTTGATGAACGAGAACCAAAAGCTCTTCATCGAACTTCAAAATAAGTCAGCCGAGTTAAAAGCCCTTACTATCAAAGGAGGTTTCACTGACCTTACGCGGTCTTATAATATCAGCCGAGATAACTCGGATCATTTACATGGAGATCAAGGCCGAATCGAGGCTTTGGAAAAAGAAAACGCTGAACTTAGGAGGAAGCTGGAGCTTTTTGAGAAGAACAACGATGGGCGAGCTGATCTTTTAAAAAAGATCCATGAGTTACAGGAAGATAAATCACGACTTGAGGACTTACTTGCCCTCAGAGACAGAGAAATAGCGAGATTCAAAGACCATCGTCCTCATCGGATAGTCATGGCCAGACGTGACGACTCTCCGAAGAGCAGTGTTTCAAGTGATTCTAGCAAATCTTCGAAAGAAAGACACTCTGAGAGACCTTCGGTGAATGGCAGTGGGAAGAAGTTATTGTCTTCCTCAACAAGACCAGTGCCAAAGCTCCATGGAGATGAGGAGATCGGCAAGTTTAAAGACGAAAACGCTAGAGAGGAGGATGATATCGAAGAGCCAGTGACTCCAAAACAGAAACAAATCATCGGAGTTCTTCCTTCAGGCTCGCAGCCGACTCGAGGCACTGTCTCAGTGGGCGCGAGATTTGTTAAGCCTGAGAACCAATCCGTTCCAGTGTCCAAGGCTGAAGACCTAGGCAAGCGCCTGGATAATTTACTCAAGCAATTAGACGATAAAACCAAGGAAAATAAGGCACTTCAAGACGAAATAAATAAACTAAAAATTGTTAATAAAAACCTGGAAGCTCAACGAGATAGCGCCGTCCAAGCGATGAAACTCTCGGGACAGACTTCCCCCAAGGGCGCCGGCCCAGTGAAACCGGTGTTAGGACTCCAGTTAAATGTCCTGGGTGACAAAAAAGGAGATCCACGAATGGTCAGTCCTAGTCCAAGGGAAGATTCTGATGAATATAAACAACATATCAGAAAGAGATTTGAAGAATTATTCGAGGCGCTCTATCGAACTGAAGCCGCTTTGAGTAAGCTGAGCCAAGAACATGGCTTATTGGAGAAGGCGAAAGCCGAATCAGACGCGAAAATCGAAGGATTGAATAATGAGTTAGCTCATAAAAACTTCGTCATTACTGAACTCGAAGACATTATAAAGGGTAGAGAACGACAAATTCAGCTTCTTAGTGGAAAGCCAGCAGGTCCTGGTAAAGCTGGACCTTGTGGACACGGTCCAGAACTTGAAAGACTTGAAAATCAGCTTCGTGAAAAGAATAACGAGATAAAGAACCTCCAAGACGCGCTGGGAAGAAAAGCAGGACCAGGTGGTGAACACCCTGAGATCAAGAACCTTAAAGACGAGATTTATAAATTAATTGTTATCCAGAAGAGCAAAGACGACGAGATAAAGCGATTGAACGAGCAGCTCAAGCTCGCGCAAGCCGGGAACAAAGCAAATGTTACTGCTAGCGTACAACCAAAAGTCGAGAAATGCGACCATTTGCCAGAAATCAAGGAACTTAAAGGCAAAGTCGAAGTGCTTGAAGGAAGTGTTTTCGTCAAAGATAACGAAATCGAGAATCTCAAAGCTGAGTTAGATCAACTCAAGAAGGATCTCGAAGCGCTCGGTCTCAAATGGGGCGCAAAGGACGTTGAAGCCGAGGCTCTGAAGAAAAAGCTCGACGCCGCCGAGGCAGAGAAAGAGCATAAGGACCACAGAATTCACGATTTGAGTGAAGAAATCAATAAACTTAGACAAGGACTCCCTAAAGAACTCCACGATCTACACGCCGAAATCGATAAGCTCAAGGAAGAGCTCGGCAAGGCACAATCTGAAGGCAATAGCCTGAAGAAACAAGTCGAAAGAAAAGACGACGAGATTGAGGGACTTAAACGTGAGATTCAAGACATCAAGAAAGATTTTGAGTCTCGCCCACCGAAGATAAAGATCGAAGAAAGAGTTGTCACGAAAGAGAAAGAATGTGACCATGTGCCTCAGATCCGAGACCTTCAAGGCAAGGTGGAAGTGTTAGAAGGAGCCATTTTTGGCAAGGACAACGAAATCGAGGACCTGAAAGCTGAACTTGACAAATTGAGGAGAGATCATGAGGTGCTTGGTCTGAAATGGGGAGCTAAGGACGCTGAAGCGGAACTCCTTAAACAGAAATTAACAGAATCTGAAGCGGATAGAGCACACAAAGATAACATCATTAATGATCTCCGTGATGAAATTAATAAATCCAGAAAAGGCCAACCTAAAGAGTTCCATGATTTGCACGGTGAAATTGATAAGCTTAAAGAAAAGCTTCATAACGCCCATTCTGAATTGGATGGCTTGAAACGAGACGTGGATAAGAAGGACAACGAAATTGAGAAGCTCAAAGAAGAGCTTGGAAAACTCAAGAAAGAGCACGATCATCTGCATGCGAAATTAGACGATAAAGACAACAAAATCGAAAATCTGGAGCGTGCGCTGGATGACGCAAAGAACTTGCTAGGAAAGAAGGATGAAGAGCTCGAGAAACTCAAGGAAAAACTCGACAAGAAGAAAAAAGATCGCAAAGAGCTTCGAGAGAAATTGGAGAAGAAAGAAAAAGACAATGACGAGCTTAAAGAAGGTAATGAAAAGCTCAAGGTTGAGCTTGCCGCAAAGGATGATAAGATCCATGATCTCATCAAAGAACTCGAGAAGTTCAGAAAAGGACTACCTAAAGAACTCAAAGAATTACATGCTGAGATCGATAGACTCAAAGGAGAGTTGAGCAAGGCTCAAACTGATGGTCAAAACTTGAATAGGCTGGTTGGAAAGAAAGACGAAGAAATCGAGGGATTGAGACGCGATATTGAAAATCTCAAGAAAGATTTTGAATCTAGACCTCCAAAGATTCAGGTTGAGGAGAAGATTATTGAGAAAGTCAAGGAGTGTGGTCATGGACGCCAGATTCGAGAGCTTCAAGGAAAGGTGGAAGTGCTTGAAGGAGAAGTGTTTGTTAAGGACAGAGAGGTTGAGAGACTCAAAGAAGAGCTCGATAAACTTGCGAAGGAATATGGAGGTTTGCTGGATGTTAACCTGAAGTTGGGAGAGAAAGATAAGGAAATTGGTGATCTTAAAGACAAGGTAGATGCACTAGAAGGTGAGAAGAATCACAAAGACGACAGGATCCGTGGTCTGATTGGAGAAATTGAGAAGTTCAGACAAGGATTACCGAAAGAACTCAAGGAGTTACACGGCGAGATCGACAGACTCAAAGAAGAGCTTGGCAGAGCTCAAGCTGAATGTCGCGAGTTGGTGAGATTGACTGAAAAGAAAGACGAAGAGATCGCTAGACTTAGACATGATCTCGAAAGAGCGAAGAGTGAAGTGGTAGCTTGTGGACATGGAAAGGAGATCGGAGATCTTCGAAGTGAAATTGAAGAACGAAAAAGACACGATCAGGACAAAGATCAATTCATCAAGGCGCTTGACGGAGAGCGTATAAAGCTAGCTGCGATATTAGGGGAGAAAGACCATGAGATCGAGAATCTCAAGAAAAAATTAGTTGAACTAGAAGCTGGCCGAGGACATCGTCCACTGATTGATGTCGATGTGAAAATTGGTGGTGGCCATCAGAAGAAAAAGAAAGATGATCACAAGAAGCATGGAAGAGATTCCTCTTCATCCAGTGACGACGAGAAAGGTGGCGATAAGCAATCCGATGCTTTGAAATCTAAAGATGCAGAAATCGAAAAACTCGAGCAAGTAATTGCGAAACTCAAAGGAGAGCTTGACCAACTCAAGAAGGACCTTGAAAGAGATGCTGCGAGATTGGGAGATAAAGACAAGGAAATTAATCACCTCAGAGAAATGTTAGACGGAGCAGAAGAGGATAGAAAACGCAAAGAGGATAAAATCAAAGACCTCAGCCAAGAAATCGATAAATTCAGACAAGGATTACCTAAAGAGCTTAAGGAATTACATAAGGAGATCGATAGACTCAAAGGAGAACTTGATCAAGCAAGAATCGAAGGCGATAATCTGAATAAGAAGATTGGTAAGAAAGACGAGGAGATCGAAGGACTGAAACGCGATCTTGAAAATAATGCAGATGAGATTCAGGATCTTCAAGGAAAAGTAGAAGTTCAAGAAGGCAAGCTTCACGCAAAGGATAGAGAACTTGAAAAACTTACAAAAGACCACGGTGACCTCGTTGCTCAATTAGGACAGAAAGACAGAGAGATCCATGCACTTATAGATGAACTTAGTCGTGCTGGTGGACGGGTGCTATGCGGACATTCAAAGTTGATTGGAGATCTTCAAAGTGAAATTGAAGGGCGAAAAAAAGCCGATCAGGCTAGAGAAGAATTAAACAAGGCACTCGAAGCAGAGTGTAGAAGTCTAGCTGCGGATTTAGAGGAGAAAGCCAAGGAAATCCATAATCTCAAACAGAAGTTAGATGAATTGGAAGCTGGCCGAGGACATAAAGAGGATGACCAAAGAAAATCCGAGGGTCCATCAAATAAAGGAAAAGATTGTGGTCATGGTCCAGAACTCAGTGACCTCAAAGGAAAACTAGAGGAGCTAGAAGGAAAACTTTTCGTAAAAGAGAACGAAATTGAGAAGCTTAAAGACGAGCTTGACCAATTGAGAAAGAAAGAAGGTGAACATCGTCCACTGATTGATGTCGATGTGAAAATTGGTGGTGGTCTACCGAAGAAGAAGGGTGATCATAAGAAGCATGGAAGAGACTCTTCTTCCTCTAGTGACGACGAAAAGGGCGGCAAGCATTCAGATGCTTTGAAATCTAAAGACGCAGAAATCAAAAATCTGTCTCACGAACTCGACAACCTTAAACATAAATTAGATGAAGCAGAAGCGGATAGAAAACGCAAAGATGATAAAATCAACGACCTCGGCAAAGAACTCGATAAATTCAGACAAGGATTACCTAAAGAGCTCAAGGAGTTACATGGAGAGATCGACAGACTTAAAGGAGAACTTGATCAAGCAAGAATTGAAGGCGACAATCTGAATAAGAAGATTGGTAAGAAAGATGAAGAAATCGAAGGACTGAAACGTGACCTCGAAAATCTCAAGAACGATTATGAATCACGACCACCTAAGATTCAAATCGAGGAGAAGATAGTAGAGAAAGTGAAAGAATGTGATCATGAAGATGAGATTCAGGACCTCCAAGGAAAAGTGGAAATACAAGAAGGGAAAATCCACTCGAAGGAAAGAGAACTTGAAAAGCTCAATAAAGACCATGGTGATCTCCTCGCGAAATTGGGAGAGAAAGACAAAGAAATCGATAATCTCAAACGAAAGATTGATGAACTGGAAGCTGGTCGAGGACATCAACCTCTTCTCGGTATCGATGTGAAAATCGGTGGTGGAGATAAGAAGGACCAGAAGAAAAAGAAGGATGATCACAAAAAGCATGGCAAAGACTCCTCTTCCTCCAGTGAAGACGAGAAGGATGATAAGCACTCAGATGCGTTAAAATCTAAAGACGCAGAGATCAAGAAGCTGTCTCACGAGCTCGATAAACTCGAGCAAGAAATCGCAAAACTCAAAGATGAGCTTGCTAAGAAGGATAAGGAGATCGATGAACTAAAATCAGGAGGCGATGACGGTGGAAAGAAAGGCCGCGGCAAAAAAGGCGGCAAGAATGTGGAAAAATGCGATCATTTGCCTGAGATCAATAACCTCAAGGGTCAAGTAGAGACTCTCGAAGGCAGCGTTTTCTTGAAAGACGCTGAAATTCAGAAATTGAAGGAAGAGATCGACGCTCTGCGAAAGAGCCTTGAAGAACCTCAGGGAACTATTTCAATGGAGGTGAACTTCGGCGGTAAAGGAAGGAAAAAAGGCAAAGAGGCTACAAAGCGCTCTGCGCCTAAAGAATCCGAGGAAAAGTCTGGCCCTGAGGAAGAGGTTGGAAAACTTCAAAGCAAGATTGAGGAGCTAGAGAAGCTGTTGGCTGATAAGGAAAAGGAGTTGGCAGATGCGAAAGCCCAATTGGAAGCTGCTCAAAACAGGCCAATCGGTGGCGAAGAAATGATAATGACGTCTAACGGCGACGAAGCTGATAAACTTCGAGCTGAAAGAGATCAGCTGATCGCTGAGGTTGATAGACTGAATAACGTCCTTTCAAAGAATCGCGGAAAGAAAGGCGAGGCTGCGAAAAAGAGTGGAAAGAACGAGAAAGACGAGCCATCTGGTGAAGAAGTGAAACAGTTAGTCGATGCTCTTTCTGATAGAGATAACCAGATAAATGAACTGAAAGGAGAGATTTCCGGACTTAACGGACAGATTAAGGGATTGCAGAGCGATCTTGAGAACACGCAAGAAGAGGTCAGAAAGCTCAAGGAGAAAGAAGATGGTCTCCAAAAGGCAGAGGAAAACATGAAGAAAGCCGCAAAGAAGATTAATGATATGAAAAAGGAGCTCGATGATGAAAAGAAGAAGGGCAAACGTGAAATTGAGGCGAAGGAAGATGAAATGAAGGAACTTAAGGATAAGCTTAATGAGCTTGAGGCTGAGAACCAGAATTTAAGAGATCAGATTAGAAACGCAACTGATTCGAAAGGCCGTGAGTCAGAAAAATGGGCGAAATTGAAAAAGAAGCTCGAGGATGACTTGAAGGTGAGCCAAGAGGAGAGTACGAAGTTGTCGAAGTCGCTAGAGACAGCAAAACCTGAGATAGAAGAGCTTCGTAAACAGTTGGCACAAGCGAAAAAGACGAAGGATCAGCTTATGATCTGTCTAGTAGCAGTAGCTGTTGCTGGATTGGGAATCGGAGCTGCTGGCAGTCGAATGATTATGCCATAGTTTGAAATAAGGATCTAAGAGTATATATGGTTCAGATTAATAAATTCGTTGATGATAATTACATGCTGTTATGATTTTCAGTATTCATGCAAATGAGACATTTGCAGTTTAAATCATCGAATCATCGAAGCCATTAAAAAATGTTCAGTTATTAGGAAACATGAAATAAGCATCGAATAGATGTGCAAGAAAGACTCATAGGAAATTTGTATAAGTGCACAAACTGATAAGGGGCTGTATTATAGCTGAAGCTTGCCTCACTAGCAGCGAAATAGTTACGGTATCATAGGAATGTTGTTAGCTTCTTATTGGGTATTCCTTGTGCATACACTGATGAATGCTAAAAGATTTATTGTTCATCTTGGTTTATTTGAGTCGATCCCAAGCACATAAAATCTTTTTTCTAATTAGCTTATTATCGAAGCCAATGAATCTGACCCTAAAATTTTCGAATTGTGAGATTATTATGATCTTCCGGCTCTAATCGCAATATCATACAGACTTCAGTTGTAAAACCCAGTCCAAGTTCACCTTTGGATAGTCTCATGCCATGAATTGTATATTTGCAGTACTACCTTTTTTTGTGTAAATACTCCTTCAGTGTGAATAGGCAGGGCAAGATGCACAATTCATAGCAAAAAGCATAATTTCAGATAATAGCTAAGCTGTTATGACTAAGTATTTTATTTTACTGTGCTACTCCCGACATTACAACCTCGCTAAGATTATTATTACTAACAATACAACATATGAATGCAACGCGTCTTCGCAAATTTGTCTATGTTCTATGCTTTCCTATGGATAAAGCTCTTTTGAAAGGTGTCAACTGAAGAAACTGAAGGAATTCAAGCCAACTTCTTCAAGTAACGACCTGAAATTTAATACTGACCAATATTGAGTATTAGAACTAAACTTCATTCACTTGTTAATTAAAATAGAATCTCAATTCCCGGCCTTAAAAATCG
>ENA-UOUE01001955-UOUE01001955.1-compost-metagenome-genome-assembly--contig:-NODE-1955-length-11019-cov-4.422318_pt1 | contig 11019 bp, 7 predicted proteins | sample MGYA00238146_ERZ747223 | MGnify/ENA primary metagenome ERZ747223 (study PRJEB28781, sample SAMN06268865) | compost metagenome | isolation source: single cell | place: USA: California, Emeryville, Joint... | reverse complement strand
CAAGTTAATTTTAGAGATAAGCTACTCTGGTAGCAAACCTCAAAGCATAAAAGAAGTAATTTAATGAGATCGGATCCGTTTGTTATGATAAGCAACTAACACGACAAAGGAAGAAGTTTTTTCCTTGACTATAGCAGCAGACAACACATCTTTTATACATTTTGCTACCATTTTGTTTTGGTCTGCCTTCAAGTCGCAGGATTGGAAGTCGTTATTCTTTTCATAGTCAGGAGATCCATTCTAAATGTGGATTTAGAAGTCTGGGACTAAATTACAAATCACATTGATCACATTGACTCAATATGCATTCTTAATCAAGACTGAAATCTAATTTGTTCGAATCCGAGAATAGACTCGGCACCCAATGTATACAATTTGAAAAAATGTGTAATTTTAATATATAGATATATATATGTACAGGGTTTCTATGTAATTTTAACTTGTTTACTCAATGATATAGAGTTATTAGAGATAAATTGGTTAGACAGACAATCTTAATAGTTATTTACTTAGAATTCATCGAAGATAAAATGAAATTGATTATCATGATTATTATTCTCATTAGGATAAGAGATAAAATCTTCCCAATAATTTTGGAGCTGGGAAGAGAAGTCACCAGGGTTTTCAATATTTTGTAGTTCAGGATTAAATTGGAGCCATTCTTCCCTCGAACCAGCCTTATTATCAAGAGAAAGGAACGCTGGAAAGCTATTAATAACTCCCTCCTCTCTTTCTTGCTGCTGTTGTTCTTGGGCTGGGAAGAGGACTGCATTTTCTTCAAAACCTTCGAATAAATTAGAAGATTGAGTAATCAGTCCAAGAGCAGATGGTAGGATATGCATATCGTCTTTTTCTTCCTCCATCATCTCTAGGTTTTGACAAATGGTTGTGTTAGCTGCCAAATTGACAACAGAAACACCCACATCACATTTGTTCAGCTGATTGATTAACGGCTCAACTTCAATTGAAGAGTCGAACTTGAGGAAGAAGGTAACGTTTTTTTTGTTGATCCTATCGATCTCGAAGTCCGTTATTTTTTCCAGAATCCCAACAGATTGAAGTTTCCTACAGAGAGTCATAGCAGCCTCTTTCAGATTTTTGGAAAGCAGCTTGTATGCTTGCTTTCTCTCGACTTTTTGAATGTCTGTGGAGGTTCTGTAAATTTCTGGGTTAAATGTGGAAGCGAATTCCAGGAAATATGAAATCCAATCTTGCTGGGTAATTTGTTCACTCAGATTGCTGAGTGCAAGAATGAAATTTGTTATCTTTTTAGATTTAAACTTAGTTATCTCTCTTTTTCCAACGTCAAAGAGAGCATTCCAGACAGTTAAGCTAGTGATACAATCTTTGATTAGCTGTTTCTCTTGGACTACATGTCGAGCAAAAAGATAGCGAATAAAATGATCGCCTAAGCTCTTGGGATAATTCTTGACTACGTCGGAGCCCATTTTATCGAAAGGGTGAGGAAGGCTGTTGACATCCAGTTCGAATTTGAAGTATCCTTTTTCAAGTTTAAAGGTATATGTGTACTCCACGCATGAAAGTAGTGGGTCATCTTCAATACTCATATCACCAAATAAGGTTTCCTTTTTCGCAGCGTCTTGTGCTCGGAGGAAATTTTTGGATTTGAGACCCAAATACTTCTTTCCTTTCTTTGATTTTGTCGGACTCGTAACTGGGACACTTTGCGAGTATTCAGTAGTTAGTTTCACCACCTTTCTACGCGGTTCTTCTATGAATGGGTCTTCTTCGAAGCCATTGAAAGCCCGCTGGTGGTCTTGATTTGAGTTTGAATCGCTTAGAACCTCATCCTCCGGATTCTTGTAGCGTTGTGGTGATAATTGCCCTTGGATGGGAGCGAACTGGTTGCTGTCATGGTCTTGATCGAAGAAAGAGTCTGAATCGAACGTCTGTTTATTGATAGAGTTCAATTGGCAAGAAGCCAGCATTTGTTTTTGGAACATGGGACTTTATTTCTTCAGATATTTGATAATTGTTAATTGTTTGGAAGTTTTGGATCTTTTAAAACTCAGAATTTGGTCATATTAGATTTAGCAGCATGAATAGCCACTGAAAATCATTTTCTGAGAGCGATTTTGAGGTGCCAGAGTCTTTCGAAGTCTGATGGCTCTCGTGGAAGTGCGAGTCCTTCATAAAAAGACCAAAAAGAAGGAGCCTCTTGCTTTATAGTAGTTTCTAAAATGGTATTTTTAGCGCCTCGTTGCTGCTGATCAATTCTAATGAGTTTTATTTTAGTGAAATCTGATTGGTTTGTCATAATTCAACAAAACAAGGTCTTATTCTCCTGGATCCGTTAAGTGTAGCAACATCAGATCGTTCCCAGTCATGCTGAAAATGAATCCGGTCTTTTTGTCAACATTTTGTCAAAATGTGTCTCAATGATAAATTCCAATCTACGACGATGAGAGAATATATTTCGTTTGAGAAGAGTTTTGCTTTTGAAGGCAAAATCGGATCTGATACCTAATTCCACTAGGAACAATGTGAATGTTCTGAAGTTTAACGACTAAAAAGACCAAATGATGCTATTATCTTCTCTGTAATGATGTGAAGAAAGGATTCTCGAAATATAAATAAAGTATCTCCAGAGCGCAGTTAACCTCAAAATGAGCCTGATATTCGGAAAATCAAAGGAGCATTAGCAACCTTTGGAAAATTTTCGACGAAAAATAAAAACTGGGATTTATATTCAAATTTTACTCTGTTCTAGGTGAATTTTTTTTTTGAAACCTTAATTCAAAAATCTAACACCTCTAACAAGCAGCAAAAATCACATTGAGCAGAAAGTTGCAATACATTCTGAAATTAAAGTTTGATTAAATCCAAAAATAGGCTCGGCCCTCAAAAAAGAAAATAATTTAATAAGTTTGAATTTTTCAAAAAACATTAACAGGGTATCTATGCAATATGTACTTGTTTCCTTATTGATATAGACTTATTAATAAATTGTTTATGGTTAGGCAGTCTTAATAGTTATTTACTTAGAAATCATCGGACATACAATGATTTCGATTATAATTGTAATGATAAATTACTTCGAAGAGTTTTTGGGTTTGAAGACAAAATTGGCTTTTATAGTCAAATTCTAGGAACAATGTGAGAATTCAGAACAGTACAGACTAAAAAGACCAAAAGCTGCTATTATTACTCACAAATGATTTGAAGAAAGGATATAAACAGATTCCACCAGAACCGGAGGCCTCAAAATGCAGCTAAATCCAAAATGAATCTGATCCTAGGAACACCAAACAAAGAATTGGTAATCCTTAGAAAATTTCAGCCATCAGGAAGAGGGATTCTTATATGTTGAAGAAAAAGAATTGGGATCTTGCAGATTCAGTATATTTACACAATTCTTAATATCAATATTTCGTCTCTGAATGGTTTCATAGAATCTGAACAGACTTGAGATGACTAATCCTAAATCCTCGAGATACTAGATTGAGTCCCAAGCCAACTAAAGCTTTCTTCCTCATTTCTCTCGTATTGCGTTTTCAATTAATTTTAATTTTTTTTGAGTTTCCAATCCCTGAAAGCCGTCTCCTTTGCTCCCTCGAAAACATCTACCACTGTAATCGTTCGTGATACCATCAAACATCCAATGATCCTATCAACGAAAACGATCTCGAGCACCAAATTAGTCCTAATTATTCATTTACTTCGCTTTCATTATTTATGACTCAGAGTATGAGTTCTCTTTCTCTCTAAATGAACCTTAGAATGCATTTTGTGATACTATCCAACAAATTTAAAGCATTGTCCTATTATACATTTAGAAAAGCCTGACTCATCACAGAATAGATTGCAACTAATAAATTTAGGCGTCACAACAGCTAAGAAGAATTCTGCTACTTTTATTTCAAGCATGAGAAAAGAGCCTAATAACTTTTCTTTCGCCAACAAAACCGGTCGAGAGGATCCAAAGTTCGCAGGTTTAGTGGACAATGTCAAAAGTGAAAACGATTACTTGTTTTCGAAGAACAAAGATCTTGCTCATTTTCAACACAAGAAAAATTTTCTACAACCAGCGCCTTATCAATCAAATTCACCCATCAACGAACTCACAATCAAACCGCTGTTTCCATTAGGTATGACTTTTTCCCCAAGGCTCGACGAAATGCTGGCAATTTCGTCTCATCGAGTGATGCGAACCAAAACAGAAGAGAATGAGAACGAAAAAGATTCCTCGCTCGGTGACCTAGCGATCAGGGCTTCACTCACCACTGACAAGCGCAGAATAATTCCAGATTCACAGAGAATCGAGTTGCCTGCAATGTCAAATCGAATGTATAGAGGAGTTAAATATTATTCAAATCCTGGGACGATAGAATCTCCACAAGCAACTCCTCACTCTGCACGTGATCATTACGACGGCAGCAAGCGGCTGTATCCCAGTACTCCTGCAGAAGAGCAGATCGAAAAATTCAAAATTTTGTTGAGAAAGCATCCAGAACCTCGAAACCCGCACCGATTTAGCGCTCATCGTAAGGTTCGACCAAAATCGCAACAGCCCATGATAAATCCATTAAATCTGGATTTCAAAACGAATCTTCCGGAAGAACTTGTCATAAATCATAGCAATAGAGAGTATGGGTCTCCTGATCGATCACCGCAGCCTGGTTTTTTGTCTGAGAGGAGAGCTTTGCCGCCAAGACCGGACCAGAATATCCTCCCTACGCGTCCAATTATCATTGATCGGAAAAAACATCAACAACCACACAGTGTACTAGACGTTTCGGAATTGTTGAGAAAAACGCGAGTGATCACTCCTCAGAAGGTTTTCAGAGAAAGGTCTCTGACACAAGGAAGAAGTAGAGGAAATTCCGAGAGGAACGACACAGAGACGACAACTCGTCCGCAAAGCCACGAGAATTATAGTGGAAGGTCTAATATCCGAAGTAGCATCAATAACCAGAGATTTTTTTACGGGTTTTATGAATTTGCTCAACAACACAATTCCCTGAACAACCACGAACCTCGGCAGCAGCAGCAACCAATAAATGCTTTTGACGCTTCGATTGAACAAGATCCTATGGATACCTTTTCTTATAAACCAACAAAAAAATTCCCTTTTATGCCACCAGTCATGAAAGTTTCTCAGCCTCAATCCATCGAAACTGTCCAGAAAACATCTTTCGAGGAGAATGCAGAGATAGATGAAAAGAAACGTTCTCAAATGAATGCTTTACGAGCGAGAATACAGTCTAGAAGCGGGAAAAGGATTAGAGTCAAGCCAACTTTTGGATTTTTGGACACTTCGGAGATAGAAGCTAATCATGCGAATAAAATGGGACAGAATGATGCGAATAAAGAAAACGGGAATAAAGCAGCTGAGCTCAGAACTCCTAAATTTCAGGCAGTTGGTTCTGACTCTGTGCAAGAGTTTGAAATGAATAAAAAGATCAAGGAGAGCAATCAAATTTCTTCAAATAATGATGTAAGCGATCGCAATAACTACGTTGGATTTCAGTCTCCAGTCCCATACTTCCGAGGAAACCATATGTTCAAATCGAACCGAGCACAGACGCCACCGCCTAATTTTTCGATGGATAGATCTCCCAAGCAAATTTAATTTCAGTTCCCTTTATTTTACAGAACCCATATTTCTTACAGTCTAAACCTTTCGCCAGTAACATTGGTCAGGTGCCTTAGGAAATATCAAACTCACAAGAATTTTATTATAATAATATCTTAATGATATCAATAGTTTATTAATTGTCAATGAAAGCTCTTAATCAGCAGTTCTACAGAGCTGCTGATAGTTTTGTCTGTTTTCATTATAAAAACTGTATTTTATTGCGTAATCGCCTATGCAAATTTTGCTAACAAGAAAACTGCCAGCTAATTGCTCGTACTTATCGTTCTGCTTAAAGTTGACAGTGGGATTTTATTTCTGTGAGATTTAAACATTGATTGCTTAATGAATTCATTCCTTTACAAATAAATATTCCTTTGAAATATCAGTAAACCTGTTTACATACAATTTGCTAGGCTCAAAACTTATAGTCAAATGAATGTAATATCAAAAATTTTAGCGACTAGCGCTTATACATTCCAATTTGTCTCATTCCTCCCAGGATATTAAAGCCGAATTTATTAGTGCCCTTCGGGTTGGGAGTTGGATAGTTTTCGTTGGCTGTTTGCTTAGTGCTTGGATTATTAACACCCTTTGGGTTGGGAGTGGGATAGTTTTCGTTAGTTGTTTGTCTAATGCTTGGATTATTAAAACCCTTCGGGTTAGGAGTTGGATAGTTTTCGCTAGCTGTTTGCTTAGTGCTTGGATTATTAGCACCCTTTGGGTTGGGGGTCGGATAGTTATCGAACCCTTGTTTAGTGCTCGGCCTTTGCCCATTGTTTGTAGGTGTGTATTTAGGTTTGTTAATTGGAGAAGCATCAAAGACACATGGCCCGATGTTGAGCTCTCTTTTTGGATAATTCGCAGTTCCTGGCTTGACACTTTGATTTGTAGGAGTAGGGGATCGGCCTGTTGCTGGCGTATCTTTAAATAGCTGCTGCATGTACTTTTCTTTAGCTTGTACGATATTCGGGCTTTTTGATTTATTGTTAGCGGCAGCTTGGCTTTGGAGGACCTTTTGAATCACATTGGAGGTTGGATTGACGTTAATCTGCTTTGTTCGTGGGGTTGTGGGGTTATTGTAAGCATTGGAGTTGCTGGAGGGCTGGTAGTCTGAGTTAGTGGGATGGTAATTAGAATTTTTCATCTGAGAGATGACTGAAAGTGCGCTAGCGATGTTATTTGACGATATCATTGCGTTGGTAGTCTTTAGGTTCATTGGGGATTTGCAAAGAGGGATGGGAGATGCAATGACGATCTTTTCCGGGCCTTTTTCTTTCTGGTTAACAATGCCTTTCGTTCCAACAACGTTCCCTTGCTGTTGTTGTGTGTGCTGTTGTTGTGGTTGTTTCTAAATGAAATCGATAAACACACAAAGCATTTCAATGAGAGTTACCATTTGTCGAGTCTGTGATATATTATTAGCTTCAAGCTCTTGTAAAGCCGTAACTAGATGAGATCTTTGGGCTTCTATCTCTCTTTTAAACGTATATCCAACGAAATTGGCGTCCTAATGCCATTCATTACTCAATAGCAGACCCAATTGCAGCATTACCTTGCGGGTTTTCTTCTTATACACTTCTTCGGAATAAAAAGGCTCTTCCTCTTCAAATTTGTCGAAATTGCTGGTGTCAATCTCGCTTTTGATCTTTATAAGATAGCAAGTTACTACAATTTGAAGGGAATGAGCATACATCAGGGACATATGGAGCTTTCTGCTCTCTAATATTTTTCCAATCAATTCCAGCGAAAAATGGATGGGCTTTTATTTCTTCAACGCCGTTAACACCAAGTCTTTGATCTATAGGTTTTTCAAGGCATCATAGACTGCTTCAATAAAAAAATACTCACTTGGATCTGCAAGAAGTTTCTTGATCAAGTCAACGGCAGCGGGACTTAATTCAGCTTCTGGTGGTATGGTGAGGGTTTTGCGCCAATGAATGATCTTCTGGCAAGTAATTGATGGATCCTCGGAGAAGAAAGGAGGATAGCCAACCAACATTTCGTATAGAATAACACCAATAGACCACCAATCCGCTGTATATGTATAACCTTGATGGCTAAATACCTCAGGAGCGATATAATCTGGTGTGCCAACAGTTGAATATGCAAGCTAAAATAGACACGGTCAGAGATGTTTTTAATGAATAGATAACTTACTTGTCTGTTTCTACGATAATTCTGAGGCTGCTGCTGCAACTTCTTCGCGAGGTTTGGATTATATTCTGGTTCCTCGGTGTTTTTTGCATCCATACGAGATTGGCGAACGTCAAACTGCTTGCAAAGTCCGAAATCTGAGAGTTTGATATGCCCTTTCGCATCTAGCAGTATATTGTCTGGTTTGAGGTCTCTGTGAATGTAATTCAACTGGTGAACAGAGTCCACGGCCAAAATCTGAGCATATTGAGTTAGTTCTAATGCAAAGAGGATTATCAAATTACAGCTTCTGCGATATAGAATTTCGCTTCGTATTCGCTCAGGATATCTTTTTTCATTAGCAAAGTCATCAAGTCTCCTCCAGCTAAATACTCCATCACCAGATACAGCATCTTATCGTCCTGGAAAGAGAATTTTAATTCCACGATCCACGGGTTCGCTGACTGCGCAAGAACATCTCTTTCGGCTCTCACATGCGCAATTTGGTTCTTATAAACCATTTCCGACTTATTCATCTTCTTCATTGCTACTATTTCACCTGTTTCTTTTATTCTGCATACACGCACCTCACCAAAGGCTCCTCTACCAATGATAGCTATAGGCTCAAAATCTTTAACAGTGACTTTCTGCCTCCTAAAAGAACAAATTAAGATTGACACGCTGCCAATGACTTACATTTTGCGGTAGCGCTCGGTCTCTTTATGGAGAATTTCTCTCTTGATTAACTCTTGCTCAGTTTTGCTTATTTGCATGTTTTCCATTCGTTTTTGTAGATTCTCCCAAGCGTCCTTTTTCTCCTGCTCCTCTTGCTTTAATTTGAAATATTTCCCTAAATTTTGTTTAAGAATGGTCGGATTTGTTAAGTAATACGTTCTATGTATGCCTTGCAGGCATTAACTCTGTCTTTTGTAGTTTGAGAAATTTGGAATTCTGGTTTAGGTGTGGGTTTTTGCTGTTGGGGTTGCTGCTGACGATTGGCATTGATGTTCGGAGAGATGTTCTCTTGGTTGTTATGGTAGTTGTGGATGTTCATTTTCATTTTTGTGAATAGCTTTTGCAGCTAAGTTTGTGCTGATTAAAGGATTTTTAAATTTCAAACTGATCCTTTTTGAATATTTATTTGAGGATTAAAACGTTTGCAACAGTCCTCAGGAGCGAAAATTGATACAGATAAGATTAGAAAATATGAGCTAATATAAAGAGGTTAAACAATCAAACATGTTGGCTGTTCTGTGATGCATTTGAACATCACTGTGGAGGCTCTGAATGACTAGTGAGAGAGTTTCGCATGACTGCTCATAGATTAATTATTGTATGCTGTCTATTGGATGAGTGAGTTCAAGCTGCGATAGACTCAGTTGGCAATTAATGCGAACGATTTAATCCATTTTACAGATTCTTCTAACAATTGACAGGTTGATAGCTCTACATTCAAATCTAAATGATCTATTTTTTTATATAATTTAAAATCTGAAAACTCGAAACAGAGTTAAATTGATTTGTTTGAAGAAAAGTCCTATTGAAAGGGTTTTTCATTAATTGAATAGCGTTCAACAAGAATATGATGCTGTTGCTGACGAACAGTAAAACATTCTTGATTTGAAATGCTTTATTCAATAGAGAAGGACTACAATTAAATATTGAAAAATAGCTTAAATATCTGGGTAGAGGTATCTCAGAGAGAGCGAGAGCTTTCAAATACGAAAGTGAGAAAATATGGAATATGATAATTGCAGCGTATTTATGATATTTTTACAATTGTTTAAATAATACTGAAATTCAGAGTACCGTGTCAAACTGTTCACACTTGCAACGTGATAATTAGTTTATCAGTGTCAGACAGCTTTCACGAAGATTTAAATAATTTCATTCGCATTTGAAGATTCAACATGTAAAGTTTCGACCTTACATTAGTTAGTATTTAAATCAGCATGTTTCAAATACTAGTAAAATACTATGCAACTTCGAATATTTGTCTTGCTAGTAATTTATTACATCATTACATCATGAATGATGGCTTTTTTTAGCTTTTAATTTCTTTTCATTCTCGTTTACTTTGAGTTAGTAATGCAAAAGTAATTAGTATTTAAACTAAAAGAAAAGTCAAGTGTGCAATGCGATAATAGAAATCGAAATTTTTGCTTTACGAACACCTTGCTTGGGGAGGCGAACCGTAGTATTTGCTATTGATCGATTTTGAAATGCACGGAAAATCGTTTCCACTTTGTTGAATTGAGAAAATTATAATCCCATCAATTAAACAATCAATTTCTTTTTGCATAAATTGTGTTATTTGAATGCAGTTGAATTCCGAAAACTTGCAATGATATCTAAGCATTGATGCCAAATTTGTGGCATTTCCATTTAGGGAACAAGATGCTCATAAGCCTATCAAAAATCACTCCGTCACAATATTCAAAATTCTGAATAGCCTTTCCTGAACATTTGCATATCTAAAGGTACATCAGTTCCTCATGCTCGGATGCAATATACGTTCGACCTTTCAATCTGGAACAATATAATTTGTTACAATCTTAGGATGTGAATTCCGCCTTGATGGGGAGCGAGAATGGTCTCTCTTATTTGTAAATTACACTTTAAGTTCCTCAACTATCAGCTTGCTTCACAACCTACAATTCAGAATAAATTACCTCCCAGTAGATTTTTCTCATAACTCGCTCCATAAGCCATTCCCAATTCTACGGCCCTGAGTCCGAGACATTTTCCCCAAATTTTACACAATTATTCTCTTTGGTTGAATGTAAGGTAGGTGTTCCTCTCTGAGTCATCCCGCGCCGTCTGAGAACAGAGTGTAAGCAAATAATTCTCTCACACCAGGATCTGTCTTTTCAATTCATCTTTCAGCTCTATCCTCCTGAGGATTTGGAAAAAATTCCGGATTGAGCTGTGCTGCCGCTTGGGGACGGGAGTAGTGAGAATTTTAGGAATTCGTTTATAAGCCAAAGCTAAAGGCATGCGAAATGAATTTTAGTTAGGGCTCTAATTTTCACCTTCCGGAGCGATCAACATTATTTGAAGAAGGTCTCTGGTGCAGACAAGCTCCGATTTTTTATGACTTTGGTAAAAAGCTCGGCCCTGCCACAGAGATCAATCTGAAAACTTGCGAGGAAAGGATAAAAAGAACCCCAATATCAGAATTTGACCATATTATCAGTTTGATAAGAGAATGATAGAGATCATTAAGTCCGAAAAAGAGGAACACATAAGAATATATTCACCAAATAAAGGCTTATATATGAAAGGCG
>ENA-UOUE01001954-UOUE01001954.1-compost-metagenome-genome-assembly--contig:-NODE-1954-length-11025-cov-9.703507_pt1 | contig 11025 bp, 8 predicted proteins | sample MGYA00238146_ERZ747223 | MGnify/ENA primary metagenome ERZ747223 (study PRJEB28781, sample SAMN06268865) | compost metagenome | isolation source: single cell | place: USA: California, Emeryville, Joint... | reverse complement strand
CTTCAGCGACTACGTCCACTTTCTTATCTGGATTGTGCAGCATGGCTTTGTTTCAAATTTATTAAGAGAAGAGCAGACCAGAGATGTTAAATTTTATTTGATTCTCTTTTGTGATTTCGAAAGGGCATTAGGATCGATTCGAAGTTTCAAATGGATTGACTGATCCACGTTTCTAAAATGGGCTCAAAGCGAGTTAATTTTCCAAATTACGATTAGCGCTACTCCGCTACTCCTGACTGAAGAAACTCTCAGCTGCAAAGAAGCTTCTACTCAAAATACATTTTCAAAAGAGTCCACATCCTCATTTATTAAATTAGACCTTAAACTTAAAATAAGATTGTCTGTTCTTTAGAATTAAAACAAGAGAATCAAGCTGCCTGACTCGATTCCTTCCTCTCTGAGACAAGGAATTGAGTCCGAAAGACTTGAGCCCTTACAAGATAGCTCATGGAGATCAAACATTTCTCAACAGCGAGAATGGTCTCAAGTTACTATGCTCTGCTTGAACCTATCAACGAGGGTCAAATCAGAGTAGGACTATTGAAGACTCCGCACCGTGCTGCTAAAGCCTCTTTGGAACTGATTACTGGCTACAGGCAAGATGTAAAGAAGCGATCTACCAAACAGACTTTGAGGAGTTGGTCATGGCTAAAGACATTGAACTCTATTCATTATGCGAACATCACTTGTTACCCTTCATGGGAAAATGCCATATAGGTTACATTCCAAAAGGTCAGGTTATCGGTCTCTCCAAAATTGCGGGGATCGTTGACTACTACGCTCGTAGACTTCAAATTCAAGAAAATCTGACATATCAGATTGCCTAGTGTCTCGAGGAGACTATCGGAGCTGTGGGAGTTACTGTTGTGATCGAAGCCGAGCACGTGTGCATGAGAATGAGAGGGATCGGAAAGCAAAACTCGGTGACAAAAGCAATAGCAACTTTGGAAGTTATGAAAGGAGACTCCAAAATTAGATCGGAGTTTCTCACTCTGATTACTCCTGGGAAGAATTCCTGATGATCAATAGAAACCCGTTCTTTTGTTCAGATGACGGCAAGTGAATAAATAATTAGTTAACAATAAATGCGTTTCATCATAGAAAATAATAAATAAAAAAAATGAGTAAACAATGATAAGTATGGCTGTGTGATTGTACTTGAGTATTCATTGATAACTTTCTCAGTGAAAGAAATTAAATTTGAGAATATTCCTCTAATAAGAAAGAGCAATTTAGATGAAAGTAATCACTTAATTTATGAAAAAGACAACAACTGCATGCTTTTGAGTGCTGCTCCAAATGTTTGCTCTACAATTAAGAGATTCAAACTTAGAAAATTGCTGTTTTTTAGTAAGCCTGCACAGAAATAGCTTAAGTACTCAGATTAACTTCTGAGTTTCATGTATTCAACTTCTTTCTGTATTATAGCCAAGATTTTGAGGATCCTACCACTGATAATAACTTTTATGAAGGAGAAGAAGAATCCGTACCCATTTCAATAGAGCATTTCATCCAATCTTCAAAGCAAATAGGAATATTCGATGCCAAGTCTCTGGGAAGAAAGCTCCCAAATTATACAGATCTACAAAGAATTGATACTCCTCTAAGAAAGAACAATACTCTCGTTATTAGCACAATTTTACAAAGAACTTTAGCAGCTTTTCTTAGGAACATTATTTTAATACTCTTTATCTCGATAAACGGATACAACTAATCAGATCAGAAATGCACGTGATATTTGAAAACTATTTTTAACGAAAAAACCCTCTTTTTCAATTTTTTCTCTTACTCTATAAATCTATCTCTTTCAAACTCAACACAAAAATCATGCAAGCTGTTCCTCCAAGAGCTCAGCTGATTAGCAAACTACATTCAAAATGCCTGTTTAAGGACAAAATTTAAAACTTTCCGAAATATCACTGATGCGATGGCCCAAATCTTTACTGAATGGAGGATTCTTTACAAATACGGAAGGATTGCTCATCGAGATTTGCCAAAGGAATTTTACCTGAGTATACAACTCAAATTCGTGCTTTGTTTATAGGCATACCCGATTTTATTGTTTCAATATCTCAGGTGATCTAAAGTCCTGCCGATAAAATTTCAGGAGACCACAGAGAAATCTGCTAAAAAGTCCAGATCAAGGCATGTTTCAAGGACAACAGTCAGGATAATCTAAAAAGGATCAGCTTTCATACGCTGGATAGGCTTTAGTTTAATAGCTTTAACAAATTCAGCAGGCCAAGAAACTCACCGCGTCGATCCTTCGAAGGGATATTGAAAGGAATTGAGGAGTTAGCACAGGTATCTCCTGAGACGATTTTTTTGGAGTTTCGTCTTTCAGTTTTGACCTACGATGTAAACTGCTGAAATTGTTGAATCGGGCAGCATGCCACATGGTCAAGGAATTGTATCTTTCAAGATGCAGATTCCTGAATTTTACCTATGAAGCATCTATATTCGAGATCCATTAACTTAATTTCTCATCTCAATGTGAAGATAAAGGTAGGCTCAGATTAAACCTAATTGTAGATTCATTTTTGGAACAGAACTTAGCAAAATGTATCAGCAGAAGAGTAATACTATCTAACTGAGGTAGGCTACGATGAGCATTTTGCACACTCTTGATAAACGAAACTCAATTTTTTACTACATTTTGATATTAAGAGCATTTATTAAAATAGACAGAGATATTACATAAAGAAATCTAATTGCTAAATCTAGCTTTAATATAGAATTTTCTACATGAAATTTGAAAAAAATCCAAGAATAAAGAAAACTACAGCCTCGTCAACCTATGTATGATGAGGCTCTATTTTGCTGAAACCCAACAACCTTTACAAAAAAGAAATTTTAAGAAAAATGCACACTTCTCGAAGACAATGGCCTCACTTTTCTCCTTTGAATACACGACTTATTCTTTTGAGGGGACTTTTCTGTATTTACCCTCCTAACCTCCTTTTTAATGGTGAAACCAGATGAGTTCACACTCTTCTGGCTACCCCCGAAATTACTACTATATGGTCTAATCGCTTCAGAAAAATCCTTCGGGACATGGTATGGTCTGCAAGGAGTTCCTGAACTTTCTCCTGTAATCCTAAAATTTCTTCTATGACAAGTATCAGGAGTCGCAGGTCTTCGATGGAAAGTATCAGGAGTTGCAGGCCTTCGCATGGGTGTCGTCGCAGCGGGGTTTTCCCTCGAAGAGGAACGAGCAAGAGGAGTATTCGATGGCAACATAAAATTCCAGGAGTAAATCGGCTTCACTTTTTTATCTCTCTCGCTTAGTCTATGTCTGGCCGATGCAATAATTTGCTCGATCGTTCTTTTTTTCGGAAGTCCGGTTTCATCCACATTCTCATTCATTATTCCAGCTGAGAGAGGTCTTTGTGGCTCCAGCAGCATTTTCTTTGCCATGGTATGGTTCTCGAGTATAGAGTGATCTGTGAAAGTGCTCTTTTTCAGTGATGCGCTGTCGTTTTGCAAAAGCAATGAAAAATTCATTGGTTGCGGATCTGGAGTTGTATCCCTTGAGAAATCTTCAGTGTATTTTTGTGTTCGAGGCCTTGTAAGCACCGAGATTAAATTGATGTACCTTCTGCTGGGGGTTGAAGACCTCTGCCTTGGCTCTTTAGGATCTACCAACATTGCGGGTCGGTTTTTATTGAAATTTTATTAAGTTTGCAAATTCAAAAAAGATTAGCTTTGCCTCGCTAATAAAACATCAATAAAATTTTAGATTGTAAAATATACCTCCTCAAAATTTTTAAAGAGCATGCATAAAATTACGACCACTCTTTTCAATTAAATAAAGATATTTGATACAGTTCCGATTTCCTCAAATCCAAAATTACCCTTAAAATGGTTTGTGGGTGATTCACGTGACAGGGGGCCCCCTATCTCGTCTTTTATTAGTACCCTTCCACCCGCTCAGGCTGCCAAAAATGAGTTTATTTCCAAAAATTATTAGAATTCTAAGCAAAAGAGCGATTCGCACTTAAGAGATTTCTTGAAGCCGATGGAGTGAAAGTCACGTTTTTGCTTCGAGGATTTGATCGCGATCTCTCCTGCAAGTTCATTTTTCGGGTTATTGCTTGGGTTTGGTTCGGAGGTTTTAGTAAAAATTCCTTGTTTCTCGAAAAACTGGTGGTTTTTAAAATAGAGCTTGCTGGTGGAACTCCTTTATTTTCTGAACTTCTTTCTACTCTTAGTGCCCTTACTGGGGTTCGGTTCTGATTCCTTGGGGTGCCTATCTTAAGCATCGATGGCTTTACAGGTTCCGTTGCGATGGAGTTAGATCTTCTCTGATAGATGTGTTCATTTCTCATGCGAATAAGAGGAGCTGGTCTGGTACTAATGTTGGTTTTAAGCCTCTGACTGCTGCCAAAATCAATCGTTTTATTTCTCCCTGAATCGAAAGAAATCGAATGATTGCTCGCGGATCCAGAGAGCTCAAGGGTTTTCTTAGACCGCAGAGTCGACCTGCTCTGATTAAGCGCAAAACTATTCGAGGTTCTAGGTGTATGGACATGTTTTGGAATGTAAAAGCTACCACATAAATTCAAAACTTTGCTGTGGCGATTCCTTGGAGTGGAATGCTGTCTTTTCTGCTGTCGTTGAGGTAGATGATTTAAAATTTCGACTGGAGTGAGCAGTTCTGAAATCACACCTGGCCTTTGAGGCTTGAATTGACACAAAACCATCTGTAAGGCTGCTCGAGGAGTGGGTTTTTGGCTGGAGCTAAGCGACCGGGAGTTTTTGGCCGCGGTGTTGCTAGCCGTGCTTATGGTCTGAAACATTCGGAGTTGAGTTTCTTTTATACTCATTTGTTTTAAAGGGTATATTGTGATCAACTTTTGAGACAGAACTTGGAGTGAATAAATTCTGATTCTTATCAGAAGCTGCTCATGGAAAATTGTGGTTTGGTCTAATTATCGGAATTCCTTTCAGCGATCGGCTATCTGCAAGTTTACGCTCGGATCGACGAGAGTTTGTGGTTTCATGCTCAGCTTTCAGTTATTCACAAATGGAAACCATAGCTAAGAATAGCTTTGATAAAAAATTTGCTCGAAAGGAATCAATTCTTAAATGCCAAATGAGGTGGCTTAATAAATTTATTTCGCATAAAGCGCTTTTTTGTCCTTTTCAACACCAGACAAAGCTGAAATAGCAAAAAAAGAGTCTCTTTTGTTGATTTCCATTGCACCATAAGAATCTTTTCAAAGGCAAACTTAAAACTAGGTTTTCGATACGCAATAGTGAAAGTTCATTCAATGTCATCATAGGTTTGACCAGTTTTATGAAAGAGCATGTAGACAGCCTAATAGCCATCTTAGATGTCCAGAATTCCAATCATTTACCCATTTTCTGCCTCTTTTGCAACGCTCTGTTCTTTCTCATACTTTTTGTTAGTTAATTTCATTCACAAATTTGATCGGAAACATTTAATTTGATGAAAAGAAAAGTAAAAATGAAGTGCTGAGATATGAAAAATGTATTTAAAATAAAAATGGCGCAGGGCGCCAGAAACTTACGAAATGCAAAAAAAAAACCCCACGAATTCTACCAAAATATCCTTGAAGGAACCAAAAAAAGCCACTCTATTAATAAAGTTATCTTGATGATGATCAAGCGAATTTGAATCTATAGTGAAATTTAATTGGACCCGACGTTCTCACAGAAAAACCGAACGCTTTTTTGCTGAGTTAACCGGAACTCTCCGCTAGAGTCGAGGTTATCTAAATCTTCTATCGTCGATCTTCGCTTCAGTATCGAGGAGGACCGGTGGTGAGACCTGCTTCTTAGATCGCTTCGATACGATGTGTTCAAAGTAACTTCCGCAGGCCTGAATACTTTAACAGGGGTCTGACTCCTCAATTTCGGAAGTCTTGACGGAGATCTGTCCGTATTAGGAGGATTTAACATCCTTTCCTTCACAGCCACCTTTCCTGCGGGCTTAGGACTGAAAAATTGACTTGGCTTCAAAAGAGAGCTCATTCCATGAAATTTTTGCGAGGGACTCTGGTATCTCGGAGGAGAGGCTTTCTGCGTGTTTAAGTCAGATTTTAGAACAGGAAACTTGGACTTTGTCAAATTCAAGCGGGAAATATCAATACGAGAAGGCAAGTTAATTCTCTCGCGAAGTGAGTTGGTAGGAAGAGGTCTTCTAATCAAAGAGCTTGACCTTTGCTTAGGAGCGAATAGAGATTCCCGCAACTCAACAGATCCAACGCGTCTGCGCGTTTGAGGCTCATTGTGGTTGCTAGGAACGTGCTGATCTGAGGCTTCAGTTTCATCAGATTGAGTTGAATTGTTGAGTGAGTGCGGGTTAGTGAGAAGTTTGTATCTGCAAACAGCGTAAGCAATGTCCGGTCGTTTGATTGGATTAGCGCCGGAGGCAAATAAACCTTGGGGTTTCCAGGCAAAAGGCTTCATTTGAATATTTTATGCTTTGGATTATAAACCGCAGGACCAGTGAAAGTTCTACAAATCGAATTCAGATCAAGAAAATGCGAATTTTTAAATTTTTATTGTATCCCTGATAGAATTTATAAATACTCAGGCTAACGGACTGGAAGTCATGAAGTTTGTGTTCCTGAGGATGCTTAGCTTAAAATTTGCTCTGTCTCAACTCAAATATTAGATAATTTGATGTGGATGAGAAGATAGGAAATTGGCCTTGAAAAATGAAATTCCAAAGAAGAGAGAAGTAGTTTTGTTGGTTGCGGTTGCAGCGTCTCTGACTTAATCAGTGAGTCTAATCGCTTCAATTCGATTTATAATGATTTTTACATCTTCATATTATGTTTATTTCTCATAAATAAATCTTAAGTCATCTCGATTTTTTTTATTTGTTCATAACTTTATGAAATATCCAAAATTTCGTTCAAATTTTCAAAATTTTATTTCTAATGAGAACATAAGACAATGAATGACGCACTTGTAAATTGAATCAATTGTGTAATTCTCTTATTCTCAAGATTTTTTGGCCACAAGCACACTACTAACCAAAGCTTTGAAAATAGTATGACTTTATATAAGAAAATATTTCTGAAAGAGTTTGTACTCGACAGAACGTATCGAGTTCAAAAAATTAATCCAATAAGGCTTGAATTAAATAATACATACCTTTAGACCTCTCTTAAAATTTGTTTCACGATACTGGACTATATATATTTATTTCATTAAATTCCAATAGTGAGAGCTTTGCTCAGGGCTGGGTGATCAGAAGAGGAACTAAGTAGCATCAGTAAATTCGTTATCAAAGGAATTTCAATAAAAGAATATCTTGCAGAATATCGTAGCTTTTCTGGCAGCAATAAGGTACTTTCATTAAGCAACTGCCTATGAAGAAGCATTACAGCGCTTTCCAGGTTCGAATTGAATCACAGACATTAATCTAATCATTCTTCATGCAAATATGTGAAAACTTCCAATGCTCATTTCAAGATTATTCCTTCAGAAACCGACGCCAATATTTAGATGTTACCTCCTATGTCATGAGGGAATAGTCTGAAGGATTGGATAAATGAAAAGAGGAGAGATTGAATAAGAGTATTTCTTTCAAACTCTCTTTATGGTTTGTTAAGTGCGTTTCGTCTTGGTAAAAGGGAGCTTGCGCTTCAATACCTGTGCTGGTAAAGCAAGACTTCTCATTTTGATTGTACATAGAGACTTTCATTTCGATAATTAAATTCTTTCTATGAAAAAAACAACTATTATAATTATCAAGCAAATTCCGAAATCGGGATTTACTAAGAAAAGATAGGAACCATAGAAAAAGCTCTATTCCATTTAAATTTAGATCTAGCGAAGGAGAACATATTGCCAGGTAAACCCTTAGCTCTCTTCTAGTTGATTTGATGAATCGTTAATCAAAGTTTAAGTTCAGAAAAGCATTATTTTTCTACTTAAAACGCAGTTATCTTCTTAAGCCCCTATTGAGATTCGTTCGTTTAAATTCACTCATTTCCCGGACTTTCAAAGCCCTCTCTCATATTAGAGTGAAATTACGACGAGGCGGAACAAGTGCGTTAAATGCTTCTCATACAGGTAGTGTGCACTTTTAACAGAGTGCAGCTTAAATCAAACAAAGCTAATTAAGTCGCTTATCAATATTTTAGAGCACACTGATTAAATTCGCACACGTTATGATAATAGCAAATTTACTGTATTAATTTCTCAAAATTTAATATACGATCAAAATTTCTTTTACTATGGAACGGATCTGATCCGTAGGACCCTCAATTTATAAACTTAGGAGTTCATTAAACTCTTATAATTTTTGACTATTTTCAAATGACGAGTCTTAAACTACGAGTCCCTCGTATTAAGGTTTCGCATCTTATGAGTGAAGCCGAAGTTTTAGAAATCATTGGTGAACCGAAATCGATATCCCAAAAGTCCAACACCAAGCCAGAGACTCCTATTGAAAACATCGTCCAGCCTGCAGCTTCAAATCAGAATACTGAGTCCCGAGGCAGACTATACCAGCAAGTGAAAGAAATGCTATCATGCAAGCGACCACAAAGCTTTCATAGACCACGGGACAAGCCTACCCCACCTACAGACGACCCAAGACAGCTGATACTGAAAAATATCAAACTCATTGAAACGCTTGAACCAAATCTACCGGCATTGAAGCCTAATGCGTATTTAAAGAAAATTGTGCCTCCTTTGCGGCCTCAGCAGTATCAGGAAAGGGTCAAAAATATCTTTTTGGTTCGAAAAATTCGAAATTTTATGAGCATGACTCCAGAGCGACCCCGAGGAAAGAGTGCAGCTCAAAATCTCGAAATTAAAGGTGAAATGTTGGCAAAGCTGTCCACAGATCAGTCACTAACAATCGGTTCAGAGACTCCTGTGACAGCGACACCACGATTGGGATCGGAAACCGATCGAGAAGATCTAAAGAGCTCTGGCTTGACCACAAGCTCTGTGATTGTGAAACCTATTTTGAGGAAATCATATGAGATTGCAAAGCTCAGTTCCGCAGAGAATAGCTTGGTTGTCAGCGAGAAGAGAAGTCTTTCCTCATCCGTAAAGACTCCTCGCGTTACCTTTTCGCTGGATTGATAAAAGCGAAATGAATGAGAAGAAATTTAATGCATTTATATCTGAAATATGTTGATAGAGGAAGAAATTTAATTATATCAAAGAACACAAGGTGAGTAAGTATTATTATTGATTTGAGTATCAAAGGAAAGTTATTCTTATATAATTGAAGCTTTAATCATATATTGTTAAAATGTAATATTGTTAAGAAGCATAGAGCTTAACAGAAAATCAGTCACCAATGATGAAAATTATGAAATAGATTTCTGTGTCTTAATACAAGGAGATGAAAAATTTGCAACTCTTCTCATATTCATTGTTTTGGGCAAGACTAAACGTCATTAGCACTCTTTTTTGAGTAAGTGGGAATTATATTGAAACTAAATCAACAACCGCTCTGGAACTGGAGTCGACGGCAGGGTAAGAACATGTACCCTAAGATTGTTTATCAAACTTATTAATGGCCAGAAAGAGCTTGTTTTGGCAAGATAATGAGAAAATTTTGCGTTCATTAGCTTGAAATATTTCTAATTTTCTCATAAGGTTTTACTAGTAATCAGATGTCGAACATGAACTTATGGAGGTGAAACTACTATTTTTATTGCCTTATCGTATCAATTTATTCGATCTTTTTCCAATTTATATCTGCTAAATATTTAGAAAAAACTGTTTCATACTTTCTTATTGCAGTAGCTGCCGTTCCTGATCTTCTTTCTTTTTTTTTATTTCCATTTCTATTTCCATCAATATCGCCTGTTGAAGCATAGTATCATATTCATTCAATTCTATGGGATCGATCTCATTGGATTTTTGACTAATTTTCTCGTTATCCTTTTGAATCCAAACAATTTTGCTTTCTACTGCAGCTTTAGTCTCGATATCACTTGGAGGTGTTTGCTGCTGTTGTTCTTGTTGCTCCTTTCTCTTTGAAATAGTCTGCTCTATCAAAAAATTTAAGCTTGTCGCTGAGTATAGGCTATTTTTTCAAACATCCAGTTTTCATTTTCATGTTCATCAATTCCGCTTGTTTTTTCATTTGCAACTCTATTTTTTCCATAAATATTGTCTGTTGAAGCATGATCTCATCATCTATGGAAATGGGATTTGATTCCATTGGATTTGAGCCACTGTGAATCAATTTGGTTTGCTTATTATCAATTTGATCTGAAGTGTTTTCCACTCCAGTTTTTGTTTTGAGGTCACGTAGAGGTGCTTGCTTCTTCGAAGGATCTCGAACATCTTCGATTTTAACTTCTTCGTATTTACTCTCAGGTTTTTGACACATCATACCCTCTCTAAAGTTCATGGAGTGTCTTGATGTGTACAGACTGCAACTCCTTCCATCCAAGTCTAACTCCGGTAAATTCTTGCCAGTCTTGAGAAAATGACGTTGTCGTTAAGAAATTCAACAACTCTTGAGGGAACTCCTCGAATAATGGCCATTAAATCATTTTTCAGGGCATCTTCATGGCTCATGTCCCCAAAACCGGGACTAGTTATTGATGTTAAGATATTTGCAATGTGATGCTCATGTAGTCGCGGGACGAATACTGTGTCAGAGATGTATCGTTGCTCTGTATCTTTTTGGTTTGCTAGGAAATTCTGAATCAAGAGGCGAGATTCGGCGTCGATGTCTTCCTTGAATCTCGGTGTTCTGCAGATCGCAATCGTAGGAATTTTGCATCTTTTGATGATTGAGAACAAAGGATGAGGAACTTCGGCATCTCCAGTATATAGCGCATGAAAATCATCAAATATAAATAGAATTCTTTTCTTTCTGAAGAAATTTGCACAGTCTCTGTCCATTGCGACTCCGAACTTCTGGAAGGCAGCAAAAACCAAGTCATAAGCATTTCTCTTATGAACCTTTTCAAGAGGCAAATAAAACACACCGTCAGGGAATAAGCTTCTTTGCACAACATGCCAAGCAACCTCAAGGGCTAAACGAGTCTTACCAACACCTTTTTCTCC
>ENA-UOUE01001953-UOUE01001953.1-compost-metagenome-genome-assembly--contig:-NODE-1953-length-11028-cov-71.012602_pt1 | contig 11028 bp, 13 predicted proteins | sample MGYA00238146_ERZ747223 | MGnify/ENA primary metagenome ERZ747223 (study PRJEB28781, sample SAMN06268865) | compost metagenome | isolation source: single cell | place: USA: California, Emeryville, Joint... | reverse complement strand
TGAATTAATATGTGCTGAATAGGGTGTACAAAGAAAAACCTGAGAGTTCAAAATTATATCATATCATTACAATACATAGAAGTTCAATGTAAAATTTACAACAATTTCAAATCAGTAGCAAACAATTATGTTGTCCAATGAGATGTTCTGTTGAGCGAATAATAGAATATTCAGCCTCAATTCATCCCTAACAACAATCCTAGTCTATGACGTGAATTAAGCTAGCCGCTGCCTGGGGTTCGACTTTATTAGCTGATGAATCTCGAGCATATTTTTTAAGCAGAAGGTCTTTGAGCATAGGCATTTCTTCCTCTTCAGAAGCAGAGGATGCACTCTCTGATGTCTCTTCAATATTCTTGATAGCGTCTATATCTTTTTTCAGATTTTCTGTAGTAGCTCTTGAAAGAACCACGCTTTCTGTTTTTTCTGACATGATCGTTTTCGCTGGAGAAATTTGGCTGCCACTTGGCTTTAAAAAGTCGAAGAACCCTTCAGACGAAGAATAACTAATTGATTTGCGCATAGGTAGTGTCTTCGTTGGAATATTATCAGGCTTAGCATTTGATGTATCAGACTTTTTAAACGTTTTATTAACCGGTGTCAGCAATTCCGAATTGTCTTTCAGTCTAATTGACATCTCTAACAGATTGTTCACTTTATCTTGGATTTCCGTCACCTTTTGATTTAATCCAGTTACCTAAACCCAAAATATCAGATAAAATCCTTAACCATCTTACTTGTGATCCTTGCTGCTCCTGGTTTTCTCCCCAAGCAATGGAATTTGAATGCAATGGATCTCCTTTTAATGTTGCGAGGTGAAGCATGCGTTTCGAAGGGGTGGGTGAATCTTTGGAAAGCAATATTATTAAGAATATGCGGAAAATTGAGCGAATTACTCTCAGAGAGCAACTTTCCAAGCATTGGAGAAAATAATGAAGCTTCCAAAAACCGCGACGATAGTTGCTTCTTTTCGTTTGCAGATTTCCCAAGTTTATTTGCATCGTCGTTTTCAAGTTGTTCTATCTTGATAAGCTCTTCTCGGTTCATGATGTCTAAATCAGTCCTGCTTCTCGGAAGTAAATCATTCTCCTCTTCAGCTTCGCTTTCGGCGTCATCTTCATCCTCCTCGATTTTCAAAAATCTGTCTTCAAAAGCAGTTACTTTATGTTGCAGACCCGCCGACTACGCAAAACATGTTTGATGATTAGTTGTGTTGAAAAAAACGAATAAAATACGTCTGTTTTTGCACCGCCTTTGGTGAGGAAGGCTAATGCTTCTTTATAGGTTTTTCTTGTCCTGATCTTCCGACTGAGAGCTAAATCAGCGAATTCCAGGCCGATTTCTCGAAATTCCATAAGGAAAAGTTGTTTAAAATCCTTTTTGTTCAGGACGTAAAGCTCGCAGGTCTTCACTGCTTGAACAGTGTACTTTCGGATTTCGCCGTAAAAGAGAAGATCAATTTCGCCGAAGTAATACCCTTCTTTCACTTTCAAGAATTTGAAATTGTAGTATTTTGGTATAACGTAAGCAACTGTTCCTCTCTTCAAGAAAAAGACTAGAAGACAAATAATGAAGTTATTATCGAACTGGATTGATAACATACTTTCATCCGCTGGGTCTCCTTCAAGGAAAATATAATCTCCTTTTCCCACTCTCATTGGACGAAGGAGTGGTCCAAGAGTAGCAATGAAACTCCTTGGCTTATCTGCGAAAAATGGGATCGCATCGATGATATCACTGTGTATGATGCAAGAGAGCTATTTTCCAAAAATATTTAAACCTTGTTATATTTTAGAAAGGGGAAAATACGTCTTGACTAAGGCTTAGCGGTAGATCCTTTAAAAACTCTAAATTGTCTTGGGCTTGTCTATAGATGTAGCGCATGATTAGGCAAATGCTCAGAGAAAATAGTTCACTTTATTCCATAGCGGAGGGCATGTTTGATCTTTAAATATAAGCTGTTGCTGAACTTAAATTCCCTCTTTAATTGCAGCAGGATATTTAATTTCCTACGGAACCTCGTCTGCTGCGTATCGACACTTGAAATCAACGATGTAAGAGAACCGATTGTGAATGAGTAGATAAAAACTCCAATAAACATCCAAAAACCGCAGGCGATCCTAAGAACGCGTTAAACTCTTTCGTATTACATATAAAATCACCTCTCAGTAGTCGTCTGTCCTACCAAATCCCCATAACCGACTGTAACCACGGTCTGAACGATCATATATGCGCTTGCTGTATAAATCTAATTCGTTTGAGTTCGAATCTGCCAAGGGGATCGATTTTACATCAAACTGAGAGGAGATGACATTTCCGTTTATATCGTAGAATCCGTGGATTTTTAGCCAATTATTTGGCTCATCCACATTGAAATCCAGTATAAATTTCCTGATCGATGTTGTTGTTAGAGCGCTTTGATCAATGGCCTGTTTACCAGAGGCAGGCAGACACATGAACAAAGATCAGAATCGCGATAAACGAAACGACTAATCGTTCTACTTGTGGAGTCATTTCAAAAATTTGATTGATATATCTCAGAATAGTGGCCCTTTCACGGATCACTTTAATCATTCTTACGAGCCTATAGCAAATAAATAATGGGTAAGATAGCGCTCATCTTACTTCGTCATTCTGGGTAATTTATACAGACGAGATATCCTCGCGATTCGCAGGAGTTGCTGGTAGCTATTGCTCGCTCCAATTATCACGTCAAATGGGATAACCGCACATAAATCAAGAAAAAACCAACCCAGCAGATAATTTTTTATAATTTTCTAAATCGTTTCATTAGTCGCCACCAGTAATAATCTGCATACCTTCCTGTCAACGATCAAGTTGAGGTCATTATCAAAGTAAGCTGAAAAAAGATTAACGAATATATCCACTATAAACAGAGCATTTAAAATCCAGTCGAGAATTTCCCAGACCCTCGCCGAATCGTCGAGATAGGCCATTCTCAAAGGCAGAACGATTGTCGTGTAGAGCAACAGACTAAACAATCGATTAGAACCGAGCATGAGGGGTTGCTGCATACAATATGATTATCATATCCCACGCAATTTTGATTCTATCGTCCGGAAGCAGAATGTATTTGATATCTTGATATTCCGGGTCCATACGCAATCTCCAGGTAAATGACGGCTTTATTCGAGTTTTCTAGCACTTATCGTTTAGAAAAACTGTGCTAAACAACATAAATCATTCATACTTGGCGATAGATGGTATATTCGTCCTCGCTTCTATTCCCGAAATCCACGTCCTCATAAAAACCAATGTTTGTATAATCGTTTTTATTATAATCTCCTGTTTCAATATTCTGTAAGGGGGAGTCTTTAACGCCTCCATCGTTCTCATTATCCTGATTGCCACGATTTGATTTCCTCGAGGATCTGTGCGTCTGGCTCCTCTCAAATTTCATCGACTGTTTTCTCCTCTGTTCAGCTATACTTCCCATCGATTGATTACCACGTTTTTGATCTTCATTCGTAGGATTGTTTTGAAAATCATCAGAAATTTCTGAACTTGATTTCGACAGAGAATTCAACGAGGATGAATTCGACGACGAAAACTCTCTTTCAATATCAACTCCCTGATAAGGTTCGGCGCTGAAGGTCCTCTTCCGACCAATTCCTATTGATTTACGCGCCTTATTTATCTCTTCGAAAGTTTCTTCGTAATCCCTCGGATTAAACGCAGGAATTTTCACTGTGTTCGCTCTACGAAGCGGTTGCTTTGTGTTATTAATTGGTCTGTGATCCGATTTGGCTGATGACAATTCTATTGAACGATTTTTTTGATTTATATTTTTTGCATGCTTGTTATTTTTCTGAGGTGTTCCATAATTACTGTTTGAAGCGTTATTCTTTGTGTGGATAGTGATAGGCGAAACTTTTGTGGAGCGAACATGTTTATTCAATGAGAACCCTCCGATATTTTTTAAAATCGCTCGGCTGCTATCAGGACTCTGGATTGCTGAAGCACGTGATGTTGAGTTTCCTTCGTTGAATAAGTCAAGCTTTGCAGAATTAGAACCGCTGAGAGGACGGTGTGTCGTTGCTTCTTGATCCTGATTGTGGTTTTCGGTGGTGCTACCTAAAAATATGTGTTTAATAAAATAGTTCTTGGAAGAGTGATGAATGGAAAGATGATGTTTTGGAATGAGTACCTTGATGAATGAAGAAGTTTTTGAGCACATCCATTGTTAAATTTATTTACTCTTTATTTCAAAAACCTTCCAATCTATCAAGCTCGAAGATCAGATTCAATGAAACATTATTATTAGATATCAGTGGCAATGATCTCTTACTTACTTAGAAATAAAAAAAGAGTCCATCATAAACACGAATGAAAATATCAAGCTAAGCATTAACAGACCTGCTCATTTAATAGTGAAAAAATTAATTCACTCGATGTACATATTATGATCGAAGTGATTCTTTTTTGAAAAACCATGGTCAGCTAGATTCTTTCTACAAATGTGAAAAAAGATCGCTGCTCATCTCCATAAGCTCTCTATAAACAGCAGCAGCGAACAGTTTTATTTGAACCTACTTCTTCGCGACAGCTCTGCGTGGATTCCTGAGTTCACGCTTATCCTGCTGATCTGATTTTCCCGCGGCGCTGTCTTGGTTTGAAGTTTCTGGCTCCAGCTGGTCGTGGGCATTTTCTTGTGGATCTGATTCGTTCTTGGGCTTGGTGTTATGCACAATCTTAAATTTCAGCGGGCTGTTCTCATCTTCAAGCTGGTAAGAAGACTGACGCGTGCTTTTCAAAGTCTGACTTAGATCAGTGTCAAAACGATTATATCCAGTGCGTCTGGGTCTATTCCTTAGACTGTCGTGGCCAATGACGAGTTGGTTAGGATCAGTGCGCTTCGGCTTTTGCTGCGGCTAACAAAATTTGTTAGATATGAATCAACAATAAATGAAATTTCATTTAGTTACCTTTTTCGATTCTTCTTCTCCTTCAAGCGGCTTTGATTCGGTTTCCATCTCTTGGTGACCTGGATTATCTTCCTCTTCAACCGCACCAGACTCATCTTTTTCGTCTTGAATGGGATTGGCCTCAGAAACTTTATTCTCCTCGGTCAAGGCATTCTCATCTTTTTTGGCTTCTGCACCATTTAGAGGGCCAGCTGAATCCCCATTGTTGGTTATCTCCTTTGGTTTTGGGCCCTCAGGGATCATTTTATTGCTCTCATCTGGTTTTTCAGCGCACCCACCTTCCACTTCTTCATCCATTTTCTCGTCTTTCGTTTCAATTTTTTCATCTGTAGGCTTTTGCTGTCCAGGCTGGGTAGAAGCGACTTCTTCCTTTACTTTTTCATCTTCGATTTCATTCACTTCAGCGACTTCTTCTTTTTTCTCGATGTCGGCTTTGCGTTTCTCTTCATTAGCTGCGGCACTTTTTGGTGATTTTTGCTCATGAACCGGACCATCCTCTGCCTTGGGTTCTTCTTTCTTTTCCTCATGTTCCTAGGGCAGCTCTTACATAAGTGCAAAAATGTGAGTTATACTGGCTGTTCGATATCCATCTGGGAATCTTGGGCTTTATTTTCTTGTTTCGTGCCATCATTGCCTTTGTTTTTGTCTTGGCCCTCGCTTTTCAGGGCTTGTTCTTCCTCTTGCATGCTCTCATTAGCAGGCGGCTGGTTTGCTTGGCCTTGGCTCTTTTCATGTTCCGGCTCCATACTCTTCTGCCTCTTACGCTCTTCGTTATTTATCTGCTGTCTTTCGAATTGCATATGATCAGCAAACGCACGAGCTTGATAATAATATATATCAGCATTCAGTATTCCTAATATTAATCCTTACGATCTATTGCAAAGTTCCCATGGTGATAATCCGCCTCAACAGCAAGATTCTTCTGTTCTTTTAGCCTTCTAGCATTCAGCGTAGGATCTATAATTCTGTCTGGTCTAGCATTATCATTGTCCAACTATATCGCGTTATATTTGATCAATATCTTCTTTAAAGGCGATGATAGCTTACAGATTTCATGTAAATAAAGTATGCGAGAGCAACATGCGTACAGGCTCTTCTGAATGGTGTTTGGAACTTCACATTTTTTTAATCATTTCAGTCGAAGAAAATATAATTACCGGTGTCTGTCCATCCCCGGCGTTTTGAGCCATGCGAGTTGTCGGTCTCGCTACCTCCATTTGATGCCTGTTCTGACCCAAATAGGCAGCTTGCGCTTCCCGAGGCATGATATTAGACTCTCTTATTGGTGGCATATTCATGTATGTTGGAGCTGGTCTATTTGATAATAACATCTCGAAAAGCTGTCTCAGCGTGTCCGCATCTTGATTCGCTCCTTTATTAAACCACAAATTTAAAAAACTGCTTTTTTCCTGCAAATTTACCCTGGCCACCTGCTTGGTTCCAATTCAATCTCTGTAATATTCCTGGCTGCATAAGCAGCTGTTGCAATTGCGCATTCGAACGAAGGAAATCTTCATTTGCAGAAATTTCTTGGAGGAAGAAGAAAAAAATACTATTAAGAAAAAATAACGCATGAATTGAATTTTATACCAGGATATCTGGACGGTCTGGCCTGTTGCCCTGGCTGCTGTGGCTGAGCTGCAGCCATCTCTCGCTCTTCTTTCTTTAAAATATCTAAGAAGTCGCGACTATTCGCCACATCGTCCTTGAACCGATATAACCCGTTCTTATCGTATCTTAATTGCTCAGCTGTTGGTCCTTCATTTTCTAATAAATAAAAAAATTATTATCTCAGGCAATATCTACCATGTTACCTTCATTCTGTCCAGGCGACTCAACTTCCACTTCGTTTCTTCCTCCTCTTCTGCGAGATGGAGCCGTTTCAATTATATTTTTCTCAACTCTTTCAACCGCGTCCATTCGCTTAGGCTTCTTCATCTTATTCTTCTTCTTTACTATAAGAATGAGTCATTCAGCCTGAGAGGCGCATTGATTCGATGAATTACCCTTTTGCAGTTCTTCGAGAAAACCGACAAATCCATTGACCACCTCTTCGAATTCTTGAGCGCTTACCAGCTTGTCATTTCGCCCTCTGCTACTCTGTAGTCATGCAAAGGTTAGGAAAATCACATCCAATTCAATTGGTTTTCACCCTTGGTCTGTTTGGTGCCTGAACTCTTCTATTCGCATTACGTGAATTCTTGGAAATCGACTGAGGTTCTTCGAAATTCTTATCAAATCGGTGGTAGCCTTTCTTGGAGGGGATCTATAGGAGGAGAAAATGAGGAAAACAGTTGGTTTGGTGTCAGTCTGATGGGGAGATTACATCTGAGGTGTTTCCGTCGTTGACTGAAGAGGCATGTGAGCGTTCCTCTCGAAGATCACGGTATTCGGGGTTCTCGATCAGAGAATAATCAAAAGGACCGTTTTCTTTACGGATTCTTCCTCTGGTATTAATCATTTCTTAGAGAGTTCTTAGCGGTAATCTTTTAGTCTATAATTTGGCTTGAATTTATGCACTATTTTGAAATGCCACTTGAAAATAAAATTAAACTCCGATCTTTAAGCCAAATACTTCTAATCAATTCCTAGGGCTTCTCTTGGAAGCCGTTTTTGATAAACCATGAGCTTTTGAACCGACTTAGTCTCTGCTGTCTATGTGCATGCTATCAGGAACGTTTCTCGAGAGATTAAAGGTGTTAATCCGTTATTGGTCGTGGGTTTATCGTCCCGCTGATCCCAATATCCAGGTTTTAAATAAAGAAAATCCATTGATGAGACCTCCGTACTGAGCGGTGCAGAGGGTTTGAATGTATTCTTATTAAAGAGCTGCTTATTTTGCTACTTTATTTTAGATGTAAATCATGAATAAGTAAATTCCCAAGCTTCTTAGCACCAGGAAATATAAGTCTAATCCGACTGAGAACCAACAGGAGTAGCTGACCTCAGATAGCGCAAATTTCCTCTTGAAAATTTGCTCAATTTGAACCTTCTTGCCGAACTCCCTTTGGAATTAATAGTGATCAATTTAAGTTTTAAAGAGAACAATGAATTCCTAAGGACAGAATCCAAAAGCTTGAATGAAAAAATTTAAAATAGCTGGGCTCAAAGGATTCCTGGAGAAAGAAATAATCCTATTAACCTTGGAAAGATTCACTGGAATTCGGTTAGATTTCTACTCAAATATTCAGACAACTAGAGCTACCATTTTTTTTCATCTTTATTCACTGAGCACTCCCACCAATTCACTCAGTACACTTGAAAAAGCCAATTTCTCAGTGTTTGAGTAGAAGCGCCGAAATCGAGTCCTGATTCGAGTGTAATGATGGCACAATCGCTTAACTGCCTTTTTTTTTGTAAAAGTCGAGACAATTTCTCCACAATAATCCGATTATAGAGCCACGCAGAAAGTAAAAGCAATTTTACATTCGACCTCGATCTGAAAAAAATTATTTATTATGAGTTTCTTTTTCGAATATTCTGGTTTAAAGCGCTAAATTCTGAGCATATACAAGATATTAAGATTCGCATAACAGGCCACAATCTTTGATATAGGGCTTTGGCTCCTGATTTCAGTCACACAATCGGCTCTCTCTGTGCAATTCCAAACCACTTAGAGGTTGTTGAGGTTAATCAGCTTAAAAGAAAGACTTTCCTTTATGATCTCGACGCTCAATCTTTATACGTACGCAGATTGTTTCCCACCAATCTCTTGAAACCCTGATGTTAATTCCTCATTCATTTGAACGGTTGCTGATTTGAACCAAATTTTAAGCGCAAGCCTGATCTAAAATATAGGTTTAAAAACCCCTCAGTGAATTATTCTTAAATCCTCGATGAACAGATTTTCCACATACCATCCCGAAGCCCAGGAGTCCATCACCAGACATCCCTACTGGTGCCATATCTGTCGCTTTGAATTTCAGATCACGACCTCAATGAGAAATGAACCAGTTGCTTGTATGTATATTTTCCTTCAAAACCATACGAGAATAACTCTCAGGTCCAACCTGTAAGAGCGATTTTTGCGAGAAGATTGAATCAAGTGTCTCTGAATCTCATCCCAAGGAGTTTATACCATTTGATGGGGTAGTTTTATAAATGCAAGGCTCTAGTATTGATTTACGGCTTTTAGAAAGAGAATACAACGCATTGAGCACAAGCTAATGATTTAAGAGACGATGAGAGTAACTCGAGCGGCGATTTCTTAGAATCGGACTCAGAATCGCTTCCGGAGCGGAATCCAAGCAGCCAGAGCCGAAGCTACGAGCCAATCAGCAGCTCAACTAGAGGGTAAAGGCAAACTAATCGATATTCTAATGTTAATGGCGATCTTGTAGATTGCGTTTGGTCGCGTCATATGCAGAAATGAACACTTTGCCTATAACAGGGAGTAATACTTGCCATTACAACGCGTCTTGACCTTTTCTAGCACTGCTGCATAGACTAGTTCTCCACGAAATATTCGGTTCGCTGCTTCCCGCACACTTTGGTACATCTAATGAAGGTTCGAATTCTTCATTTGATGCGATTCTGCAGCATATAATTGAAAATGACCCTAAGTAAACGATACTTTGGCCATGATAAATAAATAACAAACGAATGACTCTAGTAATTACGGAACGCCGCCAGTTGCGAAGAAAGTGCTAGAAAAGTTGCCGACAATCAAGATGACGAAGGAGATGGTCGCAAAGGAAGGCTTTGAGGACTGTGCCGTCTGTAAGGAGGAGTTTAAAATAGACGAAGAATTAAATCAAATACCATGCAAACATGTTTTCCATACGGATTGTGTCATGCCTTGGTTGAAACAGGTAAAGGAGCTATTTGAGATTGCAATTTAATTTTTCTTAAAGCATAATTCATGTCCGGTTTGTCGTTTCGAGCTGCCCACTGACGACGTGGACTACGAGAACAGGAAATTATTCCAAACGATAAACAATCATACACAAAACGCGCATAATCAGAACATTGGGCAACCAGCTCATCGACATTAAACCCTTTGAAAAAGACTCGCTTATGAAACGGATAGTAGGTGCCTCGCCAGCCTTTTTGAAAGGGAATATGAATTCAAAACTTTAAATTTTTTTATTATCGAGTGACAATTAGGGCAATTGGGTCATCCCACAGCTTAATTGAACGGTATTTGTGCATAATGTGATTCGCAATAATGTATGTAAATTATACACACTTTGAACTGTTAAAAACTTGCTACTACTCAATGTGAAGTAACTCAATAGCTGGCCTTTTCAGGAGGTTGCCTCCGATATATCTAATACAACAATTTTGAGAAGTAGAAGGACTCAGGTGGCTTTGAGTTAATTAACATACAGATTAATTATTCGATAGATTCCGTATGGAGTTTGGAGCTAACTCCGAGTCGGTTTCTTAATGCAATTAGAAACGCATAGCATAAAATTTTATTCAAAATGGCCAGGAAATCCACCTTATTGATCATTCTGCTGGGAGCTCTGGCTCTTCAAGCATTCTGTGGCGATTCAAGCTCAACAGCTACAAGTAGATAGCCGTCTTTCCGCTGTTTAACTCAGAGAATCCCATAGGCACGGATCAGGTTTACGGCAGCATTGAAATAAATGGCATTACTTACACTGCAATGTGCGATTGCGGAGGTATCTCTCCTCTATATCTAACCAATTGTGTGACAATTCCTCGCTTCCCTAGATGATAACCTCGGCCTCGAGGAGTTTGGACCTATGTGCGATCCTTCTGAATTAACCATCCATCAAGATATCTCAGGATCTGGACTTACAGCTGATGAGGTCCGCAGTATGATTGGAATGCCTGCTGAGCTGTCTTTTGTTGATGCTTCGACTACCGCCTTCTACTGCTTGGATGGCAGACATTCTAGTGCAGTTTTAGGTATTTAATCCAAAATTGTTGGTATATTTCAACTTTCTGTGTCCAGGAACCATGGGAGGTGACGCCGGTGAATTTATTTTGGCGCTTCATGTATACCAAACGTTTGTTGGGACAACTTTCACGCAAGATGCTATCGTAAATATACTTTTTCTGACCCTAATTATATGTCTCATCAATCCCTTTAGACCGTGTACTTCCAAAAATA
>ENA-UOUE01001951-UOUE01001951.1-compost-metagenome-genome-assembly--contig:-NODE-1951-length-11041-cov-9.636538_pt1 | contig 11041 bp, 10 predicted proteins | sample MGYA00238146_ERZ747223 | MGnify/ENA primary metagenome ERZ747223 (study PRJEB28781, sample SAMN06268865) | compost metagenome | isolation source: single cell | place: USA: California, Emeryville, Joint... | reverse complement strand
ATATTTTTGAATGTCTATCATATTCAAGGTCCTTCTTTACTCTACTGCAAGCAGCTTTCTTCATTCCACTTTTTGTTATAATTTCTTAACAGCATTACAATTCTCTTCTTCTTATAATAATTACTCGTTAGATTGTGTTGGTCGTTGCAGATGGAGCTCTCATCCTGATGAGCCACTACTATTCGTCAAGTATGATGGGAGCCTCCTCAATATCCTAGATACTGAGAAGAAAGCTTTCATTCTGAAGAGTCCAATTGAAATTGAATCAGATGGTAATTACAACAGATTTTTTATTTTTAATCTTCTTCTTTCATTTGGAAGATGAGGATTAACCTTTTAATTTTACTTTTTGAACTGATCTTATTTTGATAATTTTCGTTTGATTTGAAATTCACATCTTTTAGCCGAAACGACCTGGATTGATGTACGTCAGAACGATGGAAACCTATTGGCTGCAAGTGTTTTTGATACTGTGAAGATATTTGACAAACGAGTATCAAAGATTGTCCAAACTTTCGAAGAGATTCACGAAAGTAATATTTTTCGTTTAATAAATTATTTCTGACTTTTAATTGCCTTTGTATAGGATCAATCCAGTGTGTGCGATGGAGTCCAAACGGCGATATGCTTGCGACTGCTTCGTGGGATAACACAGTGGCATTATTGGACTTCAAGACTGGAAAAAAGCTTTATACAGAAAAAACTTCAGATGAGAGTAACTTTTCATTGTTTGATTAATGAGGCTATTCCGATTTCTTCTTAGAACCTGCTACGTCAGTCTGTTTCATTTGAAAAAGAACCAGACTCAATAATCACCCGAGAGGAAAGCAGCTGCAAAAACAATTTGGGGGAATGGTCATTGGCCACAATGAATAATAGTGTTTAAGAACTTGTAATGGCAGCGATTATCTAATATTCTTCCTTTTGAAAGTATTCATGCATCCTTCCTCTCTGAAGAATAAAACAGACCAGTTAAGGAAAACTGCATAATTCCAAAACAGATTTTTTCGAATTAATGACAAAAAACAAAAAACAAAAAACAAAAAACAAGACAAATAGAACCCCTGAAATTACCTTCATTTTTTTCATTCTAATAGCTTATCCTAAAATAAAATTTTTGAAAAGAGTCAAATTTTTCATATTTTCCATGAAATAATTAATGAGTTTCAAATTTACTAAACTCCTCCTTCATGAATCAGGCCATACCAACTTGAGTATGAGAGACTGAGTGTGAAAGCGAAGGTAATTGTATAAGAGGCATTTGTATTTAGATTTTTGAAGTCATTTGGAACTAATCAAAGTTCTGACTCTCTTGTTTTCATTATACACTTATAAAAATATTCATATAGAATCATTTTTATGAGATATGAAGGGTTTTCTTTAAAATAATTCAAAAGTTCTCTTTTCTTAATAAAAAAAAGCTAGTATAACCCATATTTCATCAGAAATAGGCACTAGTCTAATGAAAGTTTCATGTTAATCATTTTTAAAGTCTCTCTTTTATAAAAGTTTCGAGAGGAGAAAGCTTTCTCAAACTCATTATACTCGTGATATCGTCATGATTATTCGAAACGAGCTCCGCCCTTGCGATGGATAGGTTTTGATCAACAGGCTCATTGTGGATCGTCCCAATAGTTTCATCGGCGTCTCGCAGACTCTTCAAATTGATTGTTGGACTTCTATTTTCTTCATTCAACTCCCGTTTCGAAGCATCATGGCCTGTATTCACTTGCAGCTCCAACGATTCTTTTCTTCGTCTTTTCCGAATGTCTTTACCCACACAATACTCAAAGAACGCTTGTAATTTGTGATAAAGCGGAGCACCTACTTTTCTCATTATATACCACGTTTCTACAACTTGATACACCAATGTTAGAACCGATACTGTGGTTATTAGAGCGATTATCCCCCAGCCAATATTCAGCTTTTGCTGCTGAGATAAGTTAGCTCCCATATATTCATAAATCGAGTGTATCATAAACAATGATGGAATCACAGCGTTCAATCCTTCACAGACTTTAATGATCACGTCCTTCAGCTTTCGGTCAAAGAACCTCCATTTGAGTATTCCCAAGAAGAAGACCACATTGGTACCCAGAGCTGTAGTGCACTGGACTAATGGGTAATTCGAAAGAGTCGAGACGAAAGTCACCAAAAACAGGCTTCTCATGCAAGACACAAGGGCCCAGTATTTGTTCTTGGACTTGGGATCAAGATCTTTTGAGGAGTCTTCTTGGTTCGCGAGAGTTTTCGCGGATTTACTCAGAGCTGGATAGGCTGAGTTCACGTTTTTAATTCTCGTATAGAGGAAGAGGGCAATCGTCAGGCTTGCTACTGCAACAGTTGCAATTAAGCAAGCTGCGGTAGAGAAAATATCAAACCCAGCGATAGGATACGACATGAAATGTAGCTGTAAACTGAAGGAGAGGACCATTGGAACAAACGATGAGAGGAAGACGGTGATGATCAGGTTCCATTGGATAAACGTTTTAGCTGTATTGAAGATCTTCATGTATTTCTCTTTAAGCCCAGCATTGTTCATTAACACTCCGATGACCGAAAGAACTGGTACAGCTGCGATTAGGGTTAGCAGCAACGAAAACTTACCTCCAAAATTCTTGAGAAAAAGGTAGCTGATTCGATAGAGGTGAAATTTATTGTTTCCTTGTATTCTCGTGTCAGAATTCCAATATTTCGAATCAGAAGACGCGAAGTAGTTGGGAAAGTCAAGACCTCCGTTCAAGGAAAACTCCTTCTGGAAGAACAGAAGGACATTTGAGCCATAGTCGACGTTGAGGAACTGGTACAAGCCGAGAAGTCCAATATATGTGAAAACAATTGGTGCACTCATCGTAGAGGCCCCTGAGAGAATCACAGTGGCTATTGAGAGAATGGATGCAGAGTCTTCAGCAACTTGAACAAACTCTGAAATTGATTGGGTCTGGGCTTTACCATCAAAGTCTCCGAGTAAACACTCATAATCGTATTTGTCTGTGTAGTAGCAATCTTCAGAGCTCGAGCTAGTGCAGTACTCGCACCCTGAGGAGCACGTTCCGCATTGCTTCGTTGTAGAGTTGTAGAAATACCCACTTCCACAAGGGCAGCTGTTTCCACAAGTGTTATTAAACGCGAAGTAAAATAGTCCGTCTGCACAGCTGGTACATTGAGTGTACATCGGGCCGGTGCAGGTAAGACAGCCAAAGTAGCTCGAGTCTGTTTTGTAGCATGACTGACAGGATTGAGAGTTTGTATCGTAATAAGTGCCGCTAGGGCAGCTACTTAAGCAAGTGTTATTTTGAGGGTAATAGTAGGTTTGGGATGGACAAGTCAAGCAGTTCGTAGATTTCCAACCATCGCATGTCGCGCAAGATTTCTCTATAACGTCATCTGAAGGAGCTTGATAGCAGTTTCCGCACCAATTGATGTCTGTTCTTGGGTAAGTTCCTGCTGGACAAGTGCTCAGACAGCTAGAAGTCGAAGGAAGTAAGTATTCTCCTGAGTCGCAAGTCAAGCAGTTGGTCGAAAGAGCTCCTGAACAAGTTAGGCAGGATCGAGGAGAAGAGGTGGGAGAGGCTGCCTGAAAACATTGCTTACATTGTTGAGACGCATCAGAATAATAACCGTCAGAGCAAGGATTGATACAGGTACTTGTGAGTGGATCCCAGTAGAAGCCGCTCAGACAAGTCACACATTGATTGCTGTTTGGTCCGGCGCAGGTCGCACAGGTGTTCGGAACACTCGAAGAAGTACTGCTCTGGAAACAGAGCTTGCAAGAGAGTGTAAGAGTATCTGGATACCACCCTCCTGGACACCGCCAAGGCAGATGTTGCTGTTTGTATAGAGATAATTTCCACTATTACAGCTCGTGCATTGGTTATTGTCTCCTCCTGAGCACGTTTTGCAAGTTTTCATAATATCTGTGGGGACCGCTGTGCTAAAGCAAGGTTTACAGGTCTTTGATCCTGGATCTCCCCAATAACCATCCGGACAGGTCTGGACACAAGTACCGGTGGTAGAATCCAAGAAATAAGGCGAATTACATGATTGACAGTTATTGGAGTTCTCAGCAGTGCAAGTAGCACAAGTGAAGACTGCTGGAAAAGCCGCATTGTACTGGTAGCAGATTTTACAGGTTCGTGAAGGGAGATCAGCCCACCAGCCAGGTGGACAAGTGTACAAGCAGGTTTGATCCTCTTGATAGAGGTATGTTCCTGGCAAGCAGGCAGTGCAGTCTTTATAGGTTCCTCCTGTGCAAGTATAACAATTCTGATAAGTGGACGCTGTAGAAGGAGCTTCGTAACATTTCTCGCACTTATTTGTGGAGGGATTAGCATACCATCCGATTGGACAAGTATTCACACATTTTCCTGTTGTTGAATCCAGATACTGGAAATTACCACAAGAGAGGCAGTTATTCGAGTAAGGTCCATTACAAGTGAGACAAGTTCCATCAGGTGAGGCAGGAGGGTTATTTTGGTAGCATTGCACGCAGAGATTGTTCGGATTTGGGAGTCCATTCGCATAGTAGCCGGGAGGACAGGTCGAGAGACATGATTTATCAACACTGAAGTAGTAGGTGCCTGTAGCACAAGTAAGGCAGCTAGTAGCTCCTCCTCCGAAACAAGTAGCACAAGCCTTTCGATCTGGACTACCACCTGGATTATAGCATGGTTGACATTTCCAGCTCGTGGTATCACCCCAGTAGCCAGCAGGGCATACATCAATACACTGTCCGTAAGACGTTGGATAGAGAAAAGTAATCTCAGTGCATGACTGACAGTTGTTTGATTCTCCCCCATTGCAAGTTCGGCAGCTGAAGGGGCTAGTAGCGCTGGTATGGCAAGGCTGACAAACCCTGGATGGTGATGTTTGTGGAAAGTATCCGGTAGGACATGAGGCGAGACATTGGCCGGAGTAAAGGTATCCAGTGTTACAGGAGACGCATTCGTTATTTGCCGGACCGATGCACGTTGCGCAAGTATATGGGCTTGATCCGCTGCTATAGCAATTTATGCAAGTGTTTGTGGCAGTATCGCCCCATTTTCCTGGAGGACAAGTGCTAACGCAGGTACCTGAGGAGAGGAACATGCCACTATAGCACGAAGTGCATTGAGTCGCTGCAACGCCAGAGCACTTTCTGCAGGTCGTGTGACAGAGGTAGCAATACGGAGCCACGATAAATTGTCCGTCATAAGTGCATGGTGTGCAAGTGCCTGAAGATGAGAACTATCGTTTTAAAAAAAAGTTAATCAAATGAATAAATGAAGTAAAAAATTAAGAAAAGTGTCGAAGAGACTCCGGCTCCACATTCGAGCCTTCTGCTGGCGGAGAGAAGAGTTTTAAAATCTTTTTACATAGTATTGGCCGTGATAGCATTCTATATATCTCATGAGACCAAGGCAAATAAAGTTCATTTACTTTGATAGGACGAGGTCGGAGTATGCAAGAAGTAGTTGTTATCTGAATTAGAAGCGACGCATTTCCGGTTATCTTTCAGGTAATAACCGGAGCGGCACATGAGGCAGCTCTCTTGGTATGGATTGAGAAACGCTTTCCATAAGCAGGTTGCGTCTTGAAATACGTTATTCAAACTGAAAATGCGACTATTACCTGATGAGTCTTGGTAAAGGACTTGCGCTCCTTGAATCCACACGAAGTTGATGAGATCAAATTTCCCAGTATTCCATAGAGTAGAACCATCCCAGGCACCGCACAGTTCAACAACATTATTGCCCCCATCAGAGATAGGAGCATCATCTGGAAAATTACCCTTGTACCTCCTTGAAGTTACAGCTGTGTTCACCCAGACTCTTACGGAGAAAAACCCTGAGCCAATTTCTAATGGGTGTGATTGGATGATTTCAACGATAAGTCGATTCCAGCTGTCTAGATTTACAGTTTAAAACAACAATTATTGTGTTTCGGTCACCTAAATTGAGAGGCGTGGGAGCATTCGGAGAGAACGCAGAATACGAACCACTCGTCGGATTCATCCATATATTAAGATACCCAGTGTTTGTGAAATAAATTTGCATAGAAACGTAGTTTGTGACTACATTTCTAAGGCTAAAGATGGTTTGAGTGGCTGCCCCACCAGAATAAGGATAGATGTGCGTAGCCATCACCATTCCTTTCCTCATGATTTGGGTATTCATGGGAAAAGACATGATCTGATCTGAGCGACATTCCAGTATGTTATAAGGACCAAAGACCACGTCTTGCGATGACACTGACGTATCAAATCCTAATTTCATAGCGAAGGTGATTATTTAGACTTGGTGCTGACAGAGAGCATTCATACCTTTGTAGCCAACAACGGAACTAGAGGTAGATGAGATATCGATACGTTGCATAAATAAGGTTTGGTTGTTATTTGTTCCAGGATTCGACGCAAAGAACATTGGATATATTCTCGCTAATTAAAATTATTAGGCATGCGAATCTCGATGGTTTTACTTGCAAATTCCATAGTTGCAAGATCAAGAAATTCATCTTGGGTTGTTGGAACATAGTCCAGACAGAGTCGGACATACTGCAAACGGCCATAGGCAGTCGCAAAGATTGGGCGTTCTGAAGCAGGATATCTCGAATCGGCAATGCCTCCGACGTTCAATATTGTATCCGAATCAGTTAGAGAGTAAAATTCATCGTCTCGACAAGCATGCTTATAGAAGACCGTCGAAGTACCGCTGATATAGTATCGAACTCCGCAATTCCTTCCTATGGAAGCATCAACGGCTGTAGCAAAAAATACCCATTGCGTTGTTGGGGCCATTGCAATGCCATCGATCTATGCATTTTATTAGGAATCAAGTTCAAAACGCTTACTGCTTCCCAAGGCAATAGATCACCAGCCCAATTATCTGGTGAAGCAGAGGCAAAAACCATTCCAATATCGGGATGCAACTGAATTAATAAGGACCTTTGAGTATTTCCACTATGAATGCATTTTATCATGAGCTAATTAATGCTTCAAATAGTTGTATACCCGAGACCCTGAGTCATCGTTGCTATCATGTCCCATTCGGCAAGGGTATGCCTCCAACTTATTTTCCTCAGCCACAAGCTGATCGCATACTTAGAAGAGCTAGTCCACCCAGACACCAAGTTTTTTAAATAGTATGCATCAGCAGTCCCAGGATTATAAGTCTTTTGGGGGTCTTGGATATAAAATACGGGTTGCGCTAATGAATATAGGTCAACTGAGGAGAAGAATGCTTAGAGGTACCCATTCCAAGGCGCAGCGCCAAGGCAGCCAGCAGGATTAAGCTCAAAACAGCTTTGCTGAGTTGAGGGTTGAATGAGTTTTGGATCGGCATGTTATAAGATCTTGAAAATTAATTAATTTAATTACTTTATTTCTCTCGAAGCTCGGGAGTCACTCTTTGTTTCGAGCTCGTTATTTAATTTAAAATGGATTCGATTTTTATAAATTTACGGAGCACATTACAATTTTCCTAAGAAATGTAGAAAAAGCAGCTTCTCGTTAGTAAAATAAGGCCTGCTGTTTGTATTTTTCGGTAATTTCACTCTGACGAAGAGGCTGGCTCGAGCCTATAAAACATTTGAGAAAATTCATACAGCGAGTAGAAAAAATTGTCAGATAAAAACGCATTTGTATCGCTAGCATCTCTTTCGCTGGTTTGTTTAATGTTGCTAAAGGGAAATACTCAACGATACATACATAGAAGCTAAGTAATCGCGAATGAGGATTTTACAGACTTCGAAACTGGCCAGCGAAAAAATTAATTTGTGTTCCTTTTACAGTGAAAGCTTCTTAATTAATCGTTTAAAACTTGATTAAATTATTTCCTGCGATACTTCAAAACTCGAGCCACTTGCTTTAGATATATAGAAGATATATTCCGTTTCGAAAGTAACTATTACGGGTTTCTGACTGTTCAAGCCTTGTATCATGAGAAATATCTCGACCTAGCACAATGATGGAAATCATATGAATTCAAATAATGCTTTTTTGCTGACGAAAAATTTCTTTATGAAGTCCTCCATACAATTGTTATGCAATAAGTGAGCAAGATCATGCTTTCCATGTTATCGTGGGAATATGTCATAGGCTCTATTTTTATAGAGATGAGGCTTGAGTCAAATTAAATTTTTCTCAATAAAATCGGGAAGAGCAACGCATGTTTTGACTGATATTCTAATCAAAAGTTATAATCACTACGTGAGCTATCAGTTTTCTGCGAAGTAGACAGCACCCTTCGAATTAAAGGTGTTTTCAGTGTATTATGGTCCATAATAAAATATTTATGACGTTTCTATCGAGTAAGGAGGCTGGAATTCACATATTCATAAGACTTGAACCAGTACTTTGAAAAATAGTATGATAGGTGTCTAAATGTGATGAATAATTTGAAGTTTGTAGTCTCTATCTTCATTGATAAATCTAACATAATCTTTGTTGTAATTTGTCTACATCTAAGCTAAGTCCCTTAATGAATTCATTCGTATACTTTTATAGCTGAAGCGTAAAAGGAGGTCATAACATAGTTCCTGTATTATAATGGATAGATAACTTGGAAACGCTAATCGAGTATCAGAGGAACATTGATTTTCTTGTATTCTGCCTCATTAGACTAAAGCAATCCTTGTACGTTACATGTTCACCATTCAAATTAAAAATCTACATTTATATCCTTCATTTTCTCTTCTGAATAATACATCTTGCCATTTCTGCTGATATTATAAGGCGAAATTCAGTTTCTAATAAATCAATGGAACTACCAGCCTTCAACCAACTTTCCTTATTTATACTTGCTCCCAAATTGTGTTTCCTTTCTTACTATCTATGAGTCAAATTATTTTCGTGGGATCTTTTCCGCGAGACTTTTATTAAAGGATTATTCTGATACCAGAATAAGAAGTTAGTTTTAAAGGTCTGGATTACGGGAGAGCTAGCTAGTTTACCTCGTTAATACTAGCAAACTAAGTTACCAAGGCTAGTTCTCCCAAAAGAGAAGATGCTCTCTGGAATCAAAATTACATATCCTATATTATGCATGCTCTCAATCATAAAAATACAATTTTCAAGAACAAAAAAACAGTGCAATAGCCTCTATGAGAAATAATTCATAAAGAGAGTTGGTCGCACATCGGAGTCCATAATAAATAGCGATGGCTACTTGAATTAAGAATAATTATTCTCAATTCTTCCTTATGATTTTTCATTGTTGGTACTTACGAGAAGAAGAGTGGACTTTGGTTGACTGTATGAATCCTTCTTTGCATTCGGAGGTAAATTAGTATAAAATATGTCTTCACCGCTTTCGTTTGATGGGTTCTTAGGCTGATCCTCAAAATTAGCGACTACCATCAACGAATTCAGCATATTTTTCCTCACAAAGTGATTTCCATGTCTCCGACGATCTCAGTCCGGTTGGATTACTATCAGTTATCCGTTCTGATATGGTATCTATTAATTGGATATATATTCAGGACTACCTCGCATAAAATTAATTTGTCTGTTTTAATTCCACGTCGGCTAAGTTACTACAAATCTTAAGTTACTCCTATGGATAAATTAATCGACGCTGACCTACCTATGGCTCTGACGGTCATATCTACCATCTCAGACTCAAGGCTGGAGAGCTTGCTCCAAGAATCATCACTGTAGGTGACGAAACTAGAGGTAAAATCATGGCTGAGAAGTTAGATGCCGATACTCCTAAATTTACCTATACCTATTTCAATCGTCATGATCGGAATGGGCTACCCCAACCTGGATCCCATGTTTAGAGAAGCCGTTGCCATCAGGGATGAATCATTGGCTTTTATCCGAGTCGGCAGTTGTGGATGCCTCAAGAGAAACGATGACGTTGTTCCTGAACTTGCTATCCCAGCTGAGGGCGGCGTCATGGTCCAACGTAACTAGCCAATAAGTTTCCATCGTTCTGGCATACACCAATCCAGTTTGCCCAGTCTATCAAAAATGAAAATCAAATCAATCAAGAAGCCGCAAAATACATCAGTTCGAAACATAAAATTAAAATTCAGTGTTTCAACACAGCCAACGAAGTAATAGATGATGCGATTTTCTTTAACAAAATAATCGAGTGGAACTCTGTTTTATTAAAATGATTTAATCATTTGTTAGGTGTTATCTTAGTGGCTTGTCACCTTGTGATAATAAGATGTTGTAATTTCAAATTTATTCGAGTAAAATATTAACAATTTTCTTAGACTAATGATTAAAGATGAGATTTCAATTTCGATTTGTTTCTTGCAAGCCAACGTACAAGATGATTACATGTGAGACCATGTTTTTTATTGGATTTGAGCTTACTTAGGTTATAATATAAAATTTTCTCATTCATTTGGACAAACTATTGCAAAATTGCGGTTTATAATGACATATGCAATCTTTGGGTTACTGTTATTGTTTTCCAATAATATTGATAAAAGCATTTAATGTTTCGTCATTATTGACATTGCCAGTGCACGAACAGTCACAGGATCAATCAAGAGTTTCAATACCTTCTTAAATGTTTGATTTCTGGCCCCTACCAACATCCGCAAGCATATGACTGTTAATAGTACCTTGAATACTTGACTTGCTCCCATGTCTTGAGCCAGCGAGAACAAGTAATTGATTGCCCAGTCTTGAACTTCATCCTCTTTTTCAGGATCAGGATTCGCAGAAATAACTAGAATCATATAATGACTTGCCACTACAATGCATAAAATTAAGAAATAGGCGATTATCGTCTTAATTTTTGCGATTTTTTTCAGTCTGTTTCGTTTCTTAAGCTGCTCTTGTCTCTGTTGAGAGTTGTTGGCTGTAAGATAAATAATCATTTTTTCGTTTCGGCTAGTCAGTGTTGAAAGCTGTTAAATAAGATTAAGAAAACTCTTACAATTTGGTGACTAGTAAGAATTTGAGGAGGATATTTATTGGAGTCACAGTGCCAACAGAGAGAAGCATGACCAATGGCCGGTTTCCCTAACAATAATTAAAAAAATGAGAAACATGAATTAGGGAGTGATAAAGTCTTACTCCTGTTGCCATCTTACTGAATATTGA
>ENA-UOUE01001950-UOUE01001950.1-compost-metagenome-genome-assembly--contig:-NODE-1950-length-11045-cov-44.279632_pt1 | contig 11045 bp, 14 predicted proteins | sample MGYA00238146_ERZ747223 | MGnify/ENA primary metagenome ERZ747223 (study PRJEB28781, sample SAMN06268865) | compost metagenome | isolation source: single cell | place: USA: California, Emeryville, Joint... | reverse complement strand
GTCAAATTATTAGAAGGAGATCAAGCTTTTTAGAAGACTTTGTAGTAAGTGCTGACATCACCGATAGGTTAAAACACTTTTCGAAGCTTTATGAAGTCAGCATAAGTGAGCCTCACAAATAAATTTTATTTGAAAAGTTGAGAAAAAAAAAATCGTAAATGGATTCACTGCTGAGAACCTTGATCCGAAGCAAGCGGTTTCAAGACCTTACAGGAGTTTTGAGAGGACTCGATAGAGTCAAATTGGGAATATATGAAACCCGATATACCTACAAGAACAATCTTAGAGTTAACCGAGGTGAAAGAAATATTGATGACCTTGAGTTTGAGACTTTAGACGCCGAAGACTCTGCGTAATTCGATACCTCTAGACCTTCTCCAATCATTTAACACCCTCAAAGTTTTGAAACTAAAAGTGCTGAAACTCAGAAGACAATGCATAGTCAAAACGAGACAAGCAACGTCAAACAAACAGTTACAGTAAACAGCGAACCACAAATCAAAATAGAGAAAGAACCTGCAACCATTAAACAAGAACCAGCAGCTCAGAAGCTCCACCACAAGGCTCATGCTGATTTCCATAAAGCTCAGGACTATACACTGGCAAATGGCTCTCATTTGGAAATAGAGGTCAAAGATCATACTCATAGTAAGAAAGCAGATGAATCTGTCCATCGGTAAACCGCTATTTCGAAATACCTTGCTTATGAGTGATAAGAAGAGAGGCAATCAATCTCCAGTCAGGGACTTTCAACAGAGAAACGGGACCAGAATCCCGCTCCAGTAACCTCAAAGACGAGAACTTAGAGGCGATTAGAAATGCAGAGGCTTATCAGGAAAGTGACACACATGAAAGTATTCGAGGTGAGAGCATTTTATTGCTAACAAGGGACTGATAGCTTTTCGTTTAGATATTAACATCGATAGACGTGTCGGCAAGGAAAATCCAGTTCCTGCCTCATCGTTTTCTCGAGCAACCAGTATAGCCGGTCTCGGAGTTTCATTGCTTTCGAGCGTTGCGAGCAATTCAATTTCAAATATTTTTGTAAAAAATTGCTCTCGTGTGCACGGCTTTAATGTGTTTTGGTGGAAATTAGTCCAGTGAAAAGGTCACACGAAAAGAGGTTTTGCTCAGCGACGAAAATGCGAAAAAAATCGGAGATTTTCTGTGTCGAATGAGAGGAGCTCCACTCAAATTAGGCCAAGCTTTAAGGTACTTCAATTCCTTTGATCTGCTTTACTCAATGAGTACTTAGTATGCAAGAAGACGCTGTGATTCCGAAACCAATCAAAGCTGCATTAGAACGCGCTCAGCGATCTGCAGATATCATGCCTGTGGCTCAGCTTACTAAGATGCTCGACAACGAACTGGGACAGGGCTGGGAAGAGAAGTTCACTTATTTTGATAAGAATCCCATGGCTGCCGCGTCGATCGGCCAGGTGCACTTCGCAACGACCAAGAAAGGTATGGATGTCGCTGTTAAGATCCAATACCCTGGTGTTGCTGAGAGCATCGATAGCGATCTAAACAATATCAAGCGCTTGATGAAATACACCAATATTTTCCCAAAGCAGATGTTCATGGATGAAATCATCAAAAATGCTCGAACTGAGCTCAAAGAAGAATGCGACTACACTAAAGAGGCCCAAAAACAATTGAGATTTAGAGAAATTATCAAAAACATGCCGCATTATTACACACCGGACATCGATCTCGAGCTCTCGACGTCTCGAATCCTCACCATCGAGTATATTAAAGGGGTAATTAACCAATGAAATGAGTTATTTTTATATCTCATGGGAAATTTTTTAGTTGAGCATGGATCAATTGGAGAGTCAATCTCAAGAAGTCAGAGACAGAGTGGGAGAACTGATCTTCGCGATTACCCTGAAACAATTATTTAACTTCCATTACATGCAAACGGACCCTAACCCTGCCAACTTTTTCTATAATGTAGAAAAAGACATTCTTTACTTGATCGATTTCGGAGCAGGTATTTGCAAAAAACGCAAACAGTTTTTCAATTTATCTCACTTTTTAAGCTCGAGAATATAGTCCAGAGTTTGTTAAAACTTATCTTGACCTTGTCTACGGAGCTAGCGTTAAGGACAAAGAGGTCGTTTGGGACTGTTCCAAGAAACTCGCATTCCTTACAGGCGAAGAGAACCGCGAGATGCGCGAAGCGCACTGCAATTCAGTGCTCGTTGTCGGAGAGCCTTTCGCTATGAAAACGCCTTATGACTTCGGAAATCAAAACCTGACGGACCGCATTTATAAATATATGCCTATCATGTTTAAAAACAGACTGAAAGCCCCTCCACCAGAGGTCTACTCTCTTCACAGAATTCTATCAGGTATGAGTGATTATTTTTGGATTTCAGGCTCATCTTTCGATAATTAGGCGCCTATCTGATGTGCATGAAACTCAGGGCAAAAGTACACGTTGGCAACATTTTCGACGCAGTTTACAGAGAAGCTATCCGTATGAAATAAGCTGGTTCTTGCTCTCGAGAAAAGAGAGTTTGTTCTATGATTTGTTAGATTAATATCGTATTCTCGATGTTGATGATGATAAAGTAAAGATTTGAGAATTACTGCTCATGCGTAGGTTTCTTCGTTGATAGTTTTCTTTTTTTCGCTTCATCCTAGCTGCAACAATAAATAGCGATATTCCCCATATTTATTACTCGAAACAGCTGTTTTAACCAGCGACGGTGTAACTAAACCTACCAATATAGAGCTCGCCATAAAGAGAGTTGTAGGAACTTTGGCAATGGAGGGAAGGTTGAATACCACGATTAAATTTTATTTTTTGAATAATTAGATTTCTCGAATTAGAGGGGTAATTTGGCAACTTCCGCAAAGAAAAATGGGATTCTGGGAACGTTTTGATCGAATTCTCACAAACTTTGAGAAGAAAGGCTTCAATTTTGCAAACAAAGCTCACGTCTGGACAATCAATATTATGCTGATCGGGATAGCTTGGGGCACTTACACGATTTTCCGTGATTATAATGAGTTCTTCCTGGCTGGCAGAGTAAAAACCCGTTATTATTGACTCTTTTGCGCTTACACTGATTCCTCATATCAAATAGAACCCAAACTACTATGAGCAAGATGATGCTGCTGAAGCAGAGATCGAGAACAGAGAAGAAGACATAAATGCTATGATCGAGAGAAAGAAACAAAAATAAATAGGCAAAGGCAGAGCAGGCTAAGCATATATTGTTTCATTTGATTATCCGCGTGTTACAAAAGTACTTGAATTTATGTTTTTGTTGAGTGAGTGAGTATGTGTTCATAAACCACCTATACATCACTCGTTATTACATCAACCGCGCTCGAATAAGTTGCATGCTTGCTCTCTAACATTGACTCTCTTCTATAATGCACCCGTGCGAGGCAGAATTAATTATAATACGCTATGAGAGCCGTTGTTTATCCAACAAAATGGAATTTACTGTTTTCTGGCGAGTGAGTAAACTTGAGATCTGATTGGCCAGATTTGGTCAATAACTGAGCGAATATACTAATGAATCATAGATAAAATAATTGCAGCAGCACATGCGCTCATCCTTATAGTTCTTCATTGACAGCGTACTTAACATGATCAAACAGAGCTTGCTTCAACCGTCGTCACAAATAAAGAACGTGAACGGCAAAACCGGTCAAGGATTTGAATTACAGAAGAAAAGATGGCTAAGAGAACTCACTTTGGTAATCAATACCTCTTTGATGACATATCTAACAAACCTTCAACAGGAATTCCAAAGCTATGAGAAGAAAGACCTTTCAATTGTATTAGAATACTGTGAATATGATTTAAAAACCGCCCAATCTTTCCTTCGAACTACTTCAAAGGCTATTGTCCGTAAAACGATCCAATCGTTCTGTTTTGGTCCTGTCAAGACCGTCAACGAAGGCGAAAGCATGATGAAGCTGCTCAACTCAGAGCACAAGTCCATCATAGACGTCATGAAGATCAGCAACAACTTGACTCAGATGGAAGAAATCAAAATCCCAGAGTGCGACCAATCAACCGAGCTAGTCCAGCAGGGATTCCCATTGTTCGAAAACATCACCTCCGGACTCCTATACCTTATTTTCGATTACTTGGACCCTGTTTCGCTGGCCCGCGCCGGCAGTACGTGCAAACTAGCCCACAGGATATACCAACTGCCCCTTCTCTACAAGAAGTTCTGCCTGCAGCTGTACAGTTACCCACCGCGCCTCCCTGAAGAAAGCGCATTTAAGGAGTCCCTCAACGCGATTAATCACGGCAGCTTCGGAGAGTTCAGCCGGGAGTTCGTCCAGCAAGCCAACCAAAACTTCCGTTCGTTTGTCTGGTTGCCTGACGTGAAGTCTTACTACATAGGCCGCAACTACTTCAAGAAATACAAGGACTTCAGAAGCGTGTACTTCAACGCGCCACGCCTATCTTTCATCGGGTACTACGTAATGAAAGGAAAATACCTCCGCGATGGCGAAAGAGACCCAAACTCCCAATACGCCCCCTTCCACCTTGTGGAATACTACCGCTACTTCCGATTCTACCCTGACGGTAGTGTCTCACACTGTTTGAGTGTAAAGAAATTGAAGCAGGAGTTCGTCGAAAAACTCTTCTGTTTCAAGAAGGAAAACCTGGAAGAGATGAGCGCCAACATACTCTCAAAGAACGGAATAAAGGATAGACTGATGCGAGGAGAATACATCACGCAAGGAGAGAAATTACATGTGAGGTTATGCGCGGGCAAGGTTCTCTACGAGTATAAGCTATCGTTCCAGGTTGAAGGCCCAGCGCAGTTTGTCCTAAAGCTGGATGAGTACGGCCTTCGTTACATCGAGCAAGAAAACGTGAAGAAATTGCCATTGGACGCCCAAGGCTCGAAACAATTCAAGTTCGTCCACGTGCCGCACTTCAAAGACGAAATCGAGGAGTCACCTCTGAAATACATGACATTATAAATATCGTGATATCACACTAAATTTGTATAAATCAGCTATAGATAATATTGAGAAAACCCTAATTACTAAAGACGAAGAGCTAGTTACCCATAAAACTTCGTAGTTCATATATTTTTTTCAAAGAGATATGTGTGCAAGGTTTTTCTCGAGTTCAAATGAAATATATGTTATCTTTGAAAGAAACATATAGATGCATAAAATATAGATTCATAGGAATGGATGTTATCATGATAGGACGAGGGTAGGAGAAGTTCCTTGCTTTGCCTCGTTGAACTTTTTGGGAATTGGTGTAATCACGTAATGTTTTGGTAAACCAACAGAAAGTCCAGTATATAAACAAACTAATCTATATCATTTGTCATTAACACGTAATCTTATATTAGCGGAAATATATATCTCCAGTTGTAAGTGAAAAAAACTGGCTCAACATAACATTCTTGTCTAATTGCTGAGTCTGTCATCTGAAAGATAAACCGTAGGATCAAAAGGAGCTGAAGTCTCCTTGAAGAACTGATCCATATCAAATTCTCCTTTGATAATTTGCTCGTATCGTTCAGGCGTCATATGTTCTTTGAGATAGTTTAATTGATCTTCGAATTGAGCCAGGATCTAAAATGCAAAGTCATGTAATGTTATGAAATTGATGCTTACCTGGTCATAAGGAACCGATTTCAGCTCTTTCTCATCATGGACAAAAGGCACTTCCAACTTATCACAAATCGATTTAATCGTAAACCTCGCTTCAAGGATTGTCTGAGTATTCTTCTGATTCACTCTTTGGAGTTCCTCGAGCTGTCGCTGTTTTTGTGCCCGCTGTTCTTTGTATTTTAGCTCAAGCTCTTCAGTCGTGACGTCAACATCTGCATGGGGTTTGTGGGACATTTGAACTGCTTTTTGCAGCGTCTAATCGCAGAATGAATACACAACTAACAGATTTTAATTACCTGGATATATGCTTCTTTTTTCGCAAGCTGCTCCTTCATCTTTGAAATTCGATTCCTTCGTTCATAAATCGATTTCTAACAGCGCAGAAACCCAAGTGTTAGCCCTCTCAACCGTCATCAAGAACAAATTTACCTCTAAGTCATTTTTCTTCTCTAGACCATCAAGGAAACTGATAAACTTCTCTGTTTGTGAATACTCTTCCGCGCTTTCAATTATCGGAGCGACCTTGTCGTATTCTTTTTCAAGTTGCTCGAGATTCTCTTGAATGTTCTTATTATTCCGTTCGAGATGCGCAATCTTCTTTTTTTCTTCCTTAACGTTGTGCTCTTTTCCAAAGGCTTCCATCAGCCTCCCATTCATATACATGGCAGAGCTTTCGAGCTCGTCCTCAACTAATAACGCGGTGAATTTGAGCTATAATGAAACAGACTCGCTTACTGCTATGGAACTTGTTTGAATATTTTTCCTTTGCGTGAAGCTCGTCTCTGATATGGCGAATGAACTGCTCATGATTAGTGATTTTCTCGTGAACAGACTTGAAAAGCTGCATGAAACATTTCTTAATTTCTGCGATTTCAAGAGCTTGCTTTTCGATTGACTGCCTTTCCCAACCGATCATCTTTTTCATATTGGCAAGGATATTATTGAGATCCTATAAGAAATGTGAGTGTTATTCAAATCCCTGGATAGGAAAATAGAGTCTACCCTAACCCAAGAGTCGTTTTGCATTTTATTTCGCAGACAGACGTTTATTAACGTTGAAAGTCTCATCTCTTCCTCCTTGGTTTCGGCAAGTAGTTTTTCAGCGTTTTTGACTTTCCTTTCGAGGTCAGCAATCTAATCATATTCCGAAACACACTCCAACTCAATTATATGATTCTAAATTACTTTTTTATTTGCAATTTCAATCGGATTGCCTTCGGAACCTCCAGTTAAATTGGCTTTTTGGAGTTGCAATTCCTGCAATCTTTTCGTTAATTGTTTACTAAATAATAAATTGTCAGAGCCACATATGCCAAGGTTCGGTTACTTCCTGTACGCCGTCTCATTATAGCTATCGATTAAGGAATCGACTCTCTGCTGCACGCCTTGCAGACCTTTATTGCTATGCAACGCCAACGAGCTCGATAGCTTCGGAAGGACCGCACTCGCGTTCACGTCTAAGTAAGGGATATTGGGATTACTCGCTTTCTTGCCATAGATTGACTCGAGTTTGCGAGAATCCACTGATGACTTCTTCTCAGGAGTCTTTCCGAGTAATACTTTATCTTTCAAAGCGACTTCTATCCCTCTGTCAATGATTTTATTGTTGACCCTTTGAGTGTATTCTCGCGATCTCTCCGCAAACGCCAAACTGATAGTCGACGAATCCTGCCTAGAAAGGTCAAAATTAAAGTTTTGGGTGCGTATAGATCATGTACCTGGATCTCGTGAGACTTTCTTTCACAGTCTCTCGATGAGTGGATGTCTTCCCATAGCCAAGATTAACCATTTCGTTAGTAACGAAAAAGCCTGATTCGTGCTTTTGACTCTTCGCTGAGAGCATATTTTTGGTATCTAGAGTGGCTGGACTCAGGTTATCAAGGAACAGCTCTTTTTTCTCCGTTCGAGGCTTGTCTATGCTCACAATTCTGCGGTGTGTTCGCGGTAAACTCTGGCTCGCACGGGACGCGTCCTCCATTTTTCGCTTGGCTTGGATACTCGCCAAGATCTTGCTTTCGCCAAAACCTGACTTGACGAGGAGATTACTGTTTCCCATTTCGGATGATGATGGGTCAGCCTTTGCATAGACAGCTTTCTTCTTGAGTTTCGCTTCCAACGCAATGTTAAGTGCCTCTAATCAAAGCATTAATATGCTTAGTCATTACAAGATAGATGATCTTACGTTGTGTATATTCGCGCTCTTTCTTTACTGACATGTATTTCGTATCGGACGAAAAGCACGCTTGCATAATCTTGCTAAAGAAGAGGCCCGGCGATAGACATACCCATGGGAACATCAACCATAGCCAGCGCTTGTAATAGTAATACATTGGAGTACACTCATTGCCGCCTGCTCTTGTCGATGTTTTTTGCACGTAATTCTGGCGAGCCTCGGAGCTGCTTGATAGAAGTTTCAGGAAATTATCTTTCAGTTTATCCAGCTGGTGTCTCTGTGCGCTATTGATAGAAATTAAATAAGCACTCATTCAAAGCTAAAGTAATTACTCAAAGCCTCTGAGAGTCCTTGTCGTCTCTTCTTCAAACTCCATTTCTGTGTTAGTTTTCGCCTCATCTTCATTGGCAAGCATTGATTTCTTTTTGTTTGGGTTCACTTCGGATTCATCGATCAGCCCTCCCATCAGCATGTACATCATTCTAACCAGTGCTTTATTTTCCTCAATTTCAACATTAAGCGTCTCGAAATAGAGATCAAAGGCTCCTTTTTTCTGCGGCTCGAGGTACTTTGGCTTGACTCTCGGTGAAAACATGCTTGTCATCGTCGACTGAGGTTTCAAGGGTTGAAGCTTCCCACCTCTCGCAGTCTCTCTTCTAGTGTCCTCTTCCTTCGCGGCTGGCTTCGTGTTTAGAACTGGATCTGGAGGCAGCGTCGAAGGCTGCCCCAGCAACGTCATTATCTTTTTATGTGTGACTTCATGCTTCTGACCACCTTCATTCGTGTTGAGCAGCGCGAGTCTCTTCTCTATCCGCCCTTTCGCCTTTCCAAACAGCCGTTTGAGCGATTCATCTCTCTTATCCTTTCTCTCTTTGGAACTCAAATTTTCTTGCGGAGCTTGCTCATCCTCGAATTCCTCATCCGCAGACACAACCTCCTTATAGTCGCTTGCGCTAACTTTGCTTAGCGCCCATTCTTCTGGAAGGTACATATCCAGCTTCACGATCTCATGCAATAGTCCAATGTCGTACAATTCATCACCACCCCTGAGAGTATAAGTTAGCCTCAATAACAAAATACGACAATGTGTTTTACTTGATAAGCGGGTGTCGAAAATCTGGAGTCAGTTCGGTCTCAAAGTCGCTGAATTCCTTCAGAAATCTTGATATTTGGAGAACAATGCTGAAAATATCGTTCGAGCTTGGCTTATAGTGCAGGATGAAGTTCTCAACCGCTTTATTGTACTCACCAGCAGGGTCAAAGCCTTTCTGCTCTAACTTTTCCCAGTATCGACACAGTTCGTATTTATTGTTTGGATTGAAAAGAAGCAAAAAATTCTCAATGTTTGAAACCGCTTCCTTAAGTCTGAAGTAGGACTCACCGCAAAACAAGTGATAAGTCTGCTCTTCCAGCTTGCGGACCGAATTGGGCGTTTTTTGAAGCACCTCAGCGATTTCCAGGTGCAATTTGGTTCGAAATTGCGCGTTAGAGAGGTAAGTCGAGTGAATCGCTTTCTTGAAAGACTCATTATTGATCTTCCAAAAGTCTCCGTATTTCATCAAGAACGTCTTGAAAACAGCAAGCAGTTTGTTCCAGTCTTGCTGAGTGATCTTGGAAGCGAGGAAGATCTCAGAGGTAGTCAGTCCTTTTTGAGTCAGGGTCAACACGCACAACACGTTGCGGAAAATTTCTCGGTTCGTGATTTTATCAGCATAGAAATCCAAAATAAATTCATTTAGGCTCGCAACGCTTTGAATTGCTACATAAGAACGTTAGTGATGAGGAGGGAGGAGCGTCTACCTTTGATCTGCTCGAAATCAAAACCTTCGTACATTTGCCTAAATTCTTGAAGGGATACGTCTTCCAATGCGATAATTCGTTCCGTTGCGTATGGCAGTAACGTAGAAAGGTAGATTTTGACGAAAAGCGATTGGTTCTTGGCGGGATTGCTCTCGAGAAGCTCAATCATCTTTGCTCTATATGATTCATTATCCTATGTGATTAAAGGTGTTAATTTAGTCAGGAAAAGGTGAATGTTTTTTCACAATGAATTGAGGTTTGTTGAGGTGGTAGGCGAGCTGACTCTGAATTATTTCAGGTTCGCTAACAATTTGAATACAGTCACAGCCCTGTTCTTTGAGGTATGACGTTGCACTTGAATTTGGACTGACCGTGACGATCACACGGACATTCTTTGGAAAAGTCCTTTGATAATTTATTTCTCAAATCCGATGAGAAAATTATACTTAGGCAGCCACATTGACACGTTTGCCTCTTCATGCGAGTCAAACTCGACATAGTAGTTGATACTCTCAAATACTAGGATAATAAGCTGGTCATTCACGACTTGCTCGCTAAGAAACGCGATCAGATATGAGTTACAGCAAATTTTCGTTACTGTATAATGCGGCTGGCAACGTCCAACCAATAGTGGAAATATTTCCTGAGTTTTTGCTCCAAGAGCTCGACCTTCTGTTTAATATCGAAAGTTTCCTACAAAGGCAATGAGTATTTCCCTTTATTAGTTGCTACTTACTCGCAGTTTTGAAAGTATTCGATAAATCGCATAGAAATAATTGCTGTTGTTGCCGCCTGTTCCCGCAAAATTTGGTATTATAAGATCTTTTACGAACTATCGAAAAAAATTTCTGATTGCCATGGTGTTCAGTCAATCCTCCTACCTTCTTTGAGTTTGCTTGATGATATTCCATCCATTTTACAACCAAGGTCTTCTTCCCAATGCCCTCTTCAGCCTCAATTATAAGAGGTTTGTTATTATGGGGCTGAATTTCAGTATTTTTGTTATTTGTAGTCATATATTTCATTTTCATTACCTGCACACTCTTATTGAGCCACTCCTCAATCTCGAGAAAATATTTTTCAAGTCCTGTTGTTGCTCTGAAAGGTTTTATTAAAGATGTTCACAACTGAAATTACTGATTCTTGTAGTATTCTATGATCATTTGGGAAGTGCTGCGAAAGAAAGTTAGTGTTCTGATCTCATATTAGTAGAGTTACTCGACATAGTTTGTATATTCTTCGGTGTTTAAATGCACAGCCATTGTGTGAGTCGATGGAATTAGCAGTTTTTTTTTGTTTAATAAAATTTTAGATTTTGAACAGACTTTCAGTATAATTTTATTTTGATGACATTTAACAGGGTTTTTGGGGTACTGTCTGCTGATTACTGCGAACGCTGCAGAATTTAAATCCAATTATTTCATTGAGCATTCCTGCTTCCCGAGACAAGATGAAAATG
>ENA-UOUE01001949-UOUE01001949.1-compost-metagenome-genome-assembly--contig:-NODE-1949-length-11053-cov-30.110241_pt1 | contig 11053 bp, 16 predicted proteins | sample MGYA00238146_ERZ747223 | MGnify/ENA primary metagenome ERZ747223 (study PRJEB28781, sample SAMN06268865) | compost metagenome | isolation source: single cell | place: USA: California, Emeryville, Joint... | reverse complement strand
ATTCTCCATCGACAGACTATCTTGATTGATCTTATAATCACCCTCTATCTCAAACTCCTGTTGATAGAAGTCTTCGCTTAACCGCCCTTTATCCTCCACACCCTTCGTCCCTTTGGCCGTTTTTTCATTTCCACGTCCTAAATTATCATTATTTTTTCCCCTGCTTCTTCTCACGAATACTTCATCTCCACTTCCCTTCACAGACAAATCCTCTCCTATCACCTCATTTACACTGCCAAATTGCTCTTGTTCTCGCTGCTCCCCATACCTCGCCGGAGTGACGTTCCTTTTCTGAGAACTCTGAGGTTCCAACTGTTTCGAATCCGCTACGAAATCATCCTGATATAGAGTTTCAGATTGCTTGGAGTCATTTTTCCCGTTTTGTTGAGGTTTTGCTTTGTGATCAGGAGTTTCAAGCCCTTCCTGTTCAACATAATACTCGTCCATATCATCTTGGTTTATTTTTATCGGCTCAACTTTATCTGGGTCAAAATCAGAATGATTTTTCACCATCGGCTTGTCTCCTTCCCAAGCATACTCATCATCATGATAGTCAATCACGATTGGTTTTCTAGGCGTTTTCTGCAGTACAGTACTTGGTTTCTCTTCTTGAGCTGGCAACGTTTCCGCTTTTGGTTTACTTTCTGATTGAGGTTGAGCTTCTTCGTTTTTTTTTTCAGCAACGTTTGTGTTTTTTGCAGGGGAATTGTTGTTCCTTTTAATTACTGGGGCCGACTCATCGCTCCAAGGGAGCCTTGAGTCATCTTTGTCTTTTTGCAAATTGTGCTTTCTCCCATAGCTCGAGTATTCTTGCACTGTGGACTGTGTGGGCTGGAGGTTTTGAATTGGCTCTGGCGCTTTTTTCCGCTTGGGCGCATCTACATGCATTATTTTGATAGGTCCCGCATTTTTCAGAAGTTTCTCCGGAAGAGGGATCTTCGGCCTAGCCAGTCTTTCGAAAAACTCTTTGTTGATGGGTTGAGGCTTGGGTTTTGACGCTCCAGGACTCATCTCGTTGTTTAGAGGGTCGTCGAAGCTCTTGTCTGATTTCGAATTTGTTTTTTTCTTGGGAGGAGTCTTAGTAAAGGTGAGCTAAAATATTTTCCATCATGAAGGAGTTTACCTTTTGATCGGCGTCTGCCTCAGGAGGCTCAATATCGATATTTTCGTCTTTGATTCTCAGATGAGAGCAAAGATTGTCATAATTGTATTTAAAATCATGCAGAATATCTAAAGCATCATCGTTTTCGATTCGTTTCACTGCAGTTTTTGTTCTTGATTGATTAGCTGCGCTTATCACCATACACCTAACACAAATGGGCACCAATAAGACAAATGTTTTTGGGAAATGTGTCACTACCCATCAGCTTTAACAATTTCTATGAAATACAACTGATTGTGGATCATATGCGCTTTCTTATGTAAAAGTTTCTGATTCCTTTCACTTGCAACACCACTGCTCTTATTCCCATCTAAGCAATATGTTCACGACAATACCCATCATTGATTTACCGCTAGATTTCGTTTTGTCTGTAAAAGGCGAAGGACTCCTACGATAGAGAGGATGCTTTCCTGCTGGTTCAACAGGACTGAGATTCTGAGGGTGATAGGGATCAAGCATTTGCGATTCGTTGCGGAGACTGCTCGGTTCTAGGAAACTTTGACTGTGAATATCTTGGCTCTCATCAAACAACGAACCCCCTCTCTTTGAATCAAACGACAGTTCTCTATGTTGATGCTTCTTTCCTCTTGTCACACTCAGATATCGACGACTATCACTGCCTTTGTTGGAAGATGAATAATTGGCAGTTGTTTGGGTGTGCTTACTTCTTTCAGCGTGAGAATGGCTGATGTTCAGCGACTTTGGAGGGAGCTGTTGCGCTAATATGGGGAGCTTTTCTGAAAGCTCGCCTAGCACCATTTGCTGTTCATTAATTTTCTCCTGATTCACTTTGGCAATGAAATTTCTGAGCTCTCTGGCCTTTTCTGGAGAGAGTCCAAATTCGTCGTATGCATCAAATCTCGTTTTGTATCGCCGGAGATTATTGTTAAACTCTAATTGAGCGTCATATGCTTGTGCAACTGCAAAAAATAAGTCGATTGATTAGCATGAATGTGCCGCGTTGTGATTGAATTACCCGTTGGCTTTGTAGGCCGACTGTTTCGCAAGATACCGGTTATATGATCGAAAAGAACTCTATTTGCTCTGTCTATTTCGTTGATTCGTTCTAGGCGATGATGAAGAATAATGCAACATGGGCAAATAAGCTTACGCCCTTGTAATTGAACTCGTTTTGGGTCATGGGAATAGAGGCGTATTGAGAATTGGTTTTTCAATGCTGAATTTAAGTTCTAGCAAGAGTATTTTTGAGTATTGAAACGGGATTGTTTGTTACAGATGTGTTTTTCTTTCTGGGCTCGCTGAAATTCATGGAATTGGAGGCTGGGATTGATGTTTAGTAGCAGAAAATGAGGTTATCTCTCGGAATTAGAATCATAATTCACAGGTTAAAGTAAATAAATATTATTTAGCGATAGCTTCATCTTTCGTTTCAAAACATGAGTTTCATTGAAAATCAGGCGAGGATTCACCTCTGCTTATTCTCTCCTGATGATATAGAACAAACTAGCTTTCCTCTTATGAATCGGTGACAATCGAGGCTTCCATCCACACTTTAATGGGAATCAGTTTCTTTTCAAAAGGAGGGCATTTGAGCTATTTTTCTCTACTATTCCTATATGAGAGAGAATGTTATAAACTCTTATTGCTGCACAACACGCCCAATTTTGTTAGGAAGGCCATAGCTTTTCTTGCTCTTGAATAGAAGAAAAAAAAAATGATAAAAATCACTTAATATACGGGATGACTTTTTAAAGAATTATTAATTTTGCGCATTAGATATGCCACATTAATTCAGAAACACAAAAATGACGAATAATTTATCGACCAAAACCATAACCGTAATGCAGGAAAGCTTATTTCATCAATAGATACTAAAAGATAATAAAAATATCCCAATCCGAAAATAGAATCGACACATAAATCTTTCAGAAAATCTACTCTATATCCAACACGGCTATATTCCATCAATAAATCAGAATATCTATAGTTTTCTACACCTTTCTACATTGATATTACTCTTTTTTTAGAGGTTAGACTAAAATTGTTAAATAGACTGCACAAATCTCCTTTATTAATCCTTGAATTGAGAGACAATCGAAGCAGCGTTAACTGTAACCCAGTCTCCAGATTCTATTTCTTAAATGGGTTTCGGACGTTGGAACGCTACTTGTCCCAATCGCGAATTAATTTATTTCATAAAATTCTTTTTTACCTGACTATTACAGTTAACAGTCTTGAGCACACAATAATCTAAAGTAAATTCTTTACGAAAAAACAATAAAAGATCCTCACTTAAAATCATGCAAGGAGAACATCATCAACTTGTCGAACCACAAGGCCACCCACACGGCAACAAGTACGAACAAAACAAATTCGTTCAGGTCATGAGCTCCATCCTCCGACCACTCAACTTCATCGGAGGCGTTGGAACCATCGCTGCCGGCGTTATAGTTATCATGTTTCAAGGAATTACTTTCAGAACCCTCCTCAACTTGTACTTCACCAGTTTACTCGGAGTCCTCTTGATGGCCGGTGAATGGAATCTCAATGTCATCAACACCAATTGCAAATTCCTCGTCACTTTACTCGGCAGAGGCTTCTTCGATATCTTCGTTGGAGGATGGGTCTACAGCCAATCTTACTTGTTCACCCCTAATCCAGATTCCTTCTTTGATGAGTTGGCAACTCTCGGCACCTTCATCGTCTACGTTGTAAGAAATCCTTTCTTTTTTCTCTTCTTTCCATCCCATAATAGCATTTCTTCTTTGATTTTTTCGCTAATTCCTCTTTTGCTAGGCTCTTTGGGCTATTGGAGGCTTCTTCCTCTTCTTGCACTTCGTTGGAAAGAACAAATACATCTACGACATCCAGAAATAGGTTTGATGATTCCAAACTATTTCCGTTGTGGAATCATAATTTGATATAACAAACTCAAATGAACTAGGATATCTATGAAATCTATAGAGTTTAAGTAGAATTCATGGTCAAAGAATTGCATGTTTGGAACATCACAAACTCATACATAATCTCTCCATTATATACCAAATTCATAGATCAAAAATCTTCCATATCAAAATTAATTTCGTTAAGATTCGCAGAATTTAATCCCAAATTCAATAGCAGTTGACATAAATAATTGTCTACCTGCTTGCCTTATAAATAAGAAATAGTATTCTCACGATCTAATTGAGCAACTGCTCTCATTTAGGCGCATATTTCGTCATATAAAAATAAAATATATTTACCCTGAATGTCAAAGTTCTATGAAGAAGATGAATGAGGGACCTTTACCCTATCTCGTTTTTAAAATGTATTTTCAAGTGGGGTCATTTTGGACCTCAATCCAGGGTTTTCTGAGTTTTCCATGACAAATCGGCCCCAAAAGGATCTTAATTAGCCGAAAATACTTCACCTTTTAACTTTTTGGATATGGGTATCCTTAGGTATTACAGCTCGGTCGATAATAAGGATAAAAGTGTTATTTCCTTCCTCAAAGAAGCCTTTTCAAACACTGTAGTAATCGTAGAGTAACAGCGTATAATAATAATTATTTTTTAATTTTGGAATAACTAAACCTAATTGAAAAAAACACATGAACAACGACTATATCGCGTTAACAACCTTCGAGGAGTTTCAGAAACCGCAACCAAACCGTACAATTCATCTCCCTCTTTCCCATTATTCACCTTTTGCTATTATTCCCAGCTTTAAGTCTGAGCATCGAACATGTATTTGATCTCCGAAAGAGGCTAGAAGCCATACGAGAGAAAGAAAACACACTGAAAAAAGAGGAGCCCGCCCAAAACGAGTTTTTAGAAAAAACTGCCAACCCACTGTCGTTGAGGTACCAAGAACCGGACAAAACATGGAAACGAGTAAAATTAGACAGTGTGTCCTATTCTGGCAATTTTGAAATGAGCGGGCTGGAGTATAGACTGATTCCGAAGCTATACATGAATCCGAAAGTCGATATTGAGCTTGTTTCGACGCCCGAGAATAAAGAAGTGTTGCCGATAAAAATCGCAAATTTGCAAAACGTGCTATGGAAAATTAGAAATAAATACGGAATGAACCTCTATCGCTATAGCAGATATAACGGAATTACCGCTCTGAATAAAGAGCATCATCAAGAATTTGAGGATAAACTTCGCCGAAAGATAGAGAAGCTGCAATTGATAAGAAAGCAAAAGAAGGAGCAGAAATTTGAAGAGATCAGCACGTTGAAAAGCAATTTATCAGAGGCAGATTTGAAGCAAACTACGAAATCGTATGCGGGAATTTTCAAAGTAATTAAGAATAAATAACTCTTTGTTTTTGCTGGAATTTTGAATGTAGATAGATAGTTGTATTTCCAAATTTTGGTTCTGGCTGTGTAGATGAGAGGTTTCTGTTGAAAAAATATGTGTAGTGTATGCTACTAGAGAGAACTATAGATATTGGTTATAAAGATTTAAACAAAAAACACAGTGATCAGCTCAACAAAGCATAAGCTCGTAGTTGGCCCGAATTCTCGGCTCAACTCAAATTCAATCAAGACAATAAGAAGAAAGAGGGAAAAAACAACACTAGATTATTTGTTCATTCAAAGACGCTATCATCATATGAAACATTTGCTAAGTAAAGGCCTTCTCCTGGAGCTTTCATCACTTTGTAATTGTTCAGTGCTCCAAGTGGGTAATTATGAGGATTGGCAAGCAAATCTTGAAGTTGTTCGATTGATACAGTCCCTAATCCCAGATTTACAAGCGCACTGGTCATGAATCGGATCTATTTGAATTGAAATAATGAGGTTGTTGTTCCACTGCCTTATGAGGAATGAATTAGGTTACTTGATAGACTAAGAATGATTTTGCTGTATATTTCAACTCGAATTTCTGAATTCCATCGCTTGGAAATCTGGAGAATATTTATAGTTGAAAGGACAAAAAAAAATTTTACTCCGATTCGTAATTTGATAGTGTGATGTTGTCTATCTTCTTGATCGTTGATTTGTCTTTGCTCTGATGTTATTAAACATGAAAAGTGTAGGTGGTATTATTATCATCCGAGAAAAACTTACCGATATTCGTTTAACAGAGGTGAATTGTGTAAAATCGTGCCTCCCAACAAATATTTTCATTCCTTCTTTTACCTTTTCAAGGTCTACTTCTTCTTTTATTGACCAACAACCTTTCTTCTGCTGTTGAATGTAATCCATCCATTTTCCAGCGTTACTTTCGACTCTGTATATGTATTCCCTTTCCAAATAAAGTCAAGATGTCAAAAACAAATTCATGCGTTTTGATTTTACTTTCTCAGGGCAAAAAACCGAGAATTAAAGTCTCCTCTCACTTTTTTCACATCAAGAATTGAGATTTCTTCTCCAGCAGCTCGAAGGTGCCCATTCACAGCCCTTTTAAGCACTTCGGGATTAAACATCTCCTGCTACAGAAGCAAAATTCATATTTAATGATTTAATCACATTGAATTCACTTTACGTCTTCGGATCTCTGAATTGTGACATGAAAAGGCAAACAGTAAGCATTGACACCTTTGTCCAATCGACTCGAAAGATGGATTTTTGTTGGCAGCTTTGTAAATCTTGACAGAATACGCTAAATCCATATCAAGAGAAATGAGTCTTCATAACTGAGTAATACATTACTTCCAGAGCTTCTTGTACAGTGTAATTTGAGAGTTTCAGATTCATTTGACGGTCTTCGGCTTCGGAAATAAGATCAGCATCCTCAATTGGAATTTGCCGCTGCACGCCGTTGTAGTTTCTGCCAATGAGAGAACAAATGAACAAGTACTTTTGTCTTTTGACCAGAGACATTTCGGCTATTTGTTAATGGATTCGTCGAGCTAAATTTTAAAAGTAGCAGTGTAAAGACTGCCGCAAATAAATTTTAATTTCTTTCAAAAAGCATGCATTCTATGTAAACCAGTCAAAGGTATCAAGAGAAGATTCATGTACTTACGGGAATACAAACAATCGAACCAATGAGTCGTCGATATGTGACAGGAAAATCATTTATATCTTGTTATTTAAAACAGATTAATGAGCAAAATATTTTTCTATGTAATTATTATTGAGGCACCAACTTTGTTAGAAAGACAGTTTTACAAAAACAAAAAAACAAAAATAATAATTTTGATAGTTGAGTTCGACCTAAAATTCTGTAGTGTGCATTCAAGAATTGTTTTTAATAAAAGTAAAGCCGGTAACTCTGTTGGCCTTTTTGTTCTTCTCATCATAGTCAAAATCTGTATGTACAGGCTTTACTCCCTTCTAATACAAGCAAGCAGGTGTTACAAACGAGCAATGAGATTGTTGCTTACTGGATTTTCATCTTCTGACTCATCCCCGGAAAAAGTATCTAGCACTGGAGGCGGAATCTCCTTCTTGAGCAGGCGGTCCCAATCAATATCTTTGAAAAATGGATCTTTCTTGACTTCCGATTTGTCTTTAACCCCGATTCTTTGGTTCGGGTCTCTATTCAACAGTTTCTACACACACGAGGCGTAATTGTTATAGGAACGGTCGGTTTGTAATGAGTAAATATACCAATATGAGATTCTTTGCATTTTCACTGATGTTCTTTGGGAAGGTGAGCTTTCCCTTCCTAATGTTTGAATACATCTTGGGAATATCATCACAATAATAAGGTGAGTTTCCACAAAGCATTTCGTAAAGTACGGCTCCAATGCCATATACATCTGCAGCTTTGCCAACACCTTTTCAGAGAAAAATAACCAATAAGAGGGAAAGCCAGAATTAATATCAACCTCTATTCTTAAGCATTTCTGGCGATAAGTATGCCGGAGAGCCACAGAAAGACTTTGCGTTTCCTTCATCAGTGACGCCTTCTTTGGAGAGTCCGAAATCAGCAAGCTTAATATGCCCATCCTCACCTAAATTCAATGAAATTATTCGACGAAACACCTACACAAGATATCTCACCAATCAAAATATTCTCAGGTTTCAAGTCTCTGTATAAGACGTTCATGCTATGCAAATGGTCAATAGCGACCAGGAGCTCAGCAACGTAGAATTTCGCTTCATTTTCGTCAAATTTTCCTTTCTGAGCCAAATGCAACGCAAGGTCCCCGCCGGGACAGAAATCCAGAACCATATAGAGATACTGTGGAGTCTAGATGTATATCGCCGCAATCAGTAAGTAATAGTCACAACAAATTGCTTGTTTACCTGGAAAGCATAGTGTAAGCTCAAGATAAATGGATGGTTGGCCGTCCTCAACACATTAGCTTCCGTAATAGCATATTTCAATTGGTTTTTCATTATCAGATTTCGTTTCTTCAACGCTTTCATCGCGTAGATCTTGCCATCGTCCCTCTTCTTAACCTTTTCATATTTGATAACTTAGTCAATTCTAAGGCTATCATCAATCAAGCTACCTTATAGACTTTTCCAAAGGCTCCCGATCCAAGCATCTTGAGTATCTCAAACGAATTGAAGTTGATTGTATCGTCCAATTTCATCTCGCTACTTGGGATCATCGAATTGTTTCTTGCAAAATCAGCTTTCAGGTTCTGCTCCTTTTTATTTTCTTCAATATTCATTCTGAAGTCAGTAACTGCTCTATTGCGGTCCACCGAGTTCGGTTTTGGGCTTTTCGAAGATGTTGGTGATAACTCCGGCGAGGTGCCTTTGTCGCTGCTAGTATCAGTGCTGACCTGCGTAATCGGCTTCTTCTGTGTAGATGATTTCTGGTCTCGCTGCTCTTTAGTCTCCTCGTAGTCTTCGATGACAACTACATCATTAGGTTTATGGGAGATATCAGACGCGAGCTTTATCTCAGTGAAATCGGATCTTTCGATCTTATTCACATCCTCTTTGATTTTTTGATCGATCCAATTCGCGTAAACAACTGCTTGATAGAGATAAGTCACCCATTGAGTTGCAACAGCTGCAGATTGAGCTGCCAGAATGATCCTGGAAGAATACGTGACCTAATTACAGGTATTTTCAATCGTCTATTCAACCATTGCATGTATATACCTCAAAATGATATAAATGCTTTTTAAACAGCCATGAATTAGGGATTCTTTTGACATTTGTAATTTGATTCAATGGGATAATTTCGCTGAAGAAGGTTTTGTGAGATAAGAGTAGCGAAGAAGGTGCCATTACACTGGTTTATTAGGGTAATCTGCAATCTCTTTGAACCGCATGAACGTTCCTTGGTCAGGATTGATAACAACATATCTCTTTCGCACATTCACAACCAACGCTCCGAGTTTGAAAAGCCATCCCTTGATAATTGGCGGTTTCGGAGGATGAAATTCATCAGTGAGGGTGTCACGCTGTTTGTTTAATAAAAATAAAGCTCAATATCGCCTAATCAATTACTATTTGAGACTGCCTTAACGATTCCACTTCCATCGCCCGTCTAATCTCTTCAGTGCTCGCAATCTCAAAAGCAGTCATGCCCTCTTCATTTTTGATGCTATTAGGTAGTCATTAGCGCTATTCAATCCAAATTTGGATACCTCATATCAGGAGCTGCTGACAGCAACAGGTGCACAAACGCCAATCTGCCGTGCTGCGCCGCAATATGCAAGGCGGTAGATTTCGCAGTAACTGTGTTTATTTCGATTCCAGGGACTTTCAATAGCATTCTTCCAACTGCGCCAAATTTCATTATTCACTGTTCTCACTAATTTAAGCTTAATTACTGTCGATATTGTTTCTATGCGCGGAGAGTTGAAGCGGCGTCCACCCATCAGCGGTTACTTTATTCACATTCGCACCTCTATATGCTCAAAAAAAGCGATCATTAATACAGTCGCACAATAATTAGTCCACCTATCCAACAGATCTTTCACAACATTTTGATGCGCGAGATAAATTGCAAAATGAAGCGCGTTCCAACCACCCGAGCCATTGTGATTGATCATGTGCTTTATCTTTTCCTCAGGATTCGGATGACTGCTGTCCTCTCGTATATTTTGATAGATCGATAAAATAGACTCCATATTGCCTGATTTAATTTCCTATGGCGGTATGAGTTTGACTCTTGCACTGCGATCACTAAATTACTTTCAAGAAAGCCTCTATTCCATCATCAGGCGAACTCTTTTTTCGCTTCTTCACATCCCCATCGTCGTCTTCATCATCTGAATTTGCGTTTGAAACCTGTCCAGAGCCGAATTTCATTGGGTTTCTGGGTTTCGCGTCTTCATCATCTTCGTCTTCATCCTTAACAGTGCTCAATATACCCAATCTGGCGTAGTATTTTCCGGTCATTCTGATATTCTCAAAGGCCTGGGCTCTGTGTTTAGATAAGGCGGATCAAAATTGTTACTTGATTCTCATCGTCCTTGTTTAGGTTATCGATCGTGTCCAAATACAATATTGCTCTTTCATGGATTTCATAGAAGTCTAATGTCCAACCATTGACCACGCGCAACTATGATAATAAAGCTGTGAGGAAAGCAGAGCCAAGCAATTACAGAGAATCCATCTCGTTTGAACTTAATGAGCTGGCGTCTAATCGGAATATTGAATTTTTCAAAGATCTTGGCTTGTAGAGTTTCAACAGTAGCGTTCGGTTCGATGTCGATTGCCTGGGTTGAGAAGTTACCCCACGGCAAACAGTATCTCACAATTATTCTCATTTTAGACGAAATTAAAAAATTTATCACTCAATACTCTGATTGATAGTCAGAATTTGCAAAACCAAGGACTTGCCAGGTACTCTACCTTAAGTTAAAACGGTTTTCGTGAGAAAAATGAGCGTTCTTTCAGTTTGCTGAAAAACGACCCAAAAAATGGCTCTTTGTGGCTTACACTTTGATTTTTTAACAAACTGGCAAACTTTGTACGGTGAAAGGAAAAAAACAGCTCAATGTTAATCTACTATGAATTAATCAAGCCATAAATGACGCCTATAATTCACTCTTGCTCATATTTCGACGGAAATCATA
>ENA-UOUE01001948-UOUE01001948.1-compost-metagenome-genome-assembly--contig:-NODE-1948-length-11059-cov-11.385358_pt1 | contig 11059 bp, 3 predicted proteins | sample MGYA00238146_ERZ747223 | MGnify/ENA primary metagenome ERZ747223 (study PRJEB28781, sample SAMN06268865) | compost metagenome | isolation source: single cell | place: USA: California, Emeryville, Joint... | reverse complement strand
TTCTTCATGTTCAAACGGAAGATGTATTTGTTGGTGCTCACATCAGATATTACACAAGCACTGTATCGGTCAAGTGTATCCGTACGTTCTCCTGTAGGATCGAAATCAAGTCCAGTTATAGAGTTCTCTAAGGTGTAAAAGTAGGAAATGAGCCCCAGTGATAAAAATAATTCATTTATTACCTTCCTTAAGAGTATAATATCGCCAGTTCTATTTCGATTTTCTGGCAAGTTTTACAATACTCTCGTTCTTAGTTGTGGCAACGTTATAGAGATGGTAGGTCACCTTGCCTCCAATAGAGATCGCGCCAAGGATATTTCGTCGAGGATTATAGGTCACATCTCCTTGACCCGTCTCTGCAAAGGAAGGCTATTAGAAAGCTGTTAATAATCACAACCTTGAACTAAGGGTTTTTAATGAATTCAGAGAATTCTTCTCTGTTTTTTTTTTTTGGCATCCCTAAACTACACAAACAGATCTGAAATTATTTCAAGTAGGCTTTTTCAAAGAGATGACAGGCAGGCAGATTCTAAGTTAAAGTGATTATTTAAATCTGTTAAATGAGTTCGAGCGGTTTTATTTAGAGAGAGAATGTTGGAATGAGTTAAAATATAGAAGTATAACAACGTATTTTGTTCGTTCTTCTATCACTGGAATGCCATTATATTTGATTGAGAAAGACAAAGATAATAAACTATCAGAAGAGATCTAATTTGAAGAAATCAGAGGGTTACATATTTATTCCGCAGACTTTCTCTTATAATCAAAAGAATTCTAAAGATTAAGGGCTCTGATTACTATATTTTAACCGGAATGAACATTATTGAAAAACACAATTATTTTTGAAATTAGTTTTTTGACATTTCTAATAAGTTTCAACTTAACTCACACCCTCAAGAAAACCTCAAAAGTGATCGATATAGACATCTTAAACCCATCAGATAAAAAAATTTGAAAGTCAGTAAATATAAATTTCGAATTGAATCTTCTTCTTCCAACCAACACTAAGGATTGCCTTGCCATTCTACTCGTTCTTTTTTTATGTTTCTTCAAGTGCTCTTGGGGGGGGGGCAATCAGAATGCTCTCTCTGGAAATTTTCAGTGAATGGTCTCTTTCTTTCTTCTGAAAATCGTTATATTTAAAAATTAGGCGATATTCTTCAGCTGTAGCTTAAGAAAACCTTCAAGGATCTTTTGTTGAGGAAAGAATATGTTGAAATTCAAGCGCCTTTGTAAGGTCATCTCTGATTTAAGGAGAAATCTTCTCTTTTCTTAATATTTTTGGTGATAGAATCTTTTCACATCAGAATATCAAAGCTCGGGGCAAAGAAGGTTCCTAAATATTTCAATCGAATACATAGTAAATACATAGTAAAGTCATTATCTACCTCTGTTTTGACCTTCACTCGAAGGGTTTGACCAATTCTATCTGCTTTATTGCGATGGCATTTATTTTTCCTAATCTTAAGAAGAAATTTCGCCTTAGTAAAACCTCATGTAATATTTTTGAGGTGTGAGAATAGAGATAATAAGAAAGTTATTTATGCAGAGAGGTTTCAAATGTAGAAGAATTCTTTAAGCAATTGTCTTTATGGAATTCAAGCGAATGCGATCCTAGTGATATTTATCAAGAAGCAAAACACGGTTAATCATATGCAGATAAGTTTATTTGATAAAAAGCCCACATGATCAATTAATTTTCGTCTATTTCATTAAAGGAAAAATAAAGTACTCGGAAAGATTCAAATTCATTGGCCAAAAAGCCATGGCAAGAAGGTAGCTTTCATCTTCTTTCTTAGATAGAAAATCAGACAACTATTTTTGTCAACAGCAATAAAAGATTAAACTTTTGGACTTTGAACGGAAAATCCAGAAGGCATTATGGATGAATAGTTAATTGTTATTAACTTACAAGGGCACACTCCAAGTCTCAAACAATCTAAAATTAACAGGCTAACTTAAATGGAAAGAATCTGGAAATAAATGAACGATTTTGAAGGAAAAATTTAATTTTCCTCGCTTATACTTAATAAAGTGCTTGTGAAAAATAGAACACGAATAGGTTTTGTTTTATATAGCATTTTGAACAAGATCGAAATAATAAATTCAAAGACTCTTAATAACCTAACTATTTGATAGCTAGCATTCCATACACACTGACAAACCGATATTGATGAGATGAGATATTAAATGTCATGCGAGGAACTTTTCTATGAGTGATTAGAAGTTGATCACTCGAGCCAGATCGTTCTTTTAGCAGGATCGTTCTGAGGAATCGGAAAACCAATCTCTAGGAAATTCAAATTAAAGGGATCATTTGCTGATATATCTGCTGCAGAAATTTTTTTATTATTTCTTTGCTCATTTTTTTCAATTGATCTTAAATTTCTCAGATACCTCTTTTCTCGTTCTCGTTTGGGTGACAAATCCTTGTGGGTTTTCCCGCTGGTAGAGTGAAATACTCTCTTATTTGAATATTTCTCCTTCCTCATTTCAGCGTCTTTACCAGAATTTTTCAGTTTTTGAGAGATTACAATAATCATCTGACTCAATGAAATAATTGTATTCGTTCCAGTGTTCATTGCTATTATCGAGATAACAGCTTTTCCTTGCATTTCAACTCCAGAGAAATCTGGGTTGCGAATTTGAATAATAGCCAGAGCCGAATTGAGGATCGCTGCAAGTAAGATACATGAGAAATTGAAGAAATGAAGGAACGCGGTTATTTGATTCTCAAATGGGTTGGTTATTGCTGGAAAGATGATGAATGAGAGAACCAATATTACTACCAAGATACATTGTAGCACTGGAATGTTCTGCAGAGAGATAATGAGGAGGATGTAGATTGCATTGAAAGCAGTAATCCAAAACGCGAAGAAAAAATGTTTTTTCTGGGATTTCTTGAAATCGACAAAGAGAAACTCATATTTTTTCTTGAACCATCTCATTTTTTTGCGCATGCTTGAGCTGCTTTCAATTGATATGGTTCGTGAGGAGTTTTTCTTGTGATTATGTTTATTGTTGAAAATACTCAGCATTCTGAAGAAGCAAATGACAAATAGCACAATCGTAAGCAAGAGCGCCAGACATCCAGTGAAATAACTAATATTTGAGTAGTTATCCAGGAATAAATCCGGTTTAAGTATCTGCAATACTGAGTACAACAATAGACTTTGGAATTTTCCAAAAAGGCTTGAGGCAAAGAAGCTGAACATAGTGACATGTAGTCTTCCCATCATTGAGTGCCTCAATTTTTCTATTCCCATTGAAGATGTGGCGCTAGCGATGAGTAAAAACGCCCCCAAACGTAGCATTGTTTCCGTCAGAATGCCGCCAAAATTGTCAAGAAAAAGGGAGCTAATTTGGTTAGTTTGGAATATCCCAAAAGGAAAGATCAGCTGCTCTGGATCTAAATCATTAAAAGAAGCGATCCAGTTCGGAATATAGGAGCTTGCCATCGCAGGGTAAATATCCGAGGCTATTTTTGAATGATTGATGTTCAGGTATTGCATATTAGCGAGTGATTCGGTTGCAATACGACACATCATCATATGTAATGGAAAACTACCAGAGATCGCATTTGCTATTAGAAAAGATATAGAGGTGACAGGTGAAGCTGCTACAACAATCTTCAAGACTGCTTCCGGAATGTCTGAAACCTTTGTAACACATTGATATGAGCTATGATCAGGTTTGTATTCATATGGACAAACAAGGAAGCAGTATTCTCCTGTAGAATTGCTAAGGTGAAAGTAACCAGAGAGACAAGTAGAACACTCTCCATTTCTTGGACCAGAGCATTGTTGGCATCCAAAATGGCAGTCTAAGTTCCAAAACAATATTAGCAAAAGCTATTGGATATTAATTACCTTCACATTTCTGGCTGTTGATATTTGCAAATTTGCCTACTGGGCACGCAGCAACACAAGTAGATTCGTCTAGATATAAGCTAATATCATTGCATGCAGTGCAATCATCGGTATTGGGGCCAGTGCAGCTCGCACAAGGGTCAGTACAGGCTGAGAATAGCATAAAATTATTCATGAGAGTTAAATTTTTTGAAAGTTACGATAACATTTCGAATCAACTGAATTTGGATAGTGTCCATAGATCGAGCAATTTGAAACACACATACCCAAATATAGGTATGTTCCAGAATAACACTCTATGCACTCATTGGAATTTGTTCCAGTGCATTTTTTGCAGCTTGAATGGCAATTCACGCATCGAGGTGACATAATTAATTGCCCATCTTCAGCACATGGAGAACAAATCCCAGTACTTGAATTCTGTAGATTAGAAGAGATATCAGGCTGTTTCAAATGAGAATTTTTACGTAATAATGTCCATAGAAGCATTCTAAGGCGATTTTAAATGAAGAAGATCAACGTAAGAAATAAGGAGTGATTCTTACTTTGATATGATTGGGTGGGACTATGAAAGAAGTTACTATCATCTGGTGGACTCGCCACACATTTTACATTATCTTGTAAATAGTATCCAGGCGCACATCGCAAGTCGAAATAATTAAAGTTTGGAAGGAGAAACCCTCTCAAAAGGCTGCCTGCACCCGGAGCAAACAGATATTGAATATCAAGCAATATATAGATTTACTTGATGAATCTGGGAAGAGATAACGAGAGCCTTGAATCCAAACAAAATTGAGCACATCATAATATCCCAACCGAGTTTGACTCAACTTGTTAGGGGCTGTCGAATCGAACTGTCCACATAAATCAAGTACAGCGTTATTTCCATTAATGATCGGGTATTTTCCAGCTGCAAAATCACCAAAATAAACTCTGGGAGTAACGTTCCCGTTGACCCATACTCGGATAACAGAGAATCCAACTCCAAGCCCAAGTGGCTGTCCTTGAGAAATTTCGACAATAATACGATTCCAGTTTCCTATACAAAAAGTGATTCTAAAAGTTAAATTGCTAATCTTTTAATTACCACTTAAAACGGGAATGGAGCTGTAGATCGTGGAGTCGAAAAGTTGGTATGAATTTGCTGTCTCAGATATTATAATATTCAAACTTCCGACACTTCTAATGTAGTAGCAAACAATTGAAATGAAATTTGTTGCAGAGTTTCGAATGCTGAAAATTGCTTGGAAGCTTGAACCGAAAGGAGCAGGATATGGATAGAAATCAAGAGCAACTACGAGGCCACTTTGAGAAATTGAAGCATTGAGTGGGAATGAAGCGATTTTCCCAGGTCGACACATCAGTATGTTATAAGGGCCAAACTCCGGAGTTACAGACGATTCTGTCATCGACAATCCTAATGGTATCATAAGAGGATAAAGATATTAAAACCAAGTTTCCATGGGAAGAAATTTCACCTTTAAAACCTATTGTATTTATCCCACCTGCATTCATCGAGCGGTCAACGATAAATGTTCGATTGTTGTTTGTTTGTGGGTCAGAAGCGAAATAAAGTAGATAAAGTTTAGCTATTGATATCATAAAGACAGAATAAGAAAGGTGCGCCAAATTGGATAAATTATACCATTGGTGTCCATCATAGCAAGGTTCATCATTTTCTCTTGCGAATCAGCTAAATAATTCCAATATAGCCTCAAGTATTGCAAATCACAAAAACAGTGATTATAAAATCCATCTCCGCCCCAATACACTCTTGTTGAGCTCAAAAGCCAATGGCAAGTCCCAACACTTCGGCTTTTATATACCACATTCTCTTTTCGATTCACTGAGTCCAGGTAATATCGAATTCCAAAGTGAGAGTTTGTGTCATAGTTCACAAACGCGCTGACGAACATCCATTGGTTCTGTATTGCACTGGATATTTCACCCATCTAAGTATGAATAAGGACAATCATCAAACTAGTAATTTACGTTTAACCAATCACCCCACGTGCCAATTGGGTTATCATTCGATGCAGCCCACAAGAAAGCGCCTTGGTTACTTGTAGAACCGAGGCATGAAAGGAAGATTCTACCAGCGCTCATATCAGTACTTGAAAGCAGTCAGATAAATTCATGATAAAGAATTACGTCGGGTTATTAGAAACTCTGAAGATGGTGTCCCAGCCACCTGAAAAGCCTCTCTTATAAAACCAGGCACTGATCCCATATTTGGTGACGGCGGATCCGCACTGAGGACAAGAAGTAGAGATTTGAGTCTGCTTTTCCGAAGCTGCTGAAGTCACCGACAGCTTGGTTTCTTGCAAATAAATCACGTTTTCTATCATAATTAATCAGATGGCTATTTTTTTGAAGAGAAAAGCTACGCGTCGAAGTCAATTGGCAAAGTAATAGGAAAATTGCGATCGCTATTAGTGGGTATTGATAGGGCTGTCTATTGATGAGCATGCTACAAATTGAATTTTGTATCGATTGTTTCAATAAATTAAATTAAATTTCAGTCAGGAGGTGTTTACTAAGTTTTTGTTTTTTAATGAAATGTCATATTTAGTTTGAAAACAATGATTATCCTTCTCTAAATTAATAGAAGCGCATGATATTAAAGATGAAGGCTTCCAGCATACGCTTCATTCTGACTACTCGATTTCTTTCTGCTCCCTGCAATTCAATTTTTCAAATTGAGCAGAATTTCGTTCAGTTAAAGTTAACTCTAAGGCTTTTCAACGTCGTAGTTCCAGATGTGCTCATTCTAAGGGATATTAAGAGTGAATATGCTTTTGTGCACTGAACCAAAAAAAAAGGGTTCAAAAGCTGGTGTAATTTTTTAATTGAGATTACTTTTTTGAATTCTCTATTTTATTCCTCCTTATCTCACTCAACTCGTGCCGACTTTGCTGCTTCCTAATTGCGTTTCGCTTAAACTCTCGAAAGTAGGCTTGTTTTCAAAAGCTGGTTTGGCTTTTGAAGGTTCGTGAAACGATAGTCAATTCTGTGGGTTTATTCGATTTTAAAATTTCTAAGAAATCATTAAATGCGAAATATCTTCCTGAGAAATCCATCGGCTCCAGATGAAAGAGGAGATAGCCTCAATTGCTCCGTTACCATGGAAAATTTTGAAGAAAAAAATTCTAATTTGTGATCATTATTTTTTCATTCCTATGCAGTTTTGCTTCTGCCTCAATGTCGAAGAAAGGACACCAGTAAAGGAGACGGTAGGCATTTAGAAACTTTCCTTTAGGAGTTGGATGAAAGTTCAGCTCGAAAAGCTAAAGTTGATTCAATTCATCGCCGAATCTCAAGTAAATGGTTCTCTTGAATTCACAAAGCTATTCTTTTCATTCAAAATCTATCATTTGCCTTGAACTCTGCTCCGAACGAGGTAAACTAAGTCCAAATGGGCTCCATACAGTTTGAATATGATTAAATTTCATTTCAGTATAATTTATTATGGCTCAATAAACCCAATACACCCTCACATGATTCATAAATTCAAATGCTGCATAAAGTTAGTATTTCCATGAAAAAGAAGTCAAAAATAAAAAATATTTTTTGTACAAGAGATTAAGAAGTTGGAATGAACTCTGATTGGTGAGGTAAAGGTACGTGCGCAATATATATTATAGCAATTCCTTTTCGGCCAGTATCACTTTCTTTACAGGTGCAAATTTCAAGCTGAAATACTCTCTTTGAAAATATATGCGGTTTTTTCTTCATTACCTGAATAATATTTGTTATCAATAAATCATTTTTGGTTCTACATGATTTGAGAGGCTTTCTACGAACCATCTTCCTAAGCTCAAACTTTAAGATATATAGATATATGAATTAAGAGAATTCTATTTATCTAATAAAGTAAACTCTCTCGATCTGAGTGCTTAACAATCGAAAAAAGAAACTAAACTGAATAGGTCTTCTCGATTTTTTTTCCTTCTTCTTTCGAAATCTTATCAATGCAAAGCATCTGCGATAATACGCGCGCTACTTTCATTCGAAGAAAAAATTCTGCAATGCTAGATTCGAATCATAAGAATTCCATATGCTTGAAATTAAAAATTCCCATTTGATTGGAAAGTTGAGATCTTGCTCTTGCGTTATTATTTTTAAGTTTCTGAAAGTTAATTCCTTCTAAACGAAAATCGGGAATGTAATTTGATAATGTACCATTGGTACAAATCGAATGTTCTCTTTCATCGTCCGTCTTCCTTTACTCCTGTATTTTGGGTTCAGTTCATCATGCAAGGGTATATTTAATATATTTATAGCATGATAAATCAATATACTGTATTTCATCTGTCAAATTAAATATGATTAAAGGAAAATGTCAACAAAAAATACAAAAAATGCAAATTACTAACAATATTGTGGGTTTATCAAAGAAAATGACTGTTTTAAACTTCATAAATTCTTTTTGAAAAATTATTTCAAATCATTAAAATTCTTTTCCTTGACTCATCAATCTCAATCCTATCGCCTGTTAGACTTTCAAACTGCGAGAGAGGGTTGGGAGAGCAGTTCCTTCTGCTTGGTTTCTTCTTCTTTTGTTTTTGTTTTTGTTGTTTTTTACTTTCGATGACATCGGTAGCAATTCCAACTTACCATTTTGTGCTAATATTGCTCGCCCTTTTTCGATTCTGGTGAAAATTTCGTTCTTTTAAAGTGTATTTTTGCTTGAGCTTCCAATTTTGTGGCCATTCAAAAATTTATGAATTCAATTCATTTTAAGATATTTGGAAATTGGCAATATTTCTTGGATGAGATCTGAAAAAAAAAGAGAGAGGCCTTCGGAGTTTTCTTGAATCGTTGTAGTTATTCTAGGCCCTCCATATTGCTGAGAGAGTGATTTCCTTTCGAAAACTCAGTTTTCGGACGTATTTCTTGAAGGTTGACGGAATATTAAAATTGTCGAAATGGCTCCTTCGAGATCCCTTTAATGTACCATTCCGAGTTCAAATCAAGGTATTTCTTTTCTTTCAAGTCTCGGTATTGAAGTAATAGATAAAAGCACATGAAACCGTCACAGCAGCAGGGAGGTTATCATCTTTAGTTGTTAAATTAATAGCTTCCTTGAAAGCAAGCTCCTTATTAATAGGAGAAACCTCTTTTCCAGAGATAGAATCAGCGTATTCGTGCAGAATTCAAATTTACTTGGATCTGCTAACAGTACTTGGCGAAACATCGAGGGCGCCCTCATCCTTTTTCAAGGACTTTGTTATCCAGATGATTTTTCCCTTTGCTTGCTGTTTCACTTGTTCGTCGTTGGTAAGTGATCATGGACTCTGAGAGTTGGGTCTTATTTATTTTTCGAAAATAAATACCCGAATGTGTTAACCAGACCAGATTTGTACTTTTAGAATAATTGACTGGACGTTTAAATCGCATGTCATTGAAGACCTTTCTAGACTCCCATCATAATTAATCCATTGCAGAGATGGTTAAAATCGTTGAGGTTTTAACGTATCTAATTAAAAAATAGCCATTAATTTGCCTCGAGAAATGGAAATTATGCAATATTGTTAAGGAAATGAAAAAAAGTTTTCATAGTTAAATTGAGAAGTCTGTGGTAATTAGCAAAAGAAGACTATTAAATCATATCGGCTTGAGGAAGGGTAACATTTCTTATCTAGTTTAAGTGATTTTCTCAAATTTCAAATCGCAGTGTGAGATGAAACACTTGAAAAATCAAAAATCGCTCTCAAATTTTATTAAATAAAAAAATATGCAAAAGCTCAGTCCTTTATTCAAGCGGATCTTCGTTCCGTAGCAGTTTGCTGTCCAACACGCCGCATTGAACGTCTACCCTCTGTGGTACTTCTCAAACTCCTCAAACGAGAACCCACAACACGACAGATTTTACTCTGCACAAGAGAAAACCGAAGATTTTATCATCGCTGATGAAATCAGCAATTTCCACGAAAGAAATTTCGCAGACAAGAGGAAACTCAAGGTGATCGGCGGGAAAGGCGGAAATAGCTGCATTAATTCCGTGCGTCAGGCGTTTACAGGATTTGCCTGTCATCAAAAGGCTTGGATTTAGAGGTAATGATGGCAAAAACGGTAGAGCCGGAAATATAATGGAAAAGACGGAGCGGATATCTATCACAGCGTACCTATTGGGACCCTAGTCTAACATCTGCGCACAAAAAAGAAGAAAGTTAACCTAGCAGAGGAATCTCGTCGAGCAAGTGGTTCCCGTGGAAATCGGAAAAAAGCTCATTGCTAATCTTAAAATGTCGAGAGAAAAGCAGTATTAGTAGCAAAAGGAGGCGCAGCTGGTGGAAGTAACGGACTACACCTATCACGCAAATTGAATACGGAAAGCCTGGAGAGATCCTGGAGAGATCCTGGAGAGATCGTAGCGTGCTCCTTGAGTTGAAAGTATCACAGATATTGGCTTTGTAGGATTTCCGAATGCTGGAAAATCGAATTTTATTAACTTGTTTAACCAGAGCGTTTCCGAAAATTGCGTCGTATCCTTTTACAACTCTCTCGCCAAAGGTAGGCAAAATCCGTTTTTGGATGATTTTGAGATGATGCTGGCAGATATTCCGAGGTTAATTGAAGGATTGCATGAAAATAAAGGGCTTGGACATGATTTCTTAAGACATATTGAGCGTACGAGCGCTATTGGTTTATATATTGGACGCGACTGATGAGGATTTGGTAGGAACGTATGAAATTTTGCAGAAGGAGTTGGAGAATTACCCGAGTGGGTCGCTGGCGACGAAAAAATCGATAGTGGTGTGCAATAAAATTGATATTGAAGAAAATTAAGAGTACAAAGTAAAGTTCCTTAGTACTAGTAGTATTAGACAGAAAGTGATCGCGATAAGCGGAAAGCATTCTATCGGCCTCGAGAAACTCGTGATGAAATTGAGGGAGTTAGTGTTGGCTGAGAAAGCAGAGCAAGCCAAGAAGAATCAAGAATTGAAAGAAAGATCATACTAATCTAATTGCTTGTATTATTCAATGAGAGAGCTAACTAGGCGTTGTAAAAGCATTGTTTTTAGTAGTATATTTGCCATTTTGATGTTGATATTGACTAAATCTTATTCTCATTGCTGAGATATCAATCGCAAAATTCTTATTTTAATGCAGGAAAGGAAAGATATGATTGTTGTTCCTTTTGATAAGTAATTAATGAATTCTTGGGAAGTACCTTCGACTTCTGC
>ENA-UOUE01001947-UOUE01001947.1-compost-metagenome-genome-assembly--contig:-NODE-1947-length-11068-cov-10.471750_pt1 | contig 11068 bp, 14 predicted proteins | sample MGYA00238146_ERZ747223 | MGnify/ENA primary metagenome ERZ747223 (study PRJEB28781, sample SAMN06268865) | compost metagenome | isolation source: single cell | place: USA: California, Emeryville, Joint... | reverse complement strand
TTCGGTGTCATAGAAGACAATGTAAATTCCAGCGAATGCTAATTTGATCCAATTAATTTTTTAATTTATACAGAGAACGAAGTTGGATGTGTTACAATATGCGATCAAGCAGAGCAGTCTCGAACAAATATTTAATATGTTTGCAACAGGCCAAATCAATGTAATAATTGTTATTAATAATTTCCTGAATACTGATCACTTTTACGACCATCAGGTTAAAAAGATGCTCGCAAACAAACTTGAAATCAAGGTCGATTCACCTCCACTCATTATGGCAAAGAATGCCCCTACGGCAATAAAATCTAACAAAGATAGTTTCAAAGAATTAGAGTCCATGGAAGTGGTCGTTGATTCACACCAGGTGCCTCCTCAATTCAATGCTCAGAAGAATGTGTTGAATTCACCGGCTCAGGAGAAAGAAACAATTTGATGAGGATGCTGCCTCTTGGAAAATGAATCAGATAAAATACATGTCAAAGAAATGATATTGCGTATTTCTAAAATCAATGTTTCCTTTCTGTGTGAAGTTAGATACAAGTCCTTTGCTAACATAGCTAGCTGTATTCAATTTGTTTGAAAACACTCGAGCAAGATAAATTATTTAGTCTCGATTAAAAAAGAAACAGCATAGCACTACTCATGGATGTTTTTGAGTATTATTATTGTAATTCAATAAGCCTCAATTTAATCTGACGTTTTCGAAATAAATTCCTAAATTGTGCTTTAACGAATCCATAAACCAGCGTGCTTTCTCTACTGAACTACTACTGTCGGATGAACCGTAGTTTTTTTTTTCGGAAAAATTAAATTAGATTAAAATGATCGTTGAACCTGGCTATTCAAGGGAGTTGTCACCCATCTTACACATAATCTTTAGTTTATATATTTCTGGCATTGATTTTCAGTCAGCTTGCGAATAATTTGCTAGTTTGACAACTCAACTACACAGTTAATTTGAGTGCATTCCATCAGAGAACTCGTAAAATGTCCTGATTGTCAGCAAGTTACTTTTCGGTGAATTTGCCATGGGATTCTGTCGCATTTCACCTAAATTCAGATATTCCGTTCTTATCGGTAAAATCGAATTTCGTTCAGCTAATTCAATAATTAGTTCGAATATCGTGTTGTAACAAAAACAATCTTTGAGTGGACAATCAAATGGATCAGTTTCTGAAAGAGCTTTCCTCCAGACTCGACAAAGAAGGCGATCTCTCAAAATTTCTCTATGACATTCCAGCAGAAATGAACGAAGTGCTTCTCCTCGAGGAAGATGCTATTAAGAAATTTTCTAAGCACATCGAAGATCAGAAAGTAAAAATCGAGAACGTCTTGAACCAGCTCGTCGTGAACTTCACCATCCTCTGCTACGAAAAAAAGAAAACCGCCTACGAAGTCCTTGATAAACAGCTCCAGAACTTCAGATACAATCACGATTACCTCCGCCGAAAACTTTTGGTTTTTTACCCAAGAGATTTAAGCCAGTCTCAGGTCATCAATAATCATGGTCTCATTAAGCAGATCCAGAAAGCAAGCAAATACATGGATGATGACAGTCTCATGGCTCAGATCAACCAAGAAATGACAGAGATAAAAACCTTCAAAATGAATGACCCGACAGCAAACTTTGAAAGTCTTCGACAGCTTGCTGAAGAGGTCCAAAGTCAAGAGCAGCAGCTGCCTTATTTTGAATGCAGTCTGATGAACAGCCAAGACGCGCTAGAAAGCTACTTAGTCAAGGCAAATGCCGAGCTTTTTAATGATTTTTTCAAGCTCCATCATGAGAATAAGCCGCTATCTCTGCGTGCATTATCCGTCTTCGACACCGTGCATAATCTCAGCACCCAAGCGACTAGTTTCTTGCTTACATTAATGTCAATCGCGCAACCATCACCTAAATTTCATCTCTTATATCGAGGATCGCGGGACGGATTTAAAACAAATACCTTCCATCAGTTATGCGATAATCGAGGAGCGACTCTAGTGCTTGTGGAAACTCATACAGGGAAAATTTTTGGAGGATACGCTGGGAAATCCTGGAGTTCTGAGGACGTTTATGAACAGTCCTCTCGGTCCTTCCTTTTCAACCTGCCAGAGCAGGTGTATCATCCTCTAAGAGCGGGACAGCAGCAAAAAGCGCTTTATTGCTCAAAGCATCTGGGTCCGACGTTTGGAGATGGATTTGACTTCAGTGTCAGTGACAACGACGATGGATCGCTTAAATGCACGATCAAGCTGGGAGTTTCTTATGATTGTTCAAAGCTAGAGGCGGAAGAGGTATACACAGTGAAAGAAATTGAAGTATTCTCTGTCAAATCAGATGAAGTAGAAGAGAAAGAACCAATCAGAGCGATTGGGCTATATCAGCCTGAGCTTTTGACCAGCGAAGAGTATGCTCTGCTGAGGCAGTGGATTAGTCCCAAAAAAGAGATCAATTTGCGTTTAATTTACAAAGCGACACAGCATGGCTTCGATTCGAGAGATTTTCATTCGCTCTGTGACGGAGAGAAGAACGTTGTGGTTATTATAAGATCTGCAGCTCCTCATGATCGCGTGTTTGGTGGGTATACATCACAATCATGGGACACAACAACAAGATTTGAGTACGATAATAATGCGTTTTTATTTTCAATGACGGAGAGACAGAAATTTCCTGTTACACGTCCCGAAAGAGCGATTTTCAAGTCGAAAGAGAACGGACCGATCTTTGGAGAAGGTTATGATTTGTTCATTTGCTCAAAGAGTGATGTGCAAAAACGAAGCTACAGTAAGTTGGGAGCGTCTTATAACACCTATTCTGCGAAATATCCTGAGAAGATCCTCGCTGGAGATCAATACTTCTTAGTCGCAGAAATCGAGGTATTGGCTGTTGAGAGTCAAAATATCTTTAAATCATAACATCGATATTCTATCTTGGCAATAGTGGATTTGAGGTTAAGTACTTGTGTAATTAAGTTGCCAGAACTATTTGTTTCTTGACTGATAAAAAGAAAAAAATGTAACAATGATTGTATGGTGGTGTGAGTGAAGGCTAATTTATCAACTAAGGAATTTAGCTTTTTCTTAAGTTTACAAAAGCGAACTCTCCCATTGATGTCTTCAAGAATAATGAATTAATTTACTAAAATTTTTAGTGAGTATATTTAACGGTTGGACTGCTTTCGTATTTGTGATGGCATATATTCAGTATTAACTCCATAAAACTAGATAAGTAATGGAATTATCAAGAATTTGTTATTCCAATCACTCAGAGGTTGGTAGAATGTGCTGTTTTTATTCATTAATATTCTTCTTTTAGTACACCTCCTCTCTCAGTAGTATGGAGCAGAGGAATGAGGCGAGGCATAAAGTGAATTTTGTAACTATATAACACATGTATAGTGCTAACAATATGTGATCTTATATTGGGAATAGAGTAATCAAAATCATGCTCACAGACATAACGGGAGTTAAATATTCACATACATTTCAAATAAAACCCTTTTAATTCGCTCAATATAAAAGAAACTGTTTGGAAATGAATGAAATAAGAGAATTGAAGTTACAAAGGCTTGCTGAAACACCAGATAACGAAAAAGAGAAGACGAACATCGACTCATTGATCAGTCCTGAATCCGAAGTTATCATGAAAGGAGAAAGCTCCGAGTCCACAGACTCAGAGCGTAATTTAAAGACCAAACAGTCAACTATCAATACCCAACAGACTAAACAAGAGACCTCTACTACTCAAAAAGAAAAAAAGAAAAACCTTCAGAAAATCGTAATGAATGTGCAAGGTATTATTACCCTCTATCTCTATAAGCAAGCCATGACATCACATGATTAGATACTAAATATCCCGTGGTTAGATACGTTGGCAAAAAAATATTTGGATGGAAGCTCACAACAGACCCAGAGGCAGATTGGGACTTGTATTGGACCGATGCAGCTGTTCAAATCGATCAATTAGGCCGCATGAAACCGTACCAGAAGATAAATCATTTTCCTGGCATGTTTTCATTGGCTCAAAAAAACCATCTGGGTAGGAATCTAATGAGACTCAAAAAGGTCTTCCCTGCCGAGTATAATTTTTTCCCACCAACTTGGAATTTGCCCTCTGACATGGTGGACTTCAGAAACCAGTTTAAGAAAAAAACGAGCAATAAGACCTATATTATTAAACCTGCTGCAAGCTGTCAAGGCAGAGGAATTTATTTGACTCGTACGTGGGAGAATGTTGCGACTAATGAAAGTGTTGTTGCGCAGAAATATATATCACGACCGTTTTTAATAGATGGTTTGAAATTTGATCTCCGAATATACGTGCTGCTTGCTGGGTGTGATCCTTTGAGAATCTATATGTACGAAGAAGGACTGGCAAGATTAGCAACCGAACCTTATGTGGCGCCGAAAGTTGACAACATAAACAATATGTGCATGCATTTGACAAACTACGCGATTAATAAGGAGAATCCAAATTTTGTTTTCAATACAAATGAAAAAGACGCCAATGCTGGTCATAAAAGGAGCATGACCTCAGTTTTCCAGGTAATAACCTTGTTGAAGAATTAGCATCGCAACGAATTCTGACTGATATTTAGTTATTACAAGAGCAGGGCCATGATGTCGAAAAATTAAAAAATCAAATTAAAAAGATGATCGTGAAAACGTTCTGTGCAGTCCAGCCGATCCTTGCTCACAACTATAAGTCGTGCCAACCGGATGAGCCCTACAACCATATGTGCTTCGAGATTTTAGGGTAAATAGATCTCATTGCAGTTCATAAACTGATACCTTTCAAATAATCAAAGTTTTGACATAATGCTCGACCACAAATTAAAGCCTTGGCTCATTGAAGTGAACCACACTCCGAGTTTTTCGACTGACACGCCTCTTGATCGACAAGTTAAAAAGAATGTGATAAAGGACGCGTTGAAATTGATGAACGTTTCTATTAAAACGAGGCTGCAGTACAAGGCTAAACAAAAGCTGAACCTTCAAAAAATGGTCTCAAGAGGAAAGAAAGAAAGGCAAACTCCTGAAGAAAGACAACAGAATATCATTAGAGCCCAAAAAGAAAGAGATGAGTACGAAGCCGCTAATTTGGGTGGATACATCAAACTGTTTCCCCTGACAGTACAAAAATTGAACACAGAGCATGGGTTAAATTAAATATTCTTCAAATAGGAGGAGGAACAGGACGCAGTGATGGAACCATATCAAAATTATATTGATGAGTCGGTGAAATGGTTTCACAATTGGACTGGAACGAGTAATTTTTTGCTTCGGAGTGAATGAAATAAGCAAATCCGGTTTGAATAGATATCAGAAGAAATGTTAAGAAGGAAGTAAAGGTGATCAAAGATGAAACTGGTGCTATTATCAAAGAAGGTAGTGATTCCGTTGGACCACCCCCACAGAAGAGTTTAGATATGATCGCGAAGATATATGGAAATAAAAAGGCATTTGAATCCTTTGCGAATAAAACTGCGAAAAGCATAACACCAATGAAACCGCGAGGGACATCAAACTCTGAGAATCTAGAACATGAAATGTCAACTGAAAATGATCTTGCAGTAACGATTTTTCATGAGTGAGTGTGTGAACTTTTTGTTGTTGTAGAGGACAGTTTATAACGTAGACGCCATGAAGAGCTCAAACGATCAGGGCCCAATCCGCACTGATATTTCGGGAGAAATGGAGCGAGTTGAGCTATCATCTCAGAAAGATGAAAGCATCTCCCGAAAAATATTGGGAGAGAAGAGGGAGATACAAAAGCTCTCTCCCTATGAAGTGAAAGCGCTCTCTCAAACGGGCGTCAACTTTCGTAAACCTTTGCACGATCGCTCCGGACAAAACAAGACACTGAGCGCTACTATCCGAAAAACTAATCAATCTGCTCGTCCAAATGCCCAGCAAAGCACCATCAGCCAGCAGCAAAAGCAAGGGATATTCAATCACTCTTATAATTCGAAAACTCATACAGAAGCAGTCAAAAATCAGCCATCAAAAGGTAAATTCTAATGAAAGCTGATGTAACAGCAGTGATATAATATTATAAAGGTTCTCAGCGGTTTGAGGCCAAGAGTGAGAGAATAAACGATCTCGATAACCAAGAAAACCTTCAATATGAATTTCCTGAGGTGAAGACCCAAAGAGAGGAATACCAGTCTCACAGATCTCAAGCACATACCCCTAGGAAATTCGCTGAAAGTGATGACATTGAATTTTATAGTCCACCCCAATCAAAAACCGTCAATGATCCTCGAGAGTTAGGGCCGCTGAAGGGGAGTGTTGAAAAGCCAACACACACCCATTTAGTAGGAGATCAGTCTACTCTCCCTTATAATATTCGGGGCTCTTCGAATAGAAAGTTCAGAGCAGCCACGGCTAACTCTCGGTTGAGACAGAGCTCAGAGAATAATAAAACGGGAGACGGAGTCAATCAAGGGAATACCTTCACAAAAGAGTAAGAAGCCAATAATATATCTTTTTTGTTCTAAATATCCTGTCAATTTTTTAGAATAATTCAGTCCAAAGGCATTAAAGGTGGAACACAAGAAAATTTTTATCCTCTTGTTCAAAAAGGAGGTTTTCTTCAACCAAAGGTGTTAAAGTTGCAAGGAAACGGTGTATTAAAACCCGAGTCTAACAATCCACAAGACAGGACAAGGTTGCCTTCAAAATTAGGGCCAACAAATCGCACAAAACCCGAATTCAAAGAACTTTCTCTTTCAAATAACCAAGGAGGAGGAGTTTACAAACTAGCTGACAGGCCTCAAGTTCCAAACGTGAATCTCGATGAAATTCTCAAATTCATTCAGAAAAGAACAAGCACTTTCGTAGTTGCTAATGCTCAGCAATATTACTATAATAAACCATGATATTCCATTTTTTGTTTTTTCAAAATATAAAAATATAACAAAAGTTCCATATCTTTATATTTTCTTCAGAAATTTAATGGTCTCTCCTTTTCTGTTTTATATCTCTATATTTAGCCCTTCTAAGCTACATGATTTGCAATATATTTAGTTTTAAACGACCCAGAACAAAATTCTCTCTTTAATATTCTATCAAAAGATCTAAGAAAGAGATATAAATTTGTTGCAATTATGATATTTATTCTTGATACACATTGAAAATAACAACAATAAGAACATGCAAGGACAATTTGAATTAGTTCTTACATCAATTATTAATATATATCTATAACAAACAAAAAAAAGATAATAATTACATGCAAGGAAGACCTAATATAGCTCCTCCTTCAATCATATCCCCCAACGCAAACTCTCGTAGAAGAACTGATTCAAATCATTTCCGTTGACCAAACAAACTCCCAAAATTGATGTGCACACCTCTCTGTGACAATTCACAAAGTTTATAAGATAGATCTTTGTTGTATGTCCATTAAATTAAAAACTTAACCTAATTATATTGTTCCCTCCAGTCACTTCGTGTAATAACTGCATATGATGAGCTTTAATTTATTGCGAGTGATTCGTGAGAAATGCATTTAAATTAGACCTTCTATGGCTCCGAGGTTTTTTTATAACCTGCTCACTTTTGTAATTAATTCGTCAAGGCCTGAGAACGCGCTATTGCTCTAGATATAATAGTCAGGCAATTTGAACTTACTGAGGCTTTTACCTGAGTATTAACAGAAGAATGAACAATGATTTTCAATTCCGTGAAGAACTGGCTGTAGGTTTCAAGAATATATTCCTTATCATCGTGACCAGCGAGGCTCGGGTGAATATAAAAGTCAGAGAGAGTTGTCATGTCAGCGCAGATCATATCTGCGTAGATTTTCGCGTAGTTTGCTTCGATGCCAGGGAAATCGCTCGCTTCCATCCACAAATCGAAGAGGCACTCTCCAAACGCAACTGGGAAAGCGTTTCCGTTGATAAGCTTTGACGCCACCAAGCGTGGGAAAAACTCGAGTCGTCTTGCGACTATTGATTTGGATCCATCGCTGAATGTCTTCATGAATCCTTTAATGAATGTGTTGTGATCAGTTTTAGCTGAAATTCCTTTGAATCCCTCCAGCGCTTCCTCTTCCTCACTTGAAGCGTCGAACTGCTTAAAAATTTTCCCGAAAGTGTCAGTCACCTCTTCCAAGGTCATTAATGTCGGCGCTTGTGTTTTTTTCGTCGGGGTAGTTGCCGTGTTGGCACCGTTTGTTTTTACCTTGCTTCCCGCTAATTGGGTTTCACTATAAAAAAGGTCATTAGTTTCAGAGACTGAAGAACATTGTTACCCTTCCATTTCTTCTCTTATTTGCTTAAGAGTCTTCGGTTGCTGGGTTGCAAACTCAGGAGCCTTCCAATCGTTTGCTTTTCGATGATTAAGGTTTTGAATGAGCGATTTTAGCCTTGAACTGAGATGGCATTGCTGAGAAATAAGTTCAAGACACTGGAAAACATCAGCAAGTGGGAATTTAAGCGTAGAAATTTTCGATCCTTGCTTCCAGTTTTGAAGAAGTGATTTACAGGCTTTGACAAGTGATCCTTCGGATCCAGAGAAATCGGATGGATTCAATCGTTCCTTGTCCTCAATTATCTTGCCAGTGTTCTCAAGCAAGGCGATAAGAGCTTCCAGATGATCTTCAGCTCTGCCTTCCGTGTCTTCGTTAGAACGATACTCCTTAAAAAATCGAGAAAGCAGAGTGGACATGCAGATGCGAATGACTTGACTTGTGAGGAAATTTCTCATGAACAGCTCTCCGATGAATATTACGTCTAGTATGGATACATTATTAATAAGCTGTTTATTAAAAGACGAAAAGTTTACTTCCGATCACCAATTTCTTCTTCTTTGCTAAGAAAATCGCTTTTTCTTCTGGATCTAAATCACAAAGCGCTTTCGAAGTTTTCGGGTTCATGACAGATTCATTATCGAATGAGTGTTGTATCTTTCTCAATGTATAAACTTTAAAATCCTTTGTTTGAAATGAATGAATAATCAATCGATAATAGCAGATCTTACATTCTTCTTTGAGTCTTTTTGGAAGAAGAGGCTTGCGTCCTTGCTGAGAAACTCGCAGAGTCTCGCATAGACCTTGGCATATTTCACCTCGTTCCAAGCCTTCTCGATAATCAAATCGCTGACCTTCTCAGCAGCAGCGATTCCTTCCTTAGCGATATTCAAAAGGTCCATCTTCACAATTTCGTAATTTTCAGGTGTGAGGATATTCAAATGGAATCTAATGCTCATTTCGAGCTGCTCGCTTGGAGACTTCGCTTTCACATGCGAAGACCATTTTCCCACGGTGCTAGCTATTTTTTCTTTATAAGATTTCTAATAACCTCTCAGACAAGCCTCATCATCAATATCTTTACCTCCTCTTCGGTCACGGCTCTACGCAACAACGGCAGACAGTCGGTTTGCAGCAGTTCTTCAATTTTCCTCTCACTCATTGTTTTAAACGACCTCCTCTGCACGAAAGGACTTTCGGTCACGCTATTCGTCGATCCCCTTTCATTGTAGCTTCTTCTCATAATAGGAGTGCCTTCACCGCTGAGATCGATTGAAACCAATTCACACCTTCTTGTCGCATAGAATTTCAACTCTTCTGGCAATTCAGTCGTTACATAAGTCTAAAGTAGATATGAGAAACTTTTTCCTAGGAGATTATGTTTTTCACCTTCAGGAAGGATGTCAGGAAGGTCTTTGTGTATATCGGTTCAAGAAGCTGTAGACTCGTGTTCTGGTCGATCTCAGAAAAATAGTTGGGGTCTGAATACCGCGGTGATCGCCTGGTTGGAGCTAGAGAGAACAAAAAATTCGATAAATTCAGATTTAATGATTTTTTAGCCGTTACTGGATTCGGAATTGTTTTTGGTACTGTACGATCCACACTCTGAGAGCTCTTGGAGCAATGGCTTCCCCGAATCGTATAATTCGCTCTTTCCTGTCGGTTCTTCGATTAAGAGGAAGTCTACGGGGGTCGTGTCGGTGGTAGTGCTTGTGAGAGTCAATTTGTCGAAATCATGAAGGATTTTCTTTTTCTTTTGTCTTCTACGCTTTTTCTTCTGGGTTGTGGCCTCGACTGTTGCTGGCGTTGGGACTTTGATTGGGACATACTGTCTTATGATCATTCTTCGTGGATTTAGGCTTTGGAGAAAGCTAAAACGATGATGGTATTAATTTTAAGTCTTTCTCGCTTTTGATTATAAAAGTAGTGCTGTTCGGGAGGAATTAGAACTTAAATCAACTAATAATTCCATTACGTTTTTTCTGGGTTCAGTAAAAGGGGACTCAGTTTAAGCTCTCTTTGGATACACATAATGTTCGATTTTTCTGGCCGATTAGTAACAAACGAAAAAATAGAAAATTGGTTTTGGAATATTAATTTTACCCGTTATATTGTATTACGAGTATCTAAGTTGAAAACAAGTACATCAATTTAACCATTGTTACTGAGACAACTGACCCAGCAAGAGACTCTCAGCAATCGAGGATGAATTTTGCAAAGATAATCGATTTATTGAAAGCCAAATTCGATTCATGCATAGGGCTCTTTATCCTCTCATTGCTGCTTGCGAATTAATGGGAACGTTATTGATTGAGAATATTATCAGAGGATAGAGTCGAAAGTGAATAGTTTAATTGGTATAGAAAATTTATGGGAGAGTTCGGTTAAACATTGCTGAGGAAAAAAAATTGGTGCTCACCTGTTTCAAGCACCAATTTTTCTTGTGCTATGGAAATACGTCAGAAAAGAATTGAAAGGCGCTTTTGTAATGGTTCTTCAAAGAAAATTTAGGGACCTAATTACATCAGAGTGTAAACTTAATGCTAGCATATATACACGATTTCATGGAACACTCTATCGAGGAAAGTTATCAACTAGAATGATACTGATTTCAGTCCTTTGAAATCAGGTTCTTTGAAATAGATGAATATATATATGTATTTTGTATTTGTCTCCATTTGTCTGCATAATCACAATTTTTCTTCAGTTCCTTTGAACTCTCGAAAAGAGCCCTTGGAACCTTCTTCTGCCTTGTTAAATTGTAATTTATTGCATCGAGAGCACCCAGCTCGGAGATCATTCTTTAAATAAAAATTCACCAAAAAAAGTTTAAAC
>ENA-UOUE01001946-UOUE01001946.1-compost-metagenome-genome-assembly--contig:-NODE-1946-length-11094-cov-16.617863_pt1 | contig 11094 bp, 11 predicted proteins | sample MGYA00238146_ERZ747223 | MGnify/ENA primary metagenome ERZ747223 (study PRJEB28781, sample SAMN06268865) | compost metagenome | isolation source: single cell | place: USA: California, Emeryville, Joint... | reverse complement strand
ATTTAAGCAATGAAACTTGTCGTTTGGTAATTTGTTTAGGAAAGGGGTAGATGATAAGTATGCAAAGATAATGCAGCAGCTGCAAAGATCAAAAGAGCGTTTTTTCGAGTCTTATTATCAATTAGATAGAAATCTATGCCCTTTGCTTTAGAATTATGCATTTTCAATTTTACTCTCTTAACGCTATCTTACAAATTGTCCTGCTTGCCGTAATTCTTATTTGGATTATCCTCGGTGAAAGGAGTTTCATTCTTCTCCTCCCAAGCCGTAAACGCCGTCGATTCCTCGTTCTTGAATTCTTTTTCAGGTTCATCACAATTATTAATATCGTCATCAAAACCTATCCATTCTGGGTTTGAGCTCTGCTTCTTATCTGACATCTTCCCTTGCTTTTTCCCTATTGGAGGTCCTTCTTCTTCCTCTTTTTCATTTTCTTTCTCTGGCTCATTGTTCCCTTCCTCTAAATCCATCTCCGTCTTCTTCTTATCTTCTTCTTCATCAGAAGAATCTGAATTCAGCCCGAAAATATCTCTGATCTGGAAAATATTCATTAAGACCTACGAAACAAGAACGTCGTTCTTACTTGAGCTAGGACTGTTTGTGCAGTCGATGCGAAGTTGTGGTCGAAAGTCGAAGAGAAGATCCCGAAATTATTCGAGGTAGGCTGGGAGAAGGTGAATAACGTGTCATGCATCCATTTGAAATCCTATCAAAACCCATTAAATCTGCCATTAAAAACCATATTTACATCAGCTCTGCTTCGCATATACTCTCTAAACGGAGTGCATATCATGCCCAATTCAGCGATCCATTTCAGGCAGATAAGCACGTAATTATTCTCGAAGCTGCCCAGTCCTTTGCGGATAGACCCAATGAGATCGTCGGCTCTTGCGTATATTATTCCTCTGTTTCCTTTATTCAGATCTCTTTCAAACATTATCTATCATAAAGGGTCAAACAAGGCTTTTAGATAACGAAAAGCTTGCCTCTATCCTCTGTCTCTGATAGGGGTCTTCTAATCTGATAATCGCACTCATTATCTTAAAGATCTGATCGACTCTCTCCCAGCTTGCCAGTGAACTATGAAGGATTAAGATAAACTAAATGGTATTTTTCCTTACTAGGAAAGTGAGCTGCTCACATAAGAGATAATAGCTCTGCTATTGAGCAGATTTCCCCAGCACAGATGAACCGAGATATCCAATAGACAGTCATTGTACTGTTGTAGCTTCATAAAGACTTTGAGGTAATGGTGAGGATCAAGGAAGGCTTTTTCGACGGACTCTGGGAGTAAAATTTGAGGAGGTTCCCTGAAGGCGGATACAGGTGAGCGCTGTTCCACATTGCGTTCGCCGACAGTCTCGCAGCCCAGGATAAGCTGAGTGAAAATCTCCACGATGAACACCATGTTTGACTCGGCGAATTTCTCTGCGTCTTTCTGCGAGCTGAATGGCGAGAGGAGCCCGCTGGACGGTTGCGAGACGATGAAGATATCAACGAACTGGTTCAACATCCCGGCCTTTACCATAAAAGCAACGGGTTCTGGACCCAACTGACAGATTGATTTCACAAGCTGGAGGTACTCTGCGTGCTTGCTCAGATTCTTCTTGCAAGTATCGAAAAAGTCCACACAGAAGTACTGCATGAAACGAACCAGACTTGACTTCGGGACTAATTGTACATGGGTGAGTAATTACCATCTAATTACCGTAAATTTACCTTTTTTCTCAATGATTTTTGGCTCAGAGTCTGGCACTGCGTCAATGACTTCGAACACCTCCTCATCCACTAGATAATGCTTTTCAAAGCTATAGACCACGGTCAAGGCGGACGTCAAGATCTTCGAGAATATGTATTTTGGCTCAGAGGAAGAGTTTTCGATGTATAGTTGATGGATTATCGATTTCTAAGTTTACAGAATTAGGCAAAAAGAAGAGCGGTGTTATGAGGTTACGTTTTCCAGAAGGAAGTTCAGTAGCCAGAAGCTGGCAGGGGTATATCGTTCGAAGACCGGTCTAATCGTCTGCATCCAGCTTACGAAGGTATTCACGTCTTTAACTTGCGTGAGGATTTCATATGCAAAAACGAAGGACAGTCTCAATATTTGAATCTCTGATGTCATTTCGTAGTCTTCAAGCGACTTTATCTCTTGTGACAGCTGGATTTGGACTCTATCCTCCCTTCTACTGCTTTCAGTTCTGATACTGGGCACAGTAGTCAGTTCCTTCGCTTTTTCTGCAAGTTTAGCGAGGATCTCTGGGTTAGCTTTGGCCGCAGTGATTAATTTCTCATTTTCAGCGGTCCAGCGCTTTAGCTTCCTGATTTCTGGGTTTTCAGAGATCAAAGACGTGACGTCGGTGATGTAAGGGAACTGGTACAGCGTCACGAAGTTTCTGATGAATTCGAAGTAGTCGTGATCGAAGAAAAACTTCGATTTCAAGAACTCGAGGTTCTCTTTCCATATCCTTTCAACCAACACCTGAGGAATGTCTTTTTGCAGGGCATACTCATATTTCTCGTTTTTCTGCGGCTTCACCCTCTCGTAGAACAGGATATACGCATTTCGGCTCTTAGTGAAGTCCCATTCATACAACCCAATGTCTTTGTAAGAATCAGCGTTATCGACTTCGCCTCCGAAGCACTCTGCTTTCAAATTGCTCAAATCGAACGGTTTGACAAGGTGATCATTGAATTCGTACCAATTCTGGCTCGGGTCTTCTCTATCCTTAATAAACGAGTAATAATGCCCACCCTCAGCGTTGCCAGAATGCACGAGGACTCCCGTCAACACGAATTCATAGTAACTATCATCGTGGTCCTCTTCAGCCTGCATTGAGCCTAAATCAGCGTTTTCTCCGCCATAGTTTTCCTTCTCCCGCAGTCCGGCCTTGGTCCAAGGCTTCAGGTTAATGCTCATTGGGAATTCGAAGTAATCATTGAGTTTGACCTTCTGCATCAGGTTCAGATCGAATTCGAAGCGCTTGAGAGTGATAATGACGGTGTTAGGGAGCGATTTTACGCAGCATCTTTTCATAACCTTGATCTTCTTGTCGTATTTCTCGCAGTAGTACTTATTATCGCCTTCGAGGATATCGCCCTTCACGTACATATCCAGAGCCTCGGCAATCGATTTCTTGTTTTTGATTTCCAGCGCGATGGTTAAATAAGCCTCCTCCCTTTCGCCATAGTAAGGATATTCAGGCTCCAAAGAGATAATCTCATGAGAAAGTGCGCCTCCTATCAGATCATTAAGCGAGGAAATCTGTTGGCTGTTGCTCTCTGCTTCCGCTTTTTGCGATACGATCTCAGGCGCGTTCTCTTGGACAATGGGCTTGCACTCCTCGCTCTTGAGGTGATTGTCGAGCTTATCGCATAGAGTATTGAAAAACTCGTCAACGTCCTGCTGAATGCAGACGTTGATCGATTGACCCGAAGCGTCCTTCACCGACCGGCAGAAATGGTCTGGGATATGATACTGATGCAGACTCTCCTTGAGGTTCGCAAACACGAGCTGGAGATGATATAGCACATCGTCCTCTAATTTCGTGCGCAGAGAGGCATCAGCTTGAATCTGCGCCCTTGACAGTGATGAAGGAGAAACAAGCTGCTGGTCGTCGTTCTTGAGATGGATCTCCGCATTCAGAATAGCGTTTCTGAGGGGTTTTATCATGTAGAATTGCTGCAAGAGCGAGTTTATGTAGCAAGTGCAGCCTAGGTTCTTCAATCCCACAAATCCAGTGAAATTTCTCGTATCGACATTGAGATAGTTCGCTTGGAGGCCTCCTGAGAGGTCATTTGAGTAGAGCTGTGAATGATTGCGCGCCAACAACGGTAACAGTGTAAAGAAATTTTCATCGCATTCAGAGCACAACGTGACCAATAAAGCAAAGGTTTTTTTCCTTGTGAGTTTCTTCTTGCATTTAGGAAGGCTCAGAGATGATTGAATACTGTGAGTGTCGTCAGATGGGATATAGAATAGATAATTATGAAGCTCTTCGATGAGTTTAAAGCCCACGAGTCCATTTTTTTCAAGGAGTGTCTGGATTTCAGGTCTGCTGTCCGTGAAGATCGATTTAAGCGCTGGTTCTATCTCAAGGAGCGACTGCGCGAGATGCATGAAGCCGGCTAAGGCTCTGTCAGGCGTCTCGCTGACTCTGTCTTCGTAGATCGGTCTTTCTTTTATCATGCGAATGACCGTGATGTATAAATCCTTAAGATTTACGGTGTTCGAGGAGGCGTTTGACTCGAACACAAGCTTTATGAGACTGGCAAGCGTCCAGAAATAGTCTTCGTAGCTGTTTTTATCGAAATCGTTGAAGAGTGAAGGGAACAGGAGGTTGAGGAAGTACTGCTTTGGGTCTTCAGGGAAAACGAACTGGTCGTCTCCGAAATTACCTTCACTATGATTTTGATGATTTTCCTTGACAGTCTCACCGTGGTAGCTCGTTGAGAGGAACATGATGATCCTATTCAAAGCGATTCTGATCGAGTCGATAGGACAAGCGATTAGTATCCTCGAGAAAAATTCGCTAATGGGATGGAACTCGTAGAGGACGCTGAAAAGGTGCGGTCTTGCGACTAAACAAGGCAGCATGAATAAAAAGCAGTTTTCAATGAGATTAGACACGTCTTGGTCTTTCTCACTATAAAGATAGCAGGATGAGATAATCTCAAGGACTTTCTTCAGCAACGATTCGATATTGATCGTATTCAGGACCTCTTGCGCAAGGGATTGATGATGATTCCTCATCACGTTCGTAAGTACCACCATTTCGTCGATAAGTCCATCAGTCGCAGCTTTTTGCTCTTCACCCTCAGCAGCAGGCACCGGTACCGACTGATTCGCTTCGTCGCTGTTTGGCTGCTCTCCAGGCGCCGCGTGGTCATGATGGCCTTGGACCTCTGGCTTTGTGTCACTAGCATCGAGTCCTTTGATATTCAGACAATAAGCCAATTTATTTCGAATATGCTCCGGTGATAGCGCCAATAGGGCAGCATTTGAAAAGGTCTTTACGAAACTCAGCAACATTGAGAGGCTCCTCGCCTCTGTGTTGAATAAATTAACATTTCTTGAGTTATTCAGCCGTTCTGTCGTCTTAACCACATCGTCAGTATTTGAGCTAATGAACAGCGAGTATATATATGCAAAGCCTTGGTACTCGACGAAGTTTTGCCTCCATTGCGCACGTTCTTTGATCTAGTTTCACAGAAAACGTTGATATATTAGCTATACTTTCTCCTTTGCAAAATGTATTTACCTCTGCTTCCTGTTCTTTCTCGTCAAAGATTCCGCAAGCAATAAACGTGTTCATTATCTGCAGCGAATACAGCAGCCGAGCTGAATTCTCACTATCAATGAGCTCTTTCCAATTAAAGTCCGCCTCAAGGATCACGGGGATGAAATTATTAAACTTTTCGTACAGTGTTGCATTGAGCGGGAGGTTCGAAAGCAACGCCCAAACTTTCGATTGTATGTCAGTTTTAGGAATCTTCAACAAGTTCAGAAACAGCTCGAAATACTCGCTCTTATTCGCGAGAGTGGCGCTCAGACTTCTCGATGTCACCTTTCCTGACTTCCCTGCCGCATTCAATTTCTTCCTTCTTTCCTCTTTCTCTGCTTCTTCCATTTCTTGGGTGTAGATAGCAACGTTCGTTTCTTCCAGCAAAGCGACCACGGTGTCTTCAAAATTATAATTTTTCTTCTGCAGTGCGTATTTCAGCAATGGAGGCTGCAAAAACGCGAAAATTCCCAATAAATCGTTCACTTTCTCGTTAATTTCTCTCTCGCTGACCTCTTTCTGGGGCCCAATCATTCCCGAAACACCTTGGCCATCAGTGACATCGAAGAAGTCATCGATTCGCTTCTGTTGCGAGCACATAATCGTTTGGTTTGTGGTGAATTTCTTCTCTCCCAGCGTTTGTTTATCATTATCGAGAATTCCTCCCTTGGTGAACATCATCAGCTCGTCCATAGGAATCGGTGGGTTCAGCTTCGAAAGAATGAGCTTTCGGAGCTCTCCAACGGTCATATTCTTATACGCGTTCACAGAGAACCGCTTTGGAGGCAACGCGCCCTGGATCTTATTATCAATCGTAAGGACCAATTGGTCAGCGGGATTGTTATTATTCTGGCTCTTTTTGCTTCCGCCCTCGAACTCCTCGATAAGCTTGAGGATAAAATCAAAAGACCGAGAAATGCGGTTCTGGTCCTCTTGAGCGATATCGATCTCGTGATGACCGAACTGCTGCTGCTGTTCGATCCGTTTATAGCTCTGATCGATGGTCCGAACAGCCAGATCGATAAAGAAATTCTGAGCGATTTGCAACGGAGACAACTCTGAGTCATCTCCCAAGAGATTATTCGAAGATTTCGCTTGCGAGTTTCTGATGAGCCGGATCAGCAGGTTCGTGCAGCTCGAAGTTACCTTCGAGTCCGGCGACTGGATGAAGAGTTCCCAAAGGAATTCTAGTCCGATTAGTTCGAAAGTTTGCACAGTATAACCGTCAAGGACTTCAGGTTTTATCGTCTGGTACTTTTTATTCAAGTATAGGAAGAAAGCCTCAAAGCAGTGGAAGATCGACTGGCTATAGTTTTTGAAGTCGAGCTTCAAAAGGATATCAAAAAAGAGATAGTTGATGGTTTCTTCATTGAGGATATTGCATTCAGCTGAAGGAAAAATTACATTGAAAATCAAAGCAATGGGTTATTTACTGTCGGAGCAGAAGATGATCGAGTAGAAATATTTGAAGAATATGTCTCGCTCTTGCTCCCAGAACGAATTTACCACGAACAGCTCCCAGAGCAGCTTCACTTGTCTCAGTTCGAACGGTTGGAAGTTATCGCTCAACAAATTCCTCACGAATTGCAGTCTTGAATCGCATTCTTTGGTATAATGCGTGATAAGGTTGTTCTCGCTGCTGTCGCTGAATTTTTTCAAGAGGATGTTTTTCAGATTTTGGCTGCCTGCGCGAACGTGGTTTTGATTCGAGGCGTCATCGTCAGAATAATCAGTTGATTGCGTCTCTTTCGTGTTATTGTTAGGATCGAAATCTTTGGACTCCTCGGCAATTTGCAACTGCTGAGATGTACTGACTCCTCGCTGAGTTGGCCCTTCATTGATGATCTCCATTCTTTGGTCTAAGTGCCATTTTCTATGAGGAATGAAATATAAACTCAATGCATTACCGAGTCCATTGCAATTTTCGCCTGGAACGTATCTTTCCTCCAATTGAACGCCGTTTGATTCTGGCAGGCCATTGTTGCCTTCGAGCATGAGATCGACTAGCTCTGTTTTCAGGAGAAGCATTGACTGGAAGACTTGCGTCACGATCTGGTATTCATCCTCCATGTATTTGATCAACGCCGTTTTTCTATCCAACTCATTGCCGTCTTTCAGCGCGATTGGATAAGGGCCTTTCATAATGTATTGAATGATCTAATATAGAATCTCAATGAAAAACGCACTAACACCGTAGCAATTACCTCAATACATTCGTTCACAGCGATATTCTTCCTGATGGACTTGATGCATTTTTCAATATACTCGATTCTCATTCCTCGGTATCGGAAGCACAATGTCTCTTTGAATGTCGATGTTGCCTTTTTCATTAGATTGAGTTAATAAAGCATAGATCTCTTCTTACTGATTGAATCAATTGCGCTGTTATGTTTTTCGAGTAGTAGCTGCTAATGATAAACTGCCAAACGAAGTCCAGCATCTCAGCTCCCAACTTCGCCTCTGAGCTCTCTTCTTCTTTCTGCTGTTTTCTATCCGGAGAGCCCTCACCTTGAGAATCCTTTTCCTCAATGATTTTCTCCTCGCAGTTCTCCGTGTCCTTATGATTTTCCGTCAGAATAGGTTCATTTCTGTTTGGAACGTGATGCGTTATGATCTGCGGATACTCGCTTTGATTCTCTTTAAGATTGAGAATTGACTCCTGTCCATAGCCCTTCGCGTCCTCGTTGAGGTTAGCAGAGTCGGTATTGTCTTTGTCTTTCTCAATAAAAGGTTTCTGATCCTCCAAATCGTCATGGTAGGTGTGAATTGGCTCAACTTTGTCGATTTTTTCTAGTAATTTTCAATGAGAGGGCCAAAGATCGTCTTTGTTACCTTCCTCAAGCAAATTGGTGTCGACGAGATTCCCGGAGTCATTCATCAGGAATTTGTGTTTTAGAGCCACGTTCTCACCGTCTTTTTTGGGTTCTTCGGATTTCTTTTGGTTTTGCGCCTTGCTAATGGCTACGTTATTCTTCGTCGTGTATATCGGAGTGAGGAATTTCGGCCTTCTGCGGAAGGTGGTCGGGTTGTGGAACCTCACGTTATCCAAAAACCTTTTGACTAGGTGCAGAACATCGGCATCGACCTCGTTGCTGCCCATGCTCTTCAGCTTTTTGAAAAGGAACTAATACAATCAGACACGTTAGTTAACCTCAATTCCTTATCCATTAGCCCATTACCTCAAGTTCTTCGATGCTCATTGAATCAGCGACGTCCGCCAATGCCTTGAAAACAAAAGTCCTGAAGGCATCGTGCTTGCTGAACGCGAGATGAGTGATCATTTCGGTGTCTTGCGGTGTGATTCGCTTTTGAGTGAACAAAAAACGCAGCAGCGGACTCGAACGGCGGATTAGTTCGGTATGAGAGGTCTCTCCAAAAACTATCGAGAGGATATTGTGCTCGGAGATCCAATCAAGCAGCGTGCTGTATGGAAAAATGTTTTTGTTAGCGAACTGCAGAAAGAGGAAGGAGCTACGTCGTGGTAAGCCAATAGATAGGTTTATATTCGGATCTAGATTGGTATTGAGAGCGATAAGATTCGTTGTAGTCGTTAGAGCGGGCATCATCGATTTTTGAGATTAGGCTGGTGATTCCGAAAATTCTCTTTTCAATATACTGACTCGTCAGACAACTTTTCCAAGGCAAATTAGCTTCGTTAGAAATACTGCAATTTACATAAGGAGAACCTCTAGCTCAAACTCTCCAACGATTTTCTTAACTTCAAAGTTGCTGTAGTTTGGACTCAGCGTTTGCTTCACAGGTGAATTAACGACCAAAAAAACTGTTTTTTGCTTACCTCGATGAGTCTGAGCAGTTTATTGATGTCATCCTTTTGCGCTTTTTTTATTTCGTCATCACTGAGCAATCTCGGCAGTGCCTTCAGCGGCTCTTTGATGTGGTCAATAATTTCTTTCTCCACATATTCCTCTTCCAGATAGTAGTATAGATCCTTCATTATTTCTAACGCAGACGCTGTTAGCGCAATATTCCGGCTGCTTGCAACCAAATCAGTTAGCAGTTTGAACCCTCCAACATGAGCGAAGTAGTTAATATGCACGAACATGTAAGGCGAGTAGCGGGAGAGCCCTATAAACGAGCTCTTCGTCACACTCTTGTAGACCGGACGAGTATTTTCCTTAGAGTTTTCTTCCGTTGGGTCTTTTTGTTCATCATCATCACTAAGCTCGAGCCCAGAATCCCATCCATGCTTCTTCGTCCGATCTTCAAGCCAGGAGTTGATATCATCTCCGTGTCTCGACATAGTGCGTTCCTGGTACCACTTGCGATATTCGGGCAAATGATCGAAGCTGAGAGGGTTGAGTGCTTCGACTCGTTCCTAAGGGATTGGTCGTAAGTTTACCAATGAAAGAGAGTTTTTACGATGATATCCTTATGACTATAGTAGCAGTTGTAAAAGTAGGCTTGGTCGTTCAGGATGCTGCCTACCAAGCCCAGCAGCGATTGTAGATTGCAATATTCTTTGTCAACTGCATACATCACGAGATCAATTGCAAGGAGGATAATTTGGTGATATTGTGCCTGAGGCTTTACTTCGGACCAATAGCGGTAGCTGAACGTTGAAAAATAGATGAGTTTTTGCCACAAATAGCACGTTTACCATCGACCGAGGATCAATCTAACGATCTTGGGAAGCTCGTCGTTGATAAATAACTTCAAAAGATGCTCGTCAGTTACTTCTCCCTGGCAGAGGATTTAAGACTATGCGGGTTGAATAATTCGAGGGTACATTGCGAATATCGGCAGTAATTTTCAAGAATGATGCGTAAATCTCATCGGATAAATTGTCTTCCTCTGGTATTGAGAAATGTAATGAAACATACGAGGCGGGTTGCGAAGAGTACCTTTTTCAATTTGTTCTTTGTAGTCTTCTAGTCGTGAGAAAAAGATCTGAAAGGTGATTTCCTCTGACATTGCTCTATTAATTTTAATTCTGTTCTGATTAGATTCTATATATTAAAGACCCCTAACTTTTGAACAATTTTTAAAACGCCTTCCAGTCACAATTATTCTGCGAATGAGCCGCTCTGCTTATGGGATCTTTAAGAAGATAAGTGCAGTGTTGTGGTTTTGTAATTTTTTGCAGAGATTTGAAGGATTGTGTTGCTAAGGAAGATTTTGTTGAATCAACAAAAGTGTGACTCAGGATTTGATTGAGAAATTCTGCCTCTGCTTGGATAAGGTAGTTTGCTCTTCTCAACGCAGCAGAAAGAAATATGAGTATTGCTCTGTTTTGTGGGCTTAGCAAACAGCAAATATCTTTCAATAATCTTTTGTTGATAGTAAATTTTTCAATATTCTCTCGAGTTTGCAGCGCAGCCTAACTAGTAATGCATTTTATAAATAGAAAATCATTCATTTTTGGAATAATTCTTGAAAGATATTATCTAGCTCTCGCAACACAAGTAAAAGAATACTTCCTTACCATCATGTATATTAGGAGGCAAATCAGCAAATATTCAATTAACGAGATAACAGTAAATGCTTATATATCTCTTTCAATATAAGCACAACCAGTATATTACTGTCAAGCATAAATTGTAATATAAAAATCTTGAAGTATTATATCAAGGAAATAATATCTACATTGAATTATTAAGTAGTATTATTATTCTCTCGAGTTATAATTTAATTATTACGACGATTATTCGATTTTTTCAACTCAAATCCCTTCGACTTTACAGCTTTATCAAGGTTTTTTACAACCTTTTCTTTTGACCACTTCTTTTTCATTGCTTCCATCTCCGGAGGTCCTCTAACAACAGCAACAGTATATTCTATTCTAAATTGCTTCTTC
>ENA-UOUE01001944-UOUE01001944.1-compost-metagenome-genome-assembly--contig:-NODE-1944-length-11102-cov-12.403719_pt1 | contig 11102 bp, 2 predicted proteins | sample MGYA00238146_ERZ747223 | MGnify/ENA primary metagenome ERZ747223 (study PRJEB28781, sample SAMN06268865) | compost metagenome | isolation source: single cell | place: USA: California, Emeryville, Joint... | reverse complement strand
TGAAGATGGAGTGTGTGTAAGTAGTTGTGTGACTCATCCAGTTTCTTTCAATGGGATTTGTGTGGATAGCTGTTCAACAGGATATGGAGCTCAAATTCAAGGAGCAAATTCTGTATGTGTTCCTTGTGATCCTAGTTGCAAGACTTGTTCCAGTACCTCATATGATACATGCCTTACTTGTAACACCGGCAACTACATATCAGCAGGCACTTGCTTGAGTTGCGATGCCTCGTGCAAAGACTGCTCCGGCACCGCAGCTAACTGCACGAGTTGCCCAACAGGCAACTATTTATTTTCTGGCGCATCCCCAAACTGTGTAAGCAGTTGCCCTGCAACCTATTATCCAAATGACATCGATCAAATATGCCTTGAATGCGCTGAGCCACTAGCCTTAACTGCAACAAACGACTGCACTTTCTGCGGAGGAAACTGCCAAGTGTGCTCAGACAGCGGGCTCTGTCTCCAGTGTAATTCAGGACTGCAACTCACAAATGGCTATTGTACTATCCCCGGAATGAGTTCAAGCGGAAGATACAACACTGGCGTAATTAAGAGCATCACTTCCATCGCGCTACTCAAATATTCTACTTCTCAAACTGTCATGACAGCGTTCTCTCAGGACATCCAAGCTACCAGCAATTTTAAAAGCGTTTGGTTGCTTTTTGCAGAAGGAATCGCGCCAGACTACCAATCGTTATCCTGCAATGACATAGACAACTTTTACTTGAATAACACCCGTGATTTTCCGTCAGCTGTCGTGCAGATCGGAGTAGATGGATTTCAATACTTACCCTTCGCGGAAAGTTATGGTTATTACTTGAATTTTACAGGACTCAGATCAGGAGTCAATTATAACTTTACCATCTGTGTTATGCAATCGGGCATCGCGCTATGGGAGTCTGGGTCAGTTGAGTTCGAAACCAAAGACAACGGATACCAAATCCAGAAAGTTTCTATCACGACCGATAACTATCTGCCTCAGAGCGAAATAACCAACTTCCTTTGTTCGCTGAGTTCCTCCATGAATGTGAGCAACTCCTCAATAATTACATCTGAAGGTGTTGCGTGTAATACCGCGGAAACAGCAGCAAGAAGGAACCTTGCTGATCAATTTTTCATTGTGCCTCCTCAAGTACAAAAGAAACATCACCAGTCAATACCGAATTTGAGGTTAATGACTACAGTGAGCAAGTACCAAGGTACCAAGCTCGATTTGCTGATTTACGGTGACCAATCAGAACAAACTGATCAGACGGTGAATACAGCGATATCTCTCCTCACTTCGACGACCTTCACTCAATCGTTTACGTATCGCTCACCAACCTCGGGCTCGATCAAGATTTTCCGAGTGAGCCTCGGAGGCAAAGTCTTTATGAAACCTCCGAAGAGCGAAGGTTCGAATACACCGTATGAAATAAAAGGAAATGCGGTCTTTTTTCCAAATTTTACATTTACAAATACTGATGGGTACCTCTATATCTATCTCATCCCTAATACTTCTTCCAAGAGTACCTTACCTTCATCCCCTATAATCCTCTCTTCAATTTATACCGCCGATTCCTCGTCTAATCAGAGCGAATTTATCGTGAAGAGATTCAAATTCTTCAGCGGAGAACCGTTAACCATAATCATAGAAGATGCAATGGCTAACGTCACCTACAACGTTGTGCTATTTGCTACGAATGAAGACGTCAGCCCATTTGCATTTCGAACACCAAGGACGATGTTTCAAGTGATCACTGGACTCTCGCTTCCCGCTATCCCCCGAGAAGTATCCATTGTTATTTTCACGATAATGGAAGGCTCGGCGCTTTTATTTTTCATTTTGATCTGGTACTTCCTATACAAACCACTTAAAATAAGCCAATCCTTCAAAAAATTGAGAAGGAAAAGGACCACAGAAAGCGTAAAACCTCGTCGAGTCGATAGTCCGAAAGAAAACGCTAAAGAAATTACTTTACAAAAGGCTCCAAGGAATCCTTTGGACCTTGGATTTGAAAAGCCAAAGAAAAATAATCATTCGACCAACATATCTACAATTAGCATTCCAAATCCTCAGAAAGAAGATAAAGACGTTATGAGAATGCCTTCTGATGCGGAAATATTGCCTCCTCATATTTTCGCCCCTACGCAATCGTCTCCTATGTTGAAGAGGAAGGAGGCAAAGAATTATATTGATCTTACAAAAATAGCAGAAAAAACTCAGGAAAGAGGCACGCCTAAGATGAGGAAATCTGAGGATCGAAGCACACCGACGTTTATCAGGTTTGATACACAAGGAAACCAAAAAAGAATGCATTTTGAAAGGAAATCTTTTCATTAATCTATAATTTTTTTGGTTGAATAATCGTTTTGGTTATTAAAATAAAGTTAACAATATGAGTATTAAATGTTTTAATTGTGAATTCTGATTATATGCAGCACTTCTATGTTTGTTAAAACAATTCCCTGTTTTTGAGACTTCAAAGCATATTTTTTCGAGTGTTATAGTCGTTCCGTAAAGAGGAATAGTCGGTTGAATATCATTTCGAAAGAGAGGAGTGCTTCAGGCTCGATACTTGGAAGTGACCAGTTAAGTAACAAAGATCAAATAAGAGACAAGAAGCGAGGGTATCAGATTATGTAACATTAGATTGGTAGTTTATTTAAGGTCTTATCGTTTAACTTGTGATTATAGATACAACAGAAATAATTAGACATCATAAAATGGACCCTATTATTTACTATTATTCCCACAAGTACTAGCTATCAAACAAGTAAAATGTAAATCTCGAAAAAAAAAAATAGTTTATAGAAGGCCATATTTCACTTCATTTCAGATGAAGCAGACCGAACGAGCCCATTCTAAGAAAAGATTATTATAATCAAATCAGAAGGAATTGTCTTACGCCCATCCGCAGTATTCGTTTTATAAAGCACATGCGCTGTTGCGAGGTCAGCCAACTTGATCGTCATGTCATCGGATGCTGTAGCAATCATGTTACCACAGGGACTCCATCTCACCGTGCGAATCCATTCTATAAATGTTTTAAGCCAAACCCAGCAAATAAATCGTACCTGAATGCAGTCCTGAAAACGTTTTTACAATACAATTTTCTCTGATATCAAATATTCTAACTCCGCCTAGCGAGTCACACCAGGCGACCAAGTTCCCATCCGAGCGCCAGTCAAGCCATAATACTATTATTCAGTTTGGGATTCAAGTAAACGGTTGCGTCCGAAGAAACAAAGCTTACTGTAAGAGGCGCCAGCAGGGCTCTTCAACTTATGAAGCGTGTTTTGCTTTTCAGTGTCGATGAGAAAAAATTTATTATTGCTGCTCGCGACCGCCAAAATTTGAGAATTGAACGGATTCCACCTGCAACGATTAAAGTTGCCTACCACCAATTGTTAGTGAGATAAACCCTGCAAAAAAGCGATTTACCGAACCGGTCCTCGAGATTAAGATCAAATAGATGGTCATCTGAGACTAAGTCCACAACTGCACAGGTCCCATAGCGATTCAGAAACGCAGAATTTTTTCCCGTTGAGTCTATGTCGAAGCTTGTAATCGAATCTTTGGGGCAAATGTTAGCTTCCAATTGATAATTTATAATCCCACCTTGCGTATCGAAAGGCCATTTTGTTTTTTTAACAAACTCTTGAGTATCGTAATCAAATAAATGAAATCCAACTGTGCTTTGGACACTGAGAAACGCTACATGTTTTTGCTGCTTTATGAACGCCACATCGTTGATATCTAGCAATTATTGAAAGGACATGAGCACATATGGACACTAGTTACATCCAGGACGTTTTCCGAGGCTAAAGACTCTCAAGAAATTCTTTTTCGAGTCAAAGATCTCGAAATTTGAGCAGTTTCTGGCATAATTCGTCGATATTAGGTATTCTGAGTCTGGTATGGGAAAAAGTAGCATTTCTTCGCTGACTCTCGCTGATAACATTGAGTTAAAGAGGGTTGATAGAGAGTTTTACATTGTCTTTCTTTGATAGTAGCACCTTCAAAGGAAGTTATATGCTGCTGGACCTGGAGGTCGTAGACATTGATTAAATTTGTGTAATTTGAGCACCAAATCATTTTGAATGGCGAATCTAAAGATGAGGTAAATTCTAACAGCAGTTTTGGGCTGACCTTTGGTTACTTGGTACCGGTAACGGTTGTTCCTGTTTCATTAGCCACATCTTCAAAGTTTTTTCGAATGGAAAGTCTTTTAATTTGATTTAATTTTGATAGCTCGCGAAGAAAGTAGTCGATTTAACGGCAGTGTTTTGGATAGTATCAATTACATAAAATCAGCATTAATTTTTAAGAAAATATATTACTTAAAACCAGTATTAATGAAGTTCAGCGGTTTTTGATAAACCTAATGGAGGACATACGAAACAGAGAGCGCTGATTTCATGCTCAATCAGTCATATAATGATAGACTTTGAGGCTAATTTGGAAAAAAAAAGGAGTCTTTTGATAGTTGATGGAATGCATGAGAATAAAGAATTTTTTAAAACCAAAACGGATTGAAGAAGAGAGCGAATGGATCCGATCATTCATGAGACTCAGAGTTATGAGAAAGCCGCATATAATTTTCAATATTTGCAAGAAGGCTAATAATTTGTAATTTTTGGGTATAATGTTTACCAGTAATTATTCGCTGAAACCTCGTTAGTCTGTTTTTTGAAGGCAGAAATTGATCCTCTGAAGGCAAAACAAGTATCCAAAAAACATTAGACGCATGGTCTGGGTTTTATGAGATATCGTCTTGATATAAAGCAAAAAAATCGGTCCTGTTTCGAATTCCGTTGATTTCCAGCTAACTTGGGAAAAGACTTGCCAGCCTGGAGTGACCATAATTTGTTTCTGAAAATATTTTAAAGAATCTGTAGTTACACAAAGAACCACCACTTCGATAATTTTTATTTATTTTATTTCCATTCATCATTTATAACTTACAGATAGTCGGAAATTAGGTGTTTCTGTATGCGGTGTGGCGAAATAGCCTAAGAACATGTCTCTAATTTGACTCTGGCCTTTGCTGTTAAAAAACTTTAAATTTACTAATTTGTTAAGTTGGTTTCTGGTGGCTTCGATTCGAGGAAATCTAATTAATCTTTATTTGAGACTCAACTCAACACAGAACGGATATCAAATCAGAAATGGTCGAGACTAACCAAGATGAGCGCAAACTCGTCTGGCGCAGCGACGAGAACAACCTCTGGAGACTCTACGCCAATACCCAGCGAGACCTCCCTCCCAGACTTACACCTGAAGAACTAGAGAAAATTGCTGAGAAAAAGAAAGAAAAAGACGCAGCCAACCCCTTTTACATGGCCAAAGAGAGAAAAGAGGTCAAAGGAGCTCTCATCCACACTCCTAAAGGCTATGGCATCATACAAAACTTCAAACCTGAATCAAATATCATTTCTATCAGAGTAAATGGAGTAATTGAGGATTTCCCTCGAGAAGAAGTTTCCAACGAGGTCCCGGTAACGCTCTTGTTTGTCACCAAAGGGACTAAACGCGAAGAGGTTGCATTGTTCCCTGTCCAATTCACAGCAAAAGACATTCAACAGAAAATCGAAGAAGATCAGAGTCAGGAAGAAAGTTCTAACTGCCAGGTGTTTTGGAAAGGAAGAGAACTCCCAAAAACAAACGATAACCTCGAAAAGCTCGGGATTACGCCTCTTTGTAAGCTGATTGTTCTCTCTTCAGCAGGAAAATCTTACTCTCTTAACCGATTCAAAGAAAAATATTCTGGATGGGGTTACAGTAGAGGGTCGGTCGATGGTATTACATTCACTGCGAGTAAAAATATCCGGTTATCAGGCTTTGGTATTTATCTTCCAGAAAGAGGTACAATTACTGGTACTGCGATATTATCCGAAGGCGATAGTTGTCAAGAAGGAGGGCTTTTCACGACAGAAGTTTCTTTGACTAAGGATGATGAAGAAGAGCCTGAATCCAAAATTTATCATTTGAAGTTCCCAAAGCCTTTCCGGATTAGAGCGGGTGAGAAATACACGTGCACAGTGATGCTGTATGGTACGAATACATATTATGGGTCAAATGGAAATGCTCAAGTGACTGGGGACGGTGATGTGGTCTTTGATTTTATGGATGCATCAGGTTCAGAAAACGGCACTAGCATCGATTCTGGGCAAGTACCAACATTATATTATATTCTCTAGTGATGATTTTGATTGTTGAAGTTCATTTTACATTAAAAAAGGATGAGTATTGTTGTGGTGAACTAGTAAGAAACCTCAGTGAAATTACAACAATCTTAAAAGCCTCTCTTTATTAATCGCATGTCTTTTAGTCGATAAAAATTTATCGAAAATTGTGAAAAACTTGGTATGATGTTGTGAAGGTTTCTTTTTGAATGCAGCTCTAATAGAATCTAAAATCCAGTTTGCTAGTTTTTCTTCGATTTATGCAATTTGGTGATCTCGGAAAATAATTCAGCGAAAAATTGTTGGAAGAATTGTCTCGAAATGAACTGATGAAATGGATTCAAATATAAGGATTTACTTCCCGAAATCATAGACCAGAATTGAAAAAAGATAATGATATATTAAAGCAAGAAGGGGAAAGATATTATATTATTATTCTTAGAACTATTAATATTCAAATCGAGTATTATCTTGTTTCTTCAGAATAAACATGATACTCCTATTGCCAGAGATCATATCAACCGGTAAGATTGCGAAAACTTGGCGGCAATCTAAATATATAGTTCTTTCCTTTCACAAAGATAGAACATTGCTTTCATCGGGTTTTGGCAGAGTGAGGCAATTCGCTTCAAACTAGGTTCTAAACATGTTATGGACACAGACCAAAACCAGTAGGAAATATGACAATCTCCTTGATTCAAATGAGTAGTTGTTTTGCTGCTGCCGTAAAGGCTGGGAGAATTAGAGTGTGCTTCTGAATTAGAAACCCCATAATGCTTATCCTCTGAGCCGAGTTATTGAAAACCCCACCCTTGAGATATCTAAACACCAAATAGCCTTCTTCGAGTACAACCAGAAGTCGTGCAATGCGATGAAAAGGATCAAACTCGCGTCGCAGGCAGCTCGCTGACAGAGAATTTAAATGCATTATTTTCTATCTGGATGCTGTCGAATTTATTTCGAGCAGCAACTGTAAAAATAGTGTCTTCTGATTCTTTTCATGATGATCTGAATGAATAAATTAGATTTTGAAGATTTAGGTGTTTGATTTTCTAATTCTCTTGATTATGTCAACCTATATATCTATATATGCACGAAAATTTAATAAGCAGGCATATAATTTATCAAAAGAATCAATTTACTAAAATATCCTCGACATTAAGAAAGAGGATAAATTAGAAAGGAATAAAGACTTATTAACATTATAGATTTCTAGAATCCAAATTGAGTATTGTCTTGTTTCTTCAGAATAAACATGATACTCCTATTGTCAGAGATCATATCTATTGGCAAAATCGCAAACACTCGTCTACAGTCCAAATATTGGGAGGTAATTCTGTTGTTAAAAGGTCTCCAGATCAAAAACAAGACACTAGACATCTGGACTATACCCACAATCATAAAAATGGTGAGCGTCCATTGAAGTCTACCGATGATATCAGTTAGATTTGAGGTTCCAACCTCCAGATTTTCTATTACAGTACTATCAACTTGGAGGCTGATAGCGGCGCGGTCATTGATTATCGGGTCAGCATAGATCTCGAGCACAGTTTCAAGTGATGAATTGACCAAAAACTTGGTCTGAACTGCTGAAACATACTCGAAGAGTTTTTGAGAGGTTGAGGCAAAGCCAAGATCAGCGGCGTTCTGGAATGCCGTAAAACAATCTTGGTAGTTTGGATAAGCGATGATATCATCGCATACATTCACTCCGCTAATGTTCAAATATCTCTCTTTCAGTTGGCTACCTGCTTCACTGCTTGCCAAAAAGGTTGCTGAAGCACTTTGCATCATCCCGATCAATTGGGTGTTTATTTCTTTGTATTTCGCTAAAATTTCATCCGCAAATATGGTTTTAGCCTTGAGAGATTCTATAGGTGAGTCATAATAGTTGGTCAGTTGAGTCAACAAGCCAAGGCTGTAGCCTGGATAATGGATCGCTTGAGAGAGCATATCAATATTTTTGATGAAAGGAATCGTTTGATCTGTCTTGAGTTTGAAATAGACATTAGTGATCACATAGTAGCTGAGAATGTAAATAGCTGGAATCAGAGTCCAGAGGGACACGACAAGCAGTGAAGTTTCATTCGTTTTGATAATTTTTCGCTGGCGAGCTGAGCTTTTATTCCCGGATGAATGTGATTTTTTCTTCGTTTGTTCTTGTGCCATCTGTTTCTGCTCGGAAAGAACAATTGGTATCGTGACTCCAAAGTAAAACTCATACTCAGACTGGAGTCGTTTGAGACCAGTGTCTATCAGATTCGTAGGAATTGTCATCAACTGCTTCATCAGCTCGAATTTTCTTTGCTCAATCAGTCTGAATACATAAATAAAAGCGAAAATTAGCACCATTGTAACCACAACTCCAATTATCAACACTATGTCGAAAATATTGGAGATTTCGTCATATTGTGAATAGAAACCAGTAAACAGATTGGTTCTCATATTCTCGTAGGTATTCAACATACTTTCAATTTGCTGTCGAAATTGAATGACTTCCAAATTGTTTGCAGTGATTTGGTCAAAATTTGAGAGGCTTAGTTTCCTTGCGTCAGCCATAAACCTCCTGCTCACCTCATAAATTGATAAAGTTGTTCCTGAAGCTCCTTTCTCTAATTCTGTAGAGTTCATGTCATAATCAGACCATTTGAAGCTCGGAGAGATGCTTGGGACATTGAAATTCACCATATATTTATCGTAGGAAGTTGTAAATCTCTCTAACTTTTGCAGGAAATTGGCAGTAATTGATTCTTGAAGATCAGCAGCAGCAGTTTGCGATGGATAGAAGTTTCTATTTATACTGATCATCGTCTCCATTGAGCCAAAGATGGACTCGACTGCTGAGATAAAGTAAGAAGGGAAGGGTGCGACACCCGCAAACTCGGAAAATCGATTGTATCCTTGATTTATGAGAACAGAGCTGATAATAGCTAGAAGCACAAGCACCACTACTCCTAGATTTCCACAGGTATTTACTACCATTAAGAAATTAGGAACATCCAATTTGCTGATGAGAATTTTCATCCGTCTTCGTCTAATGCTCAGTCTGGAAGAAGAATGAGAAGAATTTCTTTCAAGAATTTCTTCTCTCTTCTTGCTGGCAATTAAATGGCTTGTCTTTGATGCAAATTCTCCTTCATTAGCACAATAATCCAGATAATGTTCTTGTCTTAAGTCAACGTCTTCCGATTTATCGGCCTCTCCTATTGATTTATAGGCCTCTCCGATTGATTTATCGAATTCTACAGGAGAGTCCAGAACAGTCACTTCACAGGAGATCGGGTTGATCTTGCTCGGTCCTTCAACAAGAGGTATAGGCAAGGTGAAGCCTGATAGTTTGTGGTCCCAATGCTGGTCAGTAGAAGTGATCATTGGTACTCTTGTGCTTGCTACAGAGACTTTCTTGTAGTTTGCGGGGCGATCATCGATTTGGCTGATGGCTACCTTGCAAAATCCGATCTCAAAAACATCGAGCTGTTCGAATGAAACGGTAAATTTGGCCATTCTTGTGAACTCGAGTTTATTGGGTTCAATGATCGTTGGCTTTTTCTCTGCAACTGAAGACTTGCTTCTCTTTTGAGTCATCAGTGTCAATACTTTGCCGAATTGAATTAACCCTTCAAATTCTTTGTTGGTAGAGAGTGCTAACTCGAAGGCAGGGATAATGTCTTGGATGATACCAGCATTCTCTATCCTGGCCAGTAGTTCTACTTTTTTCCGATTCATGCTGTTGCGGACGTATTCTACCAAGGTTGTTGACAATCCTATCAAATTGAGAGAGGAATCACAAAGGATATAGTTTTGTGAGTCTTTATTTGGAAAGACATAGACTATGATGGAAAGGTCACTCTGGTAGAGGAGATCCACTGAAATAAAAGCTCTGGCTTCACGAATGCTTCCGTCAGCTTGACAAATCCAAACTTTACACCACAAATCTTTATAGTTGCCAACACCTGAGTCGACATAATCCAGCATGACTTCTCGTAACCTCTGAGCGAAAAATTTAGGAAAGACGTCTTCAATGGTGAGATTCGTGAATAAGGTGTTTTCTGTGGTACCCAGTATTTCCTGGGCATTTTTCGAACAAACGATTCCTTGACCAAAATTCTTCCGGTCCAGAGAAAAGGCCATATAAAACAGAGCCGAGTCATGATCGATATTGGCAAATACTTTCCTGTCAGGAGGTGAATCATCAGCATAGATAATATTTTTGGCCTTTATAAGAGCTTCATGGGCCATCGAAATTTCGAACTCTATCGATTTTTCAAATAGGATGGTTTGGATGTAGTCATAGAGATGAAGAATTCCCAAGTGAATACAATCTTTCTTGATCAGCGTTCGAATGTCTTTCACAATACGATCAATCCCGTGAGCGAATTCCATTCCTAAGTTTTTGATAGCAAAGAGATCACAAGCTGGCTCAGCTAACTTAGTGAATATTTGGGCTCTGATCTTGACTAAGTCTTCAGTTCGCTTAACGAGAACGTCATAAGCGTCATGAACATTCAAAACTTCATTTAGAGAGACTTCAGACTTGAATTCCATTTGGAAGACCTCTTCTAAAAATTCGAGAGTTATCTTTTCTTGTAGGGATAATATCCCATTCATAAGTTGTTTCGTTTCGCAAAGATAAAGCATAGCTTTCATCGGATTTCGGCAAGCGACAACAAGGAATTGGAGTTGAGAGAGTCTAATCTGGAAGGAATCAGCTACGTTTGTTTCAGCTACGATCGCTGCGTACTCACCCTCTATAAACTTCAACAATTTTGGCTTTAGGTACGTCAATATCGGGAACTCTGAAGATTCAAGAGTGGCGCAATTGTCAAAGATTTCATCACTTGTGGAGTTCTCCAGTAGTGCCTGCACAACTCGGACAAGTTCGTTGTTTGGTCTCTGTAAAGAGATGAAATGTAAGTAAAGACTCTTCAAGGCCA
>ENA-UOUE01001942-UOUE01001942.1-compost-metagenome-genome-assembly--contig:-NODE-1942-length-11113-cov-15.791591_pt1 | contig 11113 bp, 9 predicted proteins | sample MGYA00238146_ERZ747223 | MGnify/ENA primary metagenome ERZ747223 (study PRJEB28781, sample SAMN06268865) | compost metagenome | isolation source: single cell | place: USA: California, Emeryville, Joint... | reverse complement strand
CCTGTTGACAAAATGGCAAGATAGCCAGGAGCAACAGCTGTTTTGTAATCAGAAGCTGGGGTATTAAATGTGATTTCATGAGTGTGTCGAACGTAGGCCATCGTGGAGTCATTGCCCCAAGCAATAATGGTAGCGTTCAAAATTCTTCTGTAGATTTTCTCAAGTTTGTCGCCGACAACAGTATAACCATAGACATAAGCAGTGTCATTAGTGGTGCCAGGACCGAAGACAACATTTTCAAAAGGAACACCAGTGGGAGAGCCAAGGACAGTTGTAAGAGCATTTTGGTTAAAAATTTCAGCATCAGTTTGATTTGCTGCGTCATATACTTTTGCTGGTGTGCTATTCAACAATGAATTTGATATGGCGTTGGACTGATCCACTAAGATTGGCGTGTCACCATAGCAGACAATGGTGCAAAGACCTAAGATGACTATTAAAGCTACAACTTTCATTTTTTCAGTTTTTATTTAATTATCCTCTTAAATTATTCGGTCACTCTTGAACGCATCCAAGAGAAATAAGCTCTGATCGACTCATTCTAGGCTAGAATCCTGCAAATCTAAACTGCTACATTTTCATTTGTTCATCGGCACTTTGCATTAGCTTCCGTGACTTGCAAACCAAATATTTTGTGTTGTTAGTCATAATTAACGAAGGATTAAACTATTATGCAAACATTTTCTCTTAAATTACAGAGTTCAAATCCTACTCCTTGAGATCTTATAATCGAAGTAACTACAAGTTGAAAATCTGAAAAAACTCTCTTTTTAGGGCCTCTTCGGCCTTTCTCAGTTAAGTTCTTACGATATTCAATTTTAAATTTTTTGACGAGCTAATTTTGAAGGCTATTTTTATCACCGACAATTCAATTTCTCAGCTAGAGATGTTCGTTTTAGGAAATAAATGATATCATAATGCCGGGGAAATAATAGTCCCTTCGAGCATTATGATCTCAGGAATCGTTCTTCCTCGATTCAAAATTTCATTCATCTTCCTCCTTGTTGCGACGAGATATGAGTGAGTCTGCTATTGACATAGTATTTCCATGATCGGATTAACTCATTAATAAAGAAAGGCTATCATTTTCATAAAGGTGCTCGATGTTATCAAACTATTCTACTAGGTAGATGCGCATCGTTATTTGTACACGTTCACTTTTAATAAATTGATAATTCAAGAAAAAATTAGTTGACGTCGTCAAGATTAACTTTTTCATGCACTCATTTTCATCTGTTGCTCCTCCTGAGTGTAAATGGCTGCATAGTCAGTATTCTAATTGGCAAACGCTGTAATACAAACCCGCTTTCCATTACTGGCACAATTCTTAACTGTTTTCTGAGTTGCATTTTGCCAAGTTGGGTTATTTGATTAAGCTTTGGATCTCTTTTGCCTCTCTTAGTGTGAATTTCGTCGGGTGAGCATATATCTTGCCACCCCGCATAGATTGAGCAATAGCGTCCCACCAATAGCAGTAATTGTCGGTCCTGTGAATGACAACCTGGCATTGATGTCTACTCAATTGATCCTGGTGTCAATGGGATGGGCAGTGAAGAGTTGCAAGGCTTTGATCGAAAGCATGTAAAAATATAAAAAAGGTTTAAGAAGATATCTCGAACACATGAAAATAATTGAAATTTAAGCATGCATTTCTAAAAACGCATCTCTTATTTACCGCCGTTGTATGTCAGAGGTAATGGGTGTTATTTTAGTAAATCATTTAGTAAAGAGGACGAGATTCCTATGTCTTTGTGTGATTTTCTGGAAAAGAATATAAACTAAATCTAATTTTTCCAACCAATCTACCTTCAGATCTTGGGTAGGGACAAGATAACAAAGCGACTTGACTATTTTCAGATCTTTCATAAGATCTTTTCTAAACAACATTTATTGCTTGATAATTCTGAATTCCTAAGGAACAATTAATTTGAGGATTTTACTTGAAAAGAAAAATTCTGTACTGAGTTCCACAATATTACCGAATCAGCTCTATAAACTCAGATAATTGTGTGTGCAAGAAATGAATTTCGTGCTGTTAAAGATTGTTGGGTTGTTTCGTAGTGAAACTTAATAACCTTCAGAAATGCTTCCCAAACACAACGAACAAAAAACCAAATCTTTTTTATTTTTCGTACCATCTATCTAGACACAGTTTGAAACTTGATGAAATTTCACTAAGAGTCAGCTACTGTCTTCGATGAGTGAAGTATAATTATCAGAACTTATCTACATTCAGCAAGCCTCTTCAAAAAGTTTTTCTTAAAATAATACCATATTCAGTATAGAAATAATCTTAAGAAGCCATCTGACTATTATGTTAGGCTTGACATAACTTACTTACACAGCGATAATTAACATAAATCATATATCAGAAAAAAAAATCGAAGATGAATGACGAGGGATTCGATTTTGATGATTTTGATGTTTTTTGTTGCTCGGTTCAAAACACAGTGCGACCAATCCAGCAGTAAGATTTGTGCTGAATGCTCTTGTTGAAAGATTTCACTAGTCAATATCCACCTCTTGAGTTAGGTATCCAAGAAGATGATTACTCAAAATCTGGAAAAGTCCATAAAATCAGATCAAAACGGATCGACAAAGTTGTGAAAAGGTCAAATTTTGATATTTATTAGCTTATTGTGGTCATTAGGATTTTGCCCATCCTCGGAGGTGATTGTAATACGAGAAAAATTGATTTGGCTGAGAAACATGCATATATTATTCAGGTAAGCGATAATGGGAATGCCTCACTTCAGGATTTCAAATTCAATCCTCAAACTCACCTTCATAAGTTTGTGGGCATATTAAAGTCGAAGCAATCCCTTGCTGACATTGCATTCGATATAAATGAGACCAGTACCACCACCACTAGTCTTTTCATCATTCTTATGAAAAATCTAAACCGGCTTGTAACTTCCACCTCGCAACTCTTTCAAAATTTCGCTCTAAAAGTTGAATTCCTCGACAATACTCCTTCCATAGCTCATCCAACGAGTGACAGCTTGATGGAGTTGTTGCCAAGTTCTATAAATCAAATCGGAAGACAGCAACAAATCTATAGAAAAGAATGTCCCAATAAAAGTCCGACAGAAAAGAATAGTTTCTCTGAAGAAAAAACCATTGAGATAGACTCACAGCCAGAATCGCATCAAGTCGGTGAGATAGACCAACCCTCCAGAACGTTTGAAGCCATAGGCCAACAACTACTTTACGGAGATTACCAACATGATGGCGAAGAGGCTTTGACATTCAAGTCACCGGCTCATCAGAAGTGTAACAACAATGCTGATAAGAATATCGGACAAAAGTGTCAATTAAGTGATAAAACTGAAGACAGAATTCCTCTTTTAATTCAAAATCTGGATGTCGTCACTATTAAACCAAATTTCAAGTTATTTTCAGTTCCAACATGGTCAGCATTTTTAGAGAAGAAGTGGAATTATGATCCAATAACATTAATTCACGAATATTGTGGGCCTGATCCAATCGAAATTGTTAGTACTTTACCTATGCGATTACCAATCCCTCAGAATACAAGGATAGTGTTAGAGGAAGGAGACGAAATATGTTCGCCTTACAGTCACACAATTGAGATGCACAAAATGGTAGTCCAAGGAAATTTCAATGAACCTCTCTCCAAAGGGCTATACCCTGTACAATGCAGTGAGTCCAATCTCTCATTGAGACCGAATCGTCCATATCTTATCTGCCGTGTTACCTTGGGACAAGGAAGGAAGGAGCAATTTTATTTGCTGATCCCGAGTTCAGAGAAAGATACTTTCTCTATTGGAGACAGTCCATGCGATATTAGTGTTACAGGCAAGAGAAAAACCTCTCGTTATTTTGGTTATTTGAAATTTGAAATACTTACAATGCACTGGTTTTACATCGAAGGCACCTCAGTAACGTCCGATCACCCAGAATTGCATCAGGTGAAAAGAGGGTCATTTCTCGGAAATTTGAAAGCAAAAGCACTGTTAGTCAGTAATTTTCCTCAGCGTGTAAATATTGGAAGCAAATTCTACGAATTTCGAGAAATTAAGAATAAGTAGTAGAACGTCCGAGGCTTTTCTTTGAAGGGCTATTTATAATTTATTTGCCTGTGATACGAAAGTTCATATAGGTTGATTGTTGGTTTACTTGTGATTATCATTCTATCGCTTGCATTAAGTTTGATTGGAGAATTTGTGAAGTGCAGATTTTTGGGAGATTTTTATTTTAATTGGATCAAGTAAGGTTTTACTCCAACATTCAAAGGTTTTTAGATGAACTGAGGTGACGCTACGCTCTTATTTAACTCTATTGAATTAGTTGTACTAAAACAAATTCAAACTTTTTTGCAAGAATTGTTTAAAATCTTCTAACCTGGAAATTTATGCATTTAGGCTTGAAGCTTCTTGGATCTCTTCTTCCCCTTGAAGATGAACATGTAGACCGTCTGAACGAGATATTTGAAGTATGTGATGACGCTCAGAAGGATAACCAGCTTCATAAACACAATCATCGATTTATTTCCCATACTCACCACAGCGACCGACAACAACTTCTTTTTGTCCCTTGGAAACTCCTTCAGTTTAAGCGTTCCACGCTTTTTCAATGCAATCTCTTTGATATTGTCCGTAGCAGCACCTACCGCTTGTCTTAAAGGCAGAACTGACTTGTCTTCGTTTGCCATTGTCAAGCATCCATCTCCTGCCGCGAAAATATGTGGAACCGGCGCCGCATAGCTCTGGTCGCAAATTTGCATATATTGGTTCACTCTCACTCTCCCCAAGTCATCTCTGCACTCTCTGAAATGCTTATTGAGAATATTATCCTCAATTGGAAAAGTATTCCCTGTGCAGTCGTACACAAGATCGAACTCAGAGTTCTTTTCCATCTCAGCTGCTTTCGAAGCGTTTACAATAGTGACTCCAATCCGCTGGAGGTGGGCTTTAGCTGTGTTTTGAGCTTTTCGCGAAAGTCTCTTTAGGATTTCGCCATCTCGGGATGATAAGACGACTTTCTTCCCTCGCACTGCTAGTTCTCCAGCAAATTCAACGCCGGCAATGCCAGCGCCTTTCACTAAGACAGACTTTGCACGAGCTATTTGCTCTCGTACTTGCTTAACTTGCTCGCGGCGTTGGGCGAGAGTGGTAAGTTCGAAAGAGGGTTTTGTAGGAGAGGGGTATTTAGAACCAGTGGTAATTAAACAGAAGTCGAATTCGAGAGTGAGTGTCTCTGTGGGTGTTTTGATGATAGCTGAATTGGCTTGGAGTTCCACAACCTTGCCGAAAATAAAGCGGCCAGTTCTGATGATAGAATCTTCGTATTTGAGGCAGAGGCGGTCATGTGAGCGGTTTGAGACCAGGGAGAAATGGATGCCTGGTGTGTATTCAAAGAAATCTTTCGAGTCGACGACATATACGTCGAATTGCTTAGCTAAGTTCATGTAGGCATGGAACCCTCCGAAGCTTGCTCCGATGATCAATACCTTTTTCTTTTTATCAGATGTTTGCGAGTTACCCATTACAGTTGGGAGTTGGGATGGGAAAATATCCTAATGGAAGAATCTAAAATTAATTTTAATTGAAATCCGCTGAATCTTGAGAATTATTTCGATTTTGGTATTTTTCGTCATAGTTATGCAAGTTTCAATGAATTAATAGTTGCTACTCCGCCTCTTTCAATTCTTCTCTGAAAAAGTTGAGAAGATTTTTACTACGGCTTTTTTATTTGATGGGAGAAATCATCTCTCTCTCAATCAGAAATCGAAGGAAAGAACTCAATCTCGTCGAACTCGTTGCGAATTGATGGATAGAAATTAAAAATGTGTAAGCTTTTTTGGTTTTAAAGACCAAGGGCAATGGGCTGGCTGAATAACACTTTGTGGAGAGCCATTTTGTTAATTTTATCGGGATGTTCGAAAAACATTCATCGAATAGTAAATAGTTATTGCCTTGATCTTAGAATTCGTACAAGCGATTTTAGAGAAAAACAGGTCAGCTTAAATACTGATTTTTTCACATGAAGTATTTGAGATGTGAATAAATTAATTGAATTTTTCTTATTTCAGCTCTAATGAGAAGATATTTTTTAAATGAATCATTTATCTCCCTTCTCTCATTTGAATTCACAAATAAAAGAGATGTAAACAATTTCTCAACTCAATTACACGAACAGATCCTTCGCAGAAATGTGATTAATAAGTTTGTTCTGATACGACCTAACTGACCAATTAATCAAATAAAATTATATTACATGACTAATTATTCTGTTTGTAAATAATGATGCATTACCAAATCCTCCAGCAAGTCCCTGCCCTCTTACTCAATTATCGGCAAACCACCAGTCTTAGTGCTCCTTTTCTAGGCGATTACGATCTTTATCAGCACAAATTCAACGAGACCTTCATCATTAGAAAAGTAGTCAACACATCCGAATACACACCTGAAGAGCTCGGCGTTTTAGACAAACTCTTGGTGCTCCCGCACCCTAATCTACTGAAGGTCTTAGGCTACGAAAAGCTGGATAATGATAGCTTCCAGATCTTTTTCGAAGGGATCGAAGGATCATTGCAAGATGATATTTCTTCTCGGAGTAAACTATCAAAGAACTATACTGACCGCGAGCTACTTGAGATGCTGAAGAAATTCACCGAAGTCCTAGTTTATCTTGAAAAGTTCCAAATCCCTCATAAGCAAATTACTTTGGACTCGATCTTCATTACCTCGAAAGGAGAACCTAAACTTGTCCATCCGCTTATGGTTGGTTCTCGGGTCCCGACTTATCATAAATTATTACAAAAAATGCAAAATGTAGATATGAAATACCTTCCTTCCGAAGCAGTGAGCTGTTTGATGGAGCGGAAGATATTCCCGGATACGGATCCATACAAGGAGGATATATACAGTTTAGGAATGTGTTTTCTGGAAGCGGCTCGAGTGAATGCGAAAGTAGAGCAAAGCTCGTTATCAAAGAGCGCCAAGCTCGATGATACTAAAGGAGTGAAGATAATGCCAATTATCGCTAAGATGCTGGATGAAAATCCTCAGCGCAGAGTAGACGCGAGTCTTTTGACTCAAATGTTGAGTCTGAGTCAAGATATGAATGATTATTCTCCAAGCAAGCTAAAAAGATATGATGAAAATGATTGTGCGTCTCCTGTAAATTTTCTGCATTATTTAGATTGAGATTGATATGCAATTTTAAAGAGGTTATCAACTGGGACGTCGATTAATGAAATAAGAAGACAATCGCCGTCATTTCAGAGAAGCCAAGAAACTTTTGAGCAAAGATTTTCTGGAGAGAAAGGTGAGGAAAGTGATGACCTTCAAATGGCTTTGGATATGAGGAAAGTTCGAGAGCTTGCCGAAATTGTTATGAAAAGTGATCTAGAAGTATGAGCGATTTTTCAGAGTTGTTTTTTTATTTGTGATATAGACCGTAAGAGAGCTTCTTGAGAGGAGCAGAGAGAGATATCTCAAAGGAGATTGTTAGATAATGGAAGGCTATAAAATTCCGTAAAGGAGGGATTCTCATACCAACAAAATAAAGAACCTCAAGAGAAATGAGGGCTTGTGAAAATACCGAACAGAACTTTTTGAGGTGTTGGGAAAGCGAAAAATAATTTTTCCATACTAAGTGAAATGATTGCGTGTTCGATTTCAAATACGTTGATGAAAATTGAATTAAGTTTATATCGAACTGTTCACGATTTCGTAACTACTAGGGACCGAAGAGATTTTCACCTGATAGTTAGACCATTAGGATGCCAACGGAATATTCAAAATTGTATCTACTGACTTGAATTGAGAGAATGCCTTTGCATCTCAGCAACGAGACCATTTGAATCTATAAACAGTGAGTAACGAAGTGTATAGTTGGCATTTTAAGGAAGAAACCACACAGAAAAAATGCTACAAGCAACCTTTCACACATCAAATCTATTTCAAAAATAAGGAGAGAAGCTAAGGGATTGGACAGTCAATTATTCTGTCCTCCATTTGAGAATTTGAAATTGCGGCTCGAAAATTTTCTTATAATCCTCTCCCTTTCATCATCATATCCATGGCCATCGACCAAGCCTTCAGAGCTTAAATAATTTTTTATCGCGAAGTTGGATCCGTTGAACTCGTGTAATAGAAATTCCAGTCGCTTGTTCGCAAAAATACCTCTCAACCTCAAACAACTTAAATCGTGTTCGCTAGCCTGAATAGAAGGAGTTCTGCTGCCGATATTCCTATCAAGCTGACGAATATCAATCCTCTTGAGCCACAGAAATTTTATAAAGTTCTACACATCGGTTAGATTTGGATTAGCTCGTATTTTTGATTTGAGCGTATAATCTGGCAATCTTGAGCTCACTATAATTTAAACTGCATCGTTTTGTAAAGAAGTCTTATTACTTGCATAATTAAAAATAATCCAAGTTAAAACAACCATCCTCTATCATAACATGGAAAGAGTAGAAGACAACGGCCTGACACTTGATTTTCACAAGACTCTGAAACAAGATTATATCCGCGATCAAATACTGAATGCTGGCTATAATCATGTGGAATTTAACGCGCATCTTGACACATTAAAACCTGATGGTACTCATAATATTTTAGTATTCTCGTTAATGGTTCTCAACTACTCAAAAGGTGGCGCTAATCTTGATAATTGGACCATGGATGAACTCGTTGCGGTAACAAACCAACCTGCCTCGTCTCTCATTATCTAATTAATAATGAAGGTTGTTCAAAATTACAGGGAAGAAAAGCGAAAACAACACAATCCATTCAATCGAATCAACTATCCTCAATTTGCAGTTCAAGGACACGTTCTCGAAGATATTACACCAGTTGGCAAAGAAAATCCTAAAGATATACCCAAAGAGAAACCTAAAGAGATTCGCAAAGAACAGCCAAAGGAAATTTCCAGAGTTAAAAGAGAAGAATCCAAAGACTACTCGAAGAATCCTTTTAATAGTTATGAAAAGCCAGCTATAAAGAAGCAACAGTCAGTCACTGGTTTCTACAAAGAAGTTCCTTGTAAAGGTCTTGTTTCAACAGAGCTCAGCAAAGCGAAGAGCAAACGCATCCATATATCTGAGTATATTATTTCGCATTGGTTTTACAATTATTAACCTCAGCTAATATTAGGGCGTTTTTAGTGAAAGGAAAAATGTTTTCTTCATCCTATTATGCCTACCTCATCGTTACGAAGCCCATTAAATGGGAAGTGTTAAGAAGATACTCTGACATGGAGTGGCTTCGATCCTATCTTGTGAAAACCTATCCGAATTTCTTGGTATTGATGCGTTTGTTTCGTGTGCTAAATGATAATAGATCCCACCGATTCCTGAAAAAGGAGATTTCAATGATGGAGGAGGTGAGAAGTACCAAGTGGAGCAAAGAAAGATATTTTTCGAGGTAATGCCATTATTTTCTGAGGAGAAAACTCATTCGCATTCAAGAAATTTTTCAATTGTCTCTTGCTTAATCCTGACATTACGAGGAATCCTGTGTTTGAGGGTTTCCTCAGGTGTCAAGATGAAAAGGAGTGGGCTGCTATAAAGAAAGAGGCCGATAGGGCTGAGGCTCCGAAAAATATTGACCAGCAGCTGCGGGCTACATCAACAGTAACTTTCTTCATTGAAAATCAGGGGATTAAACCATTTAGGTTCTTTTGGATCTCTCTAACGAAACTAGCGCTATGATGAGCTCCTTCAACACCTTCTACGACGATCTGGGATCAATTTACGAAGAACTTGAAAGCCTTACTAAGCAATATGAATCGGACGCCAAAAGAATGGCAAAGACGCTTTTCTCCATTGGAGATTTATACAAAAAGCTTGCTGAAAGGGCAACGCTGCTTAATAAAGTTTCTCCCACTGAGAATGTATATACAAAAGCAATTATCTACCTTTATTAAGTTTACCTTTTAAAGGGCGTGAACTTGGAGAATATTTTCTTGATGAGCAATAACCTCTTTACATCTTGGGGTAAGTTTATCGAAGGGAAAAAAAATATTAACTTAAAGCTAATTAGGAGGAGATACTCTCACTAGCGCAAGTTCTGTCAAGGATAAACTGGTTAATCTCTACCGCTATCTTGAATACCAATACGAGCCTATCAAGCAGGTAATTCTACTACAGTAGAAGGGAAAAATTCAACCCTTTAACAGAGCCTCAAGGTTTCGAACAAAGCTATAAAAGAATACAACTCCACCAAAGCCTCTCTTGACGCCAAAAAGCAGAAAAAATTCGACGAAGGTAGTTATCTGCCTCAAGGATGTTTACAATTTCATCTAGGGAAACCTGAATGGGGAATATCTGAGGAGAAATTAGCAGCTATCTCTAAAGAGAAAGCAGATACGTATAAGCAAGAGGTGTTTAAGCTGATGTTCCCTGATGTAATTGGATTTTCTTATAAAAATCAACTCAAGTCTATACTTGCCATTACAGAAAACTGCACAAGAGGAAGATCTTCGAGATAAATGCGCTTATTTACAAGGAACACTGCATCAGCAGCTTCAAATCATCTTGGAGCATACAGTCGATGTATTTACCTCTGATTTCACGGCTCTTGCTGATGGCGCGCAAAAGGATTTGCATGAAGTAAAATTTTAAAAGAAAAAGCTTTTGATTATAATGAATTAAATAAGTTTTCGGAGTTTTGGACAAAATTCAAGTTGACATTGGCAAATAGGTGCGGAAAGGAGGCTGGGTATACTCTAATAGATAGAACTGCTTATACTTCCTAGCAAATTTATTCATGATATATCAACCTGTTCAAACCTAATTTCATTGTAAAATTCATCAGATAATCTCATTTGATAGTGAGGATCTGAATGATCCGAGTGGTTTATATTTAAAGAAGCCCAAGGAATTTACTAGTTATCAATGAACAAAAACATCCTTTCTACTTAAAATCTGTTCAATAACAATCTTGCTACAATTGACAATCAAAATTCGTAACTTCAGTTAGCAGCTTTCATTTCTTTAGAATTACTTCAAATTTTGTTTTCATCATCTCAGCAATCACATCCAAAAAAAGATTCTACATTACTAAAAGCTAAAATTAATTTCTCCTTCATACCGATTCAATATGAAGGACGTGTTCAAGCTTAATCTGGCTTTAACCAG
>ENA-UOUE01001940-UOUE01001940.1-compost-metagenome-genome-assembly--contig:-NODE-1940-length-11126-cov-10.202009_pt1 | contig 11126 bp, 10 predicted proteins | sample MGYA00238146_ERZ747223 | MGnify/ENA primary metagenome ERZ747223 (study PRJEB28781, sample SAMN06268865) | compost metagenome | isolation source: single cell | place: USA: California, Emeryville, Joint... | reverse complement strand
TAAGACAAAATGAGTTGTACAAACTACATTTGAATACCATCCAAGTTTAGTGATGCATTGGAAGATCTCGATCTAAAATAACCTAAGCAAACTTCGCAAGTTTAGATAGTATTAGTTTCCGGCCAATATCAATCCTATCCACCGACATTTACAGATAAGATTTAAAATTCCTTAGTGTTCCGCTCGCAACCAACTCATTGCAAACTTTGATTCCTCAGCAAGGAGCAATGCTTTAATTGTTGACTACCAACTTTAGGCCAAGGGTAATTATTGAATAGCGATAACTTAATTTAAACACGGGTTTTTAATTTGAACCTCACAGTATGATGTGTCCGTTAAAAAACTTCTGAGGCAAACAGTTAAGACTCAAATTAAGAAAAAAAAGCTGCGTGCGAAATAATAAAATAATTTCAAGCATCAAGATATGTCTCTGAACCCAAAAACCCCTACTGATGATCTTGCAGGCACTTCCATTTCCCTCAATTTTACCTAATCACCATTTCCCCTTCTAGACAAGGTTGTAATTGTCGAAGAAAGAAACTCTAAAGGAGAAATCATAAAAAAATATTCAAAAGGCAGATTCCTTGGAAAGGTAGCCCTTCCTTCATTCTCAATCCCTCGATCGCTTACACTTTTCATTTCATTCAGGGAGGATTCGCCAAATGCTATGAAATGACATCTTTAGACACAAAAAGAATTTATGCTGCTAAGATTATCACTAAAGCGTCCCTTACCAAGAGCAGAGCCAAACAGAAGGTATGATTTCCTATCTCGAAGCTTCTCCTAAGACAATTCACAGCTTATGAGTGAGATTAAGATACACCGATCGTTGCATCATATCCATATTGTCGGATTCGAGCATTTTTTTGAAGATTCTGAAAACGTGTATATCCTCCTGGAGATGTGCACTAATCAAGTAAAATCACTGCTTTTGACTCCGACTTATTGGGTAAATAGACTATGAATGAGCTACTTCGAAGAAGGAAGAGATTGACCGAGCTCGAGGTCCAATGCTATGTGAATCAGATCGTCTCAGCTTTAAAAAACGTACATGGCCAGCGAATCATCCATAGAGATTTGAAGCTTGGCAATCTTTTCCTGTCGGAAAAAATGGAAATCAAAGTCGGAGATTTCGGCCTTGCGACTAAGCTCGAGTACGAAGGCGAGAAAAAGCGCACGATCTGCGGTACCCCAAACTACATCGCGCCTGAAATATTGGAAGGAAAGACTGGGCATTCGTACGAAGTCGATGTTTGGTCGTTAGGAGTTATCATTTACACGCTGCTGATAGGAAAGCCTCCATTCGAAACTTCTGATGTCAAAACAACCTACAGAAGGATCAGAATGAACGCGTACTCCTTCCCAGAGCATGTCACTATCTCATCCGCTGCCAAGAACCTCATCACTAAACTTGGATGGTATTCAAATGTAGTTTGTACAACTCATTTTGTCTTATATTCACTCCTTCAATGCTGTCTGTGCTTTCACGTTCATGAGACTCAGAGAATTGTAGCTTAATTATCTCAAACAGCGTATTCACGAAATCTCATGCATTGTTATTTTGAGAAGAAGGAAATGTATTTAACCAATTTTTTGGGTTATTGCCCAATTAAATACCTCATTCAATAATGAAATTACATAAGTCATGGAAGCTAATATCAAATCCGCGATAGTATAGTGGTTAGTATATCTGCCTGTCACGCAGATGACCCGGGTTCAATTCCCGGTCGCGGAGTTTTTTTTTAAAACCTTGACTCATTTTCTTTACTCACATTCGAGTAGTTCCAATTGGACACACGACATCCTCCCTCAAAAGAAACAAGATGACCTTGAGAAGAGAGCACAGTGATAATCCACATCCTGAATGGACTTCTATAGTTTTTGTATAATAGTACGAGAAAAATGCAACAAAAAACACTCAAAGATCTGTAACAACACAAATATAATTTAAAAGTTATCAATTGCATCATCGTCAATACAGATGAAGTCAAAGGATATACTAGGCACTTCGCTCTCTAACTCAAAGGACTTTTCAAAGGATCTATCAAAAGAAAGTTTTTCTCGGCGCCAAAATCATTCAGTTCAATTGCCAAAAGACTATGCTCTCGAAACTAAGGACCGCGTTACCTTTGGCTTGTGTAATTACGAAGATATCGACAAATATTTCAACGAACTCTGCGAAGAGAGCAACATTAAGCTGTCAGCAGTCAAGAAGGTAGCAGATTTCACAAAAAACTCCGTTAGCAAGGGACGATCTCACAAATCTCCTACGGGCAGACTAAGCGGACAGGAATCACCTTCATCGGCTCTCATTCGAGGTGCGCTTAAAGTACCTTCCAAAACTCAGAGTAATTCTACATCTAACGTGCACGTTGCTTTATATTTTCTTTCAATATATATATAGAAGCAGCCCTGGATTTACAGCCTGTTGAGTCGTTTACATCTCACTCGCGGAAAAAAACTGTGGCTTTCACGGCCGTTTGGTCGCAGCTTGACGAGGAGGCTATAGAGTAATCCTGATATCAAAATGCAGAGTGTTAACTCAAAAACTCTTATGTATTTGCAGGCTGTTGAAAGAATTTGGAATTTCTCAAGCCGCTCTTTCATCGTTAGAAACTGAGGAGGAAAAGCAGCATTACATCGTTACTATGATGAAAAAGAAGCTCGATGAAGATTATGAAAAATGGAAGAAAGAAGTGGAAAAAACGGAAAAAGATATCCAAAAACACGAGCATATCAACGAGTTAAAAAAAATGAAATTTGAGAAAGAAAGAGCGGATGTTTATAAATGGCTTCGACTTAAAACCAAGTATGATCTCATGCACTGTAGTTTTCTGAATCTTCTTATCTGTTAGATTCCCTTTTTTAAAGAAAAAGCTCAAGTTAGAGCTAATGGAGGTGTTGAACCATGTAATTCTTTGTTTAGTTCAACAGACTGACCTTCATTCATTTAGGTTGATAATCAGAAGGATATCGAAAAATCCTTCGATGAAGTGCGATCTAAAGACAAATCAATGAACAGCAGCACTCGAAGAATAACTTTAGAGAAAATTCCTTCAGTTAACAACGCTGAAATCCTAGCGGATGTCCTTGGAAGCAATGACAGTATATTCAAGATTGGCAGAGCATATCGTCGGAATAAACAGAATCAAAGGACTTCACATGGCAGTTTTGCTCTTCCCGACAATACTCGCAGTTTCCATTCTCCAAAGAGCTCGGGCACTTTCACATTCAATTCATTCCGATCTCCGCGACCAAGCAGAGATTACACACAAACTTTGACGCTGAACACCGAGCAATCAACTTTAGAAAATTTTACTAGGCAACGTGAATTATCGCCTGGACTCGAGACGGCTACCCAAGACAGTCAATACATTTGGGATTATGAGGCAGAGAGCGAATTTAGGGAGCATAAGGAGCAAGCTCGTGCGAGGATGTTTAATGATATCAAAAGTTCCTCATGGTTAGAGGTTGGTATGGGTCCTTTTATCCAAATGTCTCATAAGGGAGAAAAACAAAAATCACAACGCAATACTCTGCTTGAGAGATATCGGAAAGGAGAGGCCTTGTCTATTGAAGAGCACGCAGCAGTTGCTCATACAAGCCAACTGCTTAACTCATTTTCCGATCAGCATTTTATTCAAAGTGTAGTGAATCAATTAGATACTGAAGTTGTAGACGCGGTAACAATGATGTTTTATGATCAATATCCTAATGCGCATCTATAATAGGTTGAGATAGACTTGGCTCAGAAGGTCCTACATGACTATCAGCAAAGTCGCAATCAAGTGCAGTCAGCAAGAATGGAATATTTAAACTTCGAGAATGCCCTTAGCAAGAAAAGAGTCCAAGAAAACGACGAATTATACGCAAGGAATCAAAGAGTGAAGCAGGGAAGAATTGAACAGCAGCGTATGCTCAAGGAAATCTCACAGAAAATTGAAAGTTATCAAAAGCATCAGATTCAAAATAGAAGAAAGACATTAGCTGTCTCCTCGAATTCCCTTGCCACAACCTCATTGCAGGAAGTCATTGCTCCAAGAGCTCCGGAAAACAAACCCCTCCATCGCCGTACTTCCTTAAAACCAAAGCAGAACCTAGTGATCGATGTTAAATATTCTAAAAGAGCTCACCACCCCAGCTCAAAGCTCCTGATAGCAAACGAAGACCGGCAAAAAGAGTTTCTTGGACTGGCCCCTGGAGTCGTTGATCCTAAATTGAGCAAGCGACAAAATGAAGATCCGAAGGAATTTGCGCTTCAAATCCATAGCTCTCCAGCTTTGAAAAACAAGGATTTGTTCTCTCGTTTCTATTCTGGAGGTCCTCCAGAATTTGAATATGATTCAGCCTCCGTATTTTCCAGCAGACTAACCATCGCTAATGCTATTATTCTATTAGGGCTATTACTATCATGAGATGCCAAAGTTTAAAGGGACAGCTCTCGAACATAAAGCAGCAACACTGCTAAAATCACATATGAAAGGGTTCTTAGAAAGACAAAAGTTCCTTGTAACCAAGCGACATATCCTTGAGGATCGCAAGATGATTCGCGGGCTCAAAAACAATGAGGAAGGTTTGCCTGATGTTCTACGAGCAGTATTCTTGGCCCTTACTGAGGATAAGACTGATGCAAGAGGAGGCTCTAGCAAACTGAAAGCTACGATTCGCGAACTGCAACAGAAAGACCCTATTCTTTTCCGGCAGTTCCAAAGGGAAGTGATGAAGCAGTACGCGAACTATCAAATGACACATCACAGAAACCGTAACTCATTCACTCCGAAGACGAAGGTTCGGGAGGTAGAACAGGAGCGGAAGTCTCTGATTACATCTCTGAAGAACGCGATGACAGTCATTCAAAATAAATCTCAGTTCACTTCTATTGTTCTTGATGATAATGACGAACCGACCAGCAAAAAAACTCTTGATGGGTCTCCACGCTTGAATTTTGAAAGAAAACATGTAGCAACTCCAACGATGGTCTTTGGTACGCTTATGGCAATGAATGATGAAATTCGAGAGTATAGTTAGTCAATTTCTTAATTCTAATTTGTTATTTAGGCAGGAGCAACAAAAAACCAATCCCAGACCACGAACCGCAGTCAATAGGAGCGGGCTAACATTCAAACAGGCATTTAAAACTTTGTCAAAAGATGATGTGTTTGCTAATGAGAAACTTGCCCTTAAGAAAACTCTTTCTTTGGAGAACGAAATGCATAGTTTTGGATCAGCATGCCGAAATGTGTTGAACTCAAGCTCTGCTCAGAAACCCATGCATCAACGAATGAAAACTGAAGCAGCTATCAAGAAGCAGGTAGCGGAAGAGGTAAAAATGAAGGCGAAGAGTCGAGATCCAACGAAAGGAATATCACATAAGCAACGAAAACTATTAAACGCGGCGAAAGCGAATAGTCTTTACACTGTAACAGCGAGTGGGTTGAATTATTTTGAAGCTGATGTCAACGTGAAAGACGAGAAAAATAACACACCGTTGTATTATACCGCCATGGCAGGCAACCTTGAGTTTTGTCAATTTCTCACAGACTTACATGCGAATGTAAACGAGAGCTGTGAAAAGGGGAATACACCGCTGCATATGGCATTTAAATCAGATCATGAAGGGGTAATGATGGCTTATATAGCTTCCGTTCTTTACTTTTTGCGAATAGGTGATTATGCTTTTGCTCGTGAAGGGAGGCAATCTGAACATGTTAAATGATGAGGGGTTTACTCCACTGGCGTATGGGTCTGAAAGGATCATCAATTTGCTTGATTTGAAGGCTGGGGTGGCTACGTTTGATAAGCAAGGAACTGCGATAAAAGAGTTACCAGAAGAATATGATAATAATTACCTGCTGAACAGAAGTAATTGGAAGCAACCGCAAGAAGACCCGACTGCGAAGATGAAATACCGACCGATTGGATCGCCTAAAGATTCTATTCGAAGCGGGGATAGGGCTATATCGCAGTACATCCAACCTGATGATACAATGGATAGGCTGATAAAGAAGAATGAATCGCTGGAGCAAGAAACTTCAGAAATTGCACTCGCAACTACTTCGAAACGCTCATCGCCTTGAATTTAATTCAAATGATTTCTCACAAGTTTAACTATTTCACTCGATGTTGCTTGGGACTCTCTGATGAAATATTTTTAAAAATCGAGAGTTTCTCAACGAAATTCATTCGATGAATTGGATTTTCTGAAAGTAAGAGAAGTACATATCTGCCTTGTTGGCTAAATTAAAGCTAATTACTTGTTATCAAAACTTTTAAATAAAGTTAGTGTATGGAAAACTTTAACAATTCAAAAAATTAGTGAATTTCTTTATTGGGCTCTTTATATGTAATAGTTGCCTCTTAGATCCAATCTCTTACGAGGCCGTATCGAATTTTCTATCGAAGATCTTTGCATGAATTCAGTGTGATGAATTTTCTCAGTTAAACGCTGTGAGGTAACGCTGCGATCTTCATAGTTCCCTCCAGTCGAAATTCTCAGACTGCGGTTAAGATTCTCTTTTCCAAGAGTCTTTCCTCTGAGCAATTCCTCATTATCTTTTCGCAAGCTCTCAATTCGCTGATTAAGGAAGTTCAAATCAGCTTGTAATTTTGAGTTTCCTTCATGAAATGAATTGTTGGTATCTTCTCTGGAATATCCATGGCTAACTGAATCATCGTAATTTCTTGGTTTTGTACGAGAAAAATCGAGTTCCTGCCGATTTGTACGATCGGCTAGTGGATTGATGGGCCTCTTGGTATTGAAGTCAGTCGCTTTGGTGAGACTGATCAACTGGAGTGTGAGTTTATCAGCAGTTGACTGATAATTCTGGGCTTTTAGATTAAGTTCTTGGTTTATGTTAGTGAGATTTGTAATTGATTGATTTGCTTCGGTTGTTGCAGTCTGTAGCTGGTCGAGCAATTGCTTATTGAAAGTTATTAGAGCGTCTTTTGTGCAGGACAGCTCTTGTATTTCCAGTTTGAATTGCTGCAAAACTTCCTTTGCCTGGGTTTCTTGCTGCTTTGAGGCCTCAAGTTCACGTTGAAGGACATTATTTTTCTGCTCTAAAAGAGCTATATGGTTTTGCAAAGCCGTGATGCTTTTGATTTGAGAGCCACAGTATTCACAACTCTGAGTAGTTATGCTCTGATTGAGACAAGATTCCAAAGTGACGTTATTCTTTACAATAATGGGAGTATGGGTCACATCGGGTTTGGCTCGAGGCATGAATCTATCCTTGATATAAATCGGTGTTGCAGAAAAACTTTGGATTGAAGAATTTAGATCATTGCAATTGTCTCCTAGGGGCTCCGAAGTTGGTTGTTGATCATTCATCTGAGGTATAGAGCAAATGTTTTCGACACAAGACTGATTTGATTGATTTCGTGAGTGAGCAATATGAGGAGAACTTGGAATGGATGTCACAGCTGATGTGATAGTTGAGCTGATCTTACCGAGAAGCTTTTTATTGCGTTCAATGATCTTTCTGTTTTGGATTTGCTGCTCATTTAATAGTTGATAGAGTTGAGAACGACCAACTGCAGTTTTGTCGATTCCCGAATTGCTCAGGTTGATTTGTGGTATTTCACAAGTTGGAGATTTCAGTGGGTCTCGATTTGAGCTGATAGAACAATTCAATTGGCTACTTGAAGGTAAAGCATGGCTATTGAGGTTAGATAATGGCTTTGGCTCCAGAGGCATTTCGTTTAGTTCTGCTTTATTGGCCTGAGGACAACTGAACCCTCCAAGAGAAGCATTGCGTCTGAGATGAGAATTGGAATCACGAGTTTGTATCATCTTAAGGTTATTCAAAATAAATTGAACGTTATTTGCGCGTAATAATCTTACAGCATTATAGAAGGTGCAAGAATTTAATGAATACAATCTGGGTGGCTCCCTCGTTTGATTGAGGAGGCTTATTGGACATCTTCCAGAACACCAAGCTATTTATGAAAAAGGTCCCGAAATATTTCCATAATGAGAACCTTTGTAAAGTATCAACTCATTCTCTTGGGAGGTATAGTTCAAAGAAACTTTTTCCTATGGCTTTGGTTTCCTTCAATTGCACGAAAGAAGTTGTTTACCTTACTTAACAAACCGACTAGTGAATGAAATAAAGAATGGATATCAAAAACTACTTGAAGGAGTATGCGCGGTTTAAAAGATTTTAGGCCTCTTCATAGTATTATTTATAAGTTTATGAAGAACGGCAGTTTTCATATGGTAAAAGTATTCCTGATGTTGCATTCTTGTTGTGTCTTGAGCTGAGCAAACGAAGATTAGAAGATAATAATAAAAGATGGCCTTTAAGAAAGGTGCTGATTTGTGATTTAAATTCTAAAATTTTATTAGTTAAAGCATTCAAATTTCGAGAAAGCAAAGGGCATGGGAAACAGTCACTCTCACAGCGCTATGTGGTATAGCACTAGCCAAGAATTAGTTCTCTCTGAGAATAATCTCACATACGTTAGAACACAAAACGATGCTCGTTTGGGCGAAGTTGACGAGTTTCAGCACAATATCACCAAAGAATTGCTCTTAAGAAAAGAAATCCTTTTAGAGGATCAAACTCAGCTGACCCCTGATAACCTCCGCAAGCTCAAAGCACGAGTTCAGCTTAAACATGAAAATCTATCAACCATTTACGGTTTCTCTCTTGAAACAGAAAGTGAAGGACCAAGTAAGATTGCGATATTTTTTGAAGCATTCCTGAGCGAAGCTGGCACCGAATTTCGCTCGAGAGCAAAGGAGCAAAGCTTCTTCGAAGAAGACGAGCTCTATACAACCCTTGCCCCTGTTATCCAGGCTCTTGCATATCTCCAGAAGTACATGATCAGCCATGGACACATCACTCCAGAGGCAATTCTCATGTCTAGAGAGGCAGAAATAAAAATACTTGACCACTCGTTATTTGAAAAAGAGCATTCAGCTTATGCTGCTTGTCTTCAAGGAGCTCAAATCCCCTATCTCGCCCCCGAGTTATTTGCGCTCCTGGATAAGAATAAAGATAGTTTTACTGATTTTGATCCTTTTAAAGCTGACTCTTTTGCCTTGGGTATGACTTTCTTGCATGGAGCTTTGCTGGAGGAGCCGAATGATTGCTATAATTGGGAAACACACGTTTTTGAGGTTTCAAAGCTTTCAAAACGAATAGATAGAGTCCGAGAAAAGTACCCAGGACTCTTCACGGATATCTTGAGCGAGTTGTTAAAATTAAATCCGGAAGAGAGACCAGACGCACAAGCTCTTGCTACTCGTGTGAAAGATATTGAAAATACTGGGGTTCAAGCATTTGAAAGGACTTATCAGCCGTATGAAAATAATGATTTATCCAAGAAGTATGAGGTAAATAATCTGGCAAAATCACAGGAATATGAGAGTCATTTGAGGTATAACACGCAATTAGAGCAAGCACAATTGTATGACAGACCTCTTCACTATACAAACTCGGCAAATCTGAGTGAGAAACCTCAATATCAACATGATTATTATCAAAACTATGAGAATTATGGAGGTTATCCGCACTATGAGCAGCCCACTAAATACGAGAAACCAGTTTCTTACAACGCAGATGAGTATAAGTACGAGCCTCAAAATTACGACTATCTCCACAAATATGACGGTGCTGACAAAATCTCAAGGTTTACTACTTCTGAAAAACCATATTATACCAGTGACAACGGTTTTGGTCATTATACTCCAGGCTATCTTAAGTCCCCTGGTGATAATTTATTAAATAACGAGAGTAGAGTTTCTTCATTAAGCTCAACCTACGTGATGGATCCACGAGTAAAGGAAATCATTAAAGAAATAAATGAAAAGAAGCTATTCAACAAGCCCGAGTTCTCAAAGTTCAACCATCATGATAGCCCTCCAGAAAAGCATGCAAATTTAGGCTATACAAGTGATGAATACCGAAGTCCTGTGAGCTATGATTACCGGAGTCCGATAAACCATGAGTACAGAAGCCCGATAAATCATGAATACCGAAGCCCTGTAAGTCAAGGACATCAAGATTTGCTGGGAACGAAAACTTCTCCTAAGCAGTTGGCAACCAGTGGATTTATTTACCCTCAGCCGACTCCAGAAATCGATGAGAGCGTATACGATCCTTCGAGATTTGTTTTTAATAGTCCGGAAGTCAATGAGGTAATCGCGAAGGTCAGAGCTCGTCACCATAATGCACAATCTCAAGCAATAAGCAAAAGAAGCAGCACTGTCTTAAATAGCAACTATTTAGAACCAAATGCTGCTACATATAAAATAGCTGATGAAGGAAGGTCTAATGGAACAAATACGAAATATACAAAGCTCACCGATAGCATTAATATTGCTGAAATGAAAGGAAGAATCGTAAATGAGGTAAGTAAAACAAAAAGAGATGAAGGTGTTCCTGAAAATTCTTCGAACAAGGAACTAGCTCTAAGCAAATCTCAGACAAAAGAAGATATTATGAAGAATTTAAAAGAGAAATATGGGAGGAAGAAGAAGTCAGAAGGCGTGGGATCAGATTCAAATCTTTTATGAGAACACGCATCATTTTTTATTATTTTCACGATAGATTTTGGAACTATGAACTGTCGATTGAGGAGTGAGAGAAATTTTTACACGTAAGTTAGAACTTGCTTTTGATCGGAAAAGTTTATATATTTTTTTCAAAGCGAATCGAAAAACGAGTAGTCACTTGTTTTTCGAGGTTCTTTTAGATGCAGACCCAACAGCATCGAGTAATAGATTGAAAAAAAAAATCGATTAGAGTGACTTAGTTTGATAGAATTCTGTTCTTTCAAGTAGCAGTGATCAATTCCTATGGGTTTGGAGGTAGAAAGGTGTAACATGGAGGATTATTGTTTCTATTCATAGATGATAGGATAGTGCTGATTAGATACGCAGGTTTTTAGAAGGTTTTGGCCGATCCTTGATCAGTTTTGTCTTCGATAGAACTGGGTTACAGTGAAATAACGATTCAGAAAATTTTTTTGAAATATAACCTCAAATTTTCTGTTGATCTCCGGTGATCAAATCTGATGACTTTACCACCTGCCACACAAAGAAAATGCGTTACAATATTTCTACCACTATAGGATCTCTTCCGACAAGAAAATCAGATCGATTCGACGCACCAGGCATT
>ENA-UOUE01001939-UOUE01001939.1-compost-metagenome-genome-assembly--contig:-NODE-1939-length-11126-cov-13.793646_pt1 | contig 11126 bp, 6 predicted proteins | sample MGYA00238146_ERZ747223 | MGnify/ENA primary metagenome ERZ747223 (study PRJEB28781, sample SAMN06268865) | compost metagenome | isolation source: single cell | place: USA: California, Emeryville, Joint... | reverse complement strand
GCCACAAAAAAAATCCCTTTGAATAGGAGGAAATTGAGACCATTTCACCTTTAGGTGGAGCAGTTATTTCCTCCCTCAACTAAAGAAATCCCTTTTTTTGAGTTGGCTTCGCTTTGATAATTTAAAAATATACCAGTGAATTTTCCTTACTTTACACTTTCTGTCATATGATTGTTATGCAAAATTTATAATAGCACATTTCGTCAAAGTGTAAAGAGCTAAGGCCGTTACATTAAGATTAGAGTTGATCAAAAAAAGATAGAGGATTAGAGACAGTGAACTATTATTAAAAGGTTTATGGAAGTCTTCGGGAATGATTCATCTTTAATCGACTATCCTAATGCGACTGGTAATTGAAAAGCTCGAAAGTCTATTGACATTAAGAAAGTCACGATACTTAGTTTTCTGACGGCCTGGAGCAATTTTTCTTGAATTCTAGGCAGCAGCTATATGACGATAAATTTAACTTTTTTTGTCAGTATTGCTCACAAAACAGCAGCAATCGATTACTTTCCTGTATTTGAAGTAGATCATGAAGAGTTGGATCTGTACTCAAAGAAGAGCTGCGACATATCAATTACAAAAGCTATACTTTTCCGGCATTTGAAATCTCAAGAATCGATTGCGAGATAATGAAGAATTGCTTTAATTTTGATTGAGAATTCGTTTTACTTGACCCTTGCAATTGTTCTTTCAGGAAAGGTATCTTACCAGCTTGCTATCATCTCTGAACTGAAAAAGCAAAAGGCCATACGTGGAAATTGCTATCAGAAAAATTTCAATGTTGATTAACTTCTAGGTGGATTTATCTCTAGGCCTCTTCGGCTATAAAAGGGCACACGAACTTGAGTTTTATAATCAAATTAATTACCCGAAAGATTAGATACAGTTAGAAAGGGTTTAGCTCGTCACTCTAATAGAAATTCAGCAAAAGAGGCAAGATGTGCCCATCCGAAACTCTAACTGGTAGTTTTGAATGGAGCCCTTCGACTGGCCTCTTCGAGCAAGAATCACGCCCTGATGATCCCTATTATTCTCGAAATCCAAACCTTTATCGATATTCTCCATGGGACTTCCAAACAGAAAATGATGAAGATTTTCAGGAAATAGAAAGAAGAGAAGAAGAGGTAGACCATCCTCTGAATTTTCTTTCCTGGACTCCTCTTCGTCCTCGTCCTCTTCGTCCTATTTTCATTGACTTTAGACTACACGATGTGTCAGGCGTAATCGAATTAGACGAAAGGTTACACGAATCACACGAAAGTTACAGCATCTGTCGGTCTCCATTTTCTGAAAGACTCAAAGAAGAACCATTAGATAATTGTTCCTCTCGCAGCGTTGAACTCAAGGATGATGGAAACTTACCCTCTCCATTCGTTCCTAAAGACAAACTAGTTTGGATGAATCAAAAGAAAATGAGGTCTCAGAGCGACCCATATAGTGGATCTAGAGCTGCTTGCTCCCAAATTATCGGCTAAAACCTGAAAATTTGGGAGCAAGCAGCTATTCTATACGCAAGGCGTTTGATACTTTCTGCAACAGTCAAAGGGTACAACTCCACAGCTACTATATCTATAAGCATATATCTACATTCTAAATAATTCTCAGCTTGCATACAAATCATTAACGATATTCATTATCTATGACTTGTTGTCACAATAATAAAGCCTATTGAATCACAGAATCTCAATTCTTTCAATATTCTCGAGTCTTTTTCATAAAAACTGGCTGAATTTTGCTTATTAAATAAAAATCATTAAGGAATTTTAGATGATTCGACGAATTAGCTAATTGTGCGAATTGAGCTTATTGATATCAATATACAAGGTTCTATAATCTTTCAAACACTTAGTAGCGATAGATTCAAATTTTATCTGAGTCGAATATCGTCTGCGGGCGCTTCTCTCTGGCAAGCGAAGTATGAGATAGGCAAATTAACTATTCATGGTCTTTTCCTACAAAAAGGGACCAGACAATAAGAGATTGCTGAAGAAAAGGAATTTGAGTTATCTTGAACTCGAGAATAGAGCTAATTTTTTTGGGTAATGTTCGACTAAAGATCAGACTTTGAGAGTTTGCATAAAGAATATCAGAGATTCATCTGGTGCTTCTCCAGTCAGAGCGCCAAGTCCATAAGTATTATGTGAGAAATTGAAGGAGCTGAGTTGCTTCAGGAATAAAATTCTCACAAGAAAAATAACACCAGATAGTACCAACAACAATTTGCCAAGTTGTTTGTTCAGGCATGTGTATGTAACACATCAGCTACATTGAACCCATCAAAAATTGACTTACGTAGTGCTCTAAATGATGTCTGAATAATCCGCTTTGCAGATAATTTTAGAGAGAGCAGAAAGTTTTGAATTGATAATCCATCTTGTTGTAAGTGAAATGATTGGAGATTCAGCTTTCTGTTTTATTGTAGATACTCTCAACAATACAGAACAATTTAAACTGGAATAGAGCCCTGACTCTGTTTGTATGGGTATATAACTTTGAAAATCACTTTATTAAGTCCACGAAAATACGAATTCCAAAGCATTTAGCACACAAGTTGAAAAATAAACGATTTTTCACTTCATGCAGTCACAATCGTATCCTTTCATTAATAATTAACTTGAAGCGTATCCGCAATAAAATTCGATCAAATGAACTCCATTCGAACCTTGAAACTGCTCCAATTTCCTTTCATTACTTCCGCCTTCAGAACGGCCCTCAAACCTCCTTCAAAGTTCACCATCTTCCAAGTCTTCATCGCCGGTTTTTTCGTTCATCGCTACATAAAATCACGAGATTTAAAGGCCATAGCTTACTCGAAACCTGAAATTGCAAAACCAAACGAATTTGTCGACCTTTCTCGTCTTGACTACTACGAGAGAGTCTTGGGCAACACAAAGGATTACTTTTTCTTCATCATCTATGATGAGCCAGAGGTAATGCAAGCAGTTAAAGCTGCAAAACAGCTGAAAACAATTGTCGATTCAAAAAAATACCAGGGATTCAACGTCTACATAATGAACCGCAACACCCTCGATAAAATTAACCAAATAATGGATAAGGCCGATCATCCCATCCCTTTCAACCAGAATAAAAAATCTCCAATTGAAATCTATCTCAAAACTCCTCATAGCAACGATTATATGTCTTTTAAGTTCAATGCTAACCGATTCTTCACCGAGCGGTCGCTTAAAAAATACGGCAAAACTCTAACGAAATTGAAAAATCTCATTGAAGTCGTCAATGATGAGGAAGAGTTGTTAGATCGCTTGTTCTACAGCAGCCAGAAATTTGGAGAGGTGCTGATTATCCGCTGCGCGGAAGACCCCTCGAGCAAGGAATCCCAAAAGCGAATCGAGGATTATGCGAAAACTGCTTATTTTTGCTTGGAGAAGAAACTTCTCTCGATAAAATCCAGCTTTATCCTCGTAACTGATAAGAAACTCATCGAGAAATACGGCCTTGACAAGGACCATAGCTACGTATACAGAAACGACGTGATCCAGGCTTATGAGTCGATCTATGGGAAGAACATTGAGGATAAATCAGGCTATTTGCGGATTGAAAATCCTAATCTGAGTAACTATGGGTTTTATCTTGATAAACTGCCACCTTCACCTCCGCCGATAATATTCGAGAGTACAGAGGATAAAAAAGCCGTGAGAAGGCGAGAGGATGAAGAGAACTCGCGATTTGTCGACTTTGTGACTGATAGAATAATGCTGTTGAAAAACATGAAGAACCAAAGCATTGGTAAGGCGATAAGGAAATCGATACGGGATAGGTCGAAATACACGATATCTTTGTATCTCCCAAAATCTGACCCACAGCATGAAAAGAAGCTCCACGCGTTTATGGAGCTATATAGGAAGTACAAGGACAAATTCACGTTTCTTTTAATCGAAAAGGACTTCATGCAGGACCTGTTACCTCACGTCAACACCGAGTTTTCTGATTTTGTGGCATATAATATTATTCACCAATATAAAGGCTATGAGCAGTACAAGAATTATTATAAAGGGATTATCAACCCCTATCGGAAGTTTTTCCTTCGGCCAAGTGCCGGCTCTCCGTTTTCTTTCGAGGAATTAGAGGAAAACGTGCAGAAGTTCCTCAAGGGAGAGCTCCCTGAAGTCTATCTGAACGCTACGGAAGGCGCTGTACAAACGCTTAAAAGCGAGGAGATCAAGACTCTCATCGAATACAGCAAACGGATGCAAAAACCGGTTTTATTGGACGTTTATGATAGGTTAAGAGCCACGCAAGGGATAGAGGACGCGCTGAGAGGTGTTGTAGGAGATACTTTAAAGAAACCTACATATTTGGATGAAAAAGGAATGCTAGTGGCCAAAATCGATCAGCCAAACGCAGTGCGATTCTTAGGAGATATGAAGCCAAATACATTGCTTTTTTACAATCCGAAAAGCGACTCGGTGTTAATAGCTCCTTTCTCAGCAGCCAAAGGAAGCGAAGAGACGAAAGAGTGGATTAATAATTTTATATCAGCAAACTTCCCATAGTATTCAATGGAAATGCGTTCTTATCAGTCTAGACTTTTCCCTGTTTATTTCTGTCATGTTATCACTGTCTTTACATTTACGAAAGCTGAACCTTCTCAATCCTCATAATGTAATGTAACCATATTTCATGACACCGATAGATGAAAGCTAGAGACTAATTGTTTTTGTCCAGCTAAGCTGAACAAAAACGATAGCAGATTCGAAGAGTCAATTAAATTAAATAAATTCCACATCACCCGAATTCCCCTTCCATAAGTCCAAAGGGGTGACATCTAACCTGTTACTAACTAAAAACCAATGAAATTCAAAGTATTATTGAAGTATATCTATGCTAGCACTGCTAATTCGCCACAAAATCCATTATCAAACACAATTCATCAAATTGACCAAGAAATCGTGACTGAACATGTAACCAGAATGAATTTTATCCTCCGAAAAGCAGATTTCGAGGGCCTTCTCGAGGCTGATGGAGCCGCTTTTGATCCGGACTCATTGCGGATTTACGATGAAACCGAAATGACTTATTATCATATAACCGATGATTTCGAGATCCAAATCGACCCGACTGCTGGAATTGCTGAGATTCTCCTCTGGCTAAGACCACCCAAAAGTGTAGAATTGCATTCAAAAGTGGATCAGCTTGCTAATGACATACAAACAATGCGCAGCACGTTCGAGTCTCAAATTAAGGAAATCCTTACCGTCCAAAAGAAATTCGCAGACGACCTGTTGAGGTTGACAGCCAACTCGGTCCAGCTCACTCAACACAGCTCTCAAATCTCTAATAAGAGCCCATTGTCTGCGATTGCTCTAAATATCCCACTTGGGAAGAACGACAGCAAGTACTCTGGCATCAGAAGCGAGGGAGATGCACTTCTTTCATCGCAAAACCTTAATTTACAAACAGTTAAATCGAGTATAACCACATTTAGTGAGGATGCTCTCGGACTGCCTACTCTGCAAAAAAAAGGGTCCTATGTCGATTCGAGTAAGTTACCACAGGCGGGCTCCATCGACATGGCAGTTTTATATTCAGAGCCTCTGGTAAAACGTGTTGAAAATGAGATTAAGACGCTGGGAGATCCCGTTGACTATGAAGAGGAATGCAATACTCTCTTGGAAATTCTCAAAGCGAAGAATAAACGCATTGATTTGATATTCCAGATCGCGACGAAAGACCGTCTCGTTGATGTGCTGGCGAAAGCCCCGCCGATCCTCCATATCATCTGCCATGGCGAGTTGAACCAGAAGACTGGGAAATATTATCTTTGTTTCGAGAGCGAGAACGGCGAACTCTTGGAGTTTAACTCTGACACCTTAGTCTCTATCATTGAAAAAATCGAGATTTCACCAATTAAACTCGTGTTTGTAAACGCCTGCCACTCTGAAGAGGTCGCCAAGGTGTTCTTACAAGCCGGGGTACCTTGCGTCATCGCGATCCAGTCCGAACTGCGCATCGCTGACAACGTGGCGAAGAAATTTTCGGAAAAGTTCTACAGTCACATTTTCGACGGTACTCCGGTTAAACCTGCCTTTGATCTCGCAAAATTCGCTGCGGCAGCAGCAAACGATATCCACACATGCTGTTGTGCACATATACATAAACCGAAATGTCCTTGGTACAATACTCTGGTCAAGACCCACAGTTATAGGCACGCACATCAGTACCATATTCCTACTTGCACTAAGTGCCCTAAGAAAAATAAGCATATTCACACAAGTATGTGTGAGTGGGCGCTTGGCTTCAGCTATGATTATAAACTCGACCCTGACGAAGCTCCCGATTACGTCAAAAGCGATGAGATCTGGACCTGTTGCTGCTCACCTGAGCTCCCCCATGATGAGTCTCTCAAATTCAAGATATTCAATCCCTCTGGAAACGCGGATTCGCTCGTTTTCTTCGCGAATCGCGAGGCTGGCACAGTAACGAACAGAAACCCTTACAGCGTAATCGAGCAAAAATTCTCCGTGAAACGCATCCGAGGAAGAAATAAAGAAATGCATCAGCTTTATGAGAATCTCACATCAAAGGATATCAAATACGTTCAGTTGAACGGCAGTGAGGGAGTGGGGAAAACCTCCTTGGTGAAGCAACTCGCGAATTATCTCTACGAGCGTGGTCATTTCAGGGACAGAATAGCGATAATTATGATGGAAAAGACGCCTTCGATCTCTCATTTTAAATCCGACTTGTATAAAGAGGTCAGTGCCTACGATTTTAAGAGTTTTTGCGAGTCGATCAAGCTGAGCAAGAACCTGTTTATTCTCGAAAAATGCGATATGTTGCTCGAAAACCATAAAAAAGAGTTCACTGATACATTGAGGCAGATTACCGAAGCTGCGAAATACACGAAATTCATCATTATAAAGAACGAATTTGAGAGATTACAGCTCGATGAGACGCCGGTGATGATGCGGGATTTAGCGCCTATAGACGCGGCGAATATCCTGATAAGCCTTTCATATATTCATTTGGAAATTTGTCACAGAAATCCCCTGATTTTGGCGCAAAGGCAGCTCTTCCAGAAGGTAAGACTCACGCCGCAGAAGATCTGGTGTATATCAGAGAGACTGAAAAATGAAAGGTTGGATTATATCGAATTTGAGATGATTTCTAGGCAAGAATCAAACTACAAGACCAAGACAGAAGAGAACGAAGAGGCTATTTCAAAGACCTTAGAGTAAGTCCTTACACCTCCATTCCCCCCTTAATTATGCTTTTAGATCGATTTTAGACAAAAGCCAAACCGGCTATAAGCTCGTTCTGATGATTTGCCTGTTCCCTTCAGGGGTGTCTTCCTCCGATTTAGTTCAAATGAGTCGCCTTGAGGTCATTCCTTCTAACTGGGCAGTAATTCTGAAACAGCTTCTCACTGCAGAGCAGACCCGCAGTACAGCGAAGAGGAAAAGCGCAATAGTCCAGTCCGATAGCGACGACGACGGTGAAGAGAGTGAAGACGAAGAAGAGGTAAAAGAAGAGAGCAAAAGCCCAGCAGAGGAGTCTCAGCATCCGAAAGACGTTCAGTTGTTGAAGCCGGGGAATTACTTCTGGACAGTCATTGTCAAGGACCCTCAGCAGGAACTGCTGTATTACCAACCAGCGCAATTCGTGAACAAATATATCGATAGAAAAATGAAACCTGAGGTAGCGCACCTGGAACTACGAAAGCTGCAATATCTGACTCTCCTCGCTCTCTCGCTGATCAGAAGGATGACGCGAGCAAACCTATACCACGAGAAACTGGCAGAGAACAGCTCAGTAAACTGCTATGGGCTTTGGGCGCCGAATCCTAACAACTCGTTTTATCAAAAATATATCATGGATCAGAGAAATCTCACCTATATAGACTTTCCGAAGGAAGGGCCGGACTCGTTCGACCTAATCAAGATCATGAAAGTGTTTGAATTCCATGAAACGAACTTCCTTGGCTGCATTGATTCAGATACTATTCAGACGATAATACAATCCGATGGTAATTTGTTTTAGCTTCGCTTTAGTTACAATTGATGATGATTTGTAGGTTCATTGTATGGAGAAACCCTTGATTTGATAGAGATCTGTTGGTTGGCCATCCCAACGCTCTTCAAGCTGATCTCGACCAGAGAGTCTGGAGCTCGGGATCTTGCGTTGAGGGCTCTGACGGTGTTAGAACTGCTGGAAATCAAGGACAACCGGCTCTTGCTGTTGACAGCGAAACTTCGGCTGTTCCTTGCGTCGGTGTATCTACACGAGAAAGGCGATGTGGAAGTGTCGATTAGCACGATTCACTCTGAGTTAGAAGCGGTGGAAAAAATACGAGATCAATTTGAAGACGAGACTACTCAAGTGGCTTTATCATACTACGTGGCGTTTACGAAGGCAAACTCCTATTATCGGCATAAGAAGAGCGAGTACTTGCAGAGTCATTTAAAAAAACATGAGGATAACATGCTGTTAAATCTGAAAATCGATCACGAGCAGATTCTGCAGTTGTTGAAAGAATGCGAGGGGCTTTTGAAAAACCTCGACTATACTTACGACGTTGAGAGATGCAAAGTGGCGAACTTAACCGGCAGCATACTCTGGAAGATTTCAAAAGTTAATGACTCTGCTATTATAGACCGCATCACGGCTGCCATGTCCGGTTTCAGTGCCTATAAACTCAAACGGCTTGAAGTCCAATCTGTGTACACGTACGCAAGACTTCTGCTTAGGTAATAAGAGATTCCCTTTATCTAATTTCGTTATTTAACCACCCAATTTAGTCAATTGCGCACTCTGCGTCAGAAGAAGTCTGGAGACGAAATCAAAATCAAAGAGCTCTCGGATTGCCTCGCAAAAGTGAAAAATTTGTTCCTTGCGAAGGATGCACTGATGAAAGCTCAGCAGGTATGCCCTCCTTACTATGAAGAAGTTGGTTCTTAATCAATGTTCATGGCGTTTAGATAAGGGATAAGAGTTATGAGGCGAGGATAGTCAAACTCATCGACGAAATCAATGTAGAGATTCGGTATGGGTATTTCAACGTATTCGTATTACTCCGAGCCGCTCCCATTGTCGAATTCGTGCCAGAATCGCCTGAATCTCAGGGACCCGGCTCGAAATTAATACCCAAAGCGCTCGGATTCCCTACAAAGCTAGGCTCGCTTTTCAAAGACGATATCGTTAATGCGTTGAACCAAAAGAACAAATTAGTCTTTTTGAAATTCGACCGCTTGACCAAAACCACCCTCATCGAAGCGCTCAGAGACGGATGCCGTATTCTCAGACTCAATTGCCAAGAGGTGTATCCCGACGAGGGTTGCATCGTCGTCGAAGATGATCTTGGGAGGGCCGAGCGCATTACCCATGACCAACTGAAGGAAATTTTCCTCAAATCGAAGCCTGATGCGGGAAATGTCGGCTTGCTGAAGAGCACTACTGCACTCCAACAGGACCGCTGCTTCGACCTGCTCATCCTTGCGACCAAAGACGGAAGGAAGACGGCGAACTTCTTCACGAAGGAGCTGATGGTGCCGCATCTCATCACCTTTGAGTTCAAAAACAAGGAAAAGGACTTCAAACATAAAATTTACGAAGACGAGTGCATTGACCGGTTCACCCAATACTTTTACGAGGAAATCGTTGATGGGAAATCCATCGTCGACTCGTTCAACTCAGCCTACACAAAAACCTTCGATTTTCTCTCCGCTTCTTTCTTCGACTCGAAGGATAACTCAGTTGTTATCGATTTGATCGGGGTCGGGCCGATCCTTCTTCCAGAAGGCAAAGACCATAGTTATACTCTCTATGAAACGGAGCAAAACGCGCTTCCGCCAGGGAAAGTCGAGGATTTGAGCAAGCCTCGCTGTCCGACCAACATCCAGAAGCTAATAACTCCTTTCGTGGGGAGAAACATCGAGATAGATGAGTTAACAGAGGTGCTGTATAAAGGCAGCCGCCATTTTATCAATGTAACCGGAGAGCCAGGTTCAGGAAAAACGGCATTTCTGCTCCAAGCGGCGTATCAATTCACGGTGCATAACGCTTTTCCAGACGGCATCTACTATTTCGGACTAAAAGCGCTGTTGAGCAGCAAGAAGGAGCTGACTGACATGATGAAAGAGGTCTTTGGCTCGAAGTTCGAAAATAACATCAAAAACTTTTTCCGTGAGAAAAAAATGCTGCTAATCTTCGATGATTTCGACTTATTTTATACAAAGAACCTACGATTCCCTCATCTCGTGTTCTGCACGCTCAGAGCATGTCATATTTACACAATTGCTGTCACAAACTCCCAGCCTGGAGGCACTCAAGGGAAACGAGGCAAACGTCAAGACACCGAGCAAAAGCAAAAAACCATCGAAAAGGAGTTTTTCAAAAACCAGCAGACGCTTCAGCCGCTGTCTCGAATGGAAATGGCGTATATCCTGCTTTCATTCGCTAATGCAGACCTCGTGACGTATTGCCCGGTTGAGGTGATTGTCGATGCGCCTGTGCTGAAGAAATTGGGAGGAAATCCGAAGCTGCTATTGGAGAAATTAGTGAGAAAGGAGCTGACGATCAGACACCGAAAGCTGGAAGTAAACCCTTACTATCTGCCTCAAGTGGACATCGACCAAGTGATACAGTCGCAGAATTCCATGGAGAAGCTGCCTCGGACTGTGTTTAACCTCAGTTGGCACTCAAAAAACCTCGCGCTTGCGCCAACGAGATTCTACAAATCCGCTAGCGTGAAGGTATCTACTACTTTATCAACTCCTACGTCCAAAGAGCATCATCATGCAAACGCAGACGGTCGGATGAGTTTGAAGAAGTATAGTAGCAAGCCAAGCAAGCACGGAGATACGGGCTTCACACCGAAAGGAAGGAGAAAGCCAGCGCATTTCTCTCATCATATAGCAGGGAGACACAGTGCGAAGGAAATTGTTAGATATGTCGAGATATCTGAAAAAGACCTTGAACATAATGCTCGCATTCTGAATTTGCCTCCTCTTCAAAACGAAAAGAATCAGTGGCCGCAAGAGCCAGTTGAGTCGGATGACGAAGGCCATGACGAGGAGGACGAGGAAGAAGAGGAGAAAGCACACCCAACACGAGAGGAAAAGTTTGGTTCTTATTTGAGTCCGATGCAGAATATCAGGTCCAGG
>ENA-UOUE01001937-UOUE01001937.1-compost-metagenome-genome-assembly--contig:-NODE-1937-length-11132-cov-14.443510_pt1 | contig 11132 bp, 3 predicted proteins | sample MGYA00238146_ERZ747223 | MGnify/ENA primary metagenome ERZ747223 (study PRJEB28781, sample SAMN06268865) | compost metagenome | isolation source: single cell | place: USA: California, Emeryville, Joint... | reverse complement strand
ACGAACACGAACACGAACACGAACATGAAATAGCAAAGCAAAGCAAAGAAGACAGTAACCAAACCAAATATGTTCAAAATTACCTGACATGCCGTCTCCTATTTGAAGATGGAAACCATGGTTACTGGTGTCTACATTTGAAATTAAACACACACCATAGCGGTCAATTGTCGCAGCGTTCTCTCCAAAAGGATCAAAGGACAAGCCCGTAATAAAATTCTCTAGCATTCAGGATGTATTAGTGAGTTTTGAGGGAACTAATTGATTACCTCCTTGAGGGCTATAGTGTGGATGCCATTTGGATTTTTTGCTAAGTACTATAGCATCACCTGATTTGGATGTGCTAATATTCCACAAATGATAGGCTATTTTCCCTTCAACAGAAATTGCACCCAAGATGTTCCGACGTGTATTAAATGCAATGTCTCCACTTCCAGTTGCTATTTTAAAAAAATTTCAGTTATTCTCTTAAAATATGAGGAAAATTTCAAATAAATTAAGGAATTTGAATGTATCCGCATGATACGAATAGATCATGGCCCTTTTACCTCCACAAACGGTGTCAAGTGAGTAAATTTTTTGAGGTTGGCCCTTCTTTGAGACATCAAATACCTCCATATTGGCTGATTGAATATAGTTATGATTGAAAGACATGAGTAATTTCGTATTGGGGATCTCTTTCACATGAGTCCATCCAAAGTAATCCGCTTTAGAGATCAAATTAAAGGTTTTACAAAATAATTGTAATAACCAGGTCTGACGCATGTCACTCCGGAAAAACTTGCGTAAGGCTGCTTCGTGTCTAGATTGATGATATTGATTTCATTTTCCTTGTAAGAACACCAAGCGAGTAGTTTCGGAGGGATAATTTCTGATGAAAGATTAGGAGAAGTCAAAAAATGATCGTCTATTGTGATGTACCATTAATTTGACTAGGTAAAGAACCAATTTCTGATTCTTTGAAAGGGTCTATTCGAGCAAATGGTATTCAGCAATGACTTGTTAAAGATTTGAAGTAATGTGGAAGAACCAAATGAAAGAAGGAGCAGCGACACTAGTAACAGTATTTTACCAGTTGTTGTTGTCGAGGTGCTTTTCAGAGAATCACGCTGAGCTTCTTCTCCAGATTTCTTTGATTCCTCAAGTTGTGCTGAATTGATAGAAGCGAGAGTTGCTTCTTCCGTAACCCTATTAATTTGTTGAGATGAGTGTGGTTTGGAGAAGAGCATCGAACTTCTGTTCTTCTTTTGTGCTGTTGTTTGGTAGCATTTGCTTTTTTTTGTTTTTGAGCAATGTGAGAATTAATTTAATTTTGAATAATTAATATTGTTACGTGTCTAAGGCTTTAGTCAAAGAATGAACCAAATTAAATTTGTTTAGAAAAAGTTAACTTACTTCTTCTTCCCAAAATTTTGGAGCTCACCTTGAAATAAAACAGTATTGATACCAGTCATCTAAAAGCAAATAAGAGGACTGACCTTATTTATTTGCTCTAATGGCAAATCTCCTTTTCAGAGTGAAGGAGCCTCGATTTGAAATGCACTTAAATGTGTTTCTGAAGAAAAGTCTCTAGAGTTAAATGGTTTAAATTGGTGTTTTAATTTTTGAGATATAGGTCATTTACGGGTGTTAACTTGTTTCTTAGAGGTTTGCGTAAATTCAATTGCCCTTCATCTTTCAAGTATTTTGTTAACAAAACGGCATAAAAAATAACTTTAGGCACTTTTAGCCTCCAGCAATTATGAATATCTCCTTCAATCTTTAGCCTTCTCCAGCTAAAGATGAATGCGGAAATTCATTTTCAGCGTCCGTTAAAGAATAATCATAGCGGAATACTCCTTCTTTAATTTTTTTCGATTATCAAATCTAATCCTAACTTAGTGCCTTGAGTTCAGATTAGTTAATTAAAAATTTTATTTTTCTCTCTCTCTTCTATTATCAGAGTGAAATGCTTCCAATCGACGAATCAAATAATAGCCAGAGATTGACTCTTACAGACACTGACGTGTCAAAAGTCAAAGGGGACGCAACAAAAGATGATATGCTTAACAATTCGATAACAACAGGTATTATGAGTGCTTTAATCCATTTATTTTATGAGATTCTCATTTTTACCCTTTCTATTTCTAATCATGATCTAAATTTGGATAGAAGAGATATCTCCTGCATCTCCAACCCGACTTGCCTGGTCCTCAACGTGGAATAATAAGATTAGTATCGTTGAACTTGGATCGAAGCAGGAGTTTGCTAACTTTGATGGAGTGAAACTCAGCATAGTCACTGAAGTCAATGGTATTTTCAAACTTATCATATTTGGTTCTAAAGATTACGATCCACTAAGAATTCGACAGTTGGACTCACGCGAAAGAAATTGCAAACACAGGACTCCTAGTTTCTGTTCACCATTGCTATAACAAATCCGCTAACCTCGAAGTATTTGATCTCTCACAGAAGGGGCAAGCGAGGAAAATATATTCATTTGAGGAAGTTTCTGGAAGTAGGATCATTGTTAAAATTCATTTCATAATCTCTTAGATACTGGCTATGGAGACGTGACTTATAATCAACGGAGAAGCATGCTTGGTGCGATTGGTGTTAAAGGAAAGATATCTTATCATCTTTACAATTTCACCTTTGGAAAGACTGGCGATTCTGTAAAACTCATCCGGAAGTCCAAATGGCCCTCCCAATATAGCACAAAAAAAGGAGGTACCAATATATGCTTTTCCAGATTAGGTTTGTTTGGACTGAACAAATTTGCTTCTAGAAAACAACACAGCCGGACTTGATTGTAATCCAAGTGGAGAGATTGTAGCAACTATTGATCAGTATGGAACATGCTTGATCTCAGATTTAAACACTGATAGTTATCGCTTCCATATGAACATGAAGATGAGTGAACCTGAAAGTAAGCAAAAAATTTTCAATATCTCTAATTTTCAACGTCCTCATGTCTCCAATATGACCTGACGGATCCGTTTTTATTAATTAATGTCTTGACAACATTCAAATTACTTTTTAGGCAGTTGGGGACGCTGTAGATGGAGCACTCATCCTGATGAGCCATTATTATTCATTAAGTACGAGTGGGATTGCCTCAATATCCTAGATGTTGAAAAGAAAAGTCTCATTTTGAAGAGTCCAATTCAACTTGAATCAGAGTGTAAGTAGTGCAGCTTATTTCTTTTCCTTCGACTTTTCATTTGATATACGATTCAATTTCCAACTTAAAGAGATAACTATGCTATTAATTTTATGTTTTGCACGTGTGTTTTTTTCTACTTCTTGATTTGACATTTACAACTTTTAGCTACTGTGTTCTGGATTGATATATGCCAGAACAATGGGAACCTACTGGCTTCAAGTGGTATTTATGGGGATGTGAAGATATTTGACAAGCGAGAATCAAAGATCGTCCAAATTTTTGATGGCATTCATCAAGGTAAATTTTTTTTGATTTGTTTAATGAACTTTTCTGACCTCTAATCATTGCTTACTAGATTGGATCTATTGTGTGAGATGGAGCCCTAGCGGTGATATGCTCGCGAGTGCTTCAAGAGATACAACAGCAGCATTATTGGACTTCAAGACTGGAAAAAAGCTTTATACTGGAAGCACCTCAGATGGAGGTAACTTATCTTTGCTAATCAATAAGTGCGATTTTATTTAATTGATAGAGGCAGCTAAGTCTGTTTGTTTCATTTGAGAAAGAATCAAAGATAATCATCTCTCCAAAAGAAAGCCACAAAGAAATATTAAAAGAATGAATATTGATTCCCCTATACATGTTTGAGTTTCATCATCGCATTCTTAGAATACTGAAAAGTAGCCTCTCAAAAATTTATCTCTGATTTATTACGTCGCAAAACAATGGATCAATTCTTAAATGATAAAAGAAATTTAAGGACAAAATCGATTCTCAATTCAGGAACAGCGATTTACTATATTACAGAATAATGAACTTAGAGACGAAACTATTTTCTTGTAATTGTGGCAGGGGCTAGAATGGGCAGCTTTAATATAGCTCATCTCACAGGAATCATTGTTTTTATTAAATTATTATTTAACTACTACTCTTGAAAATTATGTCGATCTTACAATGAAAAAGCAACTTTGACTTCTGGGAATGTAAGATGAGAAATAAGCTCTGAAATGATACTAATCATTAGATTATTGGTTCGTATGGAAGCCCATTCATCCTGACATAAGGGGAATTTTCAGAAAAGATTTTGATATGTTGTAAAAAGAAGAGGATGCTTCCCATCGTTCATTTCTCTGGCTGAGAGTTAGATTTCTGCGCAGTTTTCCATTTCTAACCTGAGAAATGGCAATAGAAGATCAAAAATACTCATATATACATATTTTCATTTCAAGTTCACATTAAAAGAGTATATTTATTCAAATGTGAGGTTTTATTCATTACCTTTAAAATGGAGCTTCTCACATCTGGGGTGACATTCAGAATGATATTGCTAGAAAGCTCGCCTATAGGCTTGTTATTCCTTCCAAAAATCGGTATATTGGAGAGTAAGCGTCATGATCTTTGTCTGAATCAAAAAGTGGGAGCCTGATGGGGTTTCTTTTAGTGACAGCATTTTGGGCAAAATGTTCCTTCTAAAAATTTCTCTTAGCATCTCTCTGAACACGAATTTTGAAAATCCAAGAAAATCTTGGCAAAAATGAGAAATGACCTCCTCAAACTTCTGATGATGTAGTAGTCTCTTTTCGTATATGAGTTTTTCACAGGCATTTTTTCGAAGCTTGTCGATTTTTCCCAACTCTTTGAAATCATTTCTTTGTCGATAGTCTTCTTCAAAACTTATTTCCGGGGTAGATGGTGCTCTGGTATGGCTGTTGTTTGAAGTTCAGCGGAATATTGAATATTGAATTCGGTTTCTGAATCTTCGACCGCATTATCAGCTCACTAGCTAATCTTCTTCAATGAACAAAATAATGAAATATTGGCTCAGAAAACATTTCAAGCGCTTCTGAAAGTCATCTCTAATGCCAGAAGAACTCTTCCCTGCTCCTGTTGATCTTTTTGGTAATGGAGTCATTCCACATTCCTAATTATTTCACTTTCTTTGAAATAATGCAGATTTTGTTCCTGAGAACCAATTGAGTAAAAAACTGTCTTTGGTGCATGTAAGTGTTTTCATTATCTTATTGAAAAACCTCTTGTGGATCATTTCTTACCTATGCTCTTTGCAATTTGCTCTCTTTTCTCTACGTAGGAGCTTCATCATAAATTTAATAATTTTATTCAGAAAGGACCGAAGTGATCAGTAGTATCATTTTATCGCTCATTTACTCGGTTCAGTCTCAATGAAAATGATTTCTTTCATTTAATATCATCATGTTTATATAATCCCTACCGTGTTTCAGGAAAATGTTCTGAATTCATTCTGATACAACAAAGAGGAATTCATCTACATTAACTCTTGTCTTAACCATTAGCAGCTTTGAGAACGGGATCGAGGAGCGACAGTATCAAAGCTATAATATTGTGAGAGCTCTTGAGTCAATTGATATGTAGTGGTGTCAGCTTGCCAAGTTAAATTCTTCGAGTAGATAAGATCCCAGTTCCCGCACAAACATGTGGATATTCCTACCCTTATTTGTCTATGTCACAAGGGAAATTTAGGAAGCTGGTCTAATTTTGAGAACACAAACAGGTGATGAATTTGTTGTAGTACTTTATTATATTAATTGCTACAGATCTAAAACTCTCATTCCCATGAGATTTATACTCGTATTGGTCAAGGCTTCGGATTTTCTTAATGATATGTGAATAAACAAATATGGATAATTTGAAAATTGTTGAAGCCACATCTGCCAACGACAATGTTTCTTTCTCGAACCAATAGTGAGGTTGTAACGAAAACTTAAAGGCTCTGAAGTTTGAAGCAGCTGAATCCTTCTGCCAAATTGCACCTCTTTGCCTCTCGGTTAGCGAATTTTCTCCTTTTTTCAAAAAAGAGGATGTATATTGACACTCAGACTCGAAAAGTCTAGAAAGTTGAGCAAATCAAACTCGGCACTGATGGTAGCCAGTAATATTTGATTCTCAGCAGAGTCATGATGCACCAGTCACTATTGAATCGAACCGAAAGTACTATTATGTCTTACATTCGCTTAACTAGAGAGTAGTTTATTCCTTCTTGCATCACAGCAACCTGGAAACATCACGAAATAATTTGCTACTAAACCTCCCATGAGTCATTCCTAGCTGCAAAATCATTTCGAAGGTGAGAAATTTAACATGAGAGGCCTTTATTCTTAGTATAGGTGTACAAAAAGATTGAAGGATCTTCTCATGTTAGAGCCAGAGTGGCACATCTGCTCTTGAAAAATCGAAGTGAACTGCGACTACTCCGAGAGAAGAGTTTCTTTTATGCCCAAAAACCATGTTTCATAATATTGAAACTGGAATTCCCTGAATGACAGTATTTGAAAAGATAGCAATTTGAAAATATAGCAGTTAAAAAACGTTTAATTACACATCGAAAAGTCCTTAAATCCATGAGAAATCCAGACCAGTTTCGTAAATGAGAGGGTTTTTAGCCAAAATATTGATTCAATATGTGCAGACTTATTAATGTTTATTCAAACTAGCTGGTTATATTTCTTTAGAAATTCTACATTAATATACGATTCTAACAAATAGACAAAAAATTGCGATTCTAACGATATAAGTGCTTTCTAGTTAAACTTGTGAGGGAAACATCCGTCCGAAAATAGTTTTCACAATCCATTATCTTCATCTGAATGTTTTCCTTAGGTTGATCTATTCATAGCCATTTTCGAAAAACAAATTTTTGTGCAAAAAAACAATATATATCACACTTTCTCAATATGCTGTAGGTAAAGAAGAAGCGCACTAAAATTTCAATGAAGATGCCCTCTAGAAATTAAAAAATCGATCTATTTCATCTTTCCACGGCAAATGTATTCTGTCCTTTTATTCAAGGACAATGATAACCGCTCACATGGAGACTTGTCTTTGGAAACAAATGATTCACTACGATTGAAAGGGTGGTACGCAGAACTATCGCGATTTAGGCATCGATTGTAAACGATAGTAAGGTTCAAATAAAATAAATTTGATACAAAGACACAATCCAAAAGAGCATCAGAAAGAGGCAAAAATGCGAATGAGCATTCAATAATTTTTCCCAAAGGGGGCTTACAAAGATTCAAAACGAACTGGTCTTCAAGCAAACCAGCAACAATCTCTGAAGATCAGAATTTCAATGATTTGAGAATGAGTAAAGGAAATTCTGAAGAAAGCAGAAAGCATGGTTTCGTTTCGGAAGTACAGTCACTTTCATGAGGATTAAAGCAACCGAATTTGCCTCTAATTGAGTCAGCAAACAAAAAACAAGGCCCCGAAGCCTTTAAAATCGAACAAAAATGCAATCTTTTGTTCAGGATCGATGATGATCAGCTCGGAGGCGGCGAAAACGAAAAATTAGAGACCAAGAAGCTGCAAGCAAACAACTTGCTGCAAGTTAAAATCTCAACATTGAAGATACAAATAAGAAAAGAAATTCAAGCGAATAACATTATTGATCACACAAAGAAATGATGCGCCCTTATCTCCCAAAGAAGTGCAAGCATTCATGGCTGAGCGTAGCAACATGGTGTCATCTCCTTTCTTAATCGATTTTTGTAAGAAATGCAATCACAAGCCCTGAAATTATTCAAACCAAAGCTTTCAGCATATACTTCGTGAGTTATACGGACTAATGCCATGTCTGCGAATATGAATACCATCGATGCAAAATTCAATCAATTTTGTTACAAAGCTTGTACACTCATGAAAAAAGGTAGGCATGCTTTGAGCCGTTGGCAATATTTCCATGCAGAGCAAAGATGCTAAAGGCCTCGCAGTTTTTGGGGATAATCCTGAAAAAATTATGGCGCAAACGGTACAAGAATAACGACTTAAGTCGATATTGGAATGCTGAAGTAGTACAGAAGTTGCTGAGGGCAGGATATGACAAAATCGTTGAAGAATTTAGAGAGGATTTTACGAAAGTGCTCTGCTACATTGAAAAGAAGTTTTGAGTGAGAAAATGTAGCCGAAATCCCTCTCGTGTATAAAGAAAGTTTTGATGAATATGTCAAAAAATTTTATTATTCCGTTTCGTATCTTTAATTTTTTATTTTAAATTGAGGGTTTCGTTACTTTCGCTAATAATTTATGAGCACTTCACGTGTTTCTTCCGTGGGTGAAATAGAACAATAAAAAATGTTAGAAGGATGATATTCCTTTAGAGAATTATGAAGATTTATGACTTGCTAAGACTGATTAATTAAAATTAGATGATTCCTTTTGCAACAACAAGTAAAATTAATCTCGTTAGTTAGAAGGCGTGAATTTGTTTTGAATTTTTGTCGAATGACGGTGCTTGAAAAGAGTTGTGTAACGAATCTAACAGCCAAATATGCAAAGAGATCGATCGATAACAAATCAAATCACTTGGCTAATGACAGTATAATACAATTACAAAAAAAAGAGAGATTCTTGGCGATGAAGATGCATGTCTTGTCTTGTGGCCTTACTTTCACCTTGGAGTTTGCTTATTCTTGCTTTGCTTGCTTAGATTGAAGACCTTTTGCGGTGGAAAATGTTCAATTTAGTAGTAATAATAGTAATAGTCAAGGCCACCAGCAGTTTGGGTGAAACCTCCTCCACCAGTATAAGGTATAACAGTTGTGGTTGTTACAGTCGTGGCTACAGTCTCGGTTTCGGTTGTAGTCTCGGTGACCCATACGTCTTGAGTTTCGGTTTCGGTCACAGGTACGGTTACCGTATTGGTTTCAGTGACGAAGGTGGTTTCAGTGACAAAATTAGTTTCTGTCGCAGTTTCGGTAACAACATCAGTCCATGTTGCGACGACGGTAGAGATGACAGTATTGGTTTCTTCCACGAAATTGGTTGCGGTCACGACATTAGTAGCTGTGACGATTTCAGTTTCTGTGCCTGAGGCTTGAGTAACCCAGTTTGTTGAGGTAACAGTAGTGGTGGTTGGTTTGTTGTTGGTGACAGTGACGGTGACTGTAGTCTTTGTAGCATGATAGTTTGCATTGCCATTGCCAATCTCATCATCGTCGTCGTTGCCGTTGCCATTGTTTCCATTTCCATTACCGTTGCCGTTGCCATTGTTTCCATTGCCATTGCCATTGTTTCCATTTCCATTGCCATTATTTCCATTTCCATTGCCCTTTTCAAGTTCTACGAAGTTCCTTGATCTTCTGAAGGTAACTGATAGGGAAATTAAGCAAACAAGGAGAGCGAAAAGTAAAGTCTTTTTGTTCATGATAATCGACTAGTGAGTTGTGTTGAAACCTGTTTTGAAAATATTTTTTTGGAAAAGATTATATGAATATAGCAATCTTCACTAAATATTTATAGCCAAACTTGAGCAAAATTCGTTTTTGATTGAACCAAAAAACTGTCCATTTCAACCAAAACTTGACTCATGCATAAAATTCGGTTTTTGATTGAATTAATTTAATTTCCCAAATACGTTTTTGATTGAACCTTAATCAAAGTGAAACGCTTCCCAGTCTTCACAGATCTCTAATTATACAAAATGGTGGAACTCGAGAGTTTTATTTTTACCCTATGCCTTTGGCATTTTCGCATCAATTTCGTATATGATGACTTCATTATTTGGATTTAGATGCCTGGCTGAGAGTCAGCACTCTCATCAAATGTCAGGAGAATTTTTATTTGAGCCTGGAATTCTGCTTTTACTTATCAATACCGCAGAAACAGGTAGACCAAATGTTTTGTACAGCCTCAACACATAAATTAGATGATATAGACCAAAGTTTACTGCCTAATGCTTTTTCACATTTAAATAAGTTGCTTCATACCTAAACAGGGCCTAAAAAATTGTCATTTGGCGAGCGAGACAGGTTACAGAGTCTCAGTCTTTTGAAATGCCATGGAGAGACCATAATTTTCTAAGAACAATATGAATTTACAGCATTCGAGTATTTTTTTAGGTTTATATAGTCCTGAATCTCACCTTTAACTTACCGCAAAAGAAAGGAAGTTAACATGAGGGAAGAGAGAGTTTCAGACTCAAGATAATGAATTTGGTGCTCATTTCGCATGAACCAACAAAACCTGAACTAAATATACGTTAGAATTAAAATGCAAATAAAATTTCTGAGGCTCTGAAATGTATAGAAATAGACCTTTAAGAATTTCCAGTGTATTATTGGAGGTTTAGGGCTTCTGGAAGGGCATGATTCAACAACATACAATAGTAAAATGAACCCAATCACTTGCTTGTATTTGCCTCTCTAAAGTGGTCGTCAAATAATTCGGAACAGTTCTCATCAGAATTAGATTCAATCAAAAACGGAATCTGCCAAAATAAAAAATTAAGAACAAAACGCATTTTATTCAAGAATCATTGTGCATGAATTTGTCGATTCAATCAAAAACGAATTTTGCTCAAGTTTGGCTATAAATATTTTGCGAAGACTGCTATATTCATATAATCTTTTCCAAAAAAATATTTTTCGAGTTCGACTTCAACCATGAACAAAAAGATTTTGGCTTTGGCACTTCTCCTTTGCTTGATTTCTACATCAGTTACCTTCCGAAGATCTGGTGTTAGCTCATTCGGCAATGGCAATGGAAACAATGGCAACGGAAATGGCAATGGTAACAACGGTAATGGCAATGGTAACGGAAATGGAAATGGCAATGGAAACAACAGCAGTAAATCAACAATGAAAACGACAACCGTGACAGTCGCTCCAACTGTAACCAAAACTCAGTGGATCACACAAACTGCCTTCACTCCAGTGACCGTCACTGCCACAGAATTCGTTACCTCTACTGATTATGTCACAGAAACCAACACCGTAGACGTCACTCAGATCGAAGAGAGTACTGTAACCACTACCCAAGTCGCCACAACAACTGTCTTCGAAACCCAAATTAACTACGAGGAAGCAACCAATTACGTCACTGAGACTGCTTTCGAAACTCAAACTGAAATTGTTGATGCGACCCAAACCACTACTGAAACTGAATTCACGACTGAAGTCACAACTGTAACAACAACAATCACAAGAACTGCTGGTGGAGGAGGTTTCACCCA
>ENA-UOUE01001936-UOUE01001936.1-compost-metagenome-genome-assembly--contig:-NODE-1936-length-11138-cov-54.046018_pt1 | contig 11138 bp, 5 predicted proteins | sample MGYA00238146_ERZ747223 | MGnify/ENA primary metagenome ERZ747223 (study PRJEB28781, sample SAMN06268865) | compost metagenome | isolation source: single cell | place: USA: California, Emeryville, Joint... | reverse complement strand
GACGAAATTGTCTTTCTTTTGACTCAAAGGCGCTCCATATCCCTTCCTTTCATCTCTCAAACTCTGACAGAACTTGTATGTTAAAGGCGGGAGGCGCTTGGAGAGGTATTTTGATGGCAGAACCCTTGAAGAAAAAAATGAAGAACTCGGTAACTTTCAGGGTAGATAATACAGATGGAAATCGACATTTGCTTTTCGGAATATGTCCGAGCTCATTGAAGAATACTGTTCAATACTATTATAAAAGCAATGGAGCAATCGCTTACTACGGAACTGGTAACGGGTCCATCCTTAAAAATGGCGCGCAGGTCGAGTCGTTCCACTACGCGGGAGCTGTACCTCAAGCGGTTGTGACTATCGTAGCTGATCTGATTAAAGAGCAAGTTATGTTCTATTATGATGAAACTCTGATCTCTGGCCAAAACCTTGACAAGCAATTGCTGGAAAATAACGGCTATTATTTCTTCGTTGATATGTACACTGCCTACGATAAAGTTACTTGCCTGAGCTTCAATGCTGAACAGTAATACCCTGAATATTTTTCTTGTCCTGAGGAAATGCTTAAGTAAGATACTAGCTAGGCATTGACTATCCTCAAAGCCCCCATTGATATTATTATACATTCGTTTTGCATTAGCACAGCAACAATTTATCAACATTTATTATTTCTAAATAATCTCCTTTTACTACAATGGGAAATGAGACGAACTTTCTTCCACTTTTATTGAAAACACCAACATTCCAACCATAACTTTACGAATTTTACTCGAGTAAAACTTACTAAGTTTACAACTCATTTCATAAATTGCTGATAACTATTCATCTAACTAAGCAGCGAATCTTCTTCTGTGATCGCTGTCTTTTTCTTTTCTGAGATAGCCTTATCAAGTTTACTATCCAAATTTTGAAGAAAATCAAAGTAGCTATCCTGCTTCTTCTTCTCCTTTTTCTGCTTATTATCTCCAAAGACCTCCGCTACATCCTTCTTCGTTTGAGGGATAATCCCGCCTTTCCCTCCCCATGTAGGATTCTTCACCATGTACTTCCCAACACCCGGAATATTATAACTTTCCTTATGAACAAAATGCTCAGGACGCTTTGTCTCACTCACTTTTTGCTCCTTATGATGCTTATGATGTTTCAGTTCCCTTTCTTTCCATGCATCATATTCTCCAGGCCCTGGGATACTCTTCGCCTGCTCTAGCGCTTTCACATATCCTCTCTCGCTCTTGCCTATCTTCGCGCCTTGCTTGTTGCTTCCGATTTGCCCATATTTCGAAACATCATAAACAAAGCCAGGTGAATTTAGAGATTTTTCAATAATTTCATCAAATATTAGCTTCCTGAACCTCGTGAACTCCTGTGTGGGTTTCAATTTCATTTGCAAATTCGATGACCTCGCACTGGCTATCGCTTCTACTTTCAGCAGTTTCTTAAACCTTGGCTCGGTTAGATCTACTTCCGGTTCTTTCCTGGGTTCAACAAGTCCAGGTCGCTTGGAAGTACCAAACGTGAATTTCCCGCGGTTGCTTTCACTTTCTTTGATAAGATCATATTCACCAGGCCCGGGAAGGTGTTCCTGGATCCATATCCGGGTGGAGTGTGGTTTGCCGAAGGAAGGGAAGTTTTGAGAGGTGACCGGGTTGGATTTTTCTTTATTTTTTGGGGATGGGGTGAGGTTATACGATCCTGGCCCCGGAATGTCGTTAACTGAAGCGAGGTTCACCTTTTGGCCATAGCCCAAGGAGGGAGCTCGGCTCTGTTCAGGATTGAAGCAGCTAAATTGACTGTGTTGGTAGTACGCGTTCCCTACAGGCGACCGTTTCAAAATTTGCTTCGCTTCCAGGGCATCGCTGTCGCTCTTCAAAATTATCGGGCCTTGTTTCCTGAGATGATTCGCATTGATTTCCACCGATTCAACACGATAGGTTCCAGGGCCGGGAGTATGGACGTTATCTGATGAAGTGTTTAATTTCTGCCCGAAAGAAAATCCTGATTTCTTATTCTGAGGAGTAATAAACGATTTGAGATGGTAATGAGCTGGGCTGACGTCCAAAATCTCTGCGTTGGTTAGCCTGGTATCGCGATTCGCTTTAGAAAAAGATCCTGATAGACTTTTATTGTGACTTAATATTGTAGTGTGGCCTTGCGAGGTGTTTTGAAGCGTGATGAAATTTTTCTCAATTGCTGAATAGCCTTTTTGAGGCGGACTAAACGAGATTTGGTCGGAAATTATCGTGTCTACGGTATTATTCAAAGGAGCAATTGACGGAAGAGAGCTCTCTTTAGGGAATCTTCCAGAAGCGAGGAATTTCACTGACCTTGCACTTGGGAACGCGAGCTTTGAGTTAGATATCTCATATTCGCCAGGACCAGGTATATCGGTGTTAGATTGAGAAAATGTGGTTAATTTTTCGTATTTTGGCACTCTTTTCATAGCTTCGGTGAGTCTTTCCCTGATCTCATCGTAAATACTATTGGTGTTGTTGACTGGCTCCGACTGGTGTCTCTTCATATTATTGACCTTCGCGATCTGGGCTTTTTGTCACCAAAATTTAAGCTTCAAAGTTCCTAATTTTATTACGGCGTTTTAATTTCAGTATCATGTGGATTTATCGCCAATCGCCCGATTCAATTGTCCTCATGTTATGGCTTCAATTTGGCTCAACGACTACGCTAAGACCTCGGGGACAATGGAAAGGCAGTTAGTCTGAATAGAAACTTTTTAAGATAGAATTTAATAAAGCCTTTGATACGCATCAGATGCAATGAAATCTCACTGAAGCAATTATTATCAATTGTTATTTACAAATCATTCATTTCTTTGCAATTACTATCATTCTTTAGCTTATTTCTTACCAGAACCAGTCACAGTGGTGTTTCGCTTCCTCGAATCCGCCGTCAGATCATCTGAGTCCGTTTTCTTGCTTGGACTCATTACCGTCACGTTACGTTTCCTCGTATCCGCTGCTGGATCATTCAAATTCGTTTTCGAGCCAGGGCTCCCCTCTGCCACTGAGTTTCCTCTTTTCAAACCCTCACTTCCCGGCGATCTAGTAGGACTCGGCGTCGACTCTTTCGAAGTGCTTCTTTTCAGCGTGTCTACTGTAAGTCCATTAGATGCCGGCTTCGGATCGGCAGCTGTGATATTTCGTTTTCTCATTTCGATTGCAGCGAGGTCATCGGACTTCTTCCCTGGAGATATCACCGTTACATTGCGCTTTCTTACAGAGTCGCTCATTGCATGGGGCTCAGTGTAGTTATCGGCAGTGGAATGGAATCGCTGGCGTCCAGTCATCTTATTGGCTGGAGCATCAGATATCTCGCTGAGTCTCGACTCATCTTCGTCTTCAATATGTTCCTGACTTTCATGCATGCTCGCTTTCTTTCGCGGCTTATCTTCTCTTTCAACAGATATCATCGCGTGAAGAAAATCTTGGCTAAATTTCGTTTTGAAGCCAAAGTCAAAGATCGACCCTCTTTGCGATGCTCTGCCAGCGTTCTTTGCAGGGAGCACTGGACTCGCGGTTGGACTTCCTGTTGGACTGACTCCTGTCCCTGTTGAGTTTTCCGCAATGCTCACATGCCGAGACAGCTTAGAAATACTTCCTTTTCGCAATTGCTCAGGCGAGGCGATTTCTTCCTCCTTTACGTTTTTGTAGAATTGAAGGCGGTTTTCCTTTTTCTTGATTTGTGGAAGAACTTTTTTCGGTCTTGAAACAAACATCCTGTCGAGCAGAGTTTTGGTGAAGTTCGTATTCGGATCTACGAGGTAAGCGTCGTTTTTATGTGAGTAGAGAAAAGCCTGAACTTTCGGCTTGTACTCTTCCCTTGAAAGAGCTTGAGTTACAGGTTTAAGAGTGAGGACTTCGGAGCCTTGAGCTGTGCTCATTTCAGGATTAAAAATTATAAGCGTAGTTTATTTGCAAAGTTAAATTTTTTAATGCTCATTTGCTGTGCCATGGATATTCGTTTTCAAAGCTCGATGTACTAAGATGGCATCGCCTTACGAGCGCGACTCGCAATTTCTATAAAAATCTACTGTATTATACATCCCTTCTCGTCTAATTTTGATATTCAGAGTGAAAAAATCCTAAGGAATCTGGCTAAGAGAGAGAGCATTTTCTGGGAGGTGTTATTCGGGCGAAAGGAGAGAGGGTATTCGTTCAAAAGCTCGAATAAACTCGTCATACAAATAGCTTGGTTTATAGATTGATATATAGGGTATTACACAATAATCTGTTTCTAAGTCTCTACAATTTTGAAAAATCAATGTTTGTCCAAGTTTCTCAACTTTTCAGGAAAAACTCAGATTGCATTCTATCCGCTGCTATTTGAACTAGCACACGAATACTGATAAACCTGAATCCTTAAAGACCATGCGAGAGATCTTGAGTAGGCGACATTGTATCCGGTTAAAATTGGGAATTATTATTATCTGAATCCAATAGCGAGAGGGGAGATCAGGTTCGCCCCTTTAAAGGGAATAGATTTTCTTTTTTCTACTTCCCATTCACACCGACATCAACGGTACTGCCCGTTTTCGCTTCGTCGGTGCACTGCCTCTTGGTTATCTTCTCCAAGCCACTTAAATCCTGCTGTCCTGCTTTCTTTCCTGCCGCATCTTTGTTATCGATACTGCCGTTCCTTGTTCTCCCATTGTCCTCTTTATGCTCCTCAATCGCGCCGGTTTTTTGCTGTAAATCAGGTTTTCCTGGCTGATTTGGCTTTGGATGGGACTGATGAGGCTGATGGTGTGTCCTTGAGAGGTGTTGCTGATTACCGTCGCCATGTCCTTTGTGATGTTGTTGCTGGTTGATGCCCATGTTCTGGTTCAGAGAATTAGGCATCTGCGTTTGCTTTTGGAAAAATGGGTTTGCGTTTTTATTGAAGTGAGGGTTTCCGTGGTGGTGCGGGCCGCCTTTACCCGGGAAAGGCAGTGATTTTCCGTGCTGGGGGCCTTGGCCGGGTTGGTTGGCTCGATCCATTTCACGACGCTTTTCTCTCTCGCTGCTTATTGTGAAAGCATGACAGTCTTTCTCGACCTTGGGCATCCTAATCCACAAACACATTATAATGCTTTAATAATGCTTTTGTTACTCGGAGAGATCACAAGGAAGAGGCTCAGTAAAAAAATATTGGTGCTTCAGCGCATCCTTCGCGGAAATTCGCTTCTCTGGGTCGAACGTTAACATCTGGTCAAGCAGTTCTAGCGCAAGATCATCGACGCTACATGCATCATCGTTTTCAACTCATTGAAATCGAAATATGGTTTACTTTGGTGCAAGTTTTCTCATATATTGATTCAGATTCCTCTGATAGGGACGTTTAGCTTTTAGCTCAGAATAGAGCGGCAGGGATCGATGTCCCGGCCATGACTCATCGTCTGGCACGCCGCATCTCTCACAAATTAGATCAAATTGATCAGGAGTTTTTTGTGCTGTGTGTGAAAAGGGTTCAATTTTCATTTGCTACTAAAATTTTGTTTTATCAACCTGGAAAAAGCGCACTTGGCTTTCCAATTAGCAACTCTGCGAACACGCACCTATTTTGATAATATTTTCACATCGTGAAGAAAATATTTCATACCCCAACGCCCATATATCAATTTTCCCAGTGTATTTTCTCGAACCTTTCCAACAAAACAGCGTTAATATCCCACCAACTTCGTTCATTCATACCTAACAGCAGCTCTGGAGCTCTGTACCATCTCGTTACGACTCTTGGAGTCAGGTTTGAGCCATGGTGAATCTTCTTCGCGAGTCCAAAGTCGGCTAGTTTGACTTCACCTTTATTGTTAATGAGAATATTCGCGCCTAAGGCATTTTTTAAATAATGCTCGGAGAGAAAATTGGTACTTTTGATGTCTCTGTGGATAATATTTATCGAATGAAGGTAGTCAAGACCTTCAAGTAGCTGCTTCATTATGCATTTGACATGAGCGGGAGTGAGTTTCACGGAATCGATCAGTCCGAGGAGCTCGTGCTCCAAATATTCGAAGACCAAATAAGTCGAATTGCTCTTCTTTTTCGAGTCAACGGCTGTAAATTGCGATACTAGCATGAGAACGGTGCAAAAGGGGCGCTTTTTACGTTTAGCAGTGGCCACTTCGAGTAGTTTGACGATATTTGGATGATCGAGAGACTGCAGAATACTGATTTCACGCAGGGCCGTAATTGGAAACTACAAAATGATGCGTAAGGCGAGGATCGGGGCAAAAATGTATGAGCCAGCAGTGCGAAAATTCGGGACAAGCTAAATTACCCCTTCGGTCTCTGTTTCGTCTCTGATTTTTTTGAGAGCTACGAGTTTGCTAGGGTCTTCTTTCAATTGAGCCTTGTGAACCTCTCTAAAAGGGTTTAGAAATCAGTCCAGGGGTGGGAGTGAGGGCGGAGGAGGGACAGAAGCAAAAGAAACGGCAAATTACCCATAAGTTCCTGATCCAACTTTGACTAATCCAGTATAGTGCTGATTTACATCACGGCAACTCCAAGTTGCGATCGGTTTGCGTTCTAAGTTGACTCTTGGGATCATACTATATAGGAGGTCTCAGTCTATAGATATTGCTTCGTAGTTGAAAGGGAGTTGTTTATATTATTTTCGATATTCCGGGAGACCTTGTAATCTAAAGCCCTTGTAAATTTATGTTTATACACGCTTTAATCCGGCCTATTTAATGAAAATTTCCTCAGATAGATATCTTGAATAATCGATTTAATTTGTTCAAAAATATGTTCTCCAATTTTTGGTATGTTGTGCTCAAAATCTATTTACGAGGTAGTGCTGAAGAGAAAAGGTGGCTGCCAAAAATGGAGCGAAAAACATGAAATAATACTATTGGATTCGTTTTTAAATAGATAGGGAGATATAGAACATGTCCTGAGATTTATTCAGCTCAAATTGTAAGGGAGAGTCTGCTTTCTGCCTATGATATTTTAGAAAATAGGATTTTACTTCAGGATTGAAGGTAGCTGCTTCACTGTTGACTTTATTTTGAATTAGAAAGGGTTTCAGTTGAGAGGAGGATTACTTGAAGAATACACCCTGGGTGACAGTGACTCGTTTTGAGTTTTTCAGCGAAAGCGTCGAAGACATGACAGGTTGATTTGCTATTTTCAGAGATTAATTGAGCGTGTAATTGCCAGATCATTTATTAGTGTTCTCAGTATAATATGGATGGAGTCTTCTTAGCGTCAGCTAATATAAAATTAAAACCAATTATGCTGAATCATCGAATATTTGCTAAGTCCAAAATTTTCGAACTGAGTAGGAGCGATAAATTGAAAAATATGATTAGTTAAGTTAGCGACCTTTGACAATTCTTTTTTTAAAGGCAGCGACGGAATAAATGTCTTATAACTAAAGCCTCGAGATTGATAAAAGATAAAATTCAAAGCGACGATATTAAAATGTTGGAAAAACAAGTCATAAAGTCCTTTGACCATAAAACAAACTATTACACTTCAAATGAATCATTTAAACCAAATAAATAGTGAATTGATTCCTCAACCAATAAAAAAACTGAGAAGTAATAATCTCGCTATCACCATTCCCAATGAATATGTTTACTAACTTTGAAATTTTTATGAAGTCATCCGTTTCACGACCTTCAACTCTTGCTCAAGTTTCGCATTAACCTCGTAGCCTGCCTTGCGCATTTTCAATGTTACCTCCTAACAAATCCAAGTTACAACCCATTAATCCAACAGTAAGTTATTTACATCAGCCTTCTTCAAATAAGCCCCCGCTTCCGCTCCTTTCTTCATCAGTTTGTAAACTTTCGCGATGTTGCAATACAAATGAGCAAGATTCTCATTCACACCACCATTCATCCTCTCGTAGTACTTGCTTGCTTCTCTATAGAAATGCAAACTCTAACACCAGAGTGTTATTCAGCATTTTGAATAAAACCATATTTTTTACTTCTGTATATTTTCGTAGAAGCATCGAAGCGCTTGCGATATTACAACACACAAGCACTACTCGCTCCTGATAAAGCTCCGCCTGCACCCCTTCAATTTTCGAGCCTGCCTCTCTACAATTGTTAATATTAGAGCGTAAAAGAAAGTTTTTTTGGAGTAGTATTACAGAGCTTTGTAATAATATTTCAGCGCGTCTTCAGGGCAGCCGTTGTTCCTATAAACGTTTCCTAGTTCGTTGTATAGAACAACAGTGTCTAGAGAAGGCTAAATGCGTTTCATCGGCGTTAATTGAGGCAATAATAGATGCTATAGTTACATTAACATCGAGTAGCTTGGTCAATCTTTCAGTATAAGCTGTGACTTTGGGAATATCTTGAGTGATGAACGTCAACTCGACGAGATTTAGAAGGATGATTAGGCAGAATTGATGAGAAGAACCAAAAATTTTGATGTATATCTCGAGAGAGGTGTCATAGTCTTTGATTGCCGTAGCGTATTCTTTCCTAATATGTTTGATCTTCCCCATCTCTTTATACGCATTAGCGCAATATAAACTGTTCTTTCCTTGGAGCAGCCCCAGCACGTTAGCTCCAGATTGGAATTTTTGATAGGCCCGATCGTATTCCTGCGCGAGTAGTAAAGCCTTACTAATAAATTTGAGGTATTTAGGTATTTAGATGAAACATCAGCTATTTACGCGCAAGCGAGGTGTCCGAAAGCGACGCGTTCGTCTTTAACTCCATATTTTTTGATCTTAAGTGCCACAGATTCTTCAAAGAGCGAAGCTGCGACTAAATGTTCACCTCTTTAAAAGCCGTGAGATGCTGATAACGATATTTTGAATTACTCGCGAAAATGCTCAGACGCTAACGTATCGAGAGCTTTGAATAGCTCTTCTCGGTCAGTTTGGTCATCTTCGATCATTTTCGTTGTCTCGAGATATTTCATAAACCCTTCTGTTGCGCTTTCAAATTGGTTTTCTCTTAGCAGTCCAAACGAAGCCTGGAGCAGCAAGTCTCTGGTCCTAAATTCCCAAAAAAATTGCCTATAAGGCTTTCTTAATGAAACATGGATTTACTTGAAGTTGTTCGAATTAGAAACAGTATATGCCTCGACGATGAGTTTAAGCTGGCGAACGTACTCATCTTTCCTGCCGGTTAATAGCGCGATTTCTGCTAATCGGTGGCGAATTCTGGCTGCCTCGGTCACATTGGTGAATATTTGTCGTTGGTTGAATAGCTTGCGGTAAATTGTCTCTTCGCTTTTTAAATCATTTTCTCGCTGGTAAATCTTGGCTAAAATCTGGACTAGCGCTAAGTAATATTGGGCTATCACCTCCTCGTCCTTCGGGCTTTTTGAATCCCTTCGTTTGCTAATTAATCCAATGATAATTGCAATAATCTTACATATTTTGGGCTTCGATTATACTCATATTATCCTCAATCACCTGTTTCGCTTCCTCAAATTCCTTCAGCCGGAAGAGACAGTCGGCTTTCAAATATTTGATATAACTATGGTATAACCCAATATTCACTTAAAAAATCAAAGAAGAGGTTAGCTTTACATTTGCTGCGGATGACCTTCATCAAAATCTTCTTGGATGAGATCACTGCATTCCTCTATCATCGAAAGCGCTTCTTCTATTCTCTTTGCCTTTATCAACCCAAGAATCTCGTTTTGCAACTCCAGGATCTGCGCCGACGGATTTTTCGTTTCAACTGTTGCTCTTTCATTCCTCCCACCCTTCTTCCTTGTAGAAGAATCTCTATAATTCATTTCAGCGCTGTAACTCTCACTATCTTGCACAAGAATCTTCTTTTTGCTTCCTCCATTGCTGGCCTGAAGAGGCAACTCCACCGGATCTAGCATCGGCCTACCTTCAACCTTTGAAGCTTCGTAGCTTACCACATTTTCTAAAGGGTATTCCCTTGCCTGGAGCCTATGCGATACCCTTTTTTTCGAGTCACTGTTAGCTGAGTAATCCTGATCAGGCTGCTCGTTAGATTCATATGTATCGATTCTTTTCCCCTCTAAATTCAAGTAATGTTGATTGTTTTCCTTGGTGCCAATGGGTTCAGTGCTTCTTCCATTAGAAAGCAAAGTCCTTTGCTTCTGCATCGAACCTTGGCCATCGTTTTCTTTTCGCAGATGCCTTGTTATATCCTTAAACGCGAGGGCTGATCGACTATTTTGCTGAGGCTTATTTTCGTTTTTGTAGATGTTTTTGCTATCTAAATCCATCATTGGGCTGTCATAGGTTAGATACTGCTGCTGTGAAGGACTCTGAGCCTTCGATCTCGCATCTTTATGACTCCCGCTGGTCTCACCTTCTCGCTGCATGGTCCCAGCGGTTTTCCACTTATCGCTCTCTCGCGTAGTATCATGCTGTTGATATTTCATTGCCGAACTGAAAGTTGGTAGCATGTTTTCCTGCTCAAGCAGAGATTCCTTGACCGCTTGTCGCTGCACGATGTCAGCAGCAGCGGTGCTGAAGTCTCTTTGGATAACGCCGCTGAAATTGTTGTTTATTCTGTCTAATTTTTCAAAATATTCCTTGCTCATATCGATATTCTCATAACCTTGCTCATCACGATCAAAAGTGCCACTGAACATCCCCTTTTGGTTCTCTATCGACTCCTGATCAGAGACCATGCCCGCTCTTTTAATCGGACTCACCTTCAAAGCTTCATCATTACGATTACGATCGTATTGCTCGGGTTGTGATTGAAAATAAATATTCTTTCTGACGGAGTCTCTGTCTGTGAACTCGAGAGAGTCGGCTGAGTTGACTCCCGCTTCATAATTCTCGCGAGAAAGCTCATCTTCGCTGGCCAGAAGCGCTGGGGTCTGGAAATGTTTGCCGCCGAGGAGTGTGTAGGGTTTGGAGTGATAAGGAGATGCGTGTGAGTTGGTTTTTTGAGTGCTGGATGGCTCGGATGGGTTGCAATGCTCTTGATGGTCTTTACAATCACGACATATCACGCGTTCTCGCTGTTGGGTTGCTGAATTGCTGATGCTCCGAGAAAATACGCTGTCGATGTGTGGTTGGAGATAAATATCGCGGCTGTTGGTTGGATTTGATTTCAACATGGAAAACTGGTGCGTAATTTGGTATTTGGTCTCTATCTTTATTTTAATTTGAATATTTACTCGGTAAATTTGAATTCGAGAAACCCAAGCTGTGGTTGGATTTTCTTTTATTTGTTTTCACAAATG
>ENA-UOUE01001935-UOUE01001935.1-compost-metagenome-genome-assembly--contig:-NODE-1935-length-11143-cov-25.315380_pt1 | contig 11143 bp, 9 predicted proteins | sample MGYA00238146_ERZ747223 | MGnify/ENA primary metagenome ERZ747223 (study PRJEB28781, sample SAMN06268865) | compost metagenome | isolation source: single cell | place: USA: California, Emeryville, Joint... | reverse complement strand
CTGCGCTCAAGTCCTTAAAGCTTTTCTGATGGCACAATCGTTTTCAATTTTGATTGGCTGGTTTGGTTAATTTTTTCTAATTGGTCAGTATCCTCGGTTTCCGATGGTTTCAATTTTGCTCGATATAAATACCTCCGAAAACGTTGATTAACTAATAAACGCTTCTATAGATAAAATGATGAAGCAGAGGATGCCTAAGCAGGCAATGAAGAAGAATAATAAGAATCAGTGCAAGTCCAATAACTAAGATGGAACTCATAAAAGAAGCTATGAACAATACTATGAAAGGCAATTCTATCAGAATCCAGAACGATCCAGCATCAAATAATCAAAAGGCTTTTACAACCCGCGCAAAAAAATCAGGAGATCACAATGCTTTTGGCTCTGAAAACCCGCGTCCCGTCGGCGTCACTATCCATACTAACGAGAACTGTTCAGTTATAATCACCACCACCACGACAACTGCGAAAATTCAGGAGAATGGTCCTCAAGGTCCGCTTCCAAGCACTGAAAGCTCAGGAGATAGTGACGACGACGAGGCTAATAAACCCCTGCGGGGTTCATTGTCTAAAAAAATAAAATATCAGCATAATTCTGATCAAAGTCTTAACTTAAAATGTGAAGATTATCTCCAACGGAATTCCTCCGTTACTTCTTGCGATAGCGGTTCGATAACCCACGAAAACGTCATTGTCATCGATAACTCTGGGTCTGCAGAGCAAGTTGGTTGCCTTGGACAGCTCCAGGCGCAAGAAACCAACACTATCAACCCTTTGCTGCAGCAAGCCGAGAAGATAGCTGGCTCATTTGAAGGAACTTGCTCGAAAACCTGGTCTCAAGACAGTTTGGTGCCATCTTTCGAATTCACGTAAGCCTTGGAGCCATAGATAGTTGTCTAATTCTCTTTTTTTATAGTTGCAAAGTTGGACACACGTTCAACGCGACAATTCAAGAGGCCAAGGAAAAATGGTGTTACAGATGCGATAAAAAAATGAAAAAGCTTCAAAGATATGCTTCCAACTTAGGCGGACTCGTTCTTAACCAATACTACGACCACGAGGTTAGATTCCAGTGCAGAAATTACCATATCTGGACAATCTCCTATAAAAAGTAACTTTTCTCAGATTGGCTGATCCTTACCTGATATTAGTGCGAAGAGAAGATGGTGCATTCAGTGTCGAAAGGATGAGCAAACGATGATCAAACAACAACTGGAACAAGAGCAAAGAAATCGGGAAATGCAGAGTCTAGAGGAGCAGAGCAAATTATTCGAGGCGGCCAAAAAGCAGTTACCATCAACTGCGAATTCGGGAGCCAAAGCCGGAGTTAATGCGGCAAACAACAATAGCAGACTCTCTACTGCTGAGCGTTTCCAACAGCTTGAGAAAGAAATCTGTGCTCTTGCAATGAAGAAAACTGCAGAGTATCTCAACTCGAAAGCATATAAAGGAGAATGTACCGAAGAGCAAGTGTTATCGGTGTACAATGCGCTAGCAACGCCAGAAGAGGTGTTGAAAAGCTATATGTAACAATTCTTTTTGGGAAATGCTTGAAACTAATAATTACCATTTAGGTCAAGCCTGTCGGTCGAGTATTTGAGGTCCGAGTTCAAAAGACTGGCAAAATCGTTGCATCCTGACAAAAATAAGCATCCTAGGGCAGGAGATGCTTTCCAAAAGGTACTCAAGGTCTATGAATGGGCTCTTGAGAGATTTGCTCCGACGATTTGAGCAAAATGTTTATTAAGGAAATTATGGGATGATACCCAAAATTAATTCCTCTTGAAATTATACTTTATGGTGTCGTTGCTTCACTCGCTGTAAACCAAAAAAAAACAATTATATTTGAACCTTCAATTCATTAACAATCCATAAAAAAATTAACTTTGGTTCACCATATTATCGATAACGGAAGCGTAATTTAAAATTTACTAACTCAATTGAATTCTTTTTTTTGTTTCTTGATTGTAATCCAGTCAAAACTTAGTCAAGTTTTTTAAAGTTCCTCTAATATTATCGAGAATCTAATAATATTAAAATATTCGCTTACAAGATATGGAAGGAAGAACAATTCGCTTGGGCACTTACCCTGATGACGAATTAAGTATATAACCACTGACAATTCATTATTCGCTGAAATTTCTATCGCTCAGTTGAAGCACCAACAACGAACCATATGGAACTCGAATCAGATGAGGCAAATTATTCCTTGATGCTTGCATGACAGAAATTTGATAACAGGAGGGTTTCCCATCAACATCAACTGGTCGAAGAGATAATAGATCTCGTTTTGCCTCCCACCATGAAAGAATCTCACGACGTCCAAGACTTCCTTTTATTATGAACACAATGAGGAGTGATTCCGAGAATTCAGATTCAGAGCCTGACTATGGTATTTTATTTTACTCCAGCCCAACTCGTCGCTAATTCCCTTTTTTCGAAAGAACAATACTCAAATTCCTCATTTTTCGAATTTTCCGAGGTGCTTCTCAATAGAATAAACGTAATTAGTGTTATCCCGCATGTTTTGACGTGAGTTTTATTTTTGTAACATCAGGATACGGTTGAAGATGAAGAAGAGAAATTTTCTGGACTTCCTCAAGAGATAATTGATAAAATCCCTGTGAAGAGAATTGATAGTACCCCAAATCAAAGCTGCTCGATTTGTTTTAACAAATACAAGCGAGGTAATTCAGTTAGTTTTTATTTCCTCGTTTCTAATCTCAAAAAGGAGAAAAAATTCGAACCTTGCCCTGTGATCATAACTTCCACGATCAGTGCCTCCTTCCGTGGTTTACCGGCAATGCTACTTGTCCTCTCTGCAGATTAAATATAAACGACTATTTTGAAGATAATTAATAGTGTCTCAAAGTAAGATTATTCAACTTCCTCACTCTAAATAGGTCTCATGCTTTATTAGGCAATATCACTGCGTAATTAATTAATTCTAAATTGCTTTTTTCGAAATTTTGGAGCTCAGTCGTTCAAGCAAACCCCTGCAGGTTTTAATAATTGGTATCTTCGCAAAAATAATTAATTCGTAATTAATATGACTGATTCATTCATTCACTGCAAATATCTTCTTTGCAGGCAATTTGATTATCACACATGAACACATTATATAAAGAATGATAAAATATAAACCAGAAACTAAACTTTCAGAAATTTCCCGTAGTTAGGACTAGCTTCGAAGTCTCTATCTTCTCCAGCAAGCTCTTGTTCGTTGGGATATTTCGTATCGATAATGACGTCTAGTTTTCCTTCATTTTTCTCTGGAGATAAACGGTAGGATTTGAGCTCGCTTGATATTTTTTTCCCTCCGTCACTGGATTTCATATCTTCCAATTGGATCCTGCTCGCCCCACCGCTTTTGTTTTCTTCACTTCTCATTCTGATATTTGATTTCATCATATTCATATCCAATTTGCCTTCTCCTGGGAAGAAGCTGATTCTTCTGTTATTAGTTGACTGGACTAGGAGTTCCGTCTGTGACACCAACAGCGGATGACTGAACATTCTCTCCCATTGCCTAACCAATTTTTGTTGGTCGATGCTATCTTGATGGAGACCACTGATTTCTTCAACGTATTCCGGATCGGTGTATATAGGCGTGGAAATGACCCTAGAAATCGCTATCATTATCACTGCAAGGAAGAAGCATAAAATTCCGGCTATATAGCTTTTGTAATGGATAAAAGAGACTGCGTAAGTAAATGCTGCAGCACCACATGTCCTCAGCGACCATCCAAAGATTTTAACGACCTAGGGTTCAAAAAATCAGTGAAGTAAACTCAATTTTGCAAGTTACGATTTTTCCATAGCATTGCATTTCTTGACGATGTACAACCAGCAGATTATACGAATCTACCATATGTCTGAGCGAGAAATAGACCATGCCGGGCAATACGATAACTGGGGTAATTGGACTAATGTAACAACAAAAAAGGAGGTTTCATTATTATCATCATCTCATAGGGTAAATCAGTTGATTACCTGAACGCCATGATAATTGTAAAGGCACTCACCATCTGAGCGAAGAAATAGCCATACGCAAAATTATCTCCTTCTTCTCGTCTCCATTTCTCGCTGTCGTTCAGATATGTTCGCTTGTAATGAGCAAGCCAAGGACTTCCAAATGACTCTCCCATTTCTCCTATTCTCAGGAGGTAAAACACACTGGAAAAGCATCCTTGTTGAACAAGATACAAGATGAAGAAATCGCCTAGTTATTATATTTTCAGTTTATTCAGGCAAGTATGAGACTAAAAGTACCTGCATCAGTATAGTAAAAGTTAGCTAGAGCTTTGGTGAGATTATATCCTTCGAAGAAGATGAGAGTAAATAGTGATTTTCCTCCGGTCAATGTTAGGGCTGGGATGACAACGGTATTAAAGAGTAAATAAACAACGGCTTTTGAAAATATCGAGATTTGGGTTCCTGAATAAGTATAATGTCTTTCTTTGTAAGCTGCGCCAAAAACACGGTGAGTACAGACAGAGGGATACGCAATTTACCCAAATGATCGATAAGAAGCAGCAGCAAAGCGTTCAACGAAACGACAATCAATGGCGGCATGAATTCATGGAAGAAATAACCCACAGGTGTCGTTGGATTGACAGTCTGTTTCAGTCCGAGCAGCCTCAACAACTCACTTTGACTGAGTGTGTTAAATAGCGCCTAGCAGAATTGGATTAGGCATACATTCAGAATAGATACTGCTGGCGTTGTAAAAAAGATCATAATCGCAACAATCGCTAGATTAATCAGCCATCTTCGATGCAAGAAGAATCCTCTGGTTCCTGCGAGATTAACCCAATTAATATCAATTGGATCTAATATTCTCGTCACATCGATCAAGAGCCTTGAATTTGTAAGTCAGCCGAACCACATGTGATGAAATTGAATACTCTTTCCCATAGAGGTCTTTAATGGCATCTTCATCATTGAATTTTCCAAAAGTGCTGGTGAAACGTCTCTTATTATTTGCTCTCATCCTTTCATTGAGAGTGGTATATCCGGCCTGAAATTTCTTCTGGGCGGTTAATCTATTCAGAATGAGGAATTAGCTATTCGCTATGAAAGCTAAGTTTTTTTTTTACGAGTATCTTGCAATGCATTTTTGAGTAGTTTCTATGGAATCAAACAACACAAACGCATGACCCGACGCCAATGACGGTCTCATCAATACCATCTCTATATCATCGTCGATTCTCTCGATCGCTCTTTCATAGTCCGCTTCTTCTCTCATTGTCTTGGGCAGGAACATCCTTTCAAACTTTGAGTGAGTAAAATCAAAAGCGCCCAAGTCATTACTTTCTTATCAATGGTTCATTGGCAACGAAAAGTCTTTGTTGATTCTCTAATCTCCTTCTGCGGTTCTCAAGACTCATTAGGTCTCCGAGATCTGGAACGATGATCAAAGACACGATTTGGCCCCCAGACATCTCAAGGTATCTTCCAATTTCTTCTTGCAGAAGCTCTCCTCTTCTATCTTCAGGAAAGCATCCTTTGATATGCACGCTCCTTAGCTTTAGCAGCTGTAACTCATATGAATATCGATTGTTCTTGTTGTATTCAATCTGACTGATTTTAAAGCATTGATGTGTGAGGTGTCTTCTGACGCTATACATTGTGTAGGCTGCGAAAAGACAGAAGAAATAGCAAAAAATGCAGTGGAAAATGGAATCCATTTCATCTACATTGAAATATTTTTGTCTTTTCGAATCCGTTTTGAGATTTTCGAAGAGGTTGTGCAAGGGATAGTAAACTATGCACAAAAAGACGCTGAAAGCTAAGAGCATCCTGAGGACGCTGCGCTGGTAGTAGATATAAGCATATCCATCTAGTCCGAGGTTTTCTAGCCAATAGTTCTCGTCAAATTTCCACCAGATCGGGCCGAATGTCTTAACAAGAGCCTTTAGATTGTGCGCCTGGAGTGGTTTCTGCGAGGACCCTTTTTCAGGGTTTGGTATTTCCGCGGGATATTTTGAAAGCCAAATAAGCTTAAACGCGATGAGACCAACGGTGATTACTATGGTCGACATTGCGATTGTTGAAACGAGAGGACCGAGCATCTTAATTTATTCTTCTCCTTATATAGTTCCAAACGCTATTTTCAAATAGGCAGATGATTTATTAAAAGATCTTTCTACAGATTTTTAAATTCTCAGCCTTAATTGTTCACACCTATAGTAACGCTGTATTGATTACTTCTAAAATTTTAATGCTTTTTTTTTTAATTTTTCAATGTATAAAAAACCCTCCGGTATATGTCTTAGTTTAGATAGTCTCAAGGGACAATTATAACAGTTCATACCTTCATATTCCAGAAGATATAGTCTTATTTCAAGTGAGGTATTTGTTAATTTTTTTTATCAATTATTTGCTGAATTCAATCGATTGTTGAACTTACAAATTTTTGAAGGTGTAGTTCTCTTAAGCAAATAACTCGAGCATCAAATTTAAATTCTCATTTGTAATTTTATTGAGTTTATTGCGTCTCTTCTCTTCATTTGTTACATCGTTAGAATGAATCCAATGGCCTGGTACAAGAGCGGGATGATAGATGAATGAGGGGCGAAATAATTCAGATGCAGTGTTCCCGAATTCTTGTCCAGAATAGTGTCACATCCAACAGGCATATCGTTTATGAGCTTTCCTGAAAAACTCATCATCTCTGCAACCGAATAAGTTAAAAATCCTTTTATCATAATAAACTTCATTACCGACTCCTGCGTCGTTCTTTCGCGACCCAACGTAATTTAAATTGTTATTTTGGAGCTTTTCTCTGATCTGAAATAATTAATTAAGCTTCTTCTCAAGAGATATTTGATAAATTTACTCTTTCATTGTCTAGAGTTGTGCTAAGTTTATTCTGGTCTCTTGCGATCTTTGGATTTGAAGAGAGTTCAGAATATGCTTGTGTAGTGATAGATTGGGAGGGTACCTGAGATAAGGAGTGTGTAATTAAAAGGGTACTTATAGAAAAATTACCATCAGAACAGTAAGACTGCATGGTATCGCAAACACGAAAACATCTAACTGAGTTCTGAGAGCAGCTTGAATTTTAAATGGGAAAGCAGGTGGCTGGTTATCAGAAGCTCCGTTGAACGCAACCTCTGCCTTCTTTTCGTAGCTTGCGCCTGGATCGATCTAACAAAATCATTTTTTCGTCAGCAAAACTATAAGGTCATGAAGGAGTTCTACTGTTGGCATTTCGAGGTCAGGATTGACGGGTGTTATCTTGAAGGCATTGGAGTTGAATTTCACAGCGAAACCCTTTGGAGAAAAAAAAAACTCAATGAGAGAAAATTACAGGGACAAGTACGTAGTATGGGTTGGAAGATCGGTTAGTGATCTTAATGTACATGTAGACTTTGTCGAGCTCTCTTTGGAAAGCAGCCTCGACGGCGAGCCCAGATGCCAGTCCGTCCTTACTTTTTTGCGTATCTGGCATAACAAGCTAAAGAAATTTAACAATATTGAAAGTGAGGCAAAACATGGTGGCAGTACTGAGTAAGGAATCACGATATTCTTAGCGTTGGGGTTTCTCTGAATACCGCCCATAGATTTCTCGCTGGTTGTGCTAGCGTCGGTCATCAAGTCTCCCACATCGCCATTCTCAATCTTCTTTTCTTTTTTAGGAGGAGGAGAATCTTCGTCTTCTTCCATTCCAAGCAAATCGATTGCTGCATTGAAAGAATATTTCTTAGCAAAGCTGAAAAAAGCGTAATTCTCACTGTTGTTTTTGATAGCTTCGACATATTCGTTCCTGGCGATACCTTCATACTCAGTAATCTTTTGTCCAGTGGAATCTTCTGTTTCTTCAACCATAGGCTCTCTATACACCTCTCTTTCTTCCTCATATTCTTTTTCTCTTTGGTTGAGACTGTCCCTCAGCTTCTTAACAAACGCTTCAGGCGGCTGTCTGTAAATAGAAGCGAGAGTACCAATATTCTCGATTAATCTAATTATTTGGCAGGATAAAACACGCCTCTCAAAAGAAATGCTTACTTATCCAAGAGACTTGTTTCCAAATTGTTTAGAGTATCTGTGATAGGAGGTTTCTCTTGAAGGACAATCGTTTTTGTCATGTAAGGGTTCTTCGCCAGCATTCTCCAATAGATAAACGCTCTAATAACAATGATATTAATGTTCAACTCTAATATACTTAACACTACCTGTCCCTAAGATCAGGATTCTCACACTCTGTTGTTGCTACTTGCAACAAACTCTGGATCTCAGATTCACAGGATTGTGGTCTGGTTAGATAGAGCTTCACGTAAGCCGTGAGCAGATGAAGCTGCACCAAGGCCTGCTCGTCCTTAAAGCCTTTCGCGTACTCAGCCAGAATATCCTCAGCGTTTTCGATGCTTTCAGCGTATTCTCCGATGATCCAGATAATCGAGGCTTTAGCCTCCGGCTCTTCGAGCATTTTAAGGTGGTCGCAGATATCTTTCAGAATAGCTTCGTACTTGCCTGGATATCTTCTGAATATGTCTCTGATAACCACAACAGCCTCTTGCACAACAAAAGGAACTTTGCTCTTCAATAACTCCCAAAGTAATTGAACACACTTCTCTGAAGCTTTTTCAAGCTTTACAGCGCATTGACCGATTGCTCTTACAGTCTTTCGAACGAATTCAACGTCGACTTCGGCCGCGTAATCCCTCAGCTCATGTAAAATAGCGTCTATATTTTTCAGGTCTGCGACTCTCACAAGAGCCTCGAGTTTTTCGAGCTTGATATAAATAGGGTCGTTGAAGTTGCAGAAAAACATTTTTGTTTCTTTATCGAGGATATTCGGACGCTTTTGGAGGATGAGATTGATATTCTTCAACGCGACGAATTGGATTTCAGGCTCAGATGATAGCAACGATATCATAGGAGCAGCCGCTTTTTTAGTGTAAGAACGAATTAAATCTGCGTTTTCCAAATAATCTGTGTATTTCATAATGATTTTGACGGTTGAAATGACAACTGCAGCGTTCGAATGCGAGACTCTTGACGCGACTCTTTCTAAAATGCTACATGGGAGATAATTTCATGTGCTAAAGGGCGTTATTATTTACTTTTCAGCTTCTGAGGACTTTGCAGGTACGTACTGAGCCAAAGCGTCGAGGATATAAATCTGGCCCCATTCATTACACTCATTCAAAGCAGTCAATAGTTTCTGAACGTTATATGGGCTAAGTTGAAGCATGTTGTATCCTTTTGATTCCGAAATGGCTTGATAAGCGGCGACTGTATTGGACACAACCATCGCGTTACCGTCTGTTAAGCAGTTTTCCAACATTTTTAAGAATCCTTGCTCTTCTAATACATTTGGAGCTAAATCATGCATTTTGGCGATGCAGACAACCGCTGTTTTCCTGACGTAAGAGTCCTCATCCTGAGACCATTAGAGAATTGTTGGTTAAAAGTCATTAGTACCTTGATGGCCGTTTTGAGAGTGTCGATGAGATATTCAACAACTTCTTTAATTCTAATGGAGCCCATAGTTCGCACCGCAAGGGCTCGGATAAGAGGGTTGGATTTATCGACAGCGTCCTAGGTGAGTTTTCAGCTAACGGGTCAGATAGAGAGAGGAGTTACTTTTCTGAATGTGTTTATACCGAGAATGGCTAGGTCTGGCTGGGATTTTGAATAGTTGATGACGTAAAGATAAACGAGCTTCTTGAGTTCGAGGTTGTTGACTTCCATGTTCTTTATGATATCCATGAAAAGCATGGAAACGTCTTTTCCTACGGTCATAGCAGCGATGATCTATTAAAACGCAGGGAAAATTCTTGAGAAATGGCTGGAGTTGATGAGTAAACCTGACGAAGAGCGTGGAGTTTTGATTCCAGCTTAGGCTGCAGGAGTAAATTCTGAAGTTCTTTAACTTCTCCTCTGCGGTTATTGAAGTGAGACGACATGTGTAGTGAGAATTTGTTTTCTCAGCTTTTGAATATTTTGAGAATAATGATATTAAATCTAAAAACTTTTCGAGTAGGATATGTTTCTTTTTTAAACCAATGGTCAGAGAAACAAAAGTGAAAAGACATAACGATTTCTCGCTTGACGAATAATATAGAGCGTGACGGAATTTAGAAAATAAGTTCAACAATATCGAAGTCGAGTGTCACTTGTTAAAATGTTTATTTTTTTATGTTAGAGTCTATTGCTGCGAGAGCAGTGCTTTATATTTTTGGTGAATTTTTTTGAATGCAACGAGCTGCTCTAAGGTGCTTTAATTGTGTGTAGAGGCATCAAATACGGCAAAAAGATAGGTATTATGTGAACTGAGAAAAAAAAGCAACTGATATTGTCAAGTGAGGTGTTAAGCTCAGGCAACTCAGATTTTTATACTTATTTACAAATCACCGCCCCTTCAAAAAGGAAGAGCTTATTCACCTGAAGAGTTAATGAAAAAGCATAAACTTGAAGATAAGTTATTATTGGACTTTTTTCTCATATGTCTATTTGATACCGTTGAGAAACTGATTTTCAATTCTTTCAATAGGACATATTATTGTAGCTTCATTTTTTCCTCTTCATTCTCATGACTCAAACTACTACTTGGTAGCACTTCAAATAAGAATATACTCTCCTTTCTTATACTTGAATGGCATATACTAAGTTCACCCAGAATTTAGATCAAAGCTGTAGCTATGTGCCAAGTACGCGCTTTGAGTTAAAACATTTTATGAGTCAAATACTCAACGAGTGTCTTAATAGCAGCCAGAAAATAGAATATAATAGTAATTTAGGAGAACCTAAAGAACCGAATTTTTTTTCAATATTAGGGCTAATAAACAAATTCTTTTATAATCACAAATTTATAATTGTTGTTTAGATGAAATGATCTAAAACCTTTTCTATTTTGAATCTTCAGTGTGTAAAAGAGTATTCTAAATTGTCCACAGATTGTGACACCGCGTTTCCTTAATTCGACATACCAAACCTATCAAGCATAGCAGTTTTATTGTTTTCGGTATTTACTTTGGATCTAATCAACTAATAAACGTGCTTAAAAGGCTCAGAGTATCCAACAATATACTTTATTCAGTAACGGTAAAACAAGAAAAATTAACGCAGCAAAATTATTTATCCTCAATAGTTTTAGCATAACCATCACAAAGAGCTATCACTCTCACTCTTAC
>ENA-UOUE01001934-UOUE01001934.1-compost-metagenome-genome-assembly--contig:-NODE-1934-length-11144-cov-13.735068_pt1 | contig 11144 bp, 7 predicted proteins | sample MGYA00238146_ERZ747223 | MGnify/ENA primary metagenome ERZ747223 (study PRJEB28781, sample SAMN06268865) | compost metagenome | isolation source: single cell | place: USA: California, Emeryville, Joint... | reverse complement strand
GTACTTTTTTCAAATTTTGCTAATTTTTCGAATCAAATTCAACAAAACTCATTGAACTATTGTGATAAAGTGCTGAGTTTATTAATAACTCCTTTTTGATTGCTTTAGGAGTCACAAAGCTCTTTTTGCTTGTTCTTCACAAACTCATCTCTCAAAGAGTCGAAACCTTTTGAATTATTTTCCAATCGAGCAGTTATATGATGCAGTAGCAGTGCCATATTTAATAATGTGTCTCCATTTTTTTTGTTTTGGTTTTAAGCACTTTAGACGCAATGAACAAAAGTACAATACCATTTGAGGACATCTTAACAGTATTTATTCAACTCATAGTATTGCCTGAAATGTTCACTTTTAGTCCGTAGACCCAAAGAAAACTCACAAACCTATTGATTCTTAAACAGGAAATGTAGCAAAATTCCCTTTTCCGCTATGAAATGGGGTACAATTATTTAATCTATTCTCACTTCTGGCTTCTTCTCCTGTTTACAAATATGCTCTACTTAAACGCTGCTCACTTCAACTTTTGAAAAACCTCCCAAAATAGCTATAAATTTTAAGGCCCGATACAATCCGGTGCTTTTTAATATCCAAGATTCATGGATTTAGTCATAGATAACTAATTCAAGAATTGCGCTAACATAAAATGGGTTTCGGTAAAGTAGACTACGGAAAAAGCAGCGACAACGCTTACGCAGAGTCAGCTAAAGCAAGCTTGGCTGGTCAGGGAAATACTCGAAGTTTTCTGACCACCAAGCAACCCTCCGGTGTCACCATTTTCAAGTAAAAACCTTCCATGCTCACTATAACAACATCTATCTTTCAGCATCGCTAATACTATGGTCGGAACTGCGATGTTGGTCACACCTTTACAATTTCTCCAAGCAGGCTTGATCCCATCTATACGTAATCAATTTCCTCTCTTCTATCCAGTTGAAAAAATCATATTATGCTCATAATTAGTCAGTATTATTATTGTTGGATGGGTCAACTTTAAGACTTGCAACCTTTGTATTATCCATCGGCTACATTACGAAGGAGATCTCTCTGAAATTCTTGAAAGAATTATGGGTAGCTCAAAGTTGATGTCATCATCTCACCCAAGCTACCCTTAGGAAAAAGATGGAGACAAATCTTCCTGCTCAGCTCAATAGCTCTTATGTTCGTGCTTTGCGTCGCTTATTTCATCCTCATGCTGTAAATGAATTTCTTGAGACCTATATAATCATTCATTCTTGACAGCAATCCATTCTACGCAATTTTGAAGAGCTTTGCAACAAGTCTTCCAGAACCTGAGACGTTTACTTTTGCGAAATTTTCCTATCAATGGTCCGCCATCATCCTGATCGTCGTCTGCTTCATTCTCTTCTCCGCGAAGAACCTCTCGTTCATCCTGAGATTGAATTCTTTGGGAATTTTGGCTCTTTTTGTATTCCTGCTCTTCATTCTTGCCACCGGATTTGAAGCCATCTTCAGAGGAAAAGTCTCTTTTGTCGGGTAAGCTTCGGACAGTTCATATTCATAATCTAATCCTTGTTATTATAACAAACTAAGCTCTGACAATGGAGGTACTGCCTTTCCTTTGGTTTCAGGAGATGTGATTACAATTTGCGGAATTTTCGCCCTTGCTTTTGCTATCCACAACGCGATCGTCCAAATCATGAGGTATAATAGAAATGCCAAGATGAATACACGAGATCTCGGTCTGGGATATGCCCTCGCTTCATTTATATACTTCATCGTGGGATTTTTCGGAGGCATGGCAGTTTCTTGGAGACCCAAATGCAGTGCTTCTGCTTTCAAGGCCCATGAATCATCCGTAAAAAGTTTTCTGGTATTACGAAAATTCACTCGAAATTTTGGATAGACACTGATGGACTGTTACACTCCTGATGAGAAATTCTCATTCTACTTCATGATTACCGCGGCTGCTTTCGTGCTCTTACATCTTGGCACAGTTATCCCAATTATCTGTTTCATTGTGAGAAACCAAGTAAAATTTGAAGGTTGAAACTGTATCTCATTTCCTTTTTCAGACTCTCGAGCTCGCGTTTGGAACTGCTGAGAAACCAGCATGGGCGTTCTATTTGTATAACATAGTCCAGACAATCTTTATGCTTGGAGCAGCTCTTTTGAACCTCTTCCCTTCTACGTTATTGGCCATTGATGGAGCGGTTTGCGGATTCGGTCTTTTGTATGTGATTCCTATTTGCTTGCATTTCCGGGCTTGCTTTGGCACTAGTGAGGAGGACAAGGAGAGTGGTTCACTTGGATCATCTTTGAAGGAGGGAGGTTCCGGAAGAGTTAGTGAAATTGCTTCTGAGGACAACTTGGCACTTGAATACAAGAACCAAAACCCAATGATCACCAAAGTAGTATATGGTATAATATTTGTCTTTGGATTCGCTTTGATGGTTCTTCAGTTATATCAAACATTTGCTTAATTGTTTGAAATTAAATGGCTCGAGTGTTTTGCTGTAAAACAAGTAATAATATAAGTAGTTTCATCAGTAAATTTCCTGACAAAGCGAACTTAAACATGAGCTTAAGCTTAAGGGGATTATATGGCTCTAAGTAGAGATAGATTTAGCGATAATTCTTATACAATAATTTTTTTGTTGAAAATTGTTGAAGGATGGTTGGAAATGAATCAAGCTATATCTAAGTCAATGTTTAACGCTGTTGGATTTAACCCAGTACGCAAGTAAGTATAACAATAATAATAGTTAACATGTTGAATATTTTTGTTGTTTGACTCAGCTTGTCTGTTCGAGGACAGAATTCTTCAACAGAAAACCTTAATGGGTAACAAAATTGTGGAAGAAAAATAGTATATTCATCCGGATACGATACATACCAGAGATGTAAGGCGTCTGTTTCTAGTCTCTGTATCATCAGTCAGGCCTCTTTTCCATCATGCTTCGAAAAATTTGAGAAAACTATTCGTTTCTGGTTGAAAATTTTGAAATTGTTCAAATACCTTTCAATGAGGATTTCAACATATATTCAAAAAATCTTGCATCATTATTGATCAACTCGCACAACCCGGTCGCACTCATTCCATTATCTTCTCAAAGTGGAGCTACCTGCTCCTGAGATTGATATACTAGCCATTTTCAAATTTTAACTGCTCTGCGTTAATTGAAACCAAAACCGATTGTACCAACTCCAACGGTAACGCAATTGATTATTTGTGTATCAATCTCTGAAACGGATGTAAATAAAACATTAGCTAAACACTCAATTGTTTCCGCATCACGCATGCAGCAAAAGCTCACTTTTCTCGCTCTCCTCTGCCTCTCGTTCTCCCTTGCTTCAGCAGGCTTTGAAAGCCCGGAAAACAGCAACGTGACACATCTTTCCGTGATCAACATTACCAATATTACATACGAAACTCCATTTGTTGTGCTTTTCTTCGCTCCTTGGTGCCCTCATTGCCAAGCTTTTAGACCAACTTATGAGAAATTCGCGACCAACATGCTAGGTGAAATTGGCGTGGGAGACGTTGATTGGTAAATCCAATTAACTATCATATTGTTAACCAAACTTTTAGCACAGTTGAGCTGTACCTCCAAGATTTATTTGGCATTGAAGGCTACCCTACAGTGTTTTATTTCATTGATGGTATGTATTACGAATATAAAGGATCCAGGAAAGCTTCTGCGTTGCAAGAATGGATCAACACTGACGGGTACCTTAAATCTAAAGGAAAAGCCTTACCAGAGGTATCGGAAGCAGCAGCAGCTAAATACTCAAGTTATAGAAATTTCTCTCGTATTGGTACCACAATCCTCGTGGCGGCTGTAATTCTCGGTGTTGTCGGATTCCTTTCTTATTTCTGCTGCTTCAATGACCTCAGAACTCAAAATAAATCTTTCCTGGCTCTCAGACTCCCAAAGAAGCAGAGATATCAACCAGTTGGAGAGACTGCGAATACAGCTATTTCTTATCATGATGATTCTGATTTAGGGTATCTCAGATCTGAGATTGCATAATCTTTGTGTAGCAATTGAGTACGCATTGGCTGTTTTTTCAGTTCTTATTTTGGTGTTTCCTCTTGTTGTTAACTCACAATTTTAGGAGGATATATTGTTACAAAATAATATTGCTTGAAATACCAATTCCGGCGTTTCAAACGAATCGGCTTTTCCCTTCACATTGAGCTCATGTAAAAGCAAAAGATATATTGTGAAGGTTTCGCGTTGTAGACGATCAAATCATAAGACAACCAGTTTTGAAAGAGTGGCTATTCGTAACTTGAAGCCAGAGGAAGCTTTTTGAAGATGTCGGTAAGAAAATTGCACTTTTTTAAAAGATAAAAGGCCCTGTCAATCTATAGGCGCTGTAATTAATAGCAAATATGGAAAAATGAAATTATATTTCACTATTCAATCCATTAGGAAAGGCGCTCCCGTATATCTTATCTATATTTTGCTTTAATCAAATCCATATTTCCGACTAATGACAAGTATTTGCTGCTTTTCATTGAAATATGTATTCAGTTATCAGTTGATAAGGACAATCCAATTGTCACGAAACCATACAAACACTGCAACACAAGAATACATACACCAATAGGAGTTTTTTCGCACACATTTCAAATAATTCAACTGGAATAACTTTAAATCGGTTTAGTTTTCAACGCTGAAAGCTCTCTCAGGATAAAGGACTTCATTAATGAGATTAACTCCACTGGTTTTGCAATTTGGGCAATCTTTCAATTTACCTTCAATACACCAATAATGCAACGGCTGCCCGCAACATTTTGTGTATTGGATCCATCCGGTCTCGAGCTGACAGATCAAACATGGCAGTCTTGTCCCGTTTTTCAGGAGGTCGTAGAAATGGTCAAGAGATTCAATATCGCCATCTCCTGATTCAGCAGTGGAAGATGTAGCACCCGTAGTGGTGGCACCAGTTCCGTTTTTAGTTGCTTTTGATAAAAATAGGGCATTTATTGGTGTTGCTGAATCATCCTTTACAACCTCATAAAGCTTCTCATCTATTTTCGTTGCTAGATCCTTCCATCCGTAATACCTTGCAAGATCGCTTGCTGTTCTTTGATCCTTGTCTTTCGCCTTCAGTCTCTGGCCTCCAGCTTTAAGAAGAACTTTTGTGCAATCGGGTTTATTGTAGATTGCGCTGATCATAAGCGGAGTCCAACCTTCTTTGGTAGTAACGTTGATAATGTCAACGAAATCGGCAGGATACTTCTGGTGAATGTATCTGCAAAAATGCTTGAGGATCTTCTTTGAGCCGAAATGGCAGGCATAGTGGAGAGCCGTCCAATAGTAGCCTTTGACTGAGCATTCTTCATGTGGTTGAATATTGTATAAATCCATCAGCTTGAGCGCTGTCTTCAGGTCTTTATTGCTGATCGCAGCATGCATTTGGTTCTTGGTCGAATCGAGTTGGTCTTCAAGGCAGAATTTGGGTCGAGGGATGTTATGGTCCATTGTCTGTTTTGGGAATGCTTTTATTCAATATAATTGTATTAGGTTTATCAAATTTATCAAGAGTGCGAGTTTCAAAGGTAAGAGTTCTACAAAATTATCAAGATTCTGGTCAGAACCTCTATATCGGAGGCTTGCGAGTTTACTGTTCCAATGTACAAGCATTCTCTTTTGGACTGTATTAAATTATAAAAAATAGAAATTGTAGAAAACCAAATCAAATGCTGAGCCAATGGTGAATTGCTAAAATGAAAGCGCTGTATAAGCACAATTTTCTTTGTTGATTTAGAGTGGGGGCGATTCTCATGAAATTGTATGTGAATCCAAGAAATCTCGGCAAATAAGTAATCATAAAAAACAAAAATCTACCAATCGAGAAAAACTATTGTTTCTTCTCATTTGCCCAAAGACCTCCAACTAGGAATCACTAGTGTTTATGTGAGAGGTACAAATACATTGCGAGTATGAAAAGAAAATTTGTTGTATGTGTTGATCTGTTGATCTGAAAATCTTTATTTTGAAAAAGCACCGGAGATCTAGGCACATCGAAATGAAAGCTTTTCAACAAGGATTTAACTGGCAGAAGGGGTACAGTGAATTATATGATATTATCATAAATTCAATCTATTTTGGGAACAATGAAACAAAAAAACATTCATTGACAAATTTTGTAGAAAGTGATTTAAATTGGTGAGCGTAGACAAATTAAATTCCTTTTATTTGTAACTTATCCTTGATATTGACAGTGAGTTATATGTATATTGTATCAATTCCGTTCAAATAATTCTAGCCTTCTCAACTCCAATTGTAAAGTAATTTAGTAGTTTGCACATCGTACACAATGAAATTGTAGAACTTTTCACAAGAAAACAGGATATGAAGCAATTGTTTTAAAAAAAAAAATTGCGGAAGCTCGTAAATAATAAATTGTAGATTGAAACCACCGTCAAACCAACAAACCCGAAAAGAGACGACTTCACATTCCCACAAGATATACCAAGAATAACCCTAGTTTTCCATTTTAACTCCTGCCACTGTTCCCGCAGACCTACCGGGGATAGTTGGTGATGTCCTAAACTGATTTTGAGCAATAGGAGTGTCCCTTTTTTTCAATGTGAATTTGACTCCATTTCCCATTTGCTGACGCATTGACACGAGACCATTGCTGCTTGGAGTTTTTCCAATGATTTTCTATATAATATCCATCGGTTTGATGCCAAGAGAGATAATTTTTACCTTCTGATGCTTGACTCTATAGAAACATTCCTGACAGAACCCTCGAGCAAACTGAGTTTGATGCTCGCATTTCCAAGGACTAGCCCGATTCTTCACATGATTAGCCGATTCAAAAGCCTGGAATTCTTCCTTAGATATATGTTTAGAACGAGAGACCTTTTTTGTGTATTCTCTGAGCATGGATTCACTAAGCAGAGCCTCAAGGCTTTTTGAATCGTGTAAGTTTTTGCCTGTTGACGCCTCATCCATTGTTTTAGAACTGACGTTAGCAGAGCGTGTCTCACTGTTTTTCTGAGGACTTTGCGAGAAAGATTCCTCAATGAGCTTTTGTAAGTTTCTTTTCATATAGTCTTGCTCGTCATAGAAATCTCTTCTTTTGGGAGGGCTCATTTGTTGTATGTTAGGGCAATTAGGATTCAAATTCTTATGGAGTTCGATTATTTGCGCTCGAAGGGTTTCTTGAAACATTGAGAATTGGGTGACTTGGTTGATATATTCTTGTAAACCGCGAATGGCGAACATCGTCGTGAGTTTCTTTTGAATCTCGAGTTGATGAACGAATGAGTCGAGAATTTCCTTGGTGGAATTTTCTGAGACTTTAGATGAGGTTACGGTGTTTGGGAGCATTGAAACGGTCAGTGCTACTGTAAAGATTGTTTCGATTAAAAAATGTTTTTATAAAGAGTTGAATAAAGGGTATATAATATTGAGTGGTTCTAACGATAACTAAAATAAGAAAAAAGCACAGCGTCGTTCTTTAATTATTCGAATTTTCTTACAAGAGTAAACGGATAATTAGTGCAAGCAATTACAGTAATAAGATCCTCTTTTCAGTAAGATATTTCACCTTAGAAGTTTTACGACTAGTACTCATTTAATGCACTTTTTCTTCAGATAATATTGTGTGATAAAGAATCACGATGATGAAAGTTGTCCAATTATTTGAAAGATTCTACTGGCCACTTTGATGTTGAAGGCGAGTGCTTGGTTTTTTTCCTCCCTGAAAAGTAGTGATGAGGAAGATATATATCCACGAAAGTGAAATTAAAATAATAATCCGTTATTTGATGTTTGCGTGCTGATTTGGAACTATCACAATTTATCAACTCAGTGAAAATAATAATTAAGAATTAAATTAGATTTGTTTAACGAATAATTTTCGTGCCAAATATTCTATCTATTTTCACGAATCGAATCAATACTGAAACAGCAAAATGGCTGACCTTTTCCATGTTCAGCAGGACTTATCTTGTAAAAAAAAGGCTGAATCTAGCCGCAAATTACCAAAACATCTCAATCTTTCCGTGAGTTTGAGTATGACGAGCTCAAACTAATAACTAACAAATTGTTGAGGTTTACTTGAGAATGCCCTCCTAAAACTCATTCAAACATTAAAATTATTATCTAAGATCATTAGCTATATCCATTGTTTGCTCTAGACTAAGGTAGTTTGAATTTGTACAGTGCCGCATTGAAAAGGATTACATGCGAGAGAGAGAAAATGAGAAATAAGAAAAGAACAAAACTATCCAAGCAACTCCACTAATAGGCTACATTCCGCAATATTAATAGCCGAGCCAAAAAACTGAGAGAATGTGCATTTATCTATTACCAATTGATTCTCGGCACTGAAAATTTTGCTCTACACACAACAAAAAACATTCTTCACTTGGTTTTACTGAATGCGTTAAATATCATCACTACGAAAACCAATTTTTAATAAATTTCCTTAATTTCCTAGCAATTCTTATTCGATTTCTCGAACACCACACACATTACGAAATTACGCAGCGGAGAGAATGCTCTTTTCGATTATAAAATTCAAAATACACTTAAGTTCTTTAGTAATTCGAAATTTACCGCTCTCTACCAATAATTCTTCTTATTTAATTTTTCTTTGTAGCAATCCCACTAATGCTCTCTCTCTGTCACCGGATTGCCACCTTGGCCACCGCCACCAGTGTTCGCATTCGCATTTGCTTGAGTCTGAGCTTGGTTAGTGTTTAGCATGTGAGTCAGAATTTCTTTCGTGTATTTCAGTCTCTTTGCCATCTCTGTGTTGCTGCTCTCCAATGCACTAGCTAACGGATAGTTGGACCTCTCTCCCTTTTTATTCACATAAGTAACCATCTTATTCTCTGAGCTTAATATTATTTCCGTCTTATCCGTGAAATTGACTTGCACGATCTTATTACTAAGCCTGAACATGATCGCATGCTTCGTTTTCATCCATTTCTTCACGTAAACAGTTCCAATTTTCTTCAGCTCGTCATCAGTATACTGATTGATTTCACCCTCGTTCTTTCCGTCTCCTTCTAAGTAACTCTTGAAGTGCTGAAGAAGCGTGACCTTCTTCTGTAGTTCTTTTGGATAGTCTGTCAGAGTATGCGTTGTTACGATGTCTTGTTTGTCCGTCGATCTTCTCTCCATGTAGTCGAAGACGACTCCGTGAGGCTCAAGCAAGATCTTGGAAGAATCGTTGAAAAACACACCTGTGGCACCGTTAGAGAGAAGATATCCCAATCCGTATTTAGAGGAGTAGTCTACCCATTTCTTCACCCAAACTTCCGAGGCCTTCGAATTCTTTTGAGATGTTAACATGCCTGTACTCATTGTATTCTGGAAATTGTTGGTAGTTTTCATATTCTGAGTCGATTTGAAATCTTTTTGGGTCGTTCCAAACTTCATATTCGAGTCTTTAGTGTTATTGAAATTATTTGCTGTTTGGGTTGGATTAAAATTCATGTTGGTATTGCCATAGTCTTTATTTGTCAGAGGAGCTTGGGTGCTTATCAGGTTATTTCTTTGGTTATCAGGCAGCTTCACGTGACTGTTGCTATCAATAGGGGTCGTATCCAGCATCTTCTGTTGAGATGTGGAAGACTTCAGCGAGCCGTTCTGAGGAAGGAACTGACGGAGATAAGAAGCAGAAGGCGGACAAGCGAGAGTGGAGGCAGGTAAAAGCTTAGGAATAGTGCCTCCGTGGTTGATGAAAGGATGCTGGAGGATCTCATCCAACGAAGGACGCCTAGCTGGGTCGAGATTCAGGATACGTGTGATGAGTCCCTTTGCCGCGTCAGAGAGAGGCACGTGGTCAGGGAAAGAATAAGAGTTCATTTTAATTTTTTTGTATGTCGTTTTGACGTCTGGGGTTTCATATGGAGGCTTGCCTACCAGCAACGTGTAGCAAATGACGCCGAGAGACCAGATGTCGACTTCATACGAGTGCCCTATCTTTCCGTCGAGCACCTCGGGAGCGATATAGTTGGGAGTTCCGCAAATTGTGCGCTTCTTTTCACCATCGAATTCGAGTTTCGTTGCAAGTCCAAAATCACCGATTTTGATCTCCATTTGGCCTGAGAGGAACAGATTACCAAGTTTTAGGTCACGATGGATAACGCGGTTGCTATGCATGTATTTTAGAGCAGAAACAATTTGAACGACATAGCATTGGACCTCAAGCTCAGTGAGACGTTTTCTGCGTTTCAAGAGCTCGTTAAGTGTTTGATTCGTGCAAAGCTCGAGCAAGATGTAAACTGACTCTTGGTCCTCGAATACGTGCTCGAAGTTCACGATATTGGGATGGTGAAGAGACTTGTGGATCTTAATTTCTGAGATAAGCTTCTGTCTGGCTCTGGATTTTGTGAGAGAAGCCTTAGCAATAATTTTGGCGGCCTGAACTCTTTTGGTTTCGACGTTCGTGACCTCATAGCATTTCGCAAAACCGCCTTTTCCGAGCATTTTTCCACGAGCGTATTTTTTAATCGCAAAGTCTCCGTTGACTTTGGAAATTTTCTCTTCGATAATGACTGGCTGGTCTGAGTTTTCGGGTATTTTCGATTGCTGATCCTTCGTTTCCACCATATTCGACTGAGTTTGGGGTTTCCGGAACGGTCTCTTTCTTTTAATGGAAAATTAAATTTCCAGTATATAGTGCTTTTATAATGGGAAAGTTTTTAAAACTGAGAATCGTTATTATTCATTCTATGTTTATTAGAATTTTAATTAGATTTCTTCTTCTGGAACTAAAACCTTTCTTAGTATATGAAATTGTAGGTTGTTTCAAGAGGATGTAAATAGATGAAATGAAAGAATCAGGAAAGAAAAGCAATCTTGTGCTGAGGAAAAGCTAAAATAGTCACGGTTAGTGGGAAATCGAGCAGTGGTTCTTTTCGGTCTAAAAAACGATTAGAGCACTGGCCTCTTTGTTTTGGAATGAGATTCTCAGATAGATTTTTCGTTCTTCGATTGATTCCTCAGCAAAAATTATCATATAAAATATCAAAACATGACCTTGAAAAGTAAAGGTTAGTAAGTAAACCAATAGTTGTTCGAGATTAGCAATAGAGATAGACTCTTTCATTCGAGATATTAATAATGAGTGGGTTCATTCTTGATTTTTAATCAAAGTCTTGAGAATCACACTCTAATGTATTCAAAATTCCACACTCGGTTCGC
>ENA-UOUE01001933-UOUE01001933.1-compost-metagenome-genome-assembly--contig:-NODE-1933-length-11144-cov-15.870697_pt1 | contig 11144 bp, 6 predicted proteins | sample MGYA00238146_ERZ747223 | MGnify/ENA primary metagenome ERZ747223 (study PRJEB28781, sample SAMN06268865) | compost metagenome | isolation source: single cell | place: USA: California, Emeryville, Joint... | reverse complement strand
AATTTTATTTTGTTAATTGTTGCTTGAACCAGTTAGGGCGGAAGGAAGTTACAATGATATGCATCGGAGGGAAAAAATTTTTCAAATTTGATCTTTAATTCTTCGTGAGAGGCTATTGGTATGGAATTTTTTTGAGGATTTTGAACTTCGTAATAGTCTCAATAGAATCGCACTCTGGAATATGGAGAATATTCCATTCAATACTCCTTTCTCTGGTTCTCAGAGAAAGGTATCTTTCCGTTATGTTATTCTGGCTGCATTATTAATATGAAGTTGATAAAGTCGTAAGGCTAACTTTTCAGCTGATATTACTGATTTTTTGGGACTCGAATCCTGACAATAAGCCGAGTTGAAATAAAATTTAAACAACTATGCTGAAGATAAAATTCCCATCGAGTTTCCCACGTTGAAAATTTCGCAGATAACAACTCTTTATTTCAAATTAAATCAGTAAATCCGAGGTCGAGAAATAATTTCACACAATAGAAGAAAGGAGATGGAAATTCACGAAATCAAGCACGTCGTCAGAATTCCCCCTCTCAAAGCGCAATATGCAACCACAGTACTAACAAACGATGGAGTTTTACTAATTTTTGAGTCTATATTGTATAGTTTACATTGAAAATCGTGGTGAGACTAACTATCTTGGTCTCGATTCTATGTAAGCAATAACAATTTGTTGAATTGAGCTCACGATTTCCAAGTTTTAATGCGAAATGGAATGTGGCTGCCTACCCTGGGTTTTTTCTTTGGATTTGTTGCCTTTGACCGCACGGGTTGCCTGGAGATAATAAGAGCAGTGCTTTGGATTATAGCAATACCAATCATACGCTACAAATACTCAGATCGACCTCACATCTCAACTGCCGAGCTCAGAGACCTCATCTTCAGATCGAGAGGAGAGCTCCTTATCATCGATACGCGCACTAAAGAGGAATATTCTATCAGCCATCTCAAGGGAGCTGTCCACATAGACGACTTTCCTCACGTTATAACGAAAAGGAAAATCGATCCTCAATCTCAAATCGTCGCATATAGCGCCATAGGTGCGAACTCAGCTAAATTCGCTCGAGAGGCTGTGGAGAATGGCTATCCTAATGTAATAAACTACCTTGGCTCTATCTTCGAGTGGGTGAATTACGGCTTTCCCGTTGTTGATGCTCAAGAACGAAAAACGGTGTATATTCACTGCAGTCGCTATATATTTCTTCCATTTCTAAGGCTATTTTAGCAGAACTCTCTTCCATTGATAATTTCACAATTTTCCTCTGTATCAGGAAATGAAAAAATCACATATGCATACGAATGATCTCATGTTACGCGCTCCGACATGAAGGAGTAATACGAAAATACCAATTTAAAGGTTCTTATACCTTCTTCCTTAGATTTACACTTTCCTTGTTATCATTATTAAAGTGCGTAGAGTGAAAAAAAAGATATCCAAATTAACTACTCTATATTCTCAAACAAAGATTCAATCAATAAAGATTGTGTGATTCTCATGCTTTTCGACTTCTCGGTTTCGCAAGTTGATTATACAAATCATTAATTTGCTTCTGGTAGCTCTCCTCAATCGCCGCAACTTTCTGAAGAAATGCTTGATCCAACGCCTGAGAGCGCTCCATCTCACGCTCCGCGATATTCTTCTGATTTTCATACAAAGCAGTCAGCGACTGTATCTTCTCCTGCATTTGCTCAGTCTCTTTGATATGCGCGTCGACCCGCTTGTCTAACTCATCCTTCAGCCCTCGAGACATCGTCAGCGCCTTTGTAAGCCGCGCTTCGAGTTGGAAAATTTTTTGCTTCGTTTCCTCGGTCACTTTTTTACAAAAGCCCACAACGGACGCATTTATCTGTTCAACTTTCGATTCAAAAGCCTCTCGAGAGAATTTCGATGAGTCCTCGGCTTGCTTTTTCTTGAGTTTCTCGATCTCAGCCTTGGCTTTCCCGAGCTTGTCGTAAATAACATCATATTCAAACTTCTTCACCTCTAGCTGGGTTTTTAAGTCCTTTTTCTCGCTGAGAAGCTCATCAGTTCTGTTCGTCAGCTTCTCGCACTGCTTCACTAGCTGCTGGAGTCTCGCGGAGAATTTCGCCTTGAGATCTTCCTCAGTCTGCTCTTTCCTCAGCGCCGCCTGTCGGAAGTTATTCAGCGCGGTTTCTTTCTCCTTCAGCTGCTGTTTTAGCAAGTTCGAGGCGTTATTTTCTTCATTGAGCCGGAACATCAGCTCAGCACTTGCTTTCTTCAGTTCCTTTAACTTCTCGTCAAATTCCGTAGCGGCGGTGGCCATTTGCTTCTCTAACTGGACCTTCAGAGCCTCTTTTTCCTTTATGAGCTTGCTTTGCTGCTCTATTATCCCGTCTTTGTTAACCAGCTCTTCATTCGCCTGCGCAAGCTTCTCTTCGACGGATTTCAATTCGAAAGTCAGCTCATCGAGTTTCGCTTGCAGCATGGAAACCTGAGCTAAGTTCGAGTCGACTTTCACGCCGTCGCTGGTCTTCGAGAGGCCTTCAAGCAGTTGCTTGTTCCTTTCCACTCTTTTCGTGAGTCTTGCGACCATATCGTCACGCCCACGCAGCATTTCCTCCAGCATCGTGTACTCACCAGTCATTTTCGTTAATTTCTCATTCAAATCAATAACCTCAGCGTTCTTCAATTCTTTGGCCTGCCGGAGCTCTGCGTTCGCAGATTCAAGCTCCCTTACCCGGGCGCTGAGGGTTTTGATGGTTGCTTCATGCTCTTTGATTTTTTTCTTGGCATTGTTGATCGATTCTGCTGTTTTCGCTTGACTGGCGGTTTTCTCAATGATTTGAAGGTTCAGATTCTCGACTTTCTCCGACAAATTCGTGTTAATTTTCGCTCTATTAGAGAATTCCGTGATCATGATCTCCTTCTCATGGAGCTCGTTCTTGAGCTTCTCGATCGCTTTGATCCGCGCATTCACCTCCTCAGTTAGACTCTCGTTTTTCTTTTCAGCGTTCTTCACCTGAACTGTCAATTCCTCAATTTTAGCCTTCAATTGCGCCTTTTCTTTTTCATTCAACTGCATCTGTTCCTTCAAATGATGATTTTCATGTGAATGAGCAGCGTTCTTAGCATCCAGTTGGCGGTTAATCTCATCAGCAAGACTCGTATTCTGGAAGCGGTTTAATTCCGGCGAGTAAGGCGACGAATGGAACCCGTTTGGGTAATAGTTCGCAGGGTCATTCGGGTTCGGCAGCTGCTGAAGTCGCTGGATTTCGCGGTCTTTCTCCTCGAGCTGATTCTGGAGCTTCTTGACCATTGCTTGGGCATCAACAAGTTGCATTTGGAAACTATCAGCGTTTTGCTTTGCGGCTGTCAGGTCTTTTTCCAACTCAGCAAGCCTAATCGTAGTGCTTGAGCTATTTTTCGATTGCTGTGATAATTCCTTTTGGAGGGTGTCGCATTCTTTGCGTTTATGTGTCAGCTGGAGCTGGATGCTCTCAAAACTCGCCTCGAGCGCTTTCTTCTCGTTGGCAATGCCAGTTATCTCGTCTCTGACCTCTTGTATTTTTTTATTGAGCTCCTTATTCTCATTCATTAGCTTCATTTTTTCTTTTTCAAATACGGTCTTTTGATTCTCAAGGTTCTCATCGACGGTCTTCAGCATCTCTAATTTATCCTTTAACGTCTTCTGGATGCCCTCGCTAAGCTCGGTGATCTTCGAAATTAGCCCGTCGCACTCTCCAAACTCGCTCACCTGTTTCAGTTTTGCGACCTCTAGCTGGAAGTTCTTCAGCGTCTCGATATATTTGTTGTTTTGGTCGTCAAAATGACTCCAAAGCACGTTTTTCTCATTGTTGAGGTAGAGAAGACGCTTGCTCCCATCAGTAAGCTGCTCCTTGAGGTTGTTTAACTCTTTCTCATGGCGCACGCGATCGAGATCCATCTGTTTTTGGGTAGTAAACGATTCTGAATCCTTGATCTCGAGCTCTTTCTGAAGCTCTGCGAGGTTTCGGTCTTTCTCAGCGACTTGCTTCAAAGAAATGACGTATTTCTCATTCATTTCGAGATATTTAGCCTGCATTGCCTCTTTCTTCTGTCTGAGGATCTTAATTTTTTCCTCAAATAGCTTTTGGAACTCTTCAAGCTCATCTTCGTTGGATGGCCCTTGCTTCGTTTCGCTTGCCGGGAAACTAACGCTCTTTCTTTCAGAGGAGGTTCTCTTTTCTGATTTTAAACCTCCTTTAAGGGTCCGCCTAGGTTCCCTGATTGGTTCTTCTGATTTTGTCTCTCCTTCGTCCGGTTTTGGGTTTGCTGAGTCTTTTTCTTTGACTGAACGTTATACTAACAATAGTTGAGTAAGAAAATACCTGCAGAATCGGTATGTGCTTCTGGGACTGTCTTAGTAGACTGGACTTGAGGTTTTGGGCTCTCTACTTCGGGTAAATGCGTCAGGGAGTCAATTGGCTAGAATAGATTGGTTTCAATATTGTTGAAGAATGTTAAATACTTTTGATACGACGACTTCGAGATTTGGTTTTGGAAGAACAGCTTTTTGGATCGGGTCAGGTTCATCGAGAGGCATATCGTTCAGAAAATTTCCTAAAAAAGGATTATTCTTTTTTGCCGAAAAGCGCTGAATGCTTACCAATCTTGCGAGCAGTTGCTGCTAGCATTCTGTAATCTAATGGCATGAGGGTCATGTATTTATAAAACTCGTCGAAATACAGATTATGGTCCTCCCAAGCCATAGACAGCATTTCATATATTTGCTTCTCATCTGGATTCAGCTTATCACTTGTAATACTTGCTAAATTCTGCTTGCTTAACAACCCATCCAGATTGTAATCCAGATCATCAAACGCGCTCACAATATGATAAAATCTGTCTAATTTAAACCCTGCCTCCTTCTTATAATGCTCATCGTCAATAAACAACTGCTGTGCCTGCTCCAGCGAATTCTCCCGAGGTCGTCCATCTTGTGAAGGCAAAAGCGTTTTAGCAAACTCTTTCGCAACAAGTCTCAAATTTCTAACGCTCGTGCACCGAGATTTCGAACAAGAAGCCAACACAAAATCAACGAGCGTCAGCTCTTTTGCATCGTCTTTATCTATCTGCTTGAAATTTTTTCTCAGTCTCTCTGCGTCAAACTTTACGCCGGTTTTTTGAAGATGTTCGATGAATCCCTCATATGCTACTCGACCTAGCCCAGTCAAATCTAACATATCGAAGGCTTGCTTGCTTTTCAAGACCCTTTGGGTCGTAATATTGCTTTTTTCGTCATCAGCAATCTGCAAAGAGCTCTGGTCCTCCCTCAGTTCAGCCGCTACACGCTTCGCGGCCTCTTCTGGGGCTTTTTTCAAAGAATCCAGCTGCTGGTCGGTCAAATTCGATGTCTTAAACTTGTAGAAAAATTCACTGAATCCCATCTTGCCGTTGTTGGTGTCTCCTATTTGATCCGCGAGTTGGGTTAGATTTAATAGCGATACAATTGCTTTCATTTCCTTTGCGTTGATGACGCCAGTTTTGTCGAGATCGTATCGATCAAATATCTTTTTGAGCCTATTGCTCTCCTCGCTCATTAAATTGTTGCTTCTTCCAACTCCGGGCCTTCTCACCTGAGTTTGCCTTTTCTCACTCATCATGCAGAATAAATAAATAAAGTCTGTAATTTACCAAAAAACTTTTTGTAAATAAGATTAATTTGAGAGAAAAACATGGAAAATTCTACTGCAGGTAAGAGCGCTCGTGAATTTAGTTCTGTTTTGACTGTTATTGAGGGAATCCTTTGGAATTTCTCTATTAACTCTTTGATATATTGCCACATTAGCAATTTCATGAATATTAATATATAGAAATATATAGCCATTAGATTTTCTTTCAAAAAGGTGTTATCAACAAGAGACTTATATTTGTATGTATCGTTTCAAATCACTTTCGAGTTTTTTTAGCGTCATGTATTTTCGTCACTTCATTCTGAAGAATCTGGGTTAGTTATACATCGAACTATCGTTTTCTCCGAAACCTGAAGAATTTATTCTCTTGAACCGATATAGTTCTCATCATTTGAATCAACGCTGGCTTCTTGTGATAACTTCGTCCCATATAACTCAAATCCTCTTCTTCGCCTGAATCGGAAAGACACAATCACCATTCTGCACTCTTCGCTGGAGTTTCCGATTCAAAGAGCCAGTTAAGTCTTTTGCTTAGCAGCAATCATCGCAATTTTCTTTTGGATTTCTTCGTCCTCCAAGTTAGCATCTCTTGTGTTGTTAGTAATAAGCTGCCTCCAAGCTTTTTCAAACATCCTGACTTCCTTCGAATTCTTCGTCTCGGACTCCTTCGTGACATGTTGAGCGCTTCTGGTCGCAAGCATCACCATGTTTACTCCTTTTTGTGCTTCATTAATATCTCTAATCGAACCCGGTTTTATCGTGTTGACTCGTAAGAGCATGATATGATAAGATACATAAATGAAAAAAATATTATCGAGAGAGTGATTTTTGGGGGCAATGAGAGATGCCCAAGAGCTTAAGAGACAGCGCGGCCAAAGAACACCTATGAGTGGAGCAAAGGGTTAAACAATAGCAACAGTCATTGATACGGTGAATCTCTACAGCCATAAGAGATAGGCCCCCATGATCTGCTGACGGGTTGTAATCCCTCAACTTTAATTATTACATTCCTGAGCTCGGCTCATCGAGACGAACACTCCAGTAACGCCTTCTAATTTTCAGTTTGGCACAAATGTCGCCCGACGCCAGCATAATACAGACATTCTCGACGGTGTTAGAGATTGTTGCATTGTGGGTGAACAACCTACGATAACCCTTCCTCTGCCTTTCAGCTTATCTGTATCGAGAGGAAAATATCAAAGGTTTTCTGGCAGAAAATTTCCTCTTCAATACAGCTCGTCGTAGGCTTTTTTTACAACTGAAATTTGTGAATTGAGCTTTAATAGTGCTGTCTTTACTACGTCTAATTTTGAAGCCAACAAGCGAGCCTCCTCTGATGGTTTTGTGCTTAAATCATCAAGGGATACGGTTCTCAAGTCCAGAGATCGCCTTTTAAGTTGTCTGGGACTAGCTTACTGCTCTGCTCTTAAAAAAATTAATCTAACAAATTCAGTGACGATTACCCTTAACAAGTCATTCGCTCTTATCGACCTAGCTTTGTGTTTGACAGACCATTTCACATTACCGATTCTCCAATATAGGCTTTCCTGATTCGAAGGAAAGTAGAGTCAGTAAAAATACAAATCGAAGATCTGAGAATTACTACGATTAAATAATGAGATTTTATTGAGAAGCCTATTCTGTGAGGATCAATGGTCCAAGATTGTTCCAAATTTATGCTCTCGATAATTTAAACCTAAATCAGTATTAGACGTACCTTCAAATTTACTTACAAAATAGAACCTCTAAGACTTTATATAAGCATTCGCTTCGAATTGTTTTCCAAGCTGATCGCAGCTAAGCAGAAAGGTAGCATGGAAGTGAAACAAGAAGAAAAAAGTGTTATTCACGATTGTGAGTCTCCATCAGGCAGATCAAGTGAGCTCACTCATGAAAAAGTTGAGTCACTACAGCAATCAGTACCTCTGATTTCCAAGCAAGTCACTGAAAGGCCATACCACTGCACGTTCAGTCCCTGCGGCAAAGCCTTCACCCATCGATCTACTCTCGTGAAACATCTGAGAATCCACAAGGGCGAGCGTCCTTTTATCTGCCACATCTGCTCCCAATCATTTATCCAAAATTCAAATCTCAAAAGGCACATGCTCATCCATACTGGCGAAAGGCCTTATAGCTGTGATGAATGCAGCAAGAGTTTCATCACAGCCTCGAATTTGAGAATTCATAAGCAAGTTCATCAGTCACGCCAGATCAGAGAGAAATTTGCCTGTTCATTCTGCAACAGAAAATTTCTTTATAAGAGTAGTGCCTTCAAGCATGAGAGCAAATGTGCTAAGAAGAAAGCTCCTCAATACAAAGGTGCGATTGGAGAAGATCTATGCCACGAGCCGACTAAAGTGATAAAGAGAGAGGAAGGAATGGATGTGAAGGCTATAAAGATTTCGCCTAAAGTCCAAGAGTCAAATGCTTGGTACCAGTCGATGGAAATCTCTCTCCAACCCTCAAAATTCGGAAATGCGGTGTTTCGACAAAGTGCTCAGAATGCACCAATGACTGATCCATTTGGAACTTTAATGAAGCTGTTGAGACAATCCGATTTATCAAAAGATACCGTTCACGCCCTACGGTTGAGGCTTGGGCTTCCTTCGGTCGCTTTCCAGGAGGTGAGCTGTGGGCTTCTCTTGAGAAGCCTAGCGATAAACATAGAGTTGCTAGAGGTCTTGAACAGACAAAAGATTCATTCGAATATGTGCCTCAAATAAGATATATTACGCTCAATGTACGTAAAGAACACTTTTTTTTGTTAAATAGAGATAGAATTTGAACATTTTATTATCTTTTGCATAATTTCAAAAACAAATAGGATAGCTCACTGCAAGCAAGGATTTTGGTTTTGTTTAAATGTTATTATATTGTTCAATAAACAAGATGAAATATCTCTATTTTACTTTCACATCGAATAATTATTCCAACTGAATCCCTCAGGATCTCTATTGAAAGTAGCCGTCTACTAATATGATAGGAAGGCTATAATGCAGAAAATACTTGATTCTCATGCAACTTCTCGAAAGCAGTGAAGTTTTAGAAGTAAAGACAAATAAAATAATTTAAGGCTTTGAAATTTGCCTGGGTTTTGCATTAATCGGGCAAGCAGCGGAAACAGTTTGTTCTCAATGGAAGAATGTGTGAGATTCATATTTAAACTTGGGAGGTGAAAAGGAAAGTCATTTCCAGAATGACTTAGACATGGAATAAGTTACTGTTATCATAAAGCAAAGTTTTAAATATAGGCTTGCTGAATGATAATGGCTAAGAATACATTCCTACTCAACAGTTATGCTATCTGTTCAAACAGTGATTCCATTAATGGCGTATGAGCGGTTTTGATGATAGTTGTTAGGACCATTTGAAACAAATGTTAGATCAATGTACATAGATGAGGCAATAGATTGAAGCTTCTACTCTATAGGAATTAGTTAAATGAAACACACTGAGCTTTGAGCTCTTTTTCATTTAATATATGAGATGTTCCAATTAGATTATTGTTGTCGGCATGCTTTTGAATGCACTTTTGTTGTAAAGCTAATTTTATCGAATTGCTAACTTATAATCCGAAACTACTGTTAATTCGGAAATTTTCGATTTGTCTTCTCACTTGTTCAGTAGATGTTCTTCATTCTGAATAGAAAAGAATAGAATTTTCAAGAAACAAATCAGGCTTTCTCGAAACAAAATGGATTTTGGGATTTGTTCCTCCATTTCTGCCATTATGACCTTGGAGTTCTCAAGTTTGATTATCATCAATTCAAACCAATGCATGAAACAACAATGTTACCATTTGTAAGTGACTTGATGAAGGAGCTGTAAGGATTAACAGCTGCCTTTTTTTAATTACAAATCCAAAGTTCTAACTCACTGGAAAAAGAAAAAGAAGATACAGTAATTTCAGAACGCCTTCTCGTCTTCTTCTAAAATTTTAAATTTTATGATATCTTAAAATTTTCGTATCGGCCCAGCTGGAGCGTCTTCTGACTTCGAACAGCACTTAAATTGTATTGACTTTCCTGAAATCGCTTTCAAATGCTTATTCATATTTTTTCTCCCTCTAAACCAACTAGATTTTTTTTTAGAAAATAGAGAATAGGAGTTAATATCACCTTGATCTAGCGCTGAATCTGAAATATATTGAAGGAGATTTAAGAATTAGGATGTTGTATATTGGTTTGTTAATTAATGCTCAATATTCCCTCTCAATCCGAGAAAAAGTTAGGCCTATCCATGATAAAAATGAATGAAGCTCATTTTGTTAACTTTCATAGAATCTGATGATAGATATTTCCGAGAATTGCTAGGTGTATATGAGAGCTGCAACAGCAAAGCTGTATTTTCTCAAAATGCACAAAACAAATATTGCTACAAAAAATATTCATTGTTGCTGTACGAATAACTTATCGCATCATTCCAGACGTGAGAGAGAGTTAATTGCAATTATAAAGCCGCGAGACATTTGATTTGTCTTGGAATTATCCGAACTTGCATTGAGGGAGAAAAAAATAAAATCTGCAAGAGAAACCATGCTTTTTAATTACCGAATAATGGGTATAGCAAGAAAAGTAATCACATAGGCTCTCCAACATCCAGCAATTCATTTGACCAATCTCAATATGCATTGGAAACTATTTCACTAAAATCAGAATCATATATTGATAAAATGTGTTGAATTTGGGACAACCTTATGAATTTTTTTAATCAAATCATTTCTTTGGTTTTTTGGACTCTTTCAAGGAGAAATTAACCGATTTTCTCTCCTTCTTCAATAATTTCTTCTTAATAAACATATAAGCAGCGCATAATGGTTCAAATAAGGCTAATAATAGAGATTTTGCCAGATTGAACCCAACAAACACCATCATCAACGTCACATAGTTCTCATCAAGCTCTTCCAATGTAGCTCCAATCGCGTTCTTTGTCGAGTTATAGGAGATTATTGCCAACAAATACGACCCTAATATGGCTAGCTCGTTACCAAGACCACATATGTTATCCAAAGTCTTCTGAAGAGGGAAGAAATAATAAAATACACAAATATAGACCATTTGTACTGAAAAAACCCCATGGACTTGGAAGAACGGAGAGTTCTGCCCAAAGAAAATGATTGCCACAAGAGTGAGATTCCTCAGAATAGCAAAGCCTGGAAACATGCTTGCGATGAAATCTTGTTGCTTTCCTTTGTACTCGTCGAGTAAGCCTTTGTAAATCGCTTGTATGAGCGTTCCTTTGCGAGCTAGAGACTCTTTTGGCATATTCCAGGCTTTGATGAGGAGATAGATCGTGACAACTCCGAGAGATAACCAAACAAATTGCGCTACGAGACTCGCGATGACAAAAGAATTTGAAATGTGCATTGTTTTGAGGGCAAGCAGGAAAAATTGCGTTGATGATATTTGATGAGCGATGAAAAACGTGAACGGAGAAATAATAAATCCGTCGCGTAGTTCAAAACATTTTTTCTTTAGACTAGCGAACCTCTTAGGAATAGTAAG
>ENA-UOUE01001930-UOUE01001930.1-compost-metagenome-genome-assembly--contig:-NODE-1930-length-11167-cov-2.402074_pt1 | contig 11167 bp, 9 predicted proteins | sample MGYA00238146_ERZ747223 | MGnify/ENA primary metagenome ERZ747223 (study PRJEB28781, sample SAMN06268865) | compost metagenome | isolation source: single cell | place: USA: California, Emeryville, Joint... | reverse complement strand
TCAATCTTTACTCAAAAACGCGAAAAGCATAATCTTAACATAACTTCAACTCACCTGTTGAGATCAGAGTTAATGGCATCATTGATTTTTGAGTTCAGATTTAGAGAGAGAGATAAATGACAAATAATACATATCTCATTTGATTTCAGAAAGAACTGTAGATGTTCTTCACTCACTCCTATCTTCAATCTCACAGGGGACATGAAGGAATAGTTAGATAGTGAAGAGGGCAAATAGAAACCAGCTTTATCAAATAATCTGACCTAGTTAAGTGTCTTAAACGCTATGTTAGAGTCTCTTAAGTTTTTTCAGAATATATAAATGCGTTTGCAATTCGGATTTAGGATAAGGTCCTTTCAGATAGATTTTGAGGGGATTTGGCGACTGCTCAGGAGAATGTTTGGAATATCGGACAATTTCATTTCTTCAAAATTGATGCTTTTAGGCAAGATGGAACAAAATAAAAAAGCTCATTTCAACTCAGCCAGAATAAAAAGTCTGGCGAAATCCGCCATATTTCTGCTTCTATAGATAAATCATAGTTCATATTACTATCGATAATTAGTCACAAAAAGTACAAGTCTATCACTTTCTTTAGTCTTTGAAAGTATTTCTTCCTGAATTTATTAAAATTAGGTTTGTGATACGATGAATATTATGAGAAAGTAATCGTCTTTAATGTCAAACATATTTTTAGTGTCTGACTATTGCAGTTTTGATTCAACTTAATAGGTTTACCAATTAATTCAATGGTATTAATATTCAATTATTTCATCTATGGTGTGCAAATAGTTACCGAATTCAATACTTATAGTTGCTTCGCTTGAATGCCTCAGTTCAGTTGGTTCCAAAAGGCACACAAAAAATATCATAGAGAATTCCTAAAAATTAAGATAGCAACATTAATATTTGTTTGGATCAATTTCTAAATTCAAATCAAATGACAATTTAACAATTACAAATTTTGAAATTGCAGAAACTAAAACTAATTTTCTTTGAAATTCTCAGAGCCAACATAGGGCAATGAATTGCTCGGTTAAATTAACTCACAGATTGCGTTGTATCAGAAAGTTTTAGCAAGTAAATTAACTGAGGCTGTAAAATACCCTCATTACTCTTATTGGTACAAAACTCTTTGAAAACTGAATTGAGAGAATATGGCTATTTTCATTATTCGACTCACTATTTTCTTAAAGCAAAAATTCCGAGAGTTAGATATGGTTCCGGTTTATAGGAATCAGCGCTTATAACAGAAGATAGTTCAAGATGACCGCTGAGCATTTAAACTTAGTGATAATACTCGAAATTAAAAAAAAACTTTTCGATAAATTGATTATGGGATAAAAACAAAAACTTAATTTCGATAGATTCAACTAGTTTTGGCATTAATGAAGTAGCCACGTATCGTCTCACGTTTTTCTTGCAAGTTGTGTTCTTGAGAGCTCATCCAACAATAAAGCAATAAAACAACAACAAAAAAAATAAAGGGGCAAAAATTAAATTAGGCATAAATGACTGGGCTATGCAGTTATGTTTTCTCAGTAAGCCCAACAATGCTGTAAGCTATTTTTGAAATTTCTACTCCAGACAAAGTTTTGGGGCTTTCTCAAAGAATCACAAATTGGAGGGGTTTTTTCTCTCATATTATATCTTTACAAAATTCAAAAAAAATATTTATGAATTAAAAATTACCTCATTAAATTTGTATTGAGAGAGATATATGGAAAAGTCCAATCTCTACCTTGACTTTAGATTAATTCGATAACCATAAACTTTTGGAGACCAAAAACCACTATAGTAATCTACAGACTCTCAACTTATGATTTGTAAATTTTCGAATGCAAGGACTTAGTTGTAAGTGAAGAAATGAGAGCAAATTAAATTTTCTTCTGAATTTGTAAGACCTGGCATTATTATTCTGCAATACTCCATCACTCAACCAAAATATCCTTTACTAATGAACTGACAGTTATCATTGCAAATATTTAGTCAAATTCTTTGAGAATGTTCATTTAGTAATTCAGGTCAAGAGACAGTATATATCCTCTGAAAATCGAAACTACGCTAAGCTGAAGAAGCTTTTTGGTATTACTTCAAATTAATGGTGCTATAACACTTCGATAACAGTGCTCTTAGAGCAGGCTTCCATGATTTCTTGAGACTTCTATCGTAAATCTTGGATAAAAACTTCAATTTTTGAGATTTAAAACTTTTATTGTTACAGCCGGCCAATAATGTTGCCATCACTACCATGCCATGAATGCATTACAGGAAACCCAAAAGACGATAAGTTTATATACCCTGAGTCCGGTAAAACTCAAGGCCTTTCTTTTGCCCTTATATCTTCAGATACGAACTTTCTGAACGATCTTGTCATCAAGGAAGACTCAAAAATCACAATGGTTTTAGAACTATACCACTCTTTGAATCTATTGCTAGCTCGTAATGAGCTGTCCTTCAAGAGCAAATCACAGCTGAAATTTGTTACCGAGATCCTTGGCAATGGCCTCATGCCACCCTTCAATAAATTTCATAAAAAGAATGAAAAAAAGGTTCATAAGGGAATTATCAAGATCTATGAATACATTCTGTTTGGGAGCGTCGAAATCACCCAAGGAACTGACAAAAAAATTCTAGTGAAACGAGAGGATCCTAAAGTAACCACGCTCTATTGTTCTGAAATAATCGAAATTCTTCCTGGATCTCTTTTAGCGCATTATCAGCATGGAAAACGAAGGCGATCAGCAGATATTCAGAGAGTTGCTGTCTCATATGACATTTATTTTCGACAAAAAAAATTTTGGACAGAATTTAGGGGAGCTCTATAGAAATTTGAGTGAGATCCCTGCAATAAGAGTAGCCGAGTCTAAGCAAGAAGAGGATGTTAGGAAGCTGCCGCTTTATGTGCTATCACTATACAATAGATTTATAAACAGATATCACAAATTTTTCACCAATGCAACGTGGGAGTTCATCTTGAAACTCTTAATGGGTGTGACGAACTACATGTTGGAGGTAAAACTCCTCTTTTCTCACTGCTTCGAAACGATAATTATTTCCTAGGGTCAAATTACAAATAACGAGTCAGGGATGGCGACCTTGTACAATGAGTTGCTTATTATTCTGTTTAATGCATGGATTCAATCGGGAATAAAAGAGACCAAACTCTGGATAGTGTTTTCAGACTATGCCAAGAAATGGGTTCATCGTGAGACGTAACATTGATATTCTATCAACGTTTTTCCTTATCACTGCTTGGGTGGCTTTTCATTAGAGTGTTTAAATACTGGAGAGCTGTTATGCAGAATCTCACAACCAAGGTTTTAGTGGACTCGGGAAGCTTAGCTCCTACAAAAACAAGCATCAAAGGACCAGGATTAGAGAAACCTAGCTCCAAGAACGTTCTGACTATCAGATATCCGAAAGAAATCATCAATAGTAATTGCGCTTTTTGCTCCAAAATGAAATCGCTTTCATTAAATAAAATTAGAAGAAGAAAGTCAAAAAGAGGGTAGTGAAAAGGACTCCACACCGGAATCATTTGTTTTTATTGTGACTCCCGAAAATGTAATTATTCTACCAAAAAATGAGAGAAGTCACATCACTAATTTGGCAGACACTCTTTCTTTGGGAAAAGTTTTTACATCTTTTTGAACATTTGGAGGCTTTGAAAATCAATTCTGCAATAAAGCAATCTGCTCCTTCAGAGGCTTCTAGCTATATAGCCGATCCAAATAATTATATCGTCTTCCTCAAAGCTTTGGATGACATCATTCGTATTGCTATGATACAGCTTCTAAGAGATAACTTACTAAAATCAGATGAAATATTGTTAATTGGGCGTCAACCACCGAAAGAGAATGATGAAGGATCGCGACGAGAAACATTTCCGGAAACATCAGCCTCAAGTAACTCCTTATTTTGTTCATCAGCTAATTACCTTCAAGATTTAGCTTCAAGCTTTGTGATTATTGAAGGAAAAACTGACAAAGAATTAGATCCTGCTGACATTGTAAGTTCTAGTTGTGATCCAATAGCTCATAGTTTATTTCAAATTCAGGTACCCCCAGAAAGAAAAAGTCGAAGATTTATGATGCCCTCTGAAGAAGAGATTGTCATAAATGAATCCAAATTGCAAGAGAGAACCTATGGAGGATCAACTCCAAGGCTAAAAACAGTGAAATCTAACAGCTTAAAACTGAATAGAGATAGAATCGTTAGTGGTCAGGCGATTTTATCACTGTTCGGCAAATGGCTCTTCGAAGTGGCAAATTTAAGCGTAATTTATAATTAACTCAAAGTTTTCAAAAGCAAAAAAATTTTTTTCTCCACTAGAATCCTTTGTTTAACAAGGTTTGCGGAATTGGCTTGAGTACTTTAGCAAAAATATTTGCTTATGGCAGAGGGCCGTTCAAAGAAGAACAAGTCCGCCTATTTTACCAAGGTTTGAAGTCCTATTTTAACAGAACAGATGATCGAATCGAGATCCATAATCTTATCAGGAATTGCAGGAAGTTGTTTTCTAATTCAAATCTTGCACAGAATCTCAGTCTTCAAAAATTGATTCTCGAAAATATTCACAAATCGTGCGTTAAAAGCAAAGAAGAACCCAATTTGGAGACACGAAGGGCATACAACAGGATTATACAAGCAATCTTATGCCAGCAGCACAATGAGACAAATACTAATAACCCTTTCTACGGGGACCTGTTCTACTATAAGGACCTGAAGACGTTAATTATTGACACTTTCGCGCGAGAAAAGGAACTTTTTAAAAATTTTTTAAAGAATCCGAGCCAGAAAAAGCCGTCTTACATGGAACACTTTTCGGTCATTTCTGTGGCAACTTGGAATCTGTTGCTTATCCACTATTTGGACGCGAAAACGCACGAATTTCTTCACCAGTTTGTCAATGGCTCAGATCTGCCAAGCAACCTCGTCCTGGAAGTGCTACTTTCAACAGCAGAGTTATGCCTGTTTAAAGTCTCCGAGAATCCATCCTTTTCGGATCTGATTGAAGATGTCTCTCGAAGTGCCTCTGCAGCGTTAAATTACTTGTGTTGTGGTGTGATCGAGGTTTGCTTCATTGAAATATTCGCTCATCTTACAATTTTTTTTTCTAAAGCATAAAATTAGAGAGTTGGCTGACTTGGGTCAAAAAGAAGGAGGCGGCTCAAAGCGAGAAGTCGATGAATTACTGGCAAATATAACAACTGGACTGGCAAGCATTTATACATGGATCCTCTGTTCCCAGAAAATCAATGATAAAGACATTGATCAGAAAAAGTTTTTGATGAAAAACCCAGCCAAAGAGACACAAGCAATCAAATTACTATTATTTGCGAGTGAGTGTCCAACAAAATTGATTAGTCAGACAGCAAAATCAATGATTCTGAATCTCTGCAATTCTTTTGGCCGGACGAATCTTACGAAAAATTGGCCTTTTCAAGGATCTGTCCTTTTGACAGAGGGCTCTCCGAAACTTGGTAACAAAAATTTAACAAATAAGTTTAATGAGTGAAACTAAAAAAAACCTTCAGGTTCAAAGACCAATCTCGATGAACGGACAATTTGTCATCTATGCTTTCAAGACGATACAATAATTACACTTTATGACTGTGAATTATCCGCACTAAATGAAGGTAATACCACCTTACGACAGAGCTAAATCCTAAATTACCCTTAGACCTTCTTATTTCAATCAGAAATCCTTGTGGGAAATACTTTTGGTACTTAGAGCACTTTTATAAACTTCAATCGAATCCTGAATTGAATGAAGATGATGCTTCTTCTGAATCAATTTTTGATGAACCTGCTCATGGCCTCCCGAAAAGATTGAGTCAGCAGCAGCAAAAACCCTCGTCAGAATATTTAAACATAGGCGGCGTTACTCTTGGAAACCCCAGCGATACTGACTTAGAAGAAGTGTTCAACATTCAGATTGATTATGAAATCCAGCTCAAAGAATTAACTCCTCGTGAAGGTTTTCAGGCCAAGTTCCACCAAGACGGAACCTCACCCACAGTAGCAGCCCGATATCTCAAAGTGAAGAATTTTCTTCTTCAGATGGGTCTCTACGACTATGCAAACATGAAAGCAATTAAATTTATTCCTCACGATGATCGAGCAAAAGATTTTATAACCAAGCTAGACTGCATGAGTGAGCGCGCCAGGATTCTAGTAAAATAAAAAAATGATTAAAGGTGTTTTATGAGCATTGTGTTTTTAGGTGAATGTGATATACTGCGAGAGTCCATACTCAATTAATTATGGCGAAGGATTCAGAACTGATGATAAAATTTATCAGGTAAAATGATGTGATGAGCGACTATTTAGCATTTCTCGAAAAAGATGTTCTTGGACAGTCTCGGAGTGTATATGGATGAAAAATCGCTTGCTCAAGGCACATGTGATACACTCCGAGCGGAGATTACAGAGTATAAGGAGTTAATATACTTCTCAACGCCTATCTACGAGATCATATTCTGCAATACTCCGCTTTTCGAGAACAGAATCATTCAATCTGACGTATTATTGAGCTCGAATTTCATTATGTGATCACTTTCTTTTTTGCAAGTCACCGAGGGTTGCTCCGGATATTTACATCATATGGAATGCTCGCAAATATGATAAATATGATTATAAATCTCCGTTAATAATAAACGATTTGGATATCACAGAAAACAAAGTACAACTCCAATCATCGGCTTTGCTTTATCACTCTCTATAGTGCGCAATAGTCATAACACCTGTGGGCTCAAGTTATTTCCGATTAAATTCATTTGAAAAACTGGAAAAATTGATCGATAGAAGTAAATTTTCCGATTTCTGAGATATCTAACTGAGTTGGTCTTTGGCTAGAAGCGCAGATTTTCCCTTCTTATGATGGTCTTGAGGTTTCAAGGGAACTCCTACCACTAACACTCTGCCAGATAATTACAAACATCCACCGTCAAGTCAAAATACAACCTGAAAGCAAATACTACAGAGAAATTGTCTTCAACAACGAAAGCAACAGAGAAAAGTACTTAAGCAGCAACGACTTTTGAAATTCATTTTTTTTTGTTAGATTCATAAAAGAAAATACAGCGAGTTACGAACCTCAAGGAAAGTGGGACATAATACATGAGATTTTCAAGTTGAAGTGATCTGAAAAGCTTCTGTCAATGCAAGCTAAATTAAACCATTCATGTATATTAGTGCCTCAATAGCGTTTATTTCAGAACATTTGGTCTATACTATTGTTCTCTTCTGTAAAAAGTCAGAATCAATTTTCTTCACCGCAAGCACAAATTAAACATCATCAAAATACTTGTTGGCTAGTTTGCTTTTTTTTTTTTGGCATGTTAAACAACAAATCCCTGGAGTTAAACAATATTATACATCCATATACTTGTGTGAGGGAGTAAGTTTTCTTCATTCTCAGCACTTTATTTTAATTCTTCTTTAAATGCTTGAGAATAGTAATTTTAGTAATGATCGCGACTATATTTCGAAACGATATGAATCAGTAAGAATTCAAAAACTATTGATGAGAAATCTCAAATTAGTCTAAGATTACTATTTTTGTTAGAGAAATCTTCATGAGGAGATTTAGTTTCACTCACAAAATAGTATCTTGTAGTATTTCCATGAAATAGTAAAATTTTCCAAAACATCATCATTATGAAGACATGATGATTAATAATAATTAACAAAATCGAAGATAATAATAATATAAGTAGTTTCAGAGAAATTCCTTTGTTATATTGAATGATAAACGTATGCGGTATTCATCGGAGCATAATTGAATTTTTGAAACACCTACAACAATTGTCGATTCTTTGTTTCTTTGGGTAATGGTATCATCTGTTGTACTTTTGTAATTTATTCTTTTATTCGGATAGATTGACCCTTTAATGCCCTAACAATTAATAACTAATTAAACGATTGACTTTTTTGATCTGCGAAATATTGAGTAAAATTTAGATCAGTCGACTCCTCAAAACCTACAAATCTCTCACTATACAGAGTAAGAGTCAAAAGAATGAAATTATTAATTCAATGTTGTCGAAAGTAATCTATCTGTTGTAGAAATGAAAAAAAAAATAAAATCTCGAAAGCTTGTGGGTTAATTCAAACTGCAACTCCGCCATGGCTCTAGTATCGATCGATTGAAACCCAAATTCTACGAGAATTGTCAAAGCCTTACTGTCACAATAGCGATTTATGATCTGTTTGAGTTATATTTTATTTCATTTCGTAGTCTCTCTTCCCTAGGTTACGTATTGCAGCAAGTCAACTGTAAAATATTAGTTTGGGATCTCCAAGGCTTATCTATTTGGCTTTTTTTGCCTGGAGTGAAGAATTAGAGAAAAACAAACAGACCTTTGTCTTGCAGAGAAGAATAGTCCCAACTGTACATTTTATGGGTTCCTTGAATGGGAGTCTCAACTTAAGATGATAAAAAATCCCATTATCTTTTCAGAACCACTTAAATAATTGTCTAAAAAGTTATTAGTTTCTTTAAAAATTATCCCAGATGAGTTTATTAAATTTATGTGAGCAAGTCTCTCGTCATTCAAGAACAAATTTCAGATGATTCTCTAAAAAAAAAGATATTAAGGGTTCTTCGCTGAATTGTGGATGCTTCATTTCTGAAGGTCAATCTTAAGTTCGTAATTTAACACTTCTTTTATTCACTAAATCTTTTCGGTAAATTAAGAATTCTGGAATGAAAATATTCATTAAAACATTTTAAGACTTCAAAGTTGAAGTAATTCAAAAAATTATATAAATCTTTAGACTCCTTTAATTTGTTACGAGTGATATAATGGGAAACGCCTGTGCAATTGAAAGAAAGATTAAGAGCACTCTCGAGAATTCCTCATACAGCTTGAGCTTCACTGAGATAGAGTCTTACGACAAGGTAAACAGAAATTTTATTAGACTTAAACATCATTCTTCCTTACAAATCTCATTTAGGTCTACAGAGATTGTCAGAAGCATGCAGATCACTTTGAAGAACTAAAATTAACGTTTGAGACATCTAGGGCAGATTTGGTCTCAGTTATTGACGGGGAGGCGATCACTCATGATGTCTATGCGGAAGCTATTAGTACCTTAATCACGAACTACTCTAGCAACCAAAATCTCGACCCAAGTTGTCTTCAGATCGCAGAAAAGCATCCTTACCTTCTGATAAATCATCAGAATGGATCAGACTTAACTAAGAGATTGAGACCTGCCAGCAAATTCATAATGCTTCTGGATCAAACGCGCAATGAACTCACTAAACTCTTGCTTCATTTGCATAGCGAGAAAAGAATGGCTAAAGGTATCTCTAAATGATTTGGAGTCTAATTTCTTACATTTACTTCATTAACTAGTATTAGTGGAGAATTATGAAGAAAATGCGGTTAAGGCCGGACTAGGAGACTTTGAAAAGTATATTTGATAAGTCATTATCCAAGTTGATACGACGTTTATTAGAGCACTTGGGAGAGAGATTGCAAAGAAGAATTTCTATATCATGTCAAATCTCGTCTTAGAAGCCAAAGCTTATCGCGAAGAACTTGAAACAACCTCAAAATCGTTGCCAAAGATACTTGTGAGAGTGAGGGAAACAGTTTTCCCCAAGGCTGGACGCGAAAAAGGAATCGACTATTCAGAAAGTAAGATGGAAGCTGTGTCTCGAGAAATTCTTGTGGAGTAGTTATGTAGATTTTTGATATTGCATCTCTTCAATTACTGTGTGATTCATTCATAGCAAAGTTATTTATATAAAAGGTTAATATAATTCCTAAAGTGTTACAAATTTGTAAGCAAAAGGAATATGACAATAGTGCCATCATCTTAGATCAGAATTGTGAGCATGACTAAATAAACGTTTGAAGAAATCTTTGACATTTTCAGTCGTTTCAGCAAAGTAAATGAAAAATTCAATTCAAAAAGATGTTTTCGAAAAATTAACGATAAGATGATCAAAAGAGTTTATCTCTATTCGTTATGGTTTGGGTGAGTTTGTGCCAATGATAGATGAAGTGCAAACTAATAACAATTTTGATGGGTTGCAAGGCTATCAGCAAATTACTTCTGGTTATTTTGATGTCCAAATCCGAATAATAAAACACGAAGAAAGCAAACCATAGCTTTACAATAGATTGAAAATTCATGAATTTCGCTCACTTCATTATTGTATTCTTGAATCAAGAATTATCGAATATATTCAAAATTGAAGAATCATTCACGATGATAACAAAGTTAAAAAGAAATGACTCATACTCTGAACTTCAACAAAGTCAAGTTTAGAGTGTCATTTTCGAAACGTTTATAAAGTTTGGGAAACTTTTAAGCATTGCTGAAATAAAGATCAATAAGTCATCCTTTTAATGAAAAGATATTCTGAAAGTCTTCTTTTAGCAAAATACAGTAAAAAAGACTAAAAAAAAACTTGCCTTCCGTCTGAAAAATTCCGTGAGTGATTAATCAATTAAACAATAAGAAAATATAATTTAATTAGTTGCTTTACTTAGATTGTGCATATATTTGATTCATGCAGCAGTCACTCAAAGGCGTTTCTGGAGTGCCCTCCAATTTAGAGGTCACTTCTACCAAAACTGGAAATTCTAAGGGACTATTTCGATCTCTGAAGAGTTTTTCTGTGGATTTAAGGGGGAACAGGACGTACCAGTCCCAGAATATGGTCATCAACGAGCATAAACCAAAATACAATGCTCAGGGAAACATGGGATTAGTCAAAGCTCACACCCCAAGAATTAAAAATACTTTCGAAGAATTCAAAGAGCAGACAGATATGCATGCTCTCCACCAAGCCTATCGAAATCTGAGAGTACATACGCACGAAAGCCATTCAACTTTCAATTCAACAGCATCTGGATCTGGAGCTACGTTTTTGAAGCCTTTAGAGTCCGGAGGTGTTAGAAGCCAGTTCGACTGCCTAATGACCCAGCAAAGTGATGACAATGCATCCGTTTCCAAAAATGTACAAGGTGAATACTCCAATAGTTATTTAGCAGAATTTTTCAGCACCAAACGACATCATAAGTCGAATATTCTCTTTACCTATGGGGATATAAGCACCTTAGAAACAGAAGAGCAAGAATATTATGTGCCAGAACCTAAACATGACCCGACTAAATATATTACCCACAAAAAACCTAGTCTT
>ENA-UOUE01001928-UOUE01001928.1-compost-metagenome-genome-assembly--contig:-NODE-1928-length-11172-cov-15.097792_pt1 | contig 11172 bp, 9 predicted proteins | sample MGYA00238146_ERZ747223 | MGnify/ENA primary metagenome ERZ747223 (study PRJEB28781, sample SAMN06268865) | compost metagenome | isolation source: single cell | place: USA: California, Emeryville, Joint... | reverse complement strand
CAAATTGATCTAAGTTTCGAAAGTGTACTCAAGGTGATTTAATTTTCCAAATTACAATTAGCGCTACTCCTAACTGAAGAAACTCTTAGCTATAATGAAGCTCCTACTCAAAATACATTTTCAATAGAGTCCAGATCCTCAAAAATATTAAAATAGGCATTAGTCTTCAAATAAGATTGTCTGTTCTTTAGAATAACAGCAAGAGAATCAATGCTACTGAAACCACGTAATATCATATTCGAGAGTTGCCGATAACTTATTGAGAGGGATAAAAAATATTTGGAAAATTTATTTCATAGATAATTATTGTAGGAAGATGCTGTGTATTGTTTATTTACTTACTAACGTTAAATAAATCCACGAAATTCGCAAAAATCAACTGTCAATAAATCATTTATTTTTTCAATGACAGCAAGCAGCTAGAATGGAATCTATTATTTTAGGTTTTGAACTGGTGCATTTTGCTACTCTATTATCCTTCTTGTTTTAATTTAATATTCATTATTCATTAATTTTACTAGTTACATATTGGATTGATGTATGCCAGAGCAATGGAAACTTACTTCAGGGGGTATGGATAGCAACGTGAAGATATTTGACAAACGAGAATCAAAGATTGTCCAAACTTTCGATGGCATTCACGAAGGTAAGATTTTTTCTTTGTTTAAAGCGAGAGCATTAGCGGAGCCATAAAGTTGGCCTCAAACGATTCTTTCAGGAACAAAGCTTGTACGATTGCTTCATCTACCATCAATGTTCTGAATTCACAGAAAGCAAGACGTCAATGTAATATCAAGCAATCAAGTTGTGTTAGAAGCCGTTGCGCATCGAGTTCGTGAAGGGAAAGTGAGCATAAGTAGTAAAATTGAATTACTAAAATATTCCAATGAATGCAAGAGAATCAAATGTTAATAACAATTTTGAAGAAGAAAAATAAAAAAAAATCTGATATATGAAACACGAGCTTCGCCAAATGCTAACCTATCGAGGGAATTTCATATAGATAGCCCATCAAGAAGCAAATATTTTTCCACTTAGGAAAGTCATCAGGAGGTAAGAAAAATGATAAGAACATATTCTACTTAATAATTTCGGTTCTTGAAAATATGATCAATTTTGATATCGACTTTACATTCAAAAGGAGTTATTCTTCGAGAATATGGTGGAAATATTATTTTTTGAAAAATTACGGACTTCAACTTTATTATGCATACACGTTATTAAACTTTCTTTTGCTGAAGTTATATATATCACTTGAAGACTTAGAAGAAGCGAAAACTAACCTTTTCAGAAAGTCGCAAAATATTGAAGTGAACGGAATGAAAGATCTAAGGACTCTCAGATATTGAAGTCGGATAAAAAGAAAGTATCCGAAGGTTTCCCTTGAATGCAAGTTTGTTCACATTTTTTTTCACAAGATTCGACGAAATTAAGTTAATCCATCATTTCTCACTTCTAATTATTATTTTCTAGGTGCAATCTTTTGTGTGAGGTGGAGTCCAAGTGGTGATATGCTGTGACTGCTTCAGGTGATCAGACAGCAGCACTATTGGACTTCAAGACAGGAAAAAAATTTTATACTGGAAAGACCTCAGATGGGAGTAAATTTTCACTATTTAATCAATAAACACCATATTCTCATTTTATTTGAAGCTGCTATGTCTGCCTGCTTTATTTGAGAAGAAAATCAGAGTCAACAATCACTCCTAGAGAGGGCAGCCACAGAAACGATCTGAGAAATGATCATCGGCCGAAATGAAATAGAATACTGCTTTGGAATGATTACAGTGATTCTAATCTATTCCTTTGTTGAGAGTACCCACATGCATTCTTCCTATCTGAAAGCAAAATAATCAGGAGGGAAAAACAGAAAACCAACTAAACAAAAACAAAATAAAAATATAATGACTCTATTCAAAAGTTTCTTAAGTTTGCTTAGTTTCCAAAGATTCAGAATAGCAATCAGAGTTAAAAAGAGTCTCTCAATGTTCTGGCTTTTGAACAATCACTTTGCTTATCGCACTATTTATTTCTATCCGTCAATATTCAGCGAACTCTGAATAAAACAATAAAACAACGAAAAAGCGTGAGAATATGTTCATTTAGAATTTTAGAAAGTTTTTTCCTTCTCTTTTAAGAAATCCAATTTAACAAATTTCACTTTTTCTCATCTTATGCTCATTTCGCTTTGATGAGAATGTTGTACGTTCAGTTTGTATTATAGTTAGTATATAACTTAGTATATCCTGATACCAAATAAATCCGATTATGTAACCAAAAAGGAAAAAAATGAGTTCTAAGAGGAACCACACCCACATCACCTTCTAACAACAGTTTGAGCAACTCTTCGGCTGTTCATCCTTCTATGCTCAATGACTATACAAACAGATTAAAGAATTTTTATTCTGGAGCAGAGTAATATTTCCTTTTTGGCGGTTATAATTTGAAATTATGGAGCAAACCTAAATAAAATCAACACAAACCTCACTGATATTCTGAAATAATTCATATAAAGGTTTAATTAACGAAAAATGGTTTCCAAGGTGCCCTGTTTGCTTGTTGCTATAGCGTTTTGCCTGCTTGCAAACGTTTATGCGAACAGCTTAACTTGCCTAACATTTCTTGAGAATATGTACCATAACCCGCAAAAATACATCGCGAATTTCATCGCATCTGGAAAAGGTTACAACGACTTTGGAGATCCTCATCTCTGCAGCTTTATGAAGGATACTCGCTACGTCCTCGCAAATTTCAAGCTCTTCCACAACCTCTACCTAACTGCTTTTATTGGATTTTGCGGACCAAGCCATTGCGGTCCTGAAGATTATGCCGCGTACGTTGGCCCTGTGAAAGCATTAATAACCAGACAGACAAATATTTCCATGGACATATTGGACGTCGAGTTCTTCGATCCTATTATTGAAAACGCAAAACTCAAAGATTTCGACATCTCAACTTGGATTATGGTAATAATCACTTTATTACTTATTGCAATGGGCTGCTTCGGTTCTTATTTGGACCGTGCTGATGAAAAACAGAAGCTTCGCGATAGCGGTCCTCGTAATATCGAACTAAGCAACCAAAATCAGCCAATAGATCTCAACCAGCCTCAATCTCACACACAAGAGAGACAAGCTGGTGCAGATCCATTGTTCGAAGCTCAACCAAAGAGAGAGCCTCGATGGAAATCAGTTGTGAAGTGCTTTTCATTCTATTCGAATCTGCCAAAGATTTTATCACTTGATTCAAAGCCTGGTCGCACGAATATTTTCAGCGGTATCAGAGTCCTCAGTTTAACCTACATTATTCTGGGTCATACCTGCTACTACCAGACCAGAGGTCCGATCACGAACCCCTACGAATACCTTTATTGGGCTTTCCTTCCTCAGATTACTCTCATTCTCACAGGCCCGAATTTCGTTGATAATTTTCTATTCATCGGAGGATTTCTGTCTATCTACGGAAGACAAGAGGAAGCTAAGACTTATGGGAGGGTCAGAGTGCTCGGGAGCTACATCCACAGAACTCTGAGGATAATGCCGTTGTACATGTTTATTTTATTCTATTTCTGGAAGGTCCAAGCAATCTTCTCCGACGGTGTTGCTGGATTTTACTACAAGAAGATTATGGATTACGAATGCAATGATACCTGGTGGACAAATGCCCTCTTTCTGAACAACGAGCTACCCAGAGACAACATAGCGTCCTGCATGGGATACACTTGGTACCTTGCAATCGACATGCAAATGTTCTTAGTAACTCCGTTCCTGTTCAATTTCTATCTTAAAAAGAGATCAGCTGGCTGGATAATCACCGCGCTCTTGACTCTTTTTTCCTTAGTCTACTGCTTCGTCATTACTTACATATACAACGTCTCTCCAGTTGCTGCTGAGCAGTTCGTTAACCCATCTATCTACTACAAATACTATTACATCCAACCGTTTGCCAGATTCGCGTCGTATGGATTCGGAGTAATGCTGGCTTTCTTTCTCATGGAATATGAGGAGGATCACCCAACTGCGATTACAAGGCTTATCGTCAACAGCTATAAAAAGAAATGGTTCAGGACGCTGTGTTGGATTATAGCCTTCCTGATTTTCGCATCAGTAACGCTGCTCATCTCTCCAATTAACATTACGTTGGGAGATATGAGTCAAAGTCTTAAATCCGGCTACTTTTTATACTCAAGATTCGGCTGGCCATTTTTGCTGTGTTTGATCACGTTGCCATGCTTCTTAGGACACGCCGAAACGTTAACAAAGTTCTTATCGGCAAGAATCTGGACGCCTCTTGCGAGACTCTCCTTTGCCGGGTATTTAGTTCATCCTTCGATTATGTTTTGGTATAACTGGAACTTAAACCAAGCGCATATGGGACAGATGTTGAGAGCGATTGAAGAATTCTTCGGATTTTGGGTCATGACAATGATTTTGTCTTGCTCTGCGAGTCTTCTTGCCGAAAGTCCCGGTATGAACCTGGAGAAATTGCTACTGCGCAGGAAAACAGGAGGAGCACCGCCAAAAAAAGAGCCCCTTATGGAAACTCATGTTCCTAAGGCAATATAATAAAGTCCTTAATTTCTCCTCATGAGGAGTGTAAATTTCCCTTAACTCTGCTGAAGGAAGTTAATACCTGGCTAGAACTTAAGGTTAATCGAAAATTAGAATTAATGAGATAAAGTTTACAGGCTTTGTCTTGCTTCCTGATGGGCTCATTTAATAGGGAATTGAAGTACTTCATTTTTATGTTTTTTCGCACATTACATAAGAAAAATTTCGAAGTATGCATATTAATGACTAGAGCCTGAGCAAAGCTCTCTAAAAATATAATGTTGGTCGCCTTGAAAATGCTGACTATGTATGAATCCCGCACTGAAAATAAATTTAAAATGCTGAAAGCATTATAAAACAACAGAAACGTTTGAAAACTTATTTAGCAAGATGGAAATTTGGGTTGTAAGACACGGCGAGACCGAAGGAAATCTGATGAAGATAATCCAAGGGCAACAGCCTGGAAAGCTATCGGAATTAGGTATCGCGCAGGCTAGATTGACTGGAAAAGCTTTGGCCAAGGAAAAATTCCATCATGCATATGTTTCAGACCTTGGAAGAACACGAGAAACTTATGAAGCAATGTCTTCATTTTTCGTTTCGAAGAAAGAGAATTCGGTTACATTCACTTCCCTGATCCGAGAGAAATCAGGAGGGGTGTTAGAAGGACTGCCGTTGTCTGAATGGGGAAAAAGAGCGAAAGAATCTGGATTGAGCATTAGAGAGTATAAAGCGGAGGAGGGTGAGAGCTGGCAAGTTGTTATGCAGCGGGCAGAAGATTTTTTAGGGTATTTAATTGATACTTATGTGTATCAGAAGCCAACCAATATGTTAGAAATTGAAAAAAAGTTTGTTATCAAACGTAAAACAGACAGCGATGGTGAGACTATAAGTAAAACTACCATTGAAGAAGTCAAAATGAGTGATACTCAGAGTGGTGTTGCAGGCAATAGTTCGACTATTACAAAGTCAACAGAAAAAAACTCGTCGGAAGTTGAGGAAAAGAAAGCTATAGAGCCTTCGATAGGCAGCACTGGCATCTCTTCAGGTCTAGGTAGCGGGAAAGCCATTCAGAGCAAGCCAAAATCAATAACTGATCTTACTACAAGTAAATCGAAAAACCACAACGGTGAGATACAGTCACTTACGGTAGCTGCGAAGTCCCTTTCGTTGTCTAAGCCTCAGAGTAAAACCACCACAACTACAGTTAGCAAAACTGAGCCTGTAAAAAAGATTCTGGTTGTCTCTCATGGTGGATTTATAATGGAGCTGTTCAATGCTATTGGAGTCAGGATGAAGAAGCAGGACCCGACATTTAATAACGATGCGAAAAACTGCAGTATTACTGTAATAAAGATAGCGTTGGACAAGAGCGGGAGAGAAGACATCAAAATTCTCAGAAGAAACGATGTTAACCATCTTAAGTTGAAATAGTTTCTTGGATTTTTTTTTACTCATGAAATATCCATCCGTTATTTTACAACACAAGCCCTTGCGTATTCACATCCAGTGAAATTAGAAATGGGTAGTGCTTCCGGCGTTGTCTCGACGTAAAAAAAAATGATCAAGCTGTCCAACCGTTTCTCATTATTTAGAATGTTTAGGTATAAGGCTGATGATTTTTAGAAACAAAGAAGATTAGCTAGGAAGACTTTTAATTCCTTAGGTAGTGAATCGCTAAGCGCAAATCCGGGGATAAATAGAATTTTAGGGATCAGAGACCAGAAGGAGAGAGTATATACGAAGGAATCGTTTGTGCGAAGGTTTCGCAGTGTCTAGCTAAATTCTCACTTAAAACCATTTTTAAGGATAATTTTATCCAGTCTGCAGCCGAGACGAGATCAGTTTTACAATCCCAAATTAAATTGATTAATAACACTTAATTTCCTTTAATCAGATTATCGATTCAAGAGCACTCCATCAATGTCCAAAGCCCTAGTCCAACTGCTCCTCATAGCTTCTGGCCTCATAATCGCAACATCTGCCCTGAGTTTTTGGCCTCTTTCGCAGTCTGGAAGCTCTAACTCAGCAGCTCCTTCATTTTCTTGGGATTATTCGGAGACTCAACTTCAATGGTGCTCACCTCCAAAAAACCTTTCGATCAAGACCATCAGAAAGGTACCTTCTGCTTCTCCTCAGAAGTCCTTCCTCGCAATTTTAACACAAGATAACACTGTTCTATTCACTTCAGAGATCGATGTCCTTTCTCAAACTGGAACTTCTGAATGTCTTAACTATACTGTCGTGGGAGCCTTGTCAACAGACAAAGACCTTGTTTGCTATGACTTGGAGGTTTTTCAGAGCGCAAGACTCTACGATGTCGTCGCGGACTGCTATCAAACCAGAATTGACATGAATATGATACATCGGCTGCATATTCAATACAGATATAACTCAACCAAGTTTACCGCTCATGTGACTATTGTGCCTTGCCCCAATTACTACCCACTGAGAACTTTCTCGAATGCAAGTAAGAGATATCTTAGAGCATCTGGTAACAGTGGAGATACCGTGTCTTTTTATCGCTTCGTCAAGGCGAATTCCTTACCAAACTCAAAGAGATGGCATATTGAGAAATTCTCTCTCGATGTTCAGACCTCAGATACCACGGCGGTGAACCAAATTTATCACTTAGACAGCAACAACATGCCTATCGAGGACTTTATACTCGCCGAATTTTACCCATTTGAGGATTATTGGATACTCTTCAACCAGACAAATACTATATTAACAGCCGTAGCAGACAAAGGAACTCTCAAAATTATTGACAATGTGACGTTTGCTAACTCCAGCTTTGAGAACATGAGAGTGAGTAGCGATTCTGATAAACACGTAAGCTTGTTGGTATCGTATATTGGAGCGACTGCCTTCCTGAAAATTAATCTTGCAGGCATTTTCGAAAAGAAATTGTATTCTGAGTCAGGCAATTACACGGTCCTTGACAGCTGGCTGGGAGATACGATTTTCATTCAGTTGGTAAAGGATCTAACTACAAGCGAATGCTCGGTGAACGTTGGAAATATTAACAAGGATGAAGGCCCAGTAGCAGGACTGATGAAGCAAGTCACGTGTCCCACGGGTTATATGAGCTATTTGCCTGGAGTTCAGTTCCAAATATTACAGACTAATATCATAATGACACAAAACGAAGACATTTCGATTATCAAAATCAAGGCAAGCGAGACCGCCCTAGGAGAGTTATTCGCTTACGATGAGTTTTTAGACGTGATAGAATCCCAAGACCCCAGCATTTCGAATATTGCTATTGCTGGTGATCGCAATCAAACGAGCAATACAACTAACAAAGCAGAACAGCCATTAAATCAAACCAATAGCGATTCAGGTGAAGGATTCAATATAGACACTTTTACGAAGGAATATCGATGGTTGTTTATTGCAGTATTAGCAGCAATTGTGGTGATTTTGGTGTTGGGAGGAGTCATGTTTGCAAAATGTATAAGGCGAAAGGAAGAAGAAGAAATACCTGAATATGCCGCGGTGGCTGGAATGGATGCTCTTGCTTAGTTTTTAAGCAAATTGAATGTTGAAACTTATTTGAAAGAATGCTATTTTCTGAAGGTGTTCATTTTTATTAGAACTAAATATCTTCATTTGTTACTTGAAAAGGAAAATCTGGTACTAAAAAAATATTGAAATTTATCTTGATTAAGTAAAAACCAAACGAAACCGATACAATAGAAAACCGTTCGAACTAGTTGACCTCCAAAATGAAAAGAGAAAGCTATTATCCGACTTTTCATTGAGAATAGAAGAATAGTATGCTACTGAAGCGACTCCATATTGGCAAGGTAAGCAGTAATTTCCAAATAGGGTCTCAAAAAATTGTCATTCTCGTTTTGGTTTCAGACTCCTGCGCGTCTGCGATGGATACTGGACTGCCAGTATTATTCATCACAGACCTTGTTTATCTGTCTTCTGTAAAAAGAGTTTTAATTTCTGTTCCTCTTTATTAAAATATCTCTTGGCTTATTCTTCAAAGTAGAAATGAAGTAAATGAATAGATCTTTTTAAACATCCAAAATCTCTTTTATACAGGATTTTAACAATGAGCTACTCCGTCAATACTAATGACAGATAAGGGCTTAACGTATTTACAAGCGGTAGATTAGCAAACTGATTTATACAGAATAGGAAAAATATGAAAATCGTATACAATAAAGAGACTAGGTTCAATAGACCTCTTTGTCCATGGATTCGATCGCCTTCTTGGCTTCTATCACTTCCTCAGATAGGTTTTGAGTAGCTGCAACAATTTTATTGCCAATAATATTAAATTCATGTGACTCCCTTGCTTTTTCAAGGTCCTCAGCCAGGTTTATCTTAATCTTGATTCCTTCAGGCGCGTCACTCTCTAAAGAGTTCTTTCGAGAGGCTATCGACCTGGCTTCTTGATCATTTGATTGTGGCTGATTGACAACTTCGCTGGGATCTTGAGTGATCAAAAACTGTCCACCACGAGAACTTTCACATATCTTTATTTGAGGACCCATTAGCTCATCAATAGGTTCGATTGGACCAATTCTGCTCACATTGCTTCTTGTTTGAACGGCAGTCAGTTCTCGAGGAGAAATATTTTTTGAGTTATTGGCACTGAGGCGTTTGGCGCCCCGATTTGCTTGTTGTGGAGTGAGCAAAAACATTCTCTTGGTATCAACCTCAGGTATCTTCTTTGCCTTTTGAAGTTCAATGTGTTTATTTAATAAGGTCTCGAACATCGATTTCGTTGAAAGCCAAGCTTTTCCGTTGTTCTTCTTGCTATCTAAAAGATTTATTTAATTAGCGGGAGCAAAAGGAAGATGGCTTACTATCTAATTTGACGTTGAAATCCACTTTATATTGTGCCTGCAAGGCAGCATAGTCAGGACGCGGTGTTAGATCATCGATTCCAACGCTTGTTTTTAGTTTCAGAGAGTCTCGCTCGGCTTCTAATTGGCAATTTTGAGCTTTAAGATGGTCTACCATCTGCTTGATCGTGAATAACTGCATTAAAACTTTGTCCAGGGTTCCTTTAAAATTCTTCGAATGTTCGTGCATGCTGGATAACTTGTTCACAGTATCGATATGTTTCTGGTCTTTCAATTTGAGTTCTTCTTGAAGACCAGAGATTTTAACGTTAGCTAGATGAAGCTCGTCAGATTCGGCCTCGAGTTTCCTCAGGATCTGTTGGTATTCTTTCGATTCGTTTTCATAGAGACTGAAAAGCTTGCTATACTCATTTGCTTGTTTCTCGATCTAATAACCAATTATATACCTTGAATGGAAAATAATAGCTAAATACTGTTTCATTAAGCTCTTTGATCTTTTCTTCATAATCTGATTTGATTTTCTTAATCACTTCCTTATTAATTTTTTCGACCTCTCTTTCCATCAATTTATTCGCATCCTCTAACTTCTGTTTCAATTCTAAATTTATTGGGTTAGTTGAGCAGCAGCATTTTAGCATTTCGTACCCATGATTTTGCTCTCATAATTATTTTTCACATCGACAGATACTCTATCTCTCGCTTTTAATTCTTCAAAGAGCATAACACAAAGTGTGAAATAAGGAGTTTTATCGGCTTCGCCATTGATCCAGACCCGATCTAATTTCAAATGATAAAGTCTCTATAACACCGCTTGTTTTACGTAGATCTGGGTTGTATATGTTTGAAAGAGACGATTCATATTGATGAAGCAACGCTTTTGTTGAATAAGTCGCCATTCGCAAAATTTTTACAACTAACTCCATTAGCTCACTGTATGGGCTCCCTTTTCTAAATAAGCCAGGCATTTTTATTCACCACGCAATAATAAATGCTTACTCATGAAGCAATTCCAAAGCTCGCAGAGATCTTTTCACATCATTTTTCGATGGGAACATATTTGATGAATTGTCGCCATAATTCGCCTTGCATTGTTTCAGGGATGCCAAGATCTCGTATATTTCAAGCTAAATAATTTTAGTTAAAGCCATATTTCTCAATGGAAAAGCAGGTACCATCTTATCGAATTTGTCTGTAGGCTGATCAAGCTTCAAAGCCGTGTTTATGTTGTTTATAGATGCCATTGGAGTTTGCGATTTGATAATACTTTTGAACTTCACTATTATGCAATTAGAATGTTAGTCTCACGCAGTTCAAACAACAGATACTTTGAGTTGTGCTCAATTGCGGTTGGATGCCTGATTGACTCATGGTTCGACGGAAACAGTATGTGCTTTTCTCTTTAGGTGGGTGTTCTTCAATCACTGTTTGACCGTTTGAAGGGATGAAATTCATGAGGGAAGAAATTGAAGATGTGCGTTTTGTTTTGGTTTTTTTCTCATTGGCATTCTTTGTTGTTTTCGCTGTATTGGAAAGGTCCGGCAGGACAATATGTGCATTCTCTTTAGAAAACGAATTCAATTTCCATCTGGAGCCAATAGGTGGGCTGGTTGACTGTCGTAATGACATGAGATTTTACTATTTATATTTTGGTCGATTAAATGCGGATAAACAGTAAAGGTTAGTGAGATATTTTCTAATTAGTATAAGAAAATAACGGCAATCTAAAATTCTGAGCTTGATTCGAACAAACTTCAACTCCAAATTTCCTGTTTATTTTTCAAGCTTATGCTCTCTTA
>ENA-UOUE01001927-UOUE01001927.1-compost-metagenome-genome-assembly--contig:-NODE-1927-length-11173-cov-17.519647_pt1 | contig 11173 bp, 11 predicted proteins | sample MGYA00238146_ERZ747223 | MGnify/ENA primary metagenome ERZ747223 (study PRJEB28781, sample SAMN06268865) | compost metagenome | isolation source: single cell | place: USA: California, Emeryville, Joint... | reverse complement strand
AATTACGTCCCTAGTCCCTCATTCAGACCTCAGAGACAATCAATTATCCAATTAAATTCTCCTAAAATGAACGAGAGTGCAACTCCAGTCTACAATTTTTCTAATGAAAAGAGATTTTACCTCAAGGATCCTATTCCGCTAGGAGAAATCTTGAATAGTCCGAAATCAAAGAATCCTACATTTGCAGGGTTTAATTCAGTCTTCACGAATTCTGCGCTATATCAGTTGGGTTCTTCGAGTCCCATAATCCACAGGAGGAATCCATCAACTTATAAGATTGACATATAAAAGCATTTTGCAAAATTAGATATCTTTTTCTGAAATTGACTAAGGATTAGTTATTTATTTGTTTTCTGCTTAGTTGGTTATTCTATCGAATAAGTAGCTCACTTATTCGTGCATATGTACATTTAGATAATAACTTTTAAACTAGGAAATATACATTCAATGACATTCACGATTATCCATTGCTGAAAAAAACTGCTGATACATATATATAAACTGACATTTCTAACTCTGTTCATGCAGATCAATATGATTGAAAAATTATGGATTAATTGCTCGCAAGCATAAATAAGATATTCAAGATTAAATGTAAACACAAAATCTCTTCAAAAAAGAATGCAACTCTGGGAGTCCCAGTAAAGAGACTACTAAGTAGGGATCAACAATTTATTCCTATCTACAGGCTAATGATCTACAAAATCAGAGGGGTTTATACCCTCGAGATAGCTCATATGGAATTAGCTTCTTTGAAAATTTTGACTTCGAACTTATCTAAAATCGGAATAATGAACTGTGCCTGAATAACATATTGAATCATTCTCGGTTTCCATCCAAAATAAAACGCTTTCAGTCCTTGCTCTTTATAGACTTTTCTTATTGCGTCATGCAGAGACAGATGAGAAAATGTATTGTTTTCGTGTCTTTGATATTGAGTCTTAAGCATATCAAGTGGCATTGCTAGACGAATAAATCATTATAATTTGCAAGAATAGCGAGTGGTTACTGATAAGTGTATTTCCAACTCCAACACCAAATGAGACGAGAGCAAGAGTGAAGTTGTTTAAATCTTCATCTCGCCCGAGACCGTGAAATTTTCTTGCATACTCTTTGCCCTTCAAGTCCAGATAGAGAAAGCTGACCCAAGAAACCAATTGTCGAAAGAATTGAGTTTGGAGTCCTTGGAATAGAGTCTTTGTCAAGTGGCCTTTACTTTCCTTGAAAAACTGCCGAGTGTTAATGTCTCCGTCTTTGGTCATGAGAAAGACTTTCACTCTTTCGAGAGGACAAACGATGAATGATTCGACGATAGCGATACCGGTGCCAGTCAACACTTTGATAGAAGATGGGTATCTATCTTTTACTAATTTAGGGGTAACTCTCTCAAAAAATCCAGGAAAAGTTATGACCATAGGCCACCGATACAAATGTTTCAGACTCGCTCGAAGTGCATTTGGTATAAATCCTTCATAAAAACCTCCTATCAAGCCTTTCTTCTGATATTGTTGTTTCGCTAACTAATATGCTCATGAAGATTGAGTTCCAAATTAATTTACTGTTATCATCCCAATATCTGTCCCTCTCGCTTGCATTTTAGTTTTTAGAGAATCAAATGGGTGCTCAAACGGTAAACCTAATCCCCAGTAGAATTGACGTTTAAAGAAGTAAACAACATGATTTACTAATTACACCTCGGAAGGCTATTGCAAGCGAAGCCTTTAGTTTCAAAAACTTGTCCTTCTGGCTTGAATTGCTTTCTTCCATGATTTTAAAATCAGATTTTATTTAATTCGATCGAACTATCAAATTTGGAGGTATCTAAAAAAAAAAAGGAAAATGTGGGAGGATATTGAAGGGAAACTGGCCGAGCTCATTTAATACAAAATGCATAACTGGTCTGCTGATTTCTGTAAGTTGTCGAGTCAACGATCTCTTAAATAGCCGAATTTGATCTGTTGATAATTGTTGTTGTTGAGATTATATTTTTTTTTTCTTCTAAGTGAGTGAGAGCGATGAGACTCACATGAGATTTTAAAATTTTTTTCTGTTGAAATTTATCGAATATGGAAACTGTCGAACTCGTGTATCGAGTAGTTGAAAAGAATTTTTTCCTGCGCGGACTTCTTTCTTTCTTACAAATAATTCGAGGGAAAATTGAAATTATTTAATGGAGATCAGATACATACACCCTTCAGAATTGTAGATGCATGCTTGGACCTTTTCTGCATCATTAAAATGAATTATTCTCAATACTTAGCTATCACGAAATCCAATCTTGACAAAATTTACTTCATAGGACATAATTAATCCTTTCTCTACAAAATTTTGATGAGAAATCAGCTGAAACTCCGTTTATCAAGGATTTATCGAAATGTTAGGCCTCCCTAGTCAAGATAAACGAGAGAAAGAGAAAGTAGATTGTAGATGCTATAGGAAGTAAACATGCTGTTCATTGTTTACCGAGCGAATTTTTAGCAAGAAGCGCTGCGGATCTATCGCTCAAGTTTTCTTAAAACGAAAAAGAGTGATGTCGAAAGCAAGGCTTTTAAAAAAGAAAATTAATTGAGTAATTCAAAGTTTCTTCATATTAGATCTCTTGATTAAACAATAAATAAGTCAACTCGTTCAAATCGGCAGTCATGTTGCTTAATTTTAAGGACAAGGAAGGCAAAAACCTCTATACACATACCAGCTTGCTCGACGAAGATAAGGTTGAGAAAATCAACGAAGTTTTCAAAAGAGAAACCACCTGGCGCAACCGAGGTACATTCTTTACTGTCTGGGGACTCTTCGAGGCTCTCAACCGCGTCCCATTCCTTGCCAAGCAGAAGCTTGAGTACAGAGTCGCCGGTTTCGCTCTTCCTTTGCTCATCGTTAATCAATGGCTCATTCCAAAAGCGTATTGGGCCCTTCAAGGAAACACTCAGTTGAAAAAACTTTGTGTGGGTGCTCCAGTGTATGAGGATGCTTACCAAGTCCCTGAAATCGACAAGCTTTTCTTCTTCTTAGACGATGACAACAACTACGAGCCAAACCTTTGGCATCACGGAGTGTAATTGAACTCTAAATAGCCTGTCTCTTAGTAATTTCACATTATAGATCAAAGCCAACCAGACCAACCAAATTCTACACCGAATCCTAAGGCAAGTCGCTAGTGTATTTGATACACCCAAGAGAGAGAGAACCACAACACACACAAACATTTTTTAAGAGATTCTGGCCTAAATTCCTCACTTCAATGCATAAGATTTGAAAGCTTATGAATTTGGTTGCTTATCTTCACAAATATCTCTTCATTTATCTTTCTCTTTGAGTGGAAACATACATTTTGCAAACAAACGAACATAATCAAATAAAAAAGGAGGTTAATTTAGCATAGTTAAACTAGGAAGAAAACGATAAAATATATTTGAATAAATGCAAGGTCTTTTGTAGAAAACCGAACAACCTTGCGAGATATTGTGCGAACCTGACTACTCATACAGTAAAATTACACTGTTAGTAATATAATATTAGAAACCCTAAAAATTGTTGTTTCGAGAGGTCTTCGTAAGAGAATTGCTGCTTAGCAATTCTGGAGGGATTATTCGGTTGGTATTACCGATAATACTTGATTGGTTCTTACTTCTGTCACGTTTGAAAAAATTGGTGCTTAAGAACGACTTGATTGAATTTCCAACATCTTCCATAACAGTGCTGTTAATTTTGGACGCGTTTATTCTTGAGCTATCTAAATCAAAACGAATGCTATCATCCTTGAATAGAAATTTCCTTGAGTTCGTCGTATCGGACTGCTGCTTCTGCGTCTTGAGATCACTGCTCATCGTCCGCATATGCAGTCTCGGATTTTTTGGAGTTGTCAATCCCATAAAACTCAATTGGGAGATTTTATTCTTGAGCTCTTCGGAGTATTTATCGTACTGAGCTAAAATTCCTGCTTTTTTCTGCATTTTATGTCACTCAAAGAGAAAAGCAGCCAGGTTGTTTACCTCAATAGTATCTTTGAGATCATAAAGTTCTTCACTAAATATTTCATAGTCGATCACCATAGAGTTTCGATTGTGTTTTAGCAATGCGAGTTTCTGTTCGTGGTTTTTTATCTCTTCACGTCTTCTCTCCTCGCGGTCTCGAGCTTGAGTGTTTTGAGGAGTCTCTTTAAGACCTTTTTGAAGTTAAAAAAGATTTTCAACAAATGGAAATTCACTCTCAGTTTGTATATCTTGGTTTGAATCTTTGTTCTTTTTTAGAGTTTCCATCAGAGCATCGAATTCCATGATGTTTTCTGCTTTCATCATTTGATCTCGGAGTTTATGGGTGAGTTCTGAGACTTTTTTATTCTTATCGGTGAGTTTACTCCTAAATAAAGAGAATGAGCCAATTAGTATTGCTATTGTAGTATGAGCTGTACTGTATGGACTCAAGAAACTGTATTTTGAACTTGAGAGTCATGCTATTTTGTTTGATTTTTTCAAGATTTGCTCGAAGTTTCTCAATGTCAGCCATATGTTGACTTATTTCCTGCAATTGATCTTCGAATGTATTGTCATGACTGCGATCTTCTGGAGCTTCCGTACTTTTAGAAAGCATAAACTGATTTTTTCCGGAGTTAGTTTTGAGGAATTCGAAGGTAAATACATTGGTGTGCTCAGTAGATGGTTCCTTGAGACCTGCGCTATTTGAATTGTAGGCAGATTGTTTGTACGTTGGGGAGCTCTCGAACTCTTTTGACGAAAACTTCCATCTGGTTGGCGAATGATTCTGGAGATTGTTCATCTCGGTTTAAAAAGTATTTTATTTATGAGAGTGAAATTTAGTGTATTTTTCGAGAGTTCCACCGAAATTATGATGAATAGACAAATGACATTCGATTCCAGGCACAGACGTTTGGAATAGAATTAGTGTGCATTGCGCCCTTTATCTGTGATTTATCTGAGAGCTAAAGTGAAAGAAAGAGAAAATTAATTTTGAGCTTGAAAACCACAAATCTAGCAGACTTCATTGATATCATCTATATATACCGACTGAGAAGTACACTTGAGCAACCATTGGTTATGTTTTCAATGAATTATCGTGGCTAATGCTCTATAATCCCACTCATTTTAAAAGAGAAAACTTAACAAAATGATGAAGGAATATCAATACTACCAAATGAACAGTTTGCTTTTGAATGAATATTAGTTGTACTACAAAGTTGGCTAACGGACGAAGATATATAAGAAATGGAAATATCCTTTACTAATCATTATGAGATATAGAAATCCATTCGCTCTGAGAAGTAAATAGCAGGAACTGCTCAAATTGCCAGTCAATACTGATACGTTGAGCTCGTTTATCATAGTTAATAGTATTAACGCTTTTTCAAAACAAAATTTCAATTTTGATTCCACATAATTTGAGCCGTATCTAAGTAAACACACACATATAAATTAAAAAACCTTTGTTCGCATTTTGAAGTGATTTTGAATACGCGTTAATCCATATTAAAATTTAAAGAGAGTTCAATATGTTCATCCAGACTAATGGCCATAAAAGCAAGTTTGAGAAGTTTATCGATAATAAGAGGTCCAGAGAGGAACAATTTCACCAATTAAACGCAAAGCTACATGCAGATTTCCACCTCAAGCAGCTAGCAACGTTTGAAAATAAAGCAAGTCATGTCTTTAAACAGAACTACATACGAGATAGACTCGCCTCGCTACGACTTCAACAACAACTGAAAGTTAATGAGAGAAGACACCAACTTAGAAGTCTCTTAACGCAAGAGAACGCTCAATACGAGGCCGAAATACGCAAACTTGAAGAATCTCCTCAGCAGATTAGAGAGAGAATGTATGCTCGAGTCCAGGACTTGAAACAAAAGAGAGAAAACGAAAGAAAGCAGTTTGTTCAAGAGAAATACGAGCAAAGAGACCGAGAGGCTACGGATGAGCTCCGTAAAATGAAATCCGAGCTCGGGGAGATAACAACTAAATATCAACTTGAAAACCAGATGCTAGAGAAGCATGCTTTACAAGAGCAGCAATTTCAAGGTACTTCATCTCATACTTTGCTGTTATATTTGTATTTGTACTAAAATCCTTTGCAATTTTCTATTAATTCTTACTCAACTTTGGTTTTAGAGGAGATGATATACTCTGAAATGTGGAAGCGAGATGAACTAAGGAAGAGGTTGAAGGAAAACGAAGAGATGATGTTGCGACGATCGCTGAACGATGAAAGAAATAGATATTTGAGTCTGCAAAGAGATCAACGTGCGAAACAGAGGGAAGATGAGAAGTTTAATCTAGAACAAGAGAAACAGAAACTGGTATCTTAATGCAAAAGGAAGTTTTCTCAAATTTAATTAATTTTTAGAGAGAACAATGGCAATTGGATGAACAGAAAAGGAAATTGCAGGAGAAGCAAAGATTTGAGTTCAATCGCAAATCGAATCAAGAGATATTCGAGGATAATAAAAGGATGAGAGAAATGAAAGATTACCAATTAAAACTTGAAAGGGAGGCCGATAAGGCACTGCTAGATGAGGCTCTTCGGAAGGAACAACAGCTAATGAGCGTCGAAAAAGAGCAGAGAGTAAATTCGGATGAGATGAGCACTGACATATCTCTCTCTCTAGGAACGAATTAAACAGGAAAATAGAGCGTTCTTGCAGAGTTTTAGGGCAAGAAATGATGATTTTGTGAAATACGAGCAAATGATAGAAAGACTAACAAGAGAAGAGCAAGAAAGGCAATGGAAAAAACAGCAGGACCAATGGAATAAAGAAAATGTGACCCATTTTGGATTTCTTGTCTTTTCTTATTTTTTGGGCCTTTTTTAGGAAAAGAGAACAAAACTGCTCTACAGTGTCTATGACAGTATGGAAAACACGCTCAGGCATCAAAGTTGGAACCCACTTTTTTATACTTCTTCTAAAATTGCTTCAAGAGGAGCTTGAAAAGCAGGAAGCCCTACTGAAGCAAAAAGATCGAGCCACAATCTTTGAAGAAGTTATGAGATTTGAAGAGAGCGAGAGGTTGAAACGACAGCGTGAATGGATGGTAATTTTGTCCGGTTTGGATTGAGTTCTAAAGTTTCCAATAGAGAAACAAGGAGGCTCAAAAAGATATACTTGCTCAGATAGTCGAAAAAGAGCAAAGGAAGAATCAGGAATTGAAAGAGACTCTCGAGAGGGAGAAGGACGAATTGCGCAGAAGCTTGCAATTGACCAGCAAAATTAATGAAGAGAAAGCATTAGGCAGAAAATTAGTAATAAATTATTATTACCTCAAAAATCTTACTGGTGTCTTATTACTTTCCTTAGATTGAACTTCAACGGTCGAGAGTACCATTGATTATCTAAGAAATCTGCTATTAAAGTCAACATTGAGTCAAGATTTTGATTTGATGTTTAGGGAAGAATTATTTTTCCGCTTTTCAGTCGATAAAATCAGTTTATATCAAAATATTTTCATAACAAAAAATTGCATCTAATAAAATAACAAAGAAATACCAACAAAAAGAGGAAAAATTATTAGCAATAAACAAAGATTCTGTAATTTTGAAAAAGTAACGATTAAATGTAAACTCGTGGAGGCTGCTTACCTGATTATAAAATTACGATGCTGCAGAAAGACAAGCCCAGCAACATAGACATTAAAGCATTGAAAATACGAATTAAGTTATTTCATTCAAAGACTGTTATCATGGTTTCTCAAGGTATTACTATAAATGGAAAAGTTGAATTCTATGCCAATATTTTAATGAATTATTAGAGTCAGAAGTTACGAGATACTCATTTCTTTTTTTCAAATGATATTGAAAGGAGGAATCTTTCATGTTTTCTTACGGAATTAATACGCACGATCTTTGCTATGTTGAGAGCAGAAAATTATCAAAAGGCATGCATTCATTGCTGATAAATTCGAAAATTCAATCCTACTTAACTTTATATTATCAGAAAAAATATTGGATCAAGACATCGTGAACCACCATCCACAAAACCGACTAGATTTGAAAACCGATTTGTTTCAATAAGACTAAGAACTTGAATTTAAAATTTAGTAATCAGCTTTGTATCACATTACAAGCCGAATTCATCTACCGGCTCATAGTGATACATAAAATAAATTTTTAACAACAGCGATGAACAGATTAACTGCTCCAAACAGAGGCAAATCCCCATCTAACTCGAAAAACTCATCATTCGTGGCAGACTCGAAGCTCAAGTCCGAACAAGACAAGATGTCAAAAACAGGCACCTTTAGTAATTCAAAGAATCAACAAAGCATGAACAATTCCAAGGAACCAAGAGCAAAAATACCTTCTAAAGAAGATAAAGAGCAAATTTTGTCAAGTGCACAGCACCGAAGGACAAATTCTAGTATTATCCTAATTCCTAAATCAGCGCTCAAGCAGGATGCTTCTTACGTTGATAATTTCGGAGATTCCCCGACGATATTGAATAAAAGCAGGGAAAGCAACAGCGCATCCCCGAAGAAAGATGTTTCGGTTATCAGCGGGACTGGGAGCATGAAGAAACAGCCTGTTAGGGTAGTAGCTCTCAACGATTCTACTCAGAAAGAAGGAGATATGAGAAAAAGCAGTGCATTGAACAACTCAGAATTGCTCAATGAGTCTCATTCTCCATCAAAACGACCAAAATCTCCTTTCGTGCTCATCCCAAAGTCAGTGGCGATCCAGCAGCAATTAAAGAAGGAAGAGGAAGAACTAGAAGCGAAAAGGCAAGAAAGTCTCAATCGCGCGATGATGTTGTCTGCATACTCGAATAGAAGTGGAGGGCTCAGGCGGAATAAGAGCTCAAAGGCCTCCTCACCGAGCAAAACAAAAAACGCCTCAGCTGTTAGCACCCCAAACAGAAAACTATCAACAGAGAGAGGTGGGTCAAATGATGCTGTGAGAAATAGCGGAATCAGACCATCATTGCAAAAGGATATGGGCAACAGGACTAGTAGTCAACCTAAAGCCCATTATGAAACTCCGAAAAGAAAAGGATCTCAAGAATCTCTAACAAAAGAAGGCAAGCAGTCCGAAGTAAGAGTATCAGTTGGTATTCCCGATTCGAATCGGAAAACCAGTTCAGAGATAAAAATTTCGGATTATATCTCAAATATGCAGTCCCGTCAGGCAATAAAGCCTCAGCAAAGTACAACAGCTATGTCAAAAGTTGATCAAGTATCTTCTCAAAAATCGAACGCATTCACCAGCAATGAGAAAATGGCCACTCCGAGAAGGAACTCAAGGCTCTCAGAAGATAATGTTCCGAAAAGTGCGAGGTCAGATAGGGAGAGGGATCTTAGTCAGACTTCTACAGAAAATAAATCTGACCGAAAAAATAATTTCAAGGTCAACTATCCTGTTATTGATGGGAGAGCGAGAGCTGTAAACAAGATTCAAATGGAAGCGTTATATCGGCACAGAAATACAGCTTCTGCGAGCCACAGCAGATATGGGACACCATTGAAAGGATCATTACAAGGGAGTCCTGAAAAAGCAACTACTCCACTCAAAGGTGAGACTAATTCTGATGTAAAGAAGCAAGTTGTAGCTCAAACTCAAGAGGTTTCCAAAAAAGATCCAGAATATGAGATAATTCATGGAAATGAAAGCGCCAAAGATCAATTAGAAGCACCCAAAAACGATTTCAAAGCTTCCAACGCTGAAGACCATGATATTCTCGACGCAAAGAAAACTAATTCTGATTTCTCAATTATCGAAGCTCCAGACTCAGGAAGTTTAGTCTCTCCTCTCAAAGAAGAAAAAGCAGCCGAAACTACCCAAACAACTAATAATCAACAGACACAAATTGAGGATGAGAGAAGATCATCTTCTTTGGAAAAGCAACCAGTCTATTTTAAACGGCCTACAATCGTGCATAACGATGAAATTGTTGTGAATGCGCCTGATGAACGTCGGAAATCGAGCATCAAGCCACCAGATTTTGTGAAAAAAGCCAAGCAACAGAGAACTAGTCAGAGCTATGAAAGCAGCCAGGAAACTAGCCTAGAAAGAGATCAAACTCCAGAAAAAGCTGAAACATCATCTCAACAAAGACCAAGCTTTCGAAGACCTACTCTCCTATCTAACGAGGAGAAGGAGCTTGTTACCAAAGAAACCAAAGAACCTGCCGGTTCGAAGAGAGAAGGTGCTCGGGTCAGCCTAATTAAAGTTCCTGATTTCGTTGGAAAAGCCCAGAGGAATTCTTTATCAGCGTCACGTATTGAAGCTGATGGAAGTTCATTTGAGATTGTGAAAGAAAAATCAGAAGAAGTAGAAGAGATAGATGCCAAGCAGCCGAAAAGAGCACATTTTAAACCTCCAACACGACCATCTCTGAAAAATACGAAAATTCAACTTGTATCGGATCAAAGCGAGAGAGATAAACTAAAACTGCCTCATAAAGGTTCAATTAGATTGCTTACTTCTTCAGTATTTACTTTCGAGTTAGGAATTTTAAAATCACATGTGCAAGGCTCTATTTTGAACAAGGGAGAGGGAGAAACTACAGAGAATAAGGTAACACTGGCTGACCAGATAAGAAGACGCAGCAGTAGTGCACAAGATAAACCACCATCGCCTGGAACGCAAAAAACTATTGCTGCCAAATCGGTATTGCTAATCCTCAAAACTTCACCAATCTAATTCATAAAAGGCTTCGAATTATATTGACAAATTAAAAGCGCAAGCCCTGCAGCAATTCAACACCGTTAAAGATACACCCACGCCACAAAAACATTCCAGGAGTGAAGTAAAATATTTTTGTTGTCACTCAATGTAGATACCTATTGTAGGTTGAAAAGACTCTAACTAAGCAGAATCTTGACCAGCTTATTGATGATCAACTCTCTAAAATGCAACAAGCCAACCAATCGCAGCGCCCTGCTATCCAGGTAATTCAGTTGATAACCAGATGGCTAGAATTTGACTTAGGCACCTCTTTTGAATAAGAACTTACCTGTCATTGGAGCTAAGCTACCTGATAAGAAAACTCAGGCCCAAGTAACGATTCTACTCACAACGTTAAAATTAATTCAACACATAAGTCTATTGATTACCTCAGTGAGCTTTCGAATCAGGCCATTAGTGGGTTTAAAGCAAAGATAGCTGAGGATACTGCTGCGAAAGAAATTGCAACAAAACAAGTATATCTTTGAAAGAGCCCTCTTTTTGA
>ENA-UOUE01001926-UOUE01001926.1-compost-metagenome-genome-assembly--contig:-NODE-1926-length-11178-cov-10.914422_pt1 | contig 11178 bp, 9 predicted proteins | sample MGYA00238146_ERZ747223 | MGnify/ENA primary metagenome ERZ747223 (study PRJEB28781, sample SAMN06268865) | compost metagenome | isolation source: single cell | place: USA: California, Emeryville, Joint... | reverse complement strand
TCCAAAGTACTTATCAAATCTTGGAATGACTGAGGCTTGTTCCCTTGGATTGTGTGGATGAGGTGAGAACTAATTTCTGAGTTCGCTGGGTTGTCGCTCTCGAAGGTGTAAGAAATAGTAAAAGGGATCATGGTCTTATTTCAGATTAATAAGGTATGTAATAGTATCATGATATAGATTAGTCTAACCTATAATATAGAAGTTACATTGGCCAGGCGCTGAATAACTCTGCAAAATGGTGGTGCATGAGTCGCGTATTTTGCCATGCTCATTAGCACTGATGTTCTTTGCTCGAGGCACTTTGATATACAGGGTTGAGGAGATAAATGTGCTCAAAAGCAAATCTAAAAACAAAAAAAAATCTGCTTGACCTAAAAAACAAAGGTTTATATATAATTTCGGTCAACACTATCATTTACTCAAATGATCCCAGTCTCTCGATTCACCACAGTCTACTTCTAAATTTTATTTAGCAGAAAGATGATCTTGTTAATAGTTTGGATTGCTTGATGAGTATTCGTAAATTAAAAGCTAACTGAAATAATTTAACTGTTTTAATCAGCTCCTCCTGCTTTGGGGGTGATTATCAGACGCAATTATATAGCTTCACCTAGATTATACGAATTCTACAACTCCATACATCTTCAAAATTCTATTCTTCTTGAGGACAATTTTGTGATGAAACTGTGTTTGGATCCAACGAATGATAATCAAAATTTCTGCAGAGAAACTATAAAGAAAAAATTTCAAGAACAAAACTATTGTGAATTCAGAAGAATGAGACGGCCCTGTTTTAAAATTCAAACGTTTAAGAATAATTTGATCAGTCGAAAGTTCAGAGATATATCTCAAAAATAATATCAGAATTTTCATTCGCTGTCGGTTTAATTCAACAAAATCGTTTGTCATCCACAGCCAAAAGTATCATTATTGCAACTCAACCATTGGATGACCACCGCTTTGCATTTTCAGGAAAAAAAAACACGCTATTTATAGCGCAATTAATGTTTTTAGATAGCATATTCCTCTCTTTCGCTTCGATAATATCCTCCGCCTATCAATTAGCAAAGCGCATAATTCTACATTCTTTCTTGTTAGCAAACTGCTCAGCAGGCTTCTCTGCTCTTGTTTCTACTATCGAAGACAACAGGTTAGCTCATTTAATAAATCGAACTTAAAATATTAAAGGTTCACCTTAGTATGCTGCTTCAAATCACTTGTTTCATCACCTTTGCAGCCTTGTCCATCAGAGCTGCAAGTACTGACTTTATCATATCCTCCGATCCCTATGCCACGACTCCATTCGCATATATTAACTCGACTGACGTAGCTTACCTCAGCCTCTTGCGATCGAGTACCACATTATTGAACGGACCTGAGAATGGCACCTTTGTACTCCTCAGCAGCTACCAGGAAGCGAACGCAGAAACTTGGAACTTTTTCCGTCGAATTTACAACGCAACTACTTATAACGCAACCATCAACGACACAAACCTAAACTTCAATCTTAAATTAACATCTGTCCAAACTGTTGCCTCTACCAGCTGGGGCTATATCGCTTTCTCCAGCGCCAACCTAGATCCCGGCAATATCTACCAGGTCTTTGGTTACGTTATGCAAGCAAATGCCAGCAAAATAGTTTCTATGGTCCTCACTACCAACATCGACCCATCAGTGGCGTACGCAATGGGACAGCTTTGGGACCAATCAGCTTATTTCGCCGTCGCATACACCCAAGGCACATATACTAGCAACAACATCGCCACCTATGCCCCAGCGAGCTTAGTGCTACAAACATTCTCATTAGACGGTACCACGTTAGGTCCGACTGTTACATTGGTCACTGCATCTGTTGTATCTCCACGCTGCGCCCGGGTATTAGACGCGACTACGGCGTATTGTATTTACAAAAACACAGCGGATTCAAAAGTGTACTCCATTGGGTTTGATACCGCTGGAACCACGATAGGAACTCCAGCTGTTCTTGCAGCAGACGCGACGTATAATGGAGTAACCACGACCTACACTCCTCTGATGGTAGTTTCTGCCAGTGGCTATAATGTATTCCTGATTTCGCAAGTGTTTGGAACGAACAATTCAATCATGGCAACCACCAGCGATTCAAGCATTTCAAATGTTACTATTATGACCTGGGACACCGCCGGAAGCCAGACTATCAACGGAATAACCTTAAACAGCGCTATTCCTTACTATGATGGGTACGCTCTGCTCTATACTATTTCTAAGACTGATGGGAGTAAGGCATTTACCATGGCAGCGTTCTTCCAAAACGGAACGATTAACGGCACTGAGTACACGCTTGTGACAGTGGGAAGTGCGATGGCAATGTCGTCATTCCAAGTGCTTTGCTACGATGCAAATACCCAAGCAGTTGCCATCATGCTTAAAGAAGGAACTTCAACTGCTGTCAAGAATATTTATCTTGCGACGCTGTTTAATAGAACAACAACAAGGCTAACGGCAGCTGGCGAAATTTTGAAGGGGTTCATCGGAATTACTTGTTTACTCTTTTCAGTTATATTCCTATCTTAAGTAACTAATATGAATTGTGAGATCATAAACATCGTTAAGAAAAGCTTGGGATCCTAAGATTTTTCCCGTTTAATCATTGCCTAGAAAGGAAGTCTCAGCATACATGAAAGTTTCTAGAAAATTTTCTCTTCAAGTAAATGAAGATAACGTCATATCCTAAAACAGACCGCGTTTCCATCCACATCGTTAGACGTAGCTGCTTGCATACAATTATTTACTTACTCCCTATTAATGCTAGTAGAAAGATTTGAGTTCTCAATGAATTAAGAAAACTTGATGCATGGTCACAGAAAAACACATATGACAGTCCATATACATTTACTTATGGAAAGTTATACTGGATATAAATTATACCACTCACCCTAACATTTCGCAAATAATATAGATATTATACATAGCTCTCTTCTTGTGGAAAGTTAACAAATAAGTAGGATCCTGGTGAGTGCCTCATGATCTGGGAATAAGAGTTCCCTCTGTGGACATCAGAAACAGGGTAAAGAGCAATAAGAAATTTTTTGGAGTTGAAGTAGGTTTTTCAGAGATTTGGTCTTGGTGCTCGTCGCAAGATTCAATCTGCATTGAATCGCAAGTTGATTGATCGCGAGGAGTCGTGGTAAATTGACATAAATCAGACTGTGACTTAAAGGGTAAAATATAAACGCGCTCGTCGGATTTAGATTCAAACGTTTTTATTTTCTTGAAAAAATTGGTTTCTTGTTGCCAAGATTCATTGTCGCATTCCATCTCCTGAGCGAAGAGGGCATAATTGCGTTTTTTATCGAAATCCCTTGATGTATTAGTGGAGAATTTGTTCATATTGATCATTTATGGAAACTTGTAATCGAATTTCAAGTTTATATCTTTTTATTCAAAAGGTTTTTTTAAACAATTGGAATTATTCCATATCAACGTGATTCTCAAATTGAATGAGCTTTAAACCTGTCTGTATGGAGTCATATGCATCGATCTCAAATAATTGGACTTTTGAAATGTGTGAGCCTCAAATTATGTGCTTGACCGATACAAATGCTAGCTGAAAATTAGGAAAAATGCTCGAATAATGAGATATGATTAGATGTTATTGCACCCAATTACAATTCTCAAACAATGATAAAAAGCATTCCTTTATCTTTTAGATCCTAAATTTTGGAAGTTCAAACTATTTCCAGATAATTTCTCGACATTATCCTACTAGAAAATTCCAGAAAAAAACAAAAACCAAATAAACGATGGTCTTCTCGAACGAATTTACGAAAAACTATTTGATTCATAGAATTCCATACTACTTTTCCAACGAAATATGATCAAAGTAATCTTGTTCCAAAGTTCTGATTTTTTTCAATAATGGATCATTGCAATACTCCATTTGAAAGTAGTATTTGGATCTGTCTGTTATCTGGTTTAAAGAGATATCGTATATGAAGACTCATTATTTTGTCGATTTTCCTCAATAATTGCACATTAGGAAATCCCTCAAAAACGGACCGGAATCAATTTTCACTCGCAATTGTACCACCAAAAGGAAGCAATATGCTTTCTGGGAAAAATTAAAAACATTCGTACCTGTAAATTGGAATCAACCGAATTTTATACATAGATACAATGGATTTAAATATAATAAAACGAGCCAAAGAATTTTCCGCATATGAATATTGACACTACTAAAACTACTTTTTGCTGTAGGATCTGCGAGAAGGATGTCGCAATCGAAACGCTGAAAAAGCATTCCATCAAATGTAAGGAGTATCATTGCTTACAAGACGAGTATAAAAGATGCAATGAAGAACTTCAAAAGAAAATTGACGATTGTGAATTGCTGTGCCTCGAACTTCAGAAGCTCATTGCATATTATAAGAAGGAAAAACAAGCGAATCGAGGGAAAATGAACCAACTAACCCTCGGGTGGAAAGCTTTTAAAATAATCACTCAATATGGAGACAAAGCGGCCAGAAATCAGTTTGATTTTGATCTAAAATGTAAATTTCTCATCCTTTGAGAGAAAATTTTACTTGTATTCAGTGGAGGAGCATTTGGAAGATGATCTATCTAATATCATGGATGAACTAGGGCATGAGACACGTGTGTTTATTGCAAAATTTCTTGAATTGCTTGGGGTAATAGATATGTGGGAGTATTTTCCTCATTTACATGGATATAGAATAAAAAATCGCTTAAAAGAAGGCTGAATATGAAGGATATCGAAGTGCAGATCACTTTAACAGCGGGAAATAAAAAAGACGTCAATATTGATCTGAAGAGGCAGTTTATCCTGCGAAATTCTCACAACTCTCCAAAATTGCCACGACATACTCCATTACTAGGAGGTTCCCCGATCCTCGTGCAAAGAGAAGATAAGATCTATCCGGTATCGATTGAAGAAAAGAAAGAAATTTTGAAACCTCTGCCTTCGATCAGAGAAGTTGATTCAAATCCAAATACACCTGAGTTATCCCGAAGGAAGATCAGCGCACCGCTGAAACCCCCTCCCAAGAGCCGATTCAGAACCCAAATGTCTCTTCCTCTCGAAGAAAACAAAGAGGCCTCAGTTGAAATAAAGCAACATGAACAGCCCTCGGAAATAGAGGCAACTAGCCTATCGAAAGAGGGATTAGAAACTCTGGAGACAACCTTCAATTCGAAGAAAGAAGATTTAAATTCTGAATTCAATTACAAATCCAAAGAAACAGCTAACGTGATCACAGCAGCTAATGAATCTGCAAGAAAGAATAACCATGTAATCGGAGACTGTAATGTAAAGTCGTATGGTGATAAGGCAATGGATATAACAGCTCAATCAAATAAAATACAATCGGCAAAGCGTGGAAGGAAAAGTGGGAGTCTTCGGCCTATAAAAAGAGATAACAATCTTGAAGAAGAGAAGAGTGATACAGGGCGCGAGAAGCGAAACAAGAGCTTGACCTTGTTCAAAGATCTCGAACAGCCCGACAATACTGATTCTTTGCCTTCGCGGACGAAGTATAAAATTATAAGCTTGAGGTTTCCTAAAATTTATTATCTTTGTTTTTTTTCTAGTGAAAAAAGACCAACAAACAGTTCTGTGGAAGGAAATGAAACATTGAAAAAGCCAGTTCATAAAGCACAAAGGTCAGACAATCTTCAGGCAGCTTCGTTTACAAAAGGTCGTAAATTTCTTGAAAATGACGAGGAAGAGGAAGATAAACGAGATGTGAGTACAGATTATGACTTTCCGCTTCAAAGGAAAGAGAGGAAATACTGGACTGATAAAGATCAATCATATATTACGCCAAAAAGAGTAAGAGAGGCAATGTTCGCTGAAGACCATTTTCAGTTAAACTCGTATGTTAACTCTCAAGATAAGAAAGAAGCACTAAGACCAAGATTAATATCTTACATAGAAGGGAAATACCTGGAATCTCCTCATATCAGAGGGTACTTTAGCGACACTTATAGAAAATCTTTTGGAGCAAAATTAAAGTAGATTTCATCTTCTTGCCTTCCCTCACACCTAATTCAAACAATATAGTTCTTTAGTACCCGAAGACAAAACTGTCACTATTGATGACTTCGATTTCATTAAAATGATATCTAAAGGAGGCTACGGCAAAGTGTGGCTTGTTCAGCACAAAAAGCACAAAGAGATCTTTGCAATGAAGATCATCGACATTGAAGAGAAGGTAACCGCTGCTATTGCATCCTTCCAGTTACTCAAGTCAATCATTAGAACAATATTAACAGACTCGCGTATCTGAAAGCTGAAAGCGATGCGCTGCATCGTTTAGAAGGGGATTTCGTTGTAAAGGCTCTCTATACGTTCACAAACGAGAATTACATCTGTTTTGTAATGGAGTACATGCCGGGAGGGGATTTCACCTCTATATTGGACAAATACGAATTCCTTGAGGAAGATGTCGCGAGATTTTACATAGCTGAATTGATTCTCGCCGTCCACTCACTACATCAGATCGGAATCGTGCACCGTGATTTAAAACCTGACAATATTCTCGTTGATTCAACTGGACACATCAAGCTCACTGACTTTGGGCTCTCCGAGGTCGGACTTGATAATAAGAGGAAAATAAACGCTTCAAACAGAAAGAAAAAACTTCTCTCGTCGCTGACAAATTTTGTGTCGAAGAAAAAGAAAGCGAAGTTCAACAAACTTTGCGATCCTTCGAAGGACGTCTCCCTGAATGTTATGTACGTTTTACGAAACAGCAGCAGCGAGCACTCTGTCTCTCCGCTGCAGCCTCGTCCTCACTCGAGGAAGAAGAATAAGAAGAGCAAAATTTCTAGTCGAAGCTCGTCTTCGGATCAGAAGGAAGATGTAAAAAGTGTCAGTTCAAATGACAGTGAGAGAGTGAAGGTCAGATTTGTGGGAACTCCGGACTATATCGCTCCAGAAGCGATCTTAGGGAACCCTCAGACGAGTCAAGTCGACTGGTGGAGCTGCGGAGTGCTGCTATTTGAGTTTTTGGTCGGAGTTCCTCCGTTCAACGACGACACTCCACAGCTTGTCTTCGATCGCATTGTGAATATGAAGATTGAATGGCCGAAAGATCAAGAAGGAGGCGAGTTTCTTTCTCCTCAAGCAAAAGATCTGATCTCAAGGTTCCTGACGGAAGACCCTGAGCGGAGACTTGGTGCAAAAGGGATCGATGAAATCAAACAACACCCATTTTTCAAAGGTATGAGTGGAGACATATATGAAGATAATGACTATATATATATTATATTGATATGAATAATAGGCTTTGATTGGGAAAATGTTAGAGCGAGTGAAGCGCCTCTAAAACCGATAATCATATCGGAGACTGACACCTCTAATTTCGAAAATAAGTATCAGACGCGTGAGCTTACTGAAGAGGAGAAAAAGCATCCTTTCGGAAATGAGAAGAAGAGGAAGGAGTTAAGTGAGGAAGAAAAACGAAGGATTAAAATGGATCTGAATCCTGCTGATTTTGAAATGCGACGCATAGATTTTCTCTATGAGTTAAATATGAAATACTTGAGGGAGTTAGAAACAAATAAGAAGACCAATGAGTAAGAATTCGAAGCAATTAACATTGATTATAACAAATGAATAGGCGACCGAAGAAAAAGCTTCATAGAGGATCAACGATGAGCTAAGTTGCAAGAAACAAAATGAAAAGTTTAATTTAATTATTTATTGCAGTGGTTAAAAAACCGTAAAGGAATCCTTCAAGTGGATTTTGGTCGGAGAGTCCTTTTATAAATAACCCCAGGAATTTGTAATTAGTTTTTGTGATTTACGTTTATGCAGTCCAATAATCAAATTTCTCTGGAATTGTGTTGTATTAAATTTCATTATGTAAAAATTGAGCTCCAAAAAGCCATGGCTGTGACAGCAAAAAGGCCACAGTTATAGATGAAGTTACTCGAATTGAGTTTTCCAAAGTAGCATTGAAAAGCATTCGCACGATCCGTACTATAGAGTCTCAATTTACCATAGACACAATTCAATTGCGACTGCACCATCAGCATTCTTTTTTCAAAGTATTCTTGTGAAAGCGGGTTTCTTATATACATTCTCTAGGCTATTTTGTATCAAATTGTTATAGTGAGAAACATAAAGAAAGAAATTGACTAATATTCGAACTATTAGTTCAGACACGTTGCAAGAATCCAACAATTTAGCTGAACACCAGCACCAAGCATTCAAGCATTGCCGAATTTAGTAAATCCCCTGTTATTTTGCATGATAAAATTGAGAAACGGAGTTTTTTTCTTGGTTCTTACTGGAATTCATCAAATTTTAAGCGATAGTTTATTGCACTACATGTGCTAAGAGCATTTGATATAATTAAAAATAAATTCATCGTAAAGATAAACTACGATCCATGGCATCTATCCGTGCTCCTCTCCGCATCGGAGAAAACTTCATCGCTCCTGATTTCGGTCCAGACGGCTTTCCAGCTGACGAAGACGACAACGCCTTCGAGGCCCAGCCTGAAGTGACAGCCAAACCCTCCTTCCTCTCCGGCGTGAGAGACCTCAGGAATAGATTAAAACAGTCTTCCCATCTCACAACTACCAACACTGTCGTAAGTCCACATTACGCTTCACCAGGCAACGTTCCCAAAAATTTTTCTGGAGACCTTTCTCAGAGTAAGTTTGGTACATTTTCTGCCATCTAATTCTAACCGTTCAGCAATTCACGGCCATGAAGACATTTTTCCAAGTAAATCACAAATCGTGTCCCAAAAACAAGTCAAATACGAAGATATCAATAAACCTGACCTAGGTAAAGAGAAAAAAACCCCTCAATTCAGTGACAAATAACGTTTTTCTTCTTTATTAGAGAAGATACTTAGTCAGTTACAATACGGAAGCTTCGTTAATAAAGATTTTTTGAGCGAGCTCGTCCAGAGCCAAACAGGCCCTATCGGCGGAATCACCGGAACTAAAGAAGAAGTTGTTAAACAAGAAATCATGATTGAAGAACCTCAGATTATCATCTCGGAAGCTGAACGTGAAAAACATCTAAATGAGACAAAGGAGAAAATTGAGCAGTTTAAGCAACAAAAGACTCCAAAGAAAACAGAAAAAGTGAAATCATCCGCTCCAGTCGACAGAGACGAGGTTCCAGAAAAGGAAGAAACCAAAACAGAAGAATCTAAGCCAACAGAAGAATCTAAACCAACAGAGACCAAAGCTGAGGAACCAAAAGCCGAAGAAGTCAAAGCTGAAGAGCCAAAGAAGGAAGATCTCCTTGAGGTCCCAACGACAAAGAAGGTCGCTAAAAAAGCCGTTAAAAAAACCGAAGAAGCTCCTGTGAAAGAAGGCGGAGAAGAAAATAAACCTAAAGAGGTCATTGAAGAAAGCAAGCCTAAGGAAGAGACTCAACCAGACGCGACTGAAGAAAAGAAGACCGTTAAGAAGGTTACGAAAAAGAAGAAAGCCGACGAAGGCGGAGCTCCATCACAGGAGACTTCACAGGTCCTCGAGACTTCTCAATTGGACACCTCAAAAGTTGAAGGAGAAGAGGGCGCAAAGAAGAAGGTCGTCAAGAAGGCTGTTAAGAAGGCGACTAAGGCTGAAGACGAAGCTAAACCTGAAGAGCCTGTGAAACAAGAGGAACCAAAGAAGGAAGATGCTCCAAAAGAAGGAGCCGAACCAACGAAAAAGGTTGCAAAGAAGGTCGTGAAGAAAGCTGCTGAGGAACCAGAGAAAAAGGATGAGCCGGTAAAGCAAGAAGAGCCAAAGGCAGATGCGCCTGCTGAAGGTGGAGCTAAAAAAGTGACAAAGAAGGTTGTAAAGAAGGCTGCTGAGGAACCAGAGAAAAAGGATGAGCCACCAAAACAAGAAGAGGCTCCTAAGACGGAAGCTGAAGGAGGAGCCAAGAAGGTCGTGAAAAAAGCCGTGAAGAAGGCCGGCGGTGATGCTAAAGAAGAGCCTGTGAAACAGGAAGAGCCAAAGAAGGAAGAGGCGCCTAAGGAAGAAGCTGCTTCGAAAAAGCCTGTTAAGAAGGTTGTGAAAAAGGCGGGTGGTGATGCGCCTAAGGAGGAGAAGAAGGTTGAAGAGGAACCTCCAACAACCGAGGCTCCTACGAAGAAAGTTGTGAAGAAAGTGGTGAAAAAGGCTGAAGAGCCAAAGAAAGAGGATGCTCCAAAAGAAGAACCGAAGAAGGAAGGAGACGCACCGGCAAAGAAAGTAGTTAAAAAAGCCGTGAAGAAGGCATAAGCAGAGTTTTAAGAAAAATATTATTACTGATGAGAATCATATTCTATAGTCAAGGCATATCTATTACCTTATAACAAATCTTACGAAAGACTCAATTTTTAAAAAAATAAAAAAGTTATCTCATCTTGCTTTTGATATCTTAAGAGAGAAAGTCATTCCCTATGAGAATTCCAGATTGCTTCGTGCCTCATAGTTGTGATCAGGCCAATGCTTAAGATTTTAAGTCTTTCCTTAACCTGAGAATATAATTAAAATTAAAGAGTAGGAAGCAGCAAATTCTAAGATCTGGGCTTTGGAGATTTGATTGAGTTGTTTGATGAGAGAAAAAATTCGAGGCTTCATTAGAAAAGAAGGTGGCTTTGAGGAAATGCGTTGCTTCATAAATGGTGAATGTTTGTATTGAAACAAACATAGAAAAAATGATAATTCTCTAAGTACAAGCTAAGCAAAACAAGGAGAATTTTGATTAAGGGTGAGTTTGCCAACCTCATTTGCTTTGGATTCAAATTATTGAGAGAGAGAAAAAAATGATTTCTGATCAACTTCACACTCTTCCGTCAGTCCAACTCTATTGTAAGTTGAGATTAGAGGCCAAATCCAAAATTTTCTCTCTAGATCAATATTCTCTAAGGAACTTATGATGACAAATTTATGAGGAGTTATGTATAAATGTACATTGTCAATTGTTAATCAGCATGTGAATCAAAACTTTGATTTTGAATACGAGTCATTTAAAATCCCCGCTATGAGTGCTTTTTCATTTAGTAATAGGTCCTCATCTCTATATACTCGTCAACCCTCACTAATTTTCGGCTATTCGAAGGATATTGCATACAGGCAGGCAGCAGCTGAGGGCATGTTTGCTTTATATGAATATAAATCTTTGTTTTACTTTCTCAAATATGAAGGGTTTATGTATGTAAGGTTTTAGTTGCTTTGTAG
>ENA-UOUE01001923-UOUE01001923.1-compost-metagenome-genome-assembly--contig:-NODE-1923-length-11186-cov-3.094518_pt1 | contig 11186 bp, 9 predicted proteins | sample MGYA00238146_ERZ747223 | MGnify/ENA primary metagenome ERZ747223 (study PRJEB28781, sample SAMN06268865) | compost metagenome | isolation source: single cell | place: USA: California, Emeryville, Joint... | reverse complement strand
TCTTGCCTAAAGAAAGAAGAATAAAGAGTATGTTAATTCTAGTAAAGTCACGCTCATCGGAGATTTATTTCGCTTGTTTTCGCCTGTATGTTCTTTCATAGGTCTGTATTTTTGCAACAATTGAGAGTATGTTTCTGATCCAGGTTCTTAATAGAAGTTAAATAACATTCGCTCTTATTGGTTTACTGCTTTCGAGATGAACTTTAGCTGTACCTCGAAAATCTCGATGGCTGTTTATTTTGGACGGGTCTTCATGTGGTATGAAATGATACCTTTCTCTGTGTGTCTGACTCATAGTTTTATGATTAAATTTATTGCTTTCGAGTAGTTATTCGTGGTTGATTGGGGTCTTAAATTTTTGTCACTTAATCGACTTATTAGAATTTAAGATAGCATATTTAGGTGCTCACTCACATATTTAACAAACGATAGTGAAACGCTGCCAATTACCGAAATTATGGAAGCAATGTGCGTTTCTTAACAGGCTTACCAAATTTTCATCTCCGAAGCCTCGATTTACTATAGTGTTTGGAGTAATAGAGCTCGGGGGTTATAAGAGCAGTAAAAGCATGCTTCGAAATCTATGGGGATTTTTTGCGTGAAGTGTAATCATTTGATCAGTTCGATTAATTTGGTATCCATAGAGTAAATCTGCTACTCTGAACTCATATCAATTTATAATTTCAAATTTAATTGAAACAATATTAAAAGTTCAGGGAGTGAGCTTGAACGGTATGTCTCCAGTTTTTTGAGTGCTAGCCACCAACCGAGTAAAGAACATCTTCAAGCGTCGCTCTCTTTCCTGCTATTTCTTGCACGAAAACAATGAATTCGAAAGTATCGGTCCCTTGAAAAGTCATAGTCATAATCTGAAATTGGATATTCATACTAATTACATTGAATGAACACATCAGTTATCATATTACCATAATAAAAAACACTTATAATCCGTCGGTTTTGGTTTAACAAATGAAACTAAATCAACAATTGGAGAGGTTTAAGTGAAAGTAGATTTTGGCGAGACAATAATTCCAAAATTATAGCCCAATCATAGAATGGAAGTATAATCATCCTATGCTTTAGTAATTTTTGTGATTGCTAGACTCGCTCTCAAATACAGTTGTTATTAGTATGTCAGAATGAGTAATAAACACACTGAGCAGTACCGTACTTGATCATATTCTTATTATTAGACTTTACATTTTATTTATTCATTTGGATCTAGTATGTCGCCAAAATGGGGGTATGGTTTGATCTGAGTAGTTATTGTCACCCGCGGTTACATTCAGATTTATCTAATATATTCAATTTCAAATTTATGAAGTTTCAATTGAGCATAATTGTGATTTTTTCCATACTATTAGAAAAGCATCGACTAGTTTGGTTGGAAGATTCATCTCTCTTAACTTGAATGAATAACTAAGTCATTAGAGCATCACCCACCAATCCTTCAATTTAAACGTAAACCAAATAAATGAATGAGAGTGTCAACTAGAAATTTTTTATAGTTTCTTATATCATCCATTCCATCGAAACATGAATAACTGAGTAATTCCGCGCCAATTATATTTCCTCTACGAAAGATAGAAACTATACGCTTGGAATGTTAAAGTTGGTGTTAGATGTGAGACAAGCCGAAACCCCATAGAAATGGGAGGGAAATGACTAGTGTCTCTACAATCATATTTTCAATATTCAAGAGTTGATACAATTCGCCTTAAAAAGATTTGATAGTTGCTTGGGAATGTAAGAAAAACTCTTTCTCTGATTGATGAAGATTTTTCACTAACAGAAGCAAAATGCAAAGATTGACTGAACAAACTCATCTGTAAATACAAATCCAAAATTTTTTCAATTTTCACATTGATGAGGAATTTTTTGACAGTCGAAAAATTGGAGAAAACTTTGGATCAAGCAGGTATTCAATCTCTTGAGTATTGTCTCGATCTTCAGATTCTCTGTTTTTCAATAATTCCAGCATGTGGGAATTCAGATCAAAGCTCGCTTTTTAGGGCTCATAAAGTCTTTCGTTTTTCTTATTATTTTTTGGAAGAAGTTTCAACGCTGATTTGAAGGAAATCTTCTTGCTGAAGGCTGATATAATTATTCATAAATACAATATTTTTTATCCCTATCCTTCAAGAAAGATCTTGAAATTTGGTCTCTAGCGCTTGCCAAGAGTTCTTATGCTTTATTTTTATCTGATCAAACTTCCAATAATGCCCAAATTAATTCGCTCTTCATACTCCTTACCATTGAATTTAAACATACTCTTTTGTATAGAAGCAGTTTGGGCATTAGCTTAATAAATTTTATTTGAATAGAAGAATACAATATTAATTTGTCAGTTAAAAATAAAAAAATCACAGAAAAGGAAGACCTTCTATCGACAATGAAAAATAGGAATACATGTCGAGATACCCTCCTCTGCATTCTTCCGCAATGTAAGATGTCACTTAGTAGTGAAGGAGACGATTATCTATTATGCCCTCATTGTCTTCCTTTTTTTTGCGCAGTCTCAGACTTGTAATCTTCAAGGAAACTTGACAGGCCATTTAAATTGACTGTGTTAATTACTTTCAAGGAAGCAGCTTACTAAAAATTAGTAAAGGATTTGGATCATAGATAGGTGAACAACTTTATTGGATTGTCTGATTAGTTAGAAAGCTTTAGAAAGAACCTGCAACACATCTAGAGTCGAGCTTCTTGAGGCAATTTATATAGATGGCCAGAAGCTATTCATTTGTTTATTTTACCTGTGCTTCTAAAAGCGTTAGAAGACTAATCACTATAGGTATAACTTAGTAAATCGCTCTCTCTCTCCATTGCGAAAGTGTAGCAATGTGTGTCTTTAGTTGTAAGCCAAGTTAAAGAGCAAAGGTATTAGAATAATCTCTGAGAATCCAAATCAATCGTTAATAAACAAATACTGCAAGGAGGGATGTTGAAAGCGAGGTGTTAAAAGTAGAAATCAATAACACATTAGTTTTAAATAGACACATATGCCCATATAAGTATTCATAAATAATTCCAGGATTGGCAGGCTAAAATGTATTCCAAATACGAAGCTTGAAATGAATTCTGATTGTTTTGTCTGAAAGATGTAATGGAGAAGCATTTAGGTTTCAATTGTCGGCTACTGCAATGGAATTCAAAACTATCTGATAAGAAAGTTCTATTTCATATTAAAGTAGTCATAGAAATTTAAAAAGTAGAATAAGCCCTCAATTCAAGAAGGTGTCTGATCTTTGATTTTCCTTTTGGCTACAATGAACAAAATTGAAAATGATAGTACAAGTTAGCAGCAGGCAGCGGAATTGAGGAATAAATGAGAGCGAAGCTCCAGAAGAAGACAAGAGCTATATCGGCCGATCTTCTCTATTAAACCCGAACTGCTTTAAACAATAAACCAATAGCAATAAACCCAACATGATGACCGAGGAACATCTGCATTGAAATGAAACCAAAAATGTCTCGCTCTCAGGGATTGAAGGGAAAGAGACTGTTACGGCCTCCCTGACAAAATTTCGATAGACATTTGTAGAATTTTGTCTGATCGACTTCCATATTGATGATTACAGATCTAATTAGAGATGCCTTACTTAGATTTGGCTGTGTCCATATCAGCTAAATCTCATTTCATGGGCTTAAGTGAATTTTTAAAGAATAAATCATTGTTGTTGACTTTCAAAATGACCAATAATATCAATAGTAACCTGATTATTCGGGGATGGAGGTAGGCTGATCTGCCTACACGCTTTAGTATCAATGAAGAAGATGAGTTCTCCCCAACAGTTGATATTTCGGAACGATTGGGCAATGAATTGAAATCATTGGGGTGTTATTGGAACGAACATTTTTTGTATGAGTATTGGCTAGTTCAGGCTTCTTCTACTCCCGAAGACAACAAGAGGAAGCTCAGTTAGTCTTCTTTTATTGTGCTATCTTGATGATGATATAATATCCTCAAGCAGTTAATCTAATTCTATAGGATGGAAGAAACCCTAGTGGAGACATATTTGCTGGTTTCACTCTCATGAACTAACAATGCAAATGCGTAATAACTTCCTCGTTACAGCTCTGATTAGTAGCTCTTTAGATGCATACTTTATAATAATTAAATGAAAAGCATTTCGAAAAAAAGTAATTCTAGAACAGAAGAGCTTCTGAGACTTGAAAACGAAGGAGTCCCAAAAAAATACTTTCTTGTCATTGGATTTGTGTTGTCCCCCATATTTTCCTTGAAAGCAAAGTAAAGAGGATGACCAACCTCAGATGCGCTTCATCAGACAGAGATGATCAGATCAGATCGAATTTCTTATTGTGAAGAAAACGTACACTCCCTTTTAGCTTATTCATCTTATCGATAGCTTTCTCTGGAAAGAGACAAAACAGGTGTCTGCTTTGCTGAGAGAAAAATAAAGAAAGGCGATGCACAATATTGCATTCCGATCCAATCAAACAAAGCTCCCAAGCCATCAGGTAAGCAATTTCTTCCACTATTACAATTGCTCGGATAGAGAGTCGAACTTCATCAACGGTTCTTTTATTATTGCTAATATATTTATCCTTTTAATTTTGTTACCATGACTCATAGGACAGATAGTTGAAGCCAGATTTATAAAGATAAACTATTTGCCCGCCTATCATCAGCCTGCAATCCGAAAAGTAAATTCTTTAATTTAGACAAGGGATTCATGTGAGAGTCGCCTGCTGAGCTCCAAGTAGGTGTTGTCTTGAATCGCAAGGCAAACTGTTCTGTCATTTAGTAGGTTAGGAAAAAAGATGGCATAATTTCCTCAATATAATTAATCAAATAGTTAGTTTCGAAAAGCATTCCGTCTTCTGCGTAATGGTAATCCCGGTAAACCCTGGTAGTTTAAGCATTCTTGGGTCTTTAAGTCTTTGTCGGTACCAAAATATTGAGTCGCTTCGATGAATCAAAAGTAAGCAAGACTCGAAATATTTTGCTCTTTGAAGAAAGAGGCCAAAAGCCATATCTGATTACGATTCCTCTAAGGAAATCATCAATCTATTAACCAATATTTGAAAAAAGAAACAAAAATTATGAAATCATTCTTGATTCATATTTATACTTTTTATCCTTAATGAAAGCGATGACAAAAGAGATTTCTTAATTCTCCAAGCTCTTCATTGTTGGCATAGTAGAAAGCTTTATTGATTTTTTATAATTTTTTTTTCGCATGGGTGCTACAATTGCCTGAAAACCTACGTTTAATGCAAAGATTTAAGAGAGTAATTGCCCTCATTCAGCAAACCTACGTGGGCATTTTCATAAAACACCTTTCATTCCCTTGTACCAATTGGTGTGATAATAACTAAACTCTTAATGAAGAGAATAAGGGAATGGCTATTTAACGAAATTTGCCGATGTGTTAGTCTTCGAATTTCATAAGACAAGGGATCTTGCAGCAGTGATGAGTTCTTCTTATCCTCCAATATCTGATCTCGTAATTATTTCTTGAGAACCTCTCTCAAACGCTACTCAAAGAAAGTCCTAATCCGAATATGTCTTCGGCTTAGAATGGATTATGTGGCACTAAAATAATGAATCCTTTATTTTAAGATGAGCCTTATAATTTCCTCAATAGTGGCAAAACCAGCTAGATTCTTTCGCAATCCATCTTCTGCATATAGATAATACCAAACCCTTTGTTGCCAATTGTCGCTTGTGAGGCCAGCAGTCAAACCGCAAGGGAACACCGACTATTTTTTTTTTGGCTTTACATACCATTACAAGCCATTTCGAATTTTTTTCGAAAGATTAAATTTCAATTATTAAGAAATGAATTTTTGTTATTTGAACACAAGGTGAGAACTCAAATATTTTGTATAAATGATTATTGGAGATATTCAATTTGTTAGAACATATGCAGATATGAGAATATCAGCTATCTCCTATTTTTGAAGTGATATCATGAAGATTTTCGAAAGGAACTTGTACGAAATAACTTTTAAAAGTTTCAATTAAAGAAAGTGTCCGTATTATTTAATTATGAAGAGCTTCTAATATGAAGCTTAAAAACTCACTGTAATTGTTGTCTTTAATTCTTATTATGGGCATTTTAATGATATTAAAATTTTCTGAAATGTTTAAAATCGGAAAGCAGTCCGCGAAGGCTGCTATTTTTGCCAAATTCGAGAAATCTCGGCCAGAAGTTCTTACCCACTTAGCACTCATTTATGAAAAGACAAAAAAGTTTTCTATCACCTTAACTGGTGTCGCTATATTATTGTATATTGAATCCATTTTCAAGATGAAAAAGATATTCTTTGTGTTTACAAGCATAAATTAACGGGGTCGCATTCATTATTACTTAAAATTAGGAGAAAAATAAAAATGCTGCTGGTCTGAAAAAGGAGCATAGAAATTCCCAATTCAAACTTACGCACTGTCATAAAAACACCATTTAGTTCTATGTCCACGGTAGTTTACTCAGAAATTTCAAGAGTGAGTCTTGATCATAACCTAGACCGAGAATATGGAATATTGGGTTACTTCGTCTTTGAAGAGCCACATACTCTTGCCTTTGATCTAATAAATTTGTATTCATCGAATTTGTTATAACCAAGGAATTGTGGAAAGCAAATGCCTTTGATTGCAGCGGGCGAAGAAGACTATTGACATCATTTATATATTCGTTTGGGAGGGAATACCACTCTTTTGCCTGGCATACAAGTCTTTCAATAGTTAATGTCATGTACTATTATTCACGTAAAGGTTCTCTGTTCATGTGCGTTACAATGTCATACACTTATCCATGAAAAGAGAAATATTCACAATTAAGTTTACAAAAGAAGGTTCATTGTTTGGAGTGGCCTCAATAGAATAACAGAATAATAGCAAATCACACCAAGGTTATATACGATATGTTTCACCGTCATCGCTCTTTTTCTCGTGGAGCTCCTTGATTTTCAATTTTTTCTGCTCAAGTTCAAGTTTTTGGGCTTCTAACTTGTATTTATAATAGGCACTTGGTAGTCCCTTGCCCAACCCGTACAAGAAAACAACTAGCAGTCCAAACCCAGCCAACCATCTTAATCTCCTTTTGATAGAATATTTCTGGATTAGCTTTTTGTAATTTGTCCCTGCAGCTTGTTGAAATGTTCCAAATTGACTCTTTCCATAGGATTTAAGTTTGTTGGAATAGTCTTTGTAATATTCTCGTAACAAAAACGAATAATTATCTTTTGTCCCATGTAAAAAGTCCTTAAAACGGTCTTTAGTCCACTGGTAGTTCACCTTAAAACTTTGGCCAGCATTTCCTTGAGAAAAATTTTTAAAAGGATTGCTTTTCCACCAATCAGATTTCCCACCAGAATTCGTAGTTTTATATCTGTCCGATCGTTGCTGCCCCTGCCTTGGCTCATCTTTGAAGTGTTGTCGGTTGATCTGCTCCTTCTCGATTTTCAACTTTGTGTCAAACTGGTCTTTATAATCTTTCAATTTTCTCAGGGTATCATTGTTCAGATATTTTTCTCTCGCCCGCTCGAACTCTCGCGAGTAAGTCTTGCTTTGTTGCTTAAGCTTATCAAAAAATTGCTTCATTTCTTCTTTTGGATCAAGTAAGATTTCTTTGATTTTATTTGCGACTTAAATTTCTCCTTAGATTTAGTGTCTAAATAGTGCATTCTTTCCATTTACCTTATCAATCTTCATTCTAAAGTTTTAGTTGAAATTCGATATTACTGACTCAGAACTACATGTTGGATTTGACCCTTATGCTACTATCTTCTAATATTTTTACGACCAAAGGATGAAGAGTTCGAATGGAGAAACAACTTTTCTTTGCAAGCTTTATATTCTGAAAATTCTATTGATCCAAATAATAAGATAGAATACTTTTCTCGATCTTTGAAATTGAGCTGAGAAGTTTAAGTACCGGTGATTATTATGACATCTGAGAGAGAGAGAACACATGGAGGAGTTTTTTTTAATGACTATAATCATTTCATCCAATTCTCACTATGTTTAATTTTTTTTTGGTTTTTTTGGCCGCATGGAAATAATTGTATTTTCAAGCGGCATATTATTTCACTGGCAAGTAAGCCAACCAGACTTGAAAAGCAAGCACAGATGTTATCAAACAGAGGGGAAAATGCTAGTCTCTCTTGAAAATCGTAAGAGGCCTTAATTTTGTTTTTCAAAGAGCATATTGTATTTGTAATGTAAAAACCAGATATAGTGAGAGGTTCTCTGCAAAATCGTTGTCATCGAAGTTACTGTGCCAATTTATCATAACGCAACATTAGTTTGAGTCAATTTGTTCTTGACTGTTTAAACCTCAAGTAGTGGTGGCGAATTCGGCCCCAAAAAGAGTGTGATATATGATACATGAACTGCCAAACACTGTGTTAAGTTATCTAATTTTTACTTTCTTTTTTTTTTTCCTCTCTCTCTCTGAATTTAAGAGGCTAGTGAGTAAAATATGTATATTTTCAGTTGGAAATGTAAATTTTCAGCAGAGACCGCAAAGTCAAACTATTGAGGGAAATCAGAATATAAAGCGATTAAACATTCAAATGGTTATTGATTAATTCTGCGGAATCTGCCAATTTCGTTTCTGAGATCCATTCACTATCAATCTTCGGTCCTTTTGGTGGCCAAGGCTCATCTTCATCCTAATTTATTATTATATTAGAAACAGAAAACAATCATTTATGATTTACTGGAGGAGGAATATTTCCATCTGCATCTCTTTCGATTTTCTGGACGTAAGTGCCTCTGAGTTTATTTCCATTCTTCAGATGCCAGACTCCTGTAGGTTCGAATAAAAAAGCATAAGCAATTCAAATCAATTGGCTCAAATTTACCGTCTCCAACTGGTTTGTTGAACTCAAATTTTCCTTCATAAACGACACCGTTTGGCAAAGTCCATTTTCCATCGGTCATTTTGCCATCCTTCCAGTTTCCTTCGAGCTTTAAAAATGAGGATGATCATTAAAAGTTTCACTCTTCGGTTGAATATTACTCTCATTCCTGTAGCTGCGTACACATAAGCGCCTTTTCCTTCTTTTTGCCCATATTTCCACCATCCTGAGTAGACATCACCATTAGGGTAGTTCATTTGGCCTTCACCGTGTCGGCGTCCATTCTCAAAAAATCCTGTAATGTAAATTTCTTCAGGATCTGTCTGAAATGAGGGCATTCTTACCGTAGTATTCTCCTTTGTCTTTATATGTCAATTTTCCAAAGCCGTGTTTCATGTTATCATTCCAATCTCCATCGTAGACGTCGCCGTTCTTGTAGAAATACTTGCCTTTTCCCTTTCTTTTCTATACAAATCAAATGGACGTTACATCTTCAAATTTTGAAAATATATTTTACTCCGTCAACGAACTCTCCCTCATAGATCTCACTCTTATCTTCTTCAGGAGGGTAGATGGCAGTACCTTTTCCTGTGAATTCTCGAGAGCTGTTGGTGGTTTCACCGTTTTCTTTGATTAAAGAGTATGGTGGGTTTTCGTCGTCTGCCATAGTAACTACTGTTTTGTTTTTTTTCTTTTAGTTAATCAAATAAGTTATACTTATAATCTCAGGTGTTAGGTTATTAACTGTATTAAATATACATGCTCCAGAACTTGAAGATTAAAAGAAGGGATGCCATATTCAACGGTCTTTGGCGATATACTTGCTAGATTGGCATATCAGATTCTACTGCAGACTATATTCTTGAAGTCTGTCAAGATCATTTATAGTGGTCAGACTATGTCTTGCAGACAATCATTTAATTGCAGAAGTTTTTTCGGACTTTTAAAGATTATCCAATTTCTCTTTCCAGTTCCGTTTTATGCAATGGAGATTTTATTTGTGCAAAAATTATGGAGGAACCAATTTCGAGAACGAGGTTCCTAATTGAAAAGCCTTTTCGATAATGGCATACTCTGTTAATTAGTTCGAATAGGAGTTGACACGCTGTACATCTAAGTTGGTTAAGAGCATCTCTGAAACATCGCAAGGTATCTCCATTATCTTAGATGTGTCTGAAAACACTGAAATGCAATTTCCAGAGACTACTTCGAAATATTTATTGCGAAATGAACTTCCCTATGAGCGATATCATGGAGCACTCCTTCCGATATCTAATTAAATTTTTATTTTTCAAGCGAGTCAAATCAGTGCTGATTATAACCGCTAAAAATTATTCTATTCTCATTCTTGCTTTGCTTGCCCATTTCCTTGTATTGCCTTCGCATCCTAGCGCTGCAGCCGTTGTCTTTAACCTTTGCTCGAATTTGCTTATTCACCCTTCATACTGTCTCCATATGCAGGTCCATTTGCATATCAAGAGTGTTAATTCTTCGCAGAGTGCGCTCTTTTAACTTGCAAGCGTTGTTGGCCTTTTTTATGATGTTGATAGGAACATAACAGGTATTGCATACTTATCTCCAGTTTGCTCATCAAAGTCATCTAAAAACTACACTTCTTTTAGAATGAAAATCATCTACATTAGTATAATGCAATATGAAGATTCCAAAAATCCGACTCTCAAATTCAAACTTGAACTTCGAATGAGCGATTGTTTTGCTCTTCATGAAATAATAGATGAGGAATATTTCCTGGGCTGTTATGGATGAAGAAACGTCCATGCTTACTTGACTGATCAAGGTAAATATTTTGTAATCAGTAGTCAGTTCTGGAAACTCAGTAATTTCAATCAAATTTTATCGTTACTTTAATACTCTGGAAAAAATCGTTCCTGCCAGTATTTGCGGTATTCAAATCGAGATGTATGAAAAATGAGTCATATTTGAAAAATATATTTGGAAAATCGATAATTTGTCAGAATAGAGCTATTATGAGCAGCTATAATTGTTTTAGCAAGAGAGCTATGCTCCTTAGCTGTCTACTAGGAGCATTCTTTCTGCTTTCCTCGTATGGATCGAATATTAGAAGCCTCGCTAATAAGAACTCATCTGACGAGCGTTTGATCATTGGTGTAATTACTCAACCAATCCCCAAAACCAAAAATAAGTCTGAGCCCATCGGATACATCGACGCCACATATGTTGACCTGCTCGAAAGCTACAACGTTTCGGTAGTTCCTATCTACCACGGATTGACCCACAAGGCCATCAGAGTCCTTCTTAATCGGATAGATGGTCTTCTCCTAACCGGTGGCACGACCACTTTAATGAAATACAACAGGACAATTCCTGACGAT
>ENA-UOUE01001922-UOUE01001922.1-compost-metagenome-genome-assembly--contig:-NODE-1922-length-11188-cov-27.324813_pt1 | contig 11188 bp, 11 predicted proteins | sample MGYA00238146_ERZ747223 | MGnify/ENA primary metagenome ERZ747223 (study PRJEB28781, sample SAMN06268865) | compost metagenome | isolation source: single cell | place: USA: California, Emeryville, Joint... | reverse complement strand
AAACAATTTATTGTTCAAAACAACAAAGAAAGGGAGTTTCATGAGATTCAATTTCTACTTTGGCATCGAATATAACCAAATGGAAGAGGGAGCTATCTCCAAAGGTCCAATATTTTCATAGCAAAGCAAATTTTCTAATGAAATCCCATAATTTTTCCAGCACCCTAAAAGTTTGTTAGTTTGAGTTCATTCCTTTAAATGCAAACTATATCGAATCCATCGCAATCCCCTTTCACACTTTGACTTTGAATTCAAAACAATATAGTTCAAAGCCTTTTTCTTTTTCATGTTTGCGACTACCTCAGAATAATATTAACATAAATATCAAAATACTCTAATTTCAATCTCATGATGAAATCGTTTGCATGCATATTCTTACATAATACTCCTTAAAATTGCTGTTTACACATATTATTATATCATCTCAACTCACTAGATATCTGAATAACTCTAACACTACAACTACAGATGAATCAAAGGCTAAGCTACCTTCCCCCTGACCCGCACTATTTTTTCAAATTTTCATTTCTACCAATCTAGCAGTTCAAGCGCAATTTATTCCTTTAATTATCATTAATTATCCCAGAGAATTTTTCTACAAACCAGCAAAACCTCCTCAACCCATGAATTTTTCTCTCGGCGTATCAGTGTCCGGCAACGGAGACGTCGTTATTCGCAATGGAGGCCAAGTTATCAAAGTAAAAAGCAATTACGCTCAATCCGGGCGACAAAATATCCAAATGAACAGTGTCGGAATATCCATTAATCAAAACGGACAAGAGATTCGAATGAATGGCGATGGAATCTTCATTAGCAACGATTCAGATACTTACCTCGACGCCTCCAATCGAAGGAGACCGCCTTTTGCGACCAACAGGAACGCAATTCGCTTTGAAGAAGAGGACATCTCTTGGGACACAGAGGAAGAACAGGATTCTTTTGACTACGAATCAGGTTTTACTGGTCGAGCAGGTCCAAGGATAACAAATTATTATCAAAACGATGAAGAAGAGGAGGACCTTGACGATTTCGACGAGGCTAATGTGTATGAAAACGACGAACTCTCATACGACGAGCGAATGGCTGAAGAAATGGATGAAGAAGAGGGGTATTTCCCGAATCCAGGAGGTTTCCAGACAGTATTTTCAGCGAATTTCAGATTTAACCAGCCAGGGTACTATTTCCAGCCGCAGGACGAGTTTTTCGGGGGTATTGAAGAGGAAAAGGAGCCAGAAGAGCCTAAGCTCACCAAGAAGCAAATTGATAAGCTGCCTGTCTCTGTCTTTACTCTCAGAAGGCCCGAGTCGCGATCTAAGGTAGTCTTTCCGACCAAAGGCAAAACTCCTATACATCAATTGAAATCTACTCAATCCCAGACCGCGGTGGCTCAGCCAAGCAGCCATGAGACCTGCGCGGTGTGTATAGTGGATTATAAGATCGGTGACTTGCAGAGGACGTTGAAATGCAATCATAAATTCCATAAGGACTGCATTGATAAGTGGCTGCTGATAAAAAACGCGTGTCCTGTCTGCAAGACCAAAGCGATTGAAATTTAGAAGAGGGAGACAATAAGTTCTCAAATAATAATTATTAGCTACTACTACCTTTCAACCTTATTGTGTATTTTTAAAGTGTCTAAGCTAGAGAGATATGCATTGTACTGCCAGTCTCAGACGCGAATTTTGCCTCTTACAGACACTGCGTGATATGTTAATTTATAAAACAGCTATTTAAGGCAATCGAGTGCCATGACAGCATTTACTTATCGAGACTCATCTTCTAATCGTGGTTTTTACTAATGTAATCGCGCCAGCAGCGTGTTAGAAATCTCTATTGATTCCATTAACTCTGAAACGGATAATAATCAACATAGTACTCAAGTCCGAAGCATATTTCCCTGGTAATCTGCTGTATCTGGCTTATTGAGAGGTAAATGGTCTATCCAATAGCTGGAATAAAGGTGGTATTAGCAGCTAAACACACATTTTTGAGAGTTTCTGATAAAACTGAAAATTTCTAACCAACTTTATAAAATTAACATCAAAAAGTTTCCAAGGAAAATAAACCATATACCCATCTCTTATGCCTCCAACTTTGGGAAGAACCGAATTTACTGAGATCCTCACGGCGCTCAAGGACGAGAATGATGAAAATAAATCCGAGCAGCTCCAGCAATTGCTTCTCCTTGCGAAGCAGCGGCCATTTGATTTTACTTCAGAGGACATCCTCGAGATCTTTACTCAACTACAAGCCACTTTACAGCGAGAAAACCTCACGTTCTCAGTGCAATGCCTAAACATCATCCATGAGCTAGTTTCATCCTACGGAGCAGAAACAACCGCGGGTTTTAACTTGGTTTTAGACATAATAATCCGTTATCTATCGGAAAACACAGTACTGAATTCAAATTTCACTGCCTTTCTGACCTCCTATTTGCAAAGCCTGTGAAAAGGAAATTGAGCATTAGAGCCCTGACGTTATTTTTAGAAAAAGTAGGGGATGCTGACGTGATATTTGAAGGGATTGAGATATATGGATTGCATTCGCAGGTGAGATAACCCCTTCGTGAGAGCCCAAAGCTAATGGTTTGTTTCCTCATAGCAACCCAACAAAGACCGGATTATCACTTGCATTCCGCAGCTAGTTAGTGCAAAATCAGATGTCGTAGGTTCCTGCGAAGCGTTCAAAACGCTGATCGAGAGACTGCTTTCAGGGTACAATGACGAGTTTGAGGACCAACAGAAGAGCATCGCGCATGTACTTTTTCGATTCATTATCCTGAGCATGGCAATATTTTTTATTTTATAGCTGATAGAGACGCTTAAGAGCACGTATAGTTCGCAATTCGAGATTCTCTCTGGAAAATTATCGTCTGATGCGCAAAGTATGGTTGAAAAAGTAGCTGAGAGCGGAGAACCTAAGAAAAAAGACTTGAAAGAGCTGAAGACGTCGCCTTTGAAGGGTCCCGACATGGCGCAAAAGCTACTAATGCAACATCTTTCTCCAAAGAATGAAAGAGAGTTTGTCAACGTAGGCCAAAGTGTAGTAATGGGGAGGGTTGGAACAACAAACAGCAACTCGCCGCTGCGACCCCAGACTCATAATATGGAAGGCGAGCGTCCTCGACCCTCGGCCCATCAAACACGCAATGTCACACAGGGGTTGAGCTCGATTAACGAGAGTATTAATTCGAAAACGTACGGAGTTTTTCCTCCGAAGTTGATTGAGGATCTAAATAATGAGGAGGATTGGAAGGTAAAAAGCGTCGTTGATTTGGTGAATAAAGAGATTGTTTTTAGTTGAGAGCGGCCTCGATTGACGATGTTTCTAAGATTGTTAACGAAATGACGAGCTTGGATGCAATGGCCTCTCATCTGGGTCAATTCCTGAAATTTTTAACGAAGTTAACCAATGACTTGAATTTCAAAATTGCTGTCACTGCGCTGGGGATTATGAATAAATTATGCACTATAGCAACAGCAACGCAATTGTTGCCATTCAGCACTATTATCATTGAACCTCAGCTGCAAAAGCTGGGAGACAGCAAAATCGCGGTCAGACAGGCAGCGTTCCAGAATCTGCAGCTCATGATGCAGGTAAGAAGCCGCTTTGGCTTGTATCATCTCATGAATTGCATTAGAAAGGGGATTTGTCAGTGTTAATCAAGGCGCTAATGAAGGGCCTTAAGGAGCTGAACTGGCATATCCGTGAAGAATGCTTGATGCTGTTACAGACGTATTTTCAGGATTTCATCACGACGCTAGACTTCTCAGAGGTCGAGAAGATCCTTCTTGAGGTGTTTCCGCTTCTTGATGACTCCAAACCTAAAGTAGACTTCTATTTCCTTGTCAAATAACAAAAACTTACAAACGCAAAGGTTAAAACGGCTGCAATTGATACTCTTGTCATAGCGCTGAAAAGTTGGAATAAAGATCGTCAATTAAACAATTTTATTGGCAGCACTGTAGAACCCAGCGTTTTTCAAGTCATTCAGAGGAAGCTGGCTGGCGAGTGTACCTCATCGATCGAGTTCGCAGGTATAAATTGATTACTTAGCCCCAGAAGCAGCTAATCGGACAATGTTTCCAGATCACCCAAACAGCACTTACTACTCCCAACTAAGTCAGCATAAAACACGCAGTCAGCCCCCCTCCTATCAAGAGATGTTCGGAGAGGACTATCCCCGTACTTATCGACCTCCAAGTTATATCTAATTTGCCTACTTTTAGAGCAAGTGACACCGACACGCAAAGATTATCTGAACCGATCGCCTTATAACTATCATGACGTATTTATTCATTCGCTTCCAAGAGAAAATTTATTGTTATTTTAGATTCATCAAACTCATCAATATGTCCAGGACACCATTGATTTCGACACATCACCTAGCCTCCGTCCTCAGTAAATGGAGCCTCTATATCTCTTGGCTTATTCTCCTTTCAATCTTAGTAATAAATTTCATCGACCACCCACAGATAGCTACTATACTCAGGTACTCACAGCCTATTGCATTAAACTCACGTTTTTAATAATAAATCAATAGAAATTCCAAACACCTGAGCAAAGAAGTTATTACAACCCTCGAGAACCACACTCCGCATTGATATCACGTGCAAGTGATAAAAACTCGGGCTATGAGTCCTACGAGCAGAGTGGGGATAACTACAGCATGGCGTCATCGAATATTTCATCAAATATCTACACAAAATACAATGATTATATACCCGGTCGTTCTCGCGGGTCCATCAAGCAGGTCTCGACCGCAAACTCTAATCAAAACGCATCAAATTCACCATTTGTGAAGAAAACCGGAAATATGTACGAGCTAAGTACCGCTTCAAGCTCGAGGACGACGTATTCAAGGAACCTCCAGACCGGCTCAACTATTCATTCGTTTGAATCTTCGATGTCAAATGTAGTGACCGATAAAGGCAAATTCAACCGACCTATCAAACAAGAGGAGATTGAACAGCAACGGATAAAATCAGCCAATGAGCAGCCGTTGAAATCCTCAGCAATAGGCATCGAAAAAACGAGGACTTTTAGTGCGGTTGAAGAGAACGAATTATCGAAGGCACAGCAGCAAAATAATAAGAACTTGAGGAATAAGATCGCTCAGCAGCAGCTCGGTAAGGAGGGAGGTGTTTTCCTTGAATACTCAGTGACGAAGAACTTGGAGGAGTTTAACGCGAATAATTTTGAGGACGAAAACGGCGAATTTATCAATGATAATGTGTCAACGATCTCTCAATACGACACTATTGGACGCAGAGAGTAAAAAATTTTCCAATGAAAACCTTTATTAATTGATGATTAGTTTGAATACAAGAGGCAGTGTCGGGAATAGCGAGAGACCAACAACCGTTGAGAACGAGCAGGATACGAAGAAGCAGTTTAGTAAGCCCTTCATGAAGAGGAAGGAACTGCAGCAACCTGTCATTGAAGAAGCTAAGGAAGACCCTAACCCGTATCGGAATAATGTAAACCGAAGAAATATTGACACTTGGTCGGCTGGAAGCTCGAATAATAATGAAACTGGAGACAACCTCAGCGTGCAGAGGAGGAGCGAGGTTGAGAGTAACCAAGGGCATCGTAAAACGACGTCGCAGCCATACGTTAATTTCGAAATAGCGGTAACTGTGCTTGTAGAGAGGAAAATGCTGATAATATATTCTGACCGATAGGAAAAGGATGAATCAGGTGAAGAGGACGAGGACAAAAAAGCAAAGGAGAAGGGAAGGAACCCTGATACCAGATTCCTCAAGCCTAAATTTTCCACAAAACGAAAGGTAATATGAAAGCATTTGCCCTGCGTTTCTGAGTTAATTTGCCGAATATAACAGATTATCAACGCGAAAAATAACGAGAAGTCACCTGCGCCACAAAATAGCGCTACTACGACAACAACTCAGAACACAGCCTCAGGGGACCCTGCGAGCTATGGGATAGACTACAAGAAGAAGAACTATATTGCGAGGGAAGAGTTGACGCCGATCGAGGGGAACGTAGAAAATGTTTTCAAGCAAATCCTTCAAGATATCAAAAGTATCAATGCGTTTTATGAAATCCAAAGGCCAATATTATCTTTCATTCAGCTGATGACTGGGCAAAGCAGTTTGACGCGATGAACAATTTCAGAAGGATAATGAAGCATCATGGCAGCATGCTCCCTGCACTCAGCTATGGAATACAGACAGTCACTCAAGAAGTAAATCTATTACTTTTATTATCAGGTGTTTTATCATTAAAAAGGTCTTGAAATTGGTTGAGTCCTTGCGATCCAGCCTCGCAAAGAACGCGATGATGACGCTAACAGAAATGTGTCAGGAGTTAAAAAAACAGCTGGATCCTGAGCTCGAGTCGATAATTTCAAAACTAATCAAGAAAGGTTCCGATACCAACGTGTTCATTGCGGAAGAGGTGAAGAAAGGCTTAGTCGCGGTCTGTCAAAACTGCTCCGAAGCAAGGATAATCTCCGTGCTAATCAATTTAACCGGGCTTAAAGCCTCCCAAATCAAAACCAATATTTGCCTTTGCATCGAAACTATGATCGAAAGGCACGAGACCAAGTTCTCTCAGGTCAGAGACTACGATAAAGCTGTATATTTACTCGCGAACTACATGCTGGACGGCGCGTTAGAAGTAAGAATCGCAGCGAAAAAGGCCTTCGGCACTCTGTTAGCTCACTCGATTAGCCGCACGGAGATCGAGAAGATTGTTCATCGGAACATGAACGAGCTTAATTATTCTAAGGTGGTGAGTATAATGGATAAAGAGCTCTCGGGCCAAGGCGGCAATTCGGCTTTAATCATCACGCAAACCCAGTTGTCCGGAACTCAGAAAAGGTCGAGTCTGATGAAAAGAACGTCTGCTGTAAGAGAAGAAACAAAGAAAGCGAACTCTGACCAGTCAGAAGAATCCAAGGACCTCTCTCCATTGAGAAAAGCCCTGGACGCGTCTCCTGTAGATAAGCCAAAGGCAAAAACAGCGAATAAATTAACGTTTTTCAAAGAAGGCGCAGAATTTGATCTGCTCCCAACGTTCTTCGCTCAGGCAGAAAACAACGGTAATCACTCATGCTAGAACTGTTATATTAATCCGTTAATGTTCAATGATTTAGAGTGGAGATCGCGATTCGAAGCAGTCGATTCGCTGACGGAATTCGCCAATCGGCATTCCGAAAACCTCCAAAAATCGAAACAAATACTGAGATTTTTAGATACTTTCGTGAAGCTTATGACCGATAGCAACACCAAAGTCTCCTTACAAGCAATCAATGCGTTCGCTCCTATTGTCCCACTACTCAAGGTACCTTCCACATTCACCCAAACTCTTTAATCAATGCTTCATTGCCAATTCAAGGTCTCCATCGAAAAGAACTCTCCGAACGTGATCCCAATAGTTGCTAACCTCCTCGCGTCCACTAACGCCAACATCAAAAACGCTGCTGACGGCTTGTGGAATAAAATCATGGAAATATTAGACATTGGCGCGATTGTCGCTCCAATTGCGAACAGCTTAATCTTCGCAACGGTCAAAGTCAAAGCTTGTATAATAGTCAAGCTTACAGGTACAGCTGAATCATCTCGCTTTCTTTACTTAATTTTCTTATAGACATTGCGGATGACCTCGCTCAGAAGAGCCCTTCAATAGTGAGCAAGTCACTGATGCCTTCATTGATAAAACTACTCGATGAAAATAAACCGGAGATTAGAAATCCAATCCAAAAGCTGTTAGTTGCGCTGCACTCTGTAATGGATAAGGCTCTCTACGAAAACGTGCCCGCGAATAAAGTTAAATTGATCCGAGATGCGATCGGACACTAACATTTTGGGGCTTCGGCTCAAGAAACCCATTGAGAATGTTTTTCGGAAGACAGTTAATTAAACCACTAGTACTCTTCGAGCCGCAGTCGCGATGGAATATAGTTTTTTTGTTTAATAATGTCATTTGAGAGCCGATTTATCGAAACTTATAAGAAAATTGGATTGTTTTTCATTTTTTTTTTAAACATGTGCTTGCTAGGAATCAGTCTACTTCCCTCGTTTTGGATTATATAACTAACTTCTTTTTGAGTCAAGAGTGCAGCTTTTAAAGAAAAAACAACATTTTCACATGCAAATCAAACTTCTCTCACTTTTTTTTTTGGAGAGAAAAATCCGCTTTCCTAGTCGCAACAGAGCTGTTGAACTCAAGATGAAACAAGTTTACTATTAAAATAAAATATTTGAGCAATTTCTTAGAGAGTGAACTTTCAAAATGGATCACAAAACTCCCCAACGCTCAATCATTCGTTCGCTATATAAAGCAAAAACTGCTTCTCATCATGATATTGGAAAGATAATCTCTCAGCCCACCCATTTATCTCCCAGAATCGAGTTCGAAGCTAATCATCAAACTGATTTCGGCTCCGGGCTTACCTACACCCGTCACCCGACGTTAAAAACAGCGCAGCCGGGTATTCGAACTCCGGATATCCTCCTCAGCCAGCCTTTATCAGCCAGAAAGCAAGTTATTAGTCCCTCGTTGTCAACTGCAGACAATTTACTTTCGGTAAAGCGAGATAACGCATTATCCAGAGCTGGTCTGACTCCAGAAGTCAAACCACAAGTTGAAGTTCGAGCGCAGAGTACGTTGAGAGGAGCCCAGTCAGATTTTCAGTCAAATGACTTCTATTTGACCACCAGATCCGACAGCAAACAGTTTAAAATCAAGCAGCTCAGACCTTCGAGCCTTACTTCCCACGATTTTCAAAATCTAACAAGTCCCAGGATCCAGACCCCAGGGCCTGGAGCGGGAGAAGCTAGTATCACAGCTAAGATCAAGAATTCGAACTTTTACGACACGCTGCCGCCTTCGATGCGCGATTTTTATGCCGATAAGAAGGAGTTCAGCAAGATTTTCGAGGATTATGCCGTCGCTGAATTTTGCCTCTCTGAAGTAAATAACTTTTTCTATGAAAAATAACTCTGTATTAGGTCACAGCAAAAGTGAAATGCTATAGAGTCGAGCTGGGTATACTGCTTGATAAAGCATTAGACACACATAGGAAATTGTATGAGAAAACTTTAGACACTGCAATGAAGCTGTTCTTGCATCAAGAGTCGATTATCGAGAAGAAACTGCAGGAGATTCGGGAGAACGTGCGTCAAATCGAGGTGGAAAAGCAGGTTTTGGAGGAGAAAAATAAGAATTTTAAGAATCTGTTGAATATTGCTGAGGCGTCGTCGAGGGTTCAGTCGTTAAATATTGAAAAATTACAGAATGAGATAAAAATCGCTCATGAAGTTAACAAGCAGGAGATCATGGAAAAATTAAATGAAAATCCTAAAAATGAGGAGTTTCTTCCTGACAAGTCGAGAGGAAGCACGAAGAAGGGGTATACTGAGCGGTTACAAGAAGATATAGCGAATTTACAAGAATTCTTTGAGGAGCTTGATCGAGAGCACATCAATAAAGTACTTCTATGGGCTTGTCCTTCTCTTATAATCTAACTATCGATTAGACGAAGATTATTAAAGACATGAGCAACCATTTAAAAGCGGCGCTAAAAAAAACCAAATACGACGCTACGACTCAAGTCGATGAGGTCGAGCTCGCTTGGACTGCGAAGAATATCCAAAGCGCCGGGGGCGATTCCATTAAGAAAGCAGACTTGTTCGCGATTGAGAGCTCTACCGTGAATATCGAAGAAAAGCTCAAAAGCAAAACGAGCGAACTCGAGAAAAATCCTAGTTTTGAGCCTGGAGATATCCTTAAGCTGAAGGATAAAGAGATCAAAGAGCAGATGGAGGGCAAATCCGTCCTTCCTGAAGGGAGGAGGAGGCAAACGGTCATGGGACAGAATATGGTGCAAGATCTCGACAGCACTTGGAATCTCCCTCTGAACATAATCGTCTTTCTGGAGAACGTGACGAAATCTGGAGCCGAAGCTAAAGTGCTGCCTTGGGAGTATTTCAGGAAAAAGATCATGGAGATCTATAAGGACCGCATTCGAAACAGAACCGAGGTCGAAAACTCGCTAATTAACACGTTCATCCCTTTCAGTGAGTATATATGTCTATATTTCCTGAAGGTAAGCCACTCTCAGTCTGCCTTTGACTGAATTCCTTTGATTTTGTTTGTAGGAGTATAAGCTGAGACGAACCGCTGAGATGAAGCTCCTCGAGTTTCTTGTGTCGCTCAAATACTACGTGAGGATCTGGCCAAGAGCCCAAATTTTCGCGAGTATGGCTAATATTCTCGGGACTTCGAGGGGGAAGGACTACCAAGACGCGCTTAATGTGAACGAGTATGATATTTACCTTCAGAATTATGTATTGTATGCGTATGAGCACACGTTCTCTGAGGCGAATTCGCTGGTAGAGCATTCTGAAGGCACGACGCTGATCCCGAAGGAGAAACTCGAGGATATCGTCCACAGAGTGCTCATATTCGAGCCTGAGTTGAACCGAAAGCGATTTTGGGTGAACCTTCAGTCTCAGTACCAAGTGATTGGCGAGGGTCCTGAGAAGGATAATGAAGGAATAGACGCAGATAGAGTGGTTTTGGCGTTCATCGAGGGGTACGTCGAGGCGAAGCGAAGGAATTTAAAGGCGATAACCAAGTATTACTATAAGAACAACCAAGACCCTGAAAAGATCCTGTCCATTGAAGACTTTGCTTCAGCTGTCGCTGAAGTCAATGAAGTCGAGCCAGCGGTTGCGAATCAAGTCTACCCAAAGGATTTGACGCTGTGTAGGTCTTTTCTGTACGCGTTGACTTCAGGAAACAACACATATGCTGTTACTTTCAAGCAGATGGTGGGAGGACTAGCCCGCTTTGGGATGGACTGTCCTTTCCCTTTTATCAGCCTTGGAAACGATGAAAGAAAGAGCAAAGAGTACTTGAATGGAGGACTTGCAGGTGATTTATTTAAGAAAAAGAACCAGCAGCTGAAGAAACGAGGTGCGATCTTTCAAGATAAAAGACGTTTTGCAGACCCAAGGACAAACGATACCAATCGAGAACATGACTCGAGCCCTTCAGCATTGAAGAATTTCGAGGCGAGTAATCAAAAGACGTTTAAAAAAGAATTGGATGGGAAGGCTGTCCATGGGTTGAAGTTAGATTCTGCGTCTGCGCTCTTTGCTCAGCAGTTTGCTGTGCTGAGGGAGTTAAATAACTACTGTAAGCAATTCAGCGAGGT
>ENA-UOUE01001919-UOUE01001919.1-compost-metagenome-genome-assembly--contig:-NODE-1919-length-11231-cov-11.167743_pt1 | contig 11231 bp, 9 predicted proteins | sample MGYA00238146_ERZ747223 | MGnify/ENA primary metagenome ERZ747223 (study PRJEB28781, sample SAMN06268865) | compost metagenome | isolation source: single cell | place: USA: California, Emeryville, Joint... | reverse complement strand
TGGCTTCACAAGACTATTTCAATTGAATTGATAGAATACTCTCGTTGGCTAAAACTCTCAGTTCTAGTCTCTATATATCATTTCTTGTTCTTTTTCTTTATGGATTAATTTCTTTTGCTTTTGATAAATTTAATTTCCTAATTGGAAATTCACTCTGTTTAACAAAAAGTAATTTTTTTCGAAGGTTCAGGCCTAAGTCTCTGGAAACTTCAGATTGGAGTCATTAAACTCAAGAGACTCGATCTCGTTTTCTTAAGAGTGCGCAGAACAATCGTCGAGCGCTTACTTTTCAAGCATATGAAGTAGTAGTCATCGCTTGAAGGTCTCTCTGTTGCTAGGTTTTTTGAAGTTCGAGCGGAAAATTTAAAAAATTAAAAACAGCAAAATGACAATAATAAGCCTTCTATGAAGCGATCGAATTTCAGTAGCCTCAAAGAAATTCTCTCCTGATAATAAATAAAAAGTGACTTTTGCTACTAAAAGCTGAACATATGTACCGAAATAAAAATTATCTCGTCAGATAACCTCTATGTAAGCATATTCTTTAAATCAATGGTTGAATAGACTGCAAAGTTGTTAAATGGGTTTCATGAGAATTTGCTTAATTCTTCTAGTTTGAAGGATCCAAGTTATCTTTGTAATTTCAATTGATTCCAAAAAACAGAGCTCAACAATCTTTATGAAACTAGCGTAAATATGTTCTAACTTTATGTTGAAAACAGTTTGCCTCTTTGTCCTCTAGAGTCATCATTTTATAAGATTTTGCAAGAAGACTTCCTTAAGAAACTTATTTGTAGTGCTCAAGCCAGCTAACCTCACCCAAGGCTCTTACAGCAACTTCTAACTCGGTAAGAGGGAAATATATCTAACATTGCTGGAAGAGAGTTAGCACGACTCATTTTCAAAATTACGAAAAGCAAGCATGTAGATAGTACACACGAAATCAAACAAAAGAAGTTCTTGCAATTTAATTAAAGAGTTTGCAGAATAGAACGGTTCATAAAAAATACGTCAAACTCACTTGTGAGTCGCTTCATCGGAGTTTTATTGCCTTCATTGCGGGCTGGGAATGCCAGACAGACCAGTCAACCACAGCAGAATTATGACTCATATTTTGCTCGTCTTTCAAAGACATCCAACTCTGAGAGATCTGCGCTCGAAAATGTAATGAGTGAAAAAGAGCCGATAAGGAATTGCTAATAATGCTTCAATTATAGGCTTGAAAAGCACCAGAAAACCTTTGCGATTTGATATCTTCACAGATACATGTAAATGCAGCGTCAAGACTCCTATTTCTTAAATTTGAATGAATTATCACATAATTTATGTGCCACCAATCCGTGCGATAATTATTTTGCGAGCTAATATAATAATCCATTTTGTAGAAAGCGATTTTTGCATAAGAGAAGAATATGCAATTTCGAAAACAAAATTTTGATGATATAATTATCTATTAATTATCATATCAAACTTTAACAGGTCTTTTACGGTCTCTTTGGCTTTATCAATAAGTAGAGAAAGAAGGTATAAGGTATTTTCAATAAAGCTCTCTATACAACAAAGACGCACTCCACAATTATTGTTTTAAATGACATTATTGGAAAAGACGTTTATTGGAAGAAAACCAGATTTAACAATTCTGAGTAATACTTCATACTTTATGGAAATGATCTAAGATATCATTTTCATGTGCGATTTCATGTTATTTCGTTGGTTTCCTTACTGATCCTGATGTCTCTTTTTTCACAACAAGTAAGTTTTATACTAGAAACGTCATCATAAGCAACATTCACAAATGCTGCTGAATTTCCTGAATATAGCAGATTCATTCAATTAATATCTGTCCAAAAACGTATTCGATATGTATATGGTATAAATGAGGTTTCTGCATAATGATTCACACTTTAAATTTTTGAGCCTCATTATTTGAAATATTGAACTTGTGATACCTTTCTTTAAAACTCGATTTTGAGTGAGCCTTACAATTTTCTCTAATCTATATGAAGTGATATCTGAAGTAGATTCCTTGATCTCTCTTAGATAATAAAGAAAAGATGTACTTTTGGAAGCTTTGCTTGCGTCAGAAATCATTTTTTCGTATTATTTGAGACTTAGATATCTCCGTTGGAGAGCTAATCGAAATTTGAACTTGATTCCTACGAATTACGAGAGAGTCAACAGCAAATGTTAGAAACTCGATTTTTTGTATCCAATGATCAAGATATTTCTGCTATGGTTTTGATGTATCTGAGTGTCAACAAAGATTTTAACTCCAGGATGTGCCCGAAGTGAAATAATCTTCATTTTGTGGGTATTTTTTTCAAATTTTAAATATTTTCATGCATATTATGCCATTTTCTGAAATCTGACGAAGAAAAAATTTTTCAAGCACGCTACTGTCCAGAGAATGATTCAGAGCTTCAGTAGTTCTGCCTGCTTTGCTTGCTGGCTAAATAAGCTTAGATTTGCAGCATTCTGATGTTCAAGAATCCAATATTGGCATATCTAACATTAATTTGCTTTGCTGACGCACTTTGCAAACTAGCTTGGATGTCAGTGATCTCACCGCTCGTTAACCCGCTATTTGCTGCATTTTCCGCTGAGATACTCTCTCAATATCTTTCAAATTTTCATAATTTATGAAGCTGGCAATTTAATTAAACACTCTTTACGATTCTTGAACTCTACTATTCCGAAAGCTCTAAATAATCATTGTGTTGCATTTTAACAACTTTCTCTCTTATATTTGTCGAGCACAATGTATGTGATTCTTAAATGTTCGCGTTTTGATAGCACAATATTGCCTCTCCAATATCTAGGTGACTTTCTGGCATGGCAAAGAGGGTGAAAATCTGAAATTTATTGCGTTTTTTGTTAAAATATTTAATTCTATTTATTTCTTCTCTGACTGTAATGCTTCGATTCAATGAACTTTCACATTTTAACTAATATGAAAGTTTAGTAGTCCCAAAGTGGAGTACATGGCAAACAATTTATCAGCTTTTGGAGGCTTTCGGTTTTTTTTATTTTTGAATAATCTTCATAATTCTTTACAATACAGTCGATGTTGAATGATGCTATTTCTTCCAATCTCACCACTGAAGGGAAAAAAAGGTGATTATCTCAACACGCTTTCGTAGAAATATTTCTATTTTGACTAATTTGTCACTGACGCAACTTGAACTTTGTATGTGATTTTTATTTTTTAAATTATTTTTTTTTTCAGAGTATGTTTTTGTCGACAAAGTAATAACAATTAATTTGCATTCAACTAAAAACGCAACGCAGAGTGTGAATGTATGCTCAAAATAAATTGACATTTCGATTTTGAATCTCATCATTTTATACAAGTTTTGATAAAAATATTCAACTTATTTAACAATTCAGCATAGATAAAGTATTCTGCTTAATTTATCTTTTCAATTCGGATCTTGTGTAGGCTGCTACTATTCTCGGATCAAATGCTCTACCTCCGGAGTGGACCGTTTATGCCAGAAGCTGAAGGCATGTTTTCGAGGAAAATTCTGAGTCAAAAATTCATTTTTCTCTTTATTTCATACTTCATATATCTTTGCTGACAAAGTGACACGTGATATCTGACCAACTGCAAAAATCTTGAGAGCACCTGTGATAATCGACTTCGATGATGTGAATGTGTCAAAGACAATTCTGCCGTTTCATTTGAAGTCTCTTTGAGACAACAAAGATTGTAGCCTGATCTGGCTTCCAGCTATGTTAACTTCACCTTTTGAGCATTTTCCAAAAATCTTCAGCATTTCTTGAACTTTACATCATTTTTTGAAATTTGAAGTAAATAAAATTTTCGAGTTAAGATTAACTTCTAAACGAGTGACTCAGTGTTTGAATCACTTATCTGCGCTTATCTGTATTGCTTGATAGCTAAGTAAGCATATCGGACTTCATTCGGCTGCTTGTTGGATCCAATATTATTAATCTCACATTAGATTCATCTTTCGATGAGGAACCTTTCAACAAAGCTCGGACATGGACATCCTGATCATGAATAAGTCCACTAACTGCTTCTTTTTTCTGTTGAGATACTCCGTTAATTGGTTCCAGTTTTTGGACCTTATTAGGTTAGCAATTTAATTAAACACCTGCTACAATTAAAATCCTCTTTTGGAAGTTCCGAAACACTTCCACCTAATAGCTCACACTCAAAATAACTTTAAAAGCTATAAGATCACTATCTATCCTGTGATGTTAGAATTGCTTGACAGGAAAAATTTTGCTTGATCTCATACCAACAAACCAAGAATCAGAAATGGGTTTAAATATTATCAGTTATCGAGGATATTGTTGCAGAGAGATATATGATCTGAATGCGTTGTCCTCTACTCCAAAGGATTTCATCTAACTATATATTAAGCTATTCCAGTAAATATGTATATATTTATCAGATGTAAACTATCTTTATTCTAAATTTTAGAATATGGCCTCATGAGAATCTTGTGAGAAACCATTAAAAATGCTTACTTTACAAAGAAGCGAATCTCTTCACTTTACTCATATGTTTTTTAGTTTTTTGAAATTACTTTATAAATGAAATGAAAATATCAATTTCTTGAGCTGCATCAATCTTGCCTGTATTCGGGTAAGGTGCTACGAAGATGCTGAGATCAGATGACAAGAGCAGAGCACAAAGAGTGTACTTATTAAATTTGAAAACCTACGAAGGCAACTAATTGTTAAATAAAAATTATCTGGAAAACACCAAAAGCAGGATCACTTAAGGTGTTGAATAAAGCTAAATATGCTTCGACTTAGAAGGCAACATCTTCCGCTATTTTGTAGTTCAAAGCTTTCCACAGTTCGTAGTGGAACAGAGATCAAAGCAGAAGAGCTTATCGGACATATCAATCAAGAACATCATTGCTTTCAATCATCTCTATTTAAAATGTTCCATTTTAGAGGTTTTCTCTTTTCCATAAAAATGAAGTCAAATTCTCATGCAAATTCTTACTTTATTTTCGGCTTCATTCAGTGACAGCCCAAGCTTTGCCGATCTTTCAAATTAATTAATTCATTCGGATCATATTAATTAACCTGTGCAAATTCAAAGTTATTGTGTTTTTCAAACGTAATTTAATGGATGATGCCTCATATGCTAGCCTTTTACATAAATCATATCATTTAAACATCGAAATATCTTTAAGAGAGATTCAGGAATGTAAAAAGTTGGTTTTTTGGCTTCCGTTCCGTAATGCAGGATTAAGAATTTGTTTAAATCTTTAAATTCAATTTATTTTTTCCGCATCGTGTTTCAAGGAACTTAATAATTCCAATTCGATGCACCCTTTTGTATTTACCTAATAGTGATACTTAGACGTTCAGAGAATAAATACATATAAAAACCTGCCCTTTTCTGAAGATAATTTGTAAATTTTCATCAACATGATCGAAACGCGATCAAATAAATCTATTTTTTCACATTTCCAGGATTTCTCTCTCACGATCTTGAAAGGTATTAGCTTTTCGTTTGATAGACATTTTTGGAGTGCTCACAGGATTTCATTTGAAAGGCAATCTACCCAACTTGAAAATAAAATCGAATCGCATGTTAAACCAAACACAATCACCGATATAGCATTTTCTTTCATTAATACTGGAAATAAATTGATAAAAGGAAAAAAAATAATAAAAGAGGGTACTTTCTTAACTTAATTAAACCAATAATCAAAATACTCTAATTTCTTGTTTTTTACAGTGAACTTTCAGACCCAATTTGAATATTTGAAAAGGAAACAGTTTAATAAACTAATTCTATTTTTATTAAACATTTAGTGATGATAACTTTAAATTTGTCCAAATCAGGGCTTACCAAAACAATTTGTAGCTTGATAGTCGTCTCTGCTCTGATCGCTCCACTGGGTGTTGGTATTGTCGTTCTTCTTACTTTTCAGTTAATTCTTCCCATCAGCTCAATCAGTGTTTTTCATTCAAGATGAAATGACGGATTATACCCCTGGAACTCCATCTCGACACTTATTGACAGATATCAAGCCTGGATGGGCTAGCTCTACAAAGTACGCAATAAGTTTGTGGTTGAAAAAGTATAGCTGGTATCATGGCAATCAAAATTGGGATATGATCGCAACAATTATCCAAAACAACGCGTATACAATTATTTTGAAAAAGAGTTAAGCGCTAACATGATCTCAAAGTGATAATAGTCGTAGAAGTCTAATAATCCAGTTACATCCGACTTCTGATGTATGCTTTGTTGCTTCCTCGCCTGAAGACTGGGCGGGCGATCTTTTGCCCTGGGAATCTGTAAATTTTTGACAATTGGCATTTGATTTAGAAAATTATATAGGTAGGCGGAGAAATATTGGCCCCAATCGGAAAATGGGTATTTTTTGGTACTGGAGTTGATTCAGTTGCGAAGAAGAATTATGGATTTCGATACTATCTTAACAGTGAGTCATCAAGCAATTACAAACTCGCGACCAGAACAAAAAACTTTTACACTCTAAATTATCCGACTGCACAACTTAACATTGGTGGTGTTGCTACTGATTCAGGCTATCCCGAGACTCATTTTGGAACCGCTTGGGGTATTTTACAGTATGTGAGACTGTTTTTCGATTATACTCCAACAACTGTCGATGAATTTATCAATATCGCAACAATGGAAGCGGGAAGTAAAATCTTTTTTTTGTCTCACAGAGCGATTAATTTTTCAATTAGGCAGAATTTACTTGTTTTACTTTGCATCCGATTCGGGAACAGACAACGGTCAAACCTTTATTATCGAAAGAATCAGTAATACAAGTTCCTCAAACACTGTTGGATATAAAGGTATTGTTGGAGGAATATCTCATTCGAGAAAATAATAATATAATGCATATAAATTAGGACTAGATTCAGCGGTCTCCAGTCAAGATGTGAGTTTTGATGCTTACAATATCTTGCAGTGTCGCTCAAGCAAGATCGCCTCATTACCTTTGAATGTCGCAATCTCACGAAAAGGTTTGGTGGTAGCTTTGGACCTTTATCCTATTGCGGGAGGACCAGCAAGACAAACTATTTTTAGTATTAGAAATACAGCTACCAATTATCTTTCGGTGCAATTCTTCTTCACCAGTGGTGGGCTATTTAATCTATGGACCAATCCGGCATCCGGTCCATATTATGTATTTCCCGGAAACGAAAATGGATACTCTGGTTTGTCAGCTCTAACTTTCGGTAAAAACTCAACTTTCATGATTCTTATCTCAGGCTTTATCTCTCATTAGGGAGCTGGAATCGAGTTATTGTTGAAATTATACAGGCGCAACCACTAGAAATTGGTGCTGGATTGTCTTCGGCGAGAATCTGGGTGAATGACGAAGTGACTCCAAGGACATATTTCGGCGATTTCGCAATTGGAGACACTCCTATTATTGATGGAGACAATGCTGCTCTTGATTTATGCGGTAATTATGATGGTACAACTCCCCAGAGTACGGGAACATTTGATGTCTTGAATTTTGTATGGATGCAAGGAGCTCAAGGGGTCTTTCAGGACTCCTCAGGTAACAGTTCATGCGATTTTATTTTGTCAGTTAATCTAATAAATTCGCTCTTCTAAAGATGAAAGCTGCAATCAGAAAGCCTTTATCAATCCATATCAATCTAGTTGTTTGATGTGCAACCCTTCTTATCAGATGAAAGACAATACCAAATGTGTTTCTTCAAATTCGGATGATAGCTATTTCTTGCATACCCCCACCAACTCCTACCAAAGTATACAAGATTTATTTCTTTTTCTAATATGAAAATATATAGAATGCTTCTACGGACAATATTATGTAAAAAGATTTTGCTATATTCCTTCTACAAATCATGAATAGAATGCGAACACTGGTGTTTGCTCGCAGTGTACTGATGACGGAGTGTTTATTGCATCTCCACAATGTGTCGACTGTCATACAAGCTGTCGAAAGTGCACAGGAACAGCAGATAATCAATGTACTGAATGCTATAGTGGAAAATACCTCTCTCCAATGAATACATGTACTAGTCTGTGTCCAGACGGGTATTATGGAGACTCCACAGTCAGGAAATGTTATGGTAAATAATCAATTAAGAATTTTCAATTCTTCTAAACTCCAATTGTTAAATTAAAGCTTGCCATTCAAGTTGCGCTACTTGTTCCGCATCAGGTTCCAGTTGTGACAGCTGTCCTGTTGGAACATACCTCTCTCCAACGAATACCTGCGTCAATCCATGTCCAGCTGGGTATTACGGCGATACCTCAGATCGGAAATGCCACAGTAACAATTTAACAAATTTCAAAATTCTAAGTTTTCTATATTAAATCAAAGCATGCGATTCAAGTTGTGCCACTTGTACAGCAGCGAGTTCCAGCAGCTGCACCAGCTGTCATAGTGGAACATTCCTCTCTCCAACGAATGCCTGCGTTGATACATGTCCAAATGGATATTATGGAGATAACTCAGATCGTAAATGTTACAGTAAGAAATTAATAAATGTCAGAATTCCCAATTTTTATATATTAAATCAAAGCATGTGATTCAAGCTGTGCCACTTGTACAGCAGCGAGTTCCAGCAGTTGCATCAGCTGTCATAGCAATACATTCCTCTCTCCAACGAATACTTGTACCAATCCATGTCCAGATGGATTATATGGCGACTCTACGGACTGGAAATGCCATAGTAAGAAATTCTCAAGTTCCAGCACCTGACATTTTATATATTGAATCAAAGCATGTGATACTAGCTGTGCCACTTGTACAGCAGCGAGTTCCAGCAGCTGCACCAGCTGTCATAGTGGAACATATCACTATGCAAACACCTGTGTAAACCCATGTCCGAGCGGGTATATGCCCAATGATGCAGATTGGACGTGCAACAGTAATGAATAATCTAATATAATAAGGAAACTTTCTAAAATTTCAAATATTAAACATAGACTGTGATCTTAGTTGTGCTACTTGTTCCGGATCTGGTCCCAATTCCTGCACCAGTTGTAGTGGAACATTCCTCTCTCCAACGAATGCCTGCGTTGATACATGTCCAAATGGATTCTATGACGATTCTTCAGTTTGGAAATGCAATGGTAGAACATAAAAACTATCTCAATTCTTGAATATTAATTTCAATCAAAGCTTGCCATGGCAGTTGTGCTACCTGTTCTGCAGCAGGCGCCAGCAGTTGCACCAGCTGTAGTGGAACATATTTCTACTCAAATACTTGTGTCGATCCATGTCCAGATGGGTTATATGGTGACTCCACCGATTGGAAATGCTATGGTAAGAAATTCTCAATTGCCAGCATTTTGACATTTATGAATCAAAGCATGCCATGACACTTGTGCCACTTGTACAGCAGCAGGTGACAGTAGCTGCACCAGTTGCAGTGGGTTATATATCTATACAGATACCTGTATCAATCCATGTCCAGATGGATTCTACGGCGATTCCTCAGATTGGAAATGCAAAGGTAAGGAATTTAAAAAACTATAAATTCTTGAATATTTCAATTTGAAGCTTGTCATACCAGTTGTGCTACCTGTTCTGCAGCAGGCGCCAGCAGTTGCATCAGCTGTCATAGCAATACATTCCTCTATTCAAATACCTGTATCAATCCATGCCCAGATGGATTCTACGGGGATAACTCAGATCTTAAATGTTATGGTAAGAAATAACAAATATCAAAATACCTGAAGATTTTATATTATTGTTCATCAAAGCATGTGATTCAAGCTGTGCCACTTGTACAGCAGCGAGTTCCAGCAGCTGCATCAGCTGTCATAGTGGAACATATCGCTATGCAAACACCTGTGTAAACACATGCCCGAGCGGGTATACGCCTAATGATGCAGATTGGACGTGCAATAGTAATAATAATCTAATATAATAAGGAAACTTTCTAAAATTTCAAATATTAAACATAGTTTGTGATCCTAGTTGTGCCACTTGTTCCGGACCTGACCCTAACAGCTGCACCAGTTGTAGTGGAACATATCTCTATTCAAATACTTGTGTAGATCCATGTCCAGACGGATTATATGGCGACTCTACGGACTGGAAATGCCATAGTAAGAAATTCTCAAGTTCCAGCACCTGACATTTTATATATTGAATCAAAGCATGTGATACAAGCTGTGCCACTTGTACAGCATCAGGTCCCGGCAGCTGCGCGAGCTGTAATGGATTATATTTTTATTTAAACACTTGTGTAAACCCATGTCCGGATGGGTATACGGCCAATGGTGCAAATTGGAATTGCGATAGTAATTGATAATCCAAGATAATAAGCGAGTTTCTAAAATTTCAAATATTAAACATAGGTTGTGATCCGAGTTGTGCTACTTGTTCCGGACCTGGTTCCAACAGCTGCACCAGTTGTAGCGGAGCATATCTTTCTTTAAATACCTGTATCGATCCGTGTCCAGATGGATTCTATGGCGAATCTTCAGATTGGAAATGCCACAGTAAGAAATTCTCAATTTTCAACATTTTGACATTTTATTAATTAAGCATGCCATGACACTTGTGCCACTTGTACAGCAGCAGGTGACAGTAGCTGCACCAGTTGCAGTGGGTTATATATCTATTCAGATACCTGTATCGATCCATGTCCAGATGGATTCTATGGCGAATCTTCAGATTGGAAATGCAAAGGTAGGAATGGAAAACATTATAAATTCTTTAATATTAATTTCAATTTGAAGCTTGCCATATGAGTTGTGCAACCTGTTCTGCAGCAGGCGCCACCAGCTGTACCAGCTGTAGTGGAACATATTTCTACTCAAATACTTGCGTCGATCCGTGTCCAGACGGATTCTATGGAGTCTCCTCAGATTGGAAATGCTATTGTAGGAAATTAACAAATTTCTAAATTTTAAATCATAATCTCATTTCGAAGCTTGCGATACCAGCTGTGCTACCTGTTCTGCAGCAGGCGCCATGAGTTGTACGAGTTGCAATAGTGGCACATATCTCTCTCCAACGAATACTTGTGTGAGCACATGTCCAAATGGATATTTTCCCAGTGACGCAGATTTGAAGTGCCATGGTAATTAATATTCCCATAATTTCAACGGTTCTAAATATTTTTTGTAACTTGAAAAAAGCCTGTGCTGCTGTTTGTGCCACTTGCAGTTCTCCAGATCCCAACATTTGCACAAGTTGTACTAATGGACTCTATTTGTCTGGATCTACATGTGTTGGTATCTGTCCTCAAGGAACGTATGCAGATAC
>ENA-UOUE01001918-UOUE01001918.1-compost-metagenome-genome-assembly--contig:-NODE-1918-length-11254-cov-26.599803_pt1 | contig 11254 bp, 13 predicted proteins | sample MGYA00238146_ERZ747223 | MGnify/ENA primary metagenome ERZ747223 (study PRJEB28781, sample SAMN06268865) | compost metagenome | isolation source: single cell | place: USA: California, Emeryville, Joint... | reverse complement strand
GGTGTTTTTTCTGACAATACTAATACTCTTAAAACTGTGGACGGAGGATTTCAATTATTTCAACAGCAGACAAATTTTCTCTTTAACTTGATTTGAAAGGTTATTCAACTAACGTGTGGATATCCAGAACCAAAGAGCTATAAAATGTAATAATAATAAAATACGATTCGAGTATTTTTTCTTGTTTAAAAAGCGTAGTATCAGTAAGCGATTAATGAATGTTAATCGGGAAACTGAGGAACTCGCACCCTGAGTCAAGAATCTGCGCGATCTGTCTAAAACTCTTCAGCATTGCCTCAAACTCCTGATCTCCACTCTCAACCATCTCCGTGAAATCTTTACAATAATTCCTCAACTCCCTCAATATCGAGAAATGCTGCGCGAACAGCGCAGACGCAGAGTCTAACTTCACCCCATTCGCTGATTTTATATCCATATTGGTTTTATGTCCACCCTTCGATTCTTTTCCCTCAGTGGGTCTAACTGGGCTGTCAGTATCGCCTTCTTTACCAAACTCACTACCACTCCTCAAGAAAGAACCGAATTTCTTCTTCTCCGATGAGTAAAGCATCCCTCCTTTTCTTTTCTGCATCATCAGCTGATTTTTCCTCTTGAACAGGTCACTTGAAGCGCTAGCTGCCAGATAATCCCGCTGCTTTTGATCGTCAGAGCCGAAGCTAATGAACGGAAAAGGGCAATCCATTCCGAACCGCACCATGGAGGCTATAAACTGCTTGAACGTCACAGCATAACCGTTTTTGCCTGAAGTAAGCGCATAGAGGAACGCTCGAGCCGTTGTTATGTCTTTCGGGTAGACCTGGCCAGCGACGCTTATCTCAACTTCATTGACTTCTTGCAGATATGAAGCGAAATCCTCGATAGAGACGATACGCTCGTACTCCTGGCTGTTTTTGTAGAAGTATTTCGTCATCGCCTTGATATTTTTCCGTTTCGCTTCCACATATTGCTCGATGCAGATGAAGAGCAGCTTATCAACGTCAATTCCCTCAGCTTCTTTATCCGGTCCTTCGCCGATAAACCGATACTGCATTTGCAGGTCACTGAGGAACCTCTTCCGATAAGTAGGAGTCAGAAACACCAGTACGTTTTCTGTAATTTCCTCTAGCTTTTCCTTTACAACCCAAGTCGTGCCTTCAGAATGCTCAACCAATGACCCTTGATCCGCGACGATATGCTCGTAGGCATACAGCACGAAATTTTGCATGTATATATCGTATTCGTTCATATTGATCGGATCTTGTGCCTCGCGAAGTTTGTTTACACCCGTAATATTGCACATATATGCAAACAGCTGAGCTCGTGGCCAGATTTTAACGTAGTACTTCAGCGAAACGAGGAACTCAAGCAGTTTTAGCTCTGCGACTCGTCTGACATGAAATTTCTATTGCATTGGGACAGAACGATTAGATTTTGATAAAGTAATGGCATAGCTACCTTTAGGAAAAACAGACAGATGTATTCATTCAAAGGAACGAACGTATTAATCAACGAGTTCTCGATCTCGGTTTTATTCTTTATCCGATCGTTGTAAATATCAAAGATGATTTTCTTAAAATACGCCCAGGGAAGCACCTTTGCGGTTTCTCCGGTTTTCGTCACGTTTTCCAAGAAGATTATCAAATTGAGAGGCATATTCCAGTTATTTTCGAATTCTTGCAGCATGTTTTGCGCCTGGTTCAACGTGATGACATTCGCTGACTTTTTCTTTGCATCACTCTCCTGCTCAATGCTTGCTTTGACCTCTTTATCCTTAATCTTCAGCACATTGATAGGATCCACTCCAGGAAGAGCATCCGTCGCGCTTACTTGCTTCTTCAATTTAGTCTCGACGTTTACCGCAGCGCTCTCCATACCAGCAAAGTCAGTATTATTTGCAGTGTTGGAACTGAAGTTCCCGAGGTTTGAAGCAGTCCAAGCCAGTTCTCCTTCATCAACTTGGGTAGATGCATCATATTTGATTTTCTTTAGAGTGGCTTTCAAATGATTGCTCATGTCTTTGATAATCCTTGCCTGAGAGGTAGAAATGGAGATAAAGACTTTAGCCTATTACATAATTTATAATAACATACCTTATTATTCTGCTCGCGGTCGAGCTCTTCGAAAAACCCTTGCAAATTTGCTACATCATCTTGCAATCGCTCAGAGTATCCCTTATTGTTCCCGCCTCTATCCTGAGGATCGCCAAATAAATTCCCGTTTTCTCGCATTTTCTCATCCATCTTTTCCTCTAATCTGGTGGTAAGGTCGCGCTTCCGGAGTTCATGCGAGATTTTGATCTCAGTTTGCAGTTTTTCAATATTCATCGCCTGCATCCTTGACGAAGACTCTGAAATTTGAAGCAATTCCTTGAAATTCTGGTTTTTCATCTCGAGCTCCAGCTTTTCGAATTCGATTTTCTTCAAGTTTTCTTTGATTTCGCCAAGCTTCCGCTCTATTATCATCTCTTGATGTTTAAAAAGCTTCAATGAAGCATCAATTGTCTTTTCAAAGAGCTTCTTATGAGTATCGGCTACTTTCTCCAACAATAGCCCGAGCTCTACTCTATAGCATTTCACCTTCGTAATAACCTATAAAACACAAAATAAGCTTCTCGAATAGCCGATAGAGCGCTTACTTCCTCTAAGCAGAAGGTCGCAACATTATAATCATCGAAAATTTTCAGAAAATCTTTCTTATCGGCAAAAAACTGCCTGATTGACGGCGGCAGTCCTTCGTAAAAATTCCCTAGCTTAACTTTCTCCGAAAGATCAGGTTCTGTTGCTGCAAAGCCTGTTTGTGCTTTGTGCTGGGATAGATTTGTTAACTTTTCGCTTGGATTAAACTCTTGCGAGTGATTGAACTCTGTCGCGACGACTGTAGGAGGTCTCATTTTCTTAAATGAAAAAGTTTTTGTGGCTGCTCTGCTTGTGAGATAAAAATCCTTCACGGAATATTCTCCTTGGCTAAGATTCGATGTGCTTGTATAATTCCTCGTCGTGTATAACTGATCAGGCGATCGCGAGATATGCAGAGGACTGGCAACGTGTCTGGCTCTCGTTGTTGAGAGGAAACGATCAGTTTGCAATTGAGTTAGAGTGCTGGTTTGCTTTTTCGCGAGGGAGATGTCAAGCTCGAGCGGAAGAAGATCAGATTGGGCGGCTGTTCGTGGGTGTTGGGTGCTCAGAGGTTCAAATTCAGAATCATGATCAGGTTTTGACCCCAGGTGTTTCAGTCTGAAATTTCGTTTGGAAAAATTAGGTTCTTCAGCTCTGTTGGTGCCGCTCGCGCTGTTTTGAGTGACAAGGTTTAATTTGGAGACAACTTTGGACTGACCGAGCTTCTTATCCTGGCTGATCGCGGGAGTTTTGAGTTCCATTATTTGTTTCAATTTTGTTATTAAAAAATAAAAAAATCGATTGGAAAGAAGCCTATTCGTGTCATGTTCTTCATAATGCAAATACCAACGCGAAATTCGGTTTTGTGACACATGAGTCATTTGAAATTCTATTGACGTCTATTGATGACAAAATGCTTATTTTCACAGTTCAAAGGCTTGAAAGTTCAATAGAATGAGCAGAAAGTATGCTTTATCATTGCCCTCAAAATAAACGCTTTAAATCCGATTATTCACTATTAAATTAGTGACTTTTCAAATCTTTCGAATGCAAAAGCTAAAGAGCAGCTCCAAGCTACTTACAAGGCTTTACTCAACGCGCTATCTATATCCTTGCCTCAAAACAGCCTGCGAGAGGAGCCTCTCTCTTGTGGATCAGCCAAAATTCTATTTTACTACAAATACTACTACAGTAGATAACCAAGGTCAGGATCAGTCTTTGGAAATGAACGTCGCAAGCTACTTCGAGAAAAAGCTATCAGAGCACTCAGATATAAAGACTTTCAAAATGAATCTATTCGAGTACGTTCGCTATTGCGAGCAGAACCCAAATGCTTTTGATAATAAATTTTTAGAGCATATTATGCAATCAATTGCTGCCTATAGCTCTCAAACGGCTCAAGCGGAAGTCATGAACGAGTTACCTGATATCATCGACCTGCTTTCATCGTTCTTTTATCAAAGCGCGAGTGCTATGGACAGAGAATCGTTCAAGCTAATAATTCAGCATCTTCCTCAGATCCCTGTGGCGAAGGCCAAGAAAATCTGGCATTTTGTGGAGTTTATATTCTCTCGTACCGAGTTTTCGAATACGCTGCTCTTACACGATCTTTATTTGACGCTTATTGCATTTCATTCGATCAAAAAGCAATACGAAATTGATAAATTCGCTTATATCCTTGAGAAAATCGACATGCTGATTTGGCAAAGATTTACAGAAGCGGATTTTGAAACAGAGGAGCTACCAGAGTTTATCCATATATTCTCATTGAATAGATTTGGCAGCCAGACGCTTTTCCAGACGTTTCATGCAGCGTTTAAGAAGAACTATAAAAAGATGACGATTGAGGATGCGTTGAAATGTGCCTGGGGGTTGGTGAATTATACGGTGGTGCATAATAAGAAAATTTATACGGTTTTTAATGCTGATTTTGAAAGTTTTTTGAATGAGAGAAAAGCGACTCTCACGCCAAATTCGCTTATTATGTATTTATGGGCAAGGAACAAAGAACAAGAATTTAAATAGACCAGCTTTGGGTGATTTACTGAGAATGGATGAATTTTTTTGTGTATGTATATCCGTTTCGAAGAAGTAGATTAGCAGTGTGATGAACCTTAAACAGGTCAATATTTTTCTTGACAATGAGAAGAACAAAATGGTTACTTTATAAAGTGTTCAACAATAACCTTTTTAATGTTTTTTGAACTCTCATTAGCCATATTTTCAGCCTGCTGCTTGAATCCCCTAACCCCATCCTTGCGTTCAGCATCGGCGCTCTCTAGAATGGCACTCGTACCTCCATCCATAATTTTCTGAGGTTTAAATCTTGAAAATGAAGGATTGTTACTTTTAATTACACATATACATGCCAATAAAATTATTGGTTATATTTGTGAACTGCGAAGCATCCTCTTCATTCAAAAAAGTATAAGAAGAGTAAACTAATTTTATGAGCAATTTGTTTTGGTTCCTGACTTCATCAATGAACACAAAATTAAATACAAGAGTCAGAGATAACATTAGTATTGACACAAAAAGTAGCGTTACCTCTCTACATGATAATACATAAAGGGAAATGAGTTCCCTTAGTAGTGATATCATAATAACGGTGATTACAATGTGATCTACATTTAATCATTAATCGAGGAGTAAATAAGTCTCTTAATGTGCATTCCTCGAAATCTGTACTCAGATTAAACGAGTCCCTTTCTACTAATTGAAAATGAATTTTCCCTCTGTTGACTTTCGATACGTGAGATTCTATAATGGAGAATTTTTACTTTTACATAATAATTCGTCAAGTTACTTATCAGACACAAATTAAATTGCTGCTCTATCTGTCGAGATCGTGTATATTCTTCGTGTGCATGGCATATGTGGCATTTAAATTAATTGTACAGGAACCATGTTGTGCTATGTTTGATTTGTGAATTCATATAATATATGAAAATTCATTTCTTTATTTATGAAGCAATTTATCAGTCATCATTTTAAAACTTGATTTCGAATCAATGCATGCATATTATAAAGGATCTTCAAGAGTTTTGCCTTTTTCGACTGATTCGACTTCTCCAGGTTCATTGGTGTAAGGTAGAGGCTCGAACATCTTCACATGAATGTATTTACCATCTCCGACATCAACCTTGAACCAGTAGTTGGTTCCTGCGACAATTTGCGATCTGTATTTCACAGGCTCGAACTTTTTGTCGAAAGTTTCACCAGCGAAAACTTCCACTTCACTCTTGAAACCTTTCACCCACTCTTTCAATTCGGCTTCAACATCTTTTGCTGATCCGATTCCTCCACAAATAGGTTCTCCGTCCATTTCTTCAATTGATTCGTTAATTCTTTCCAAATATCTAAGTTTTATTTATTGATTTCACGAATCCACGTTTTAATTGGCATCCTTTACCAGTAATCAACAAGCAATTACCAAATCATTAAAGCAAACATTGAAAAATGATTGTGAGGAGATTTCTCATGAAAGGGAATTATACATCGAAAAAATCAAACTAAGTTGAGGAGAAAAACCGTCAACAACGCTGAAATAAAGATAAAAAAATGATAATGACAGGTTTCTCGCTGCCTTTACAGAATTGTGAAATCTCATTATAGGAAAAAAACAGGGTCCTCTCTTTGTTAAACTTGCATTCTCAGGGAGAATAGTGGAAGTAAATGTTCTCTCTTGCGATGTTAGACATCTTTTCATTTTGGATTTTGTCAATTTGTCACTATCATATTTAACAAAATCAAGAACTACCTGCCATCTAATTTTATCGCTACAGGCGAATGGATAAGGGAACTGAGCACTCATTCAGTATTTTTGCATTATTGTAAACGAATCATATGCAATTTTTTGTTCGTGGATTAATAAATAAATATATATGCGAAATTCATTTCTTATGAGATGATGAAGCAATTGACCGGTCATCATTAAATTTGACCACACATCGTTACTCCGGAGGATCATCAAGGGTTTTGCCTTTTTCAAGTGATCCGAGTTTTCTAGGCTCATCAGGGAAATCCAAAGACTCAAACATCCTCGATGAATATATTATCATGATTCGGCAGTTGGTTCCTACAACCAACTTTCTTCTTTATTTGACAGCCTCGATCTTTTCGAAAGTTTCACCAGGGCAATCTTCAGCCTCATTCTTGAAACCCTTCACTCACTCTTTCAATTCGGCGTCAGCATCCATTGCTGCACTCCATCCTCCTCCCATGATTTCTGGAATTGATTCGTTAATTCTTTCCAAATATCTTAATTTTTATTTATTGATATCACAATACCATGTGATTAAATGGCGTTATTTACCAAACCAAAAAAAAAAACCAAAACAAAACAATTGCGATTCCAAAGCAGACACTGCGAAATTATTGTGAGGAGATTTTTTATGTAAATCAATTATGAAACAAGCACAACATATATAACATAATTTTTATAAGATTACAAGGCTGATGCCTGCCTTATGCCGCTGAGGCGAAAAGGAAAGCTCTCGATTCAACAATTAAAATAAAATTATGAATAAGGTGATTACGGTGGCTTTATAAACAATAACTCATGCTTTGGAATAATAAAGAAAGAAGAAAAGAAAATCCTATGTCATCAATAACTTTTTAAATTTCTTGATGCCTATTAAGCAAGAAGCTCTTCAATGGACCGCTGAAACATATAGATACTGAGTTTATCCAGAACCGCATCTGTACTCAGTGGCTTGAGCAGGTAATCATCCATCCCAGCTTCTTTCCACAGCTCGTCGTTTGCGATTTGCTGCCCACTACAACCGATAATCGGAATCTGCTCCATGTCTTCCTGCTCCAGAAGACTCTTTATCTTTTTACATGCAGTAAACCCATCCATTACAGGCATCTCGCAGTCTATGAATATTAGTTTAATGTATCCCATGTCCGACCCATCCACCTGATGACACTTTACGTAATTTTCGATAATTTCAACAGCTTTTAGCCCATTGTAAGCTCCCATTGTGGTGTACCCTTGGCGCTTCAGTATCATTTCAAGAGATAACACACAAAATGGGTCATCGTCGACGATAAGCACATCAGGGTATTTAGCTACTGGGTTTTCCGTTACTAACTGGAGAGGCCGGATGAATCTACCCCCGCTTCGAGGACTCGCTATGTAGCTTTTCGAGTAATTATCGGCTAAACGTGAAATGTTCTGAGTATGCCCCGGACTCATGTTCTTGCTCTCATCGAGCGACGCATGCGAGAGCGTCTGCGAGGAAATTTTGCGCTCTAGAATAACCTCAAGCGTTGCTTTCTTCGGCTTGAGCAGTGGGCTGGTTCCGGACTTGGACTGCTTAATGGGATAATCCGAAATTCTTTGCTTCGAGAATAATGAAGGGAGGAGCATATCGGTGTTTGTGTCAGGAATACTAAAGAAAAACTCTGCACCTTCCCCTTCTTTTGAGGTAAAACATATCCCAGATCCAAGCAAATGAGCCAGGTTGTTGCTGATCACTAGTCCCAAACCCACACCGCTGGGATTAATGCTTGCGCTGGAACTCAATTTCTCAAATTCTTGGAAAATTTTTGACTGGTCAGCCTCACTTATCCCGATTCCAGTATCTTTAACGCAAAATTCAATCATGGAATAGTCACACTCCTTCCTTCTGACAATGAGTTCAACAGAGCCATTGAAAGTGAATTTTATCGCGTTCGCGAGCAGATTTATGAGAATTTGCTGCATTCGATTTTCATCAGACATAACAACATTTGGAACGTTGGAATGCACGTGATATTTCAACGCGATCCCTTTCATCGACGCTTGAAGCTTTACCACCTTCACGACATCTTGTACGAGCTTCTGGACATCGACTGGCTTGTGATTGATTCGAATTTTTTGAGCTTTCAGCTGAGAGATATCAAGAATATCATTGATAAGGTACATAAGCCGCTGGAGACTTCGAAGGGAAACTTCTAAATAATTCGCTTTAATATCAGCGGGAACTCGATCGTCATTGAGAGAAGCTTCCATCATAAGCATTGTGCCGTTCAGAGGAGTTCTAAACTCGTGAGCGACTGTGGCTAGCAGCGACAAATGGCTTCTTTCGGTAAGAGACTGCTGCTCTACTGGTCTCATACGGCTATGAAGGTCAACCATAACTAGCAGCTGGTGCTTGTCTTCTAACTTTACATACCCAAGCCATACATCAGCGATTTTACCGTTCCGCTTGCCTACAACGCGTATAAATTCAGGTTCTTGGCTCTGAGGGTTCCATCCTATTTGTTGGCTCATATTGCTCGCCTTTGATTCTATCATATACTCAACCATTCGTCGTAAATTCTCAAAGTTGAGCAAGTTGAAGGCATCTTCAGGAGGAAACCTGGTGTCATTTCTCTCGATTTCAGTGTACGTCGAGGGATTCGTGAAGACGCTGGGTTTTTTCCTTAGACTTGTTATTCTGCTCATGCTGTTTTTAGTCTTCGAGATCGATTTCGGTATCGACTCTATCCCTTGCAGCGTCAGTCGAAACTTGCTGAAATTTCCTGCTGGATCCTCCTGGACTTTCAAGTTATTTATTTCTTCAAAGGCGCCAATTAATCGCTCTGGGGTATTTTCATCTGATAGAGTAAATAAGTTCTTCAGGGTCCTATTTGCAAGCATCGGCTTCATTTTTTCATCGAATATCGCGATACCCTGCGGTAGCGACTCGAACACAGAGCTCTGAGGGTTTTCATCAATAACCACCTTTAATTCAAGAGGGCTTTGCTTTTTCTTCGTCCTCAGCTGTAATAGGTGCGATAAAAGGCATAGGAACAACAGCACTAAATTTCGAGATAGCATTCGCGCGCTGATGACTCCTAAGTTTATAGGTTCTTGAACTATGAATGCTATAAGCATGTTTCCAAAGATGACTGTTCGTAGGGTGGGACTGTCGACAGAAAACAGCATAAAAGCGCCGATAAGAGCAATTTCTAGCTGGCATTCGTACAGTTCGGGCTCTGAAGGCGCTGTTTTGGGGATAACTGCATAGATAAGGAAGAAGATGAAAAACAGAATGCCTAAAATGAACTGGTGATGTCGATGCTTTTGAGGGCTTTTCCGACCTCTTTCAGCTGAAACCACGCTGAGAAGCGCGAAACATCCCGCGATTAGACCTAACACAAATCTTCCGAGATATTCGTTGGTGAGGCCCGGCATTGAGTTGGTGGTGGTGAACTGTAAAATGGCGATCATGATCCATCCACTCGAGATACACAGCGCTTTCTGTCTTAGGCTTTGCTGAACTGCTAGGAACTCCCGCTCGTTGAGGTCGCTTTCGCGATGCATTGACTCTTTTAAAATACCTAAAATCAATCTTTTACCAAGGTGTGCTGGAAACTGGTTGATTAACAAATAATTTTAAATCTCGATTCCTAATCACGAATTTTGATATTTTAAAAGCTGGCTTTTAATAAATTTATTTTAATCGTGCAGGTTCTGAAATCGACATTCATCGTTATCAGAGCGATTCGATTTGCGAATACTTTAAATAATTCTCAAAAATTCAAATTTTCAGGGTCCAGAAAGAGTTCGAGAGAGTTCCAGAAGGCTTTAGTGTGAGATCATAGTAGCCTATTTAAGAAACGATAATCTATTTTGCAAGTCGACAGAAGTACTAATGAAATCTCACTTCCCGCATGATATCATTGCTATTCACGAGAGGAAATTAAAATTTTAAATACCTATTTAAGTAATGAAAACGCGTTGATAGCAAAGGAAGGATATTAGCAATTAATTCGAACAATTATCATCGAAAATAGAGTGTTTTAATTAAAAAAAATGAAGTGAGGTACTTGGATGGTAGTTAAATTTTAAACAGAGGATAGTAGTGCGTGAGTGTGCAAATTTAACGAAATTTTAGTTCAAGGAAGCATGAAGTTTCTCTCGTGTGTATCAGATTTAAGAAATTATGCATATTTCGGTGGTATCTAAAGCCAATGTATGCTGTTATATATGAAATTTCTCTGAGAGAATTGAAAAGGAAAGCAGTATTTTGAGAACTTTTTAAGGTATTAGGGAATGGATCTATATATCGGTGTATTAGTGAATAAATAGCATTATCTCAAAGAGAACATATAAGGCAGCAATTTATTGAGAACAAGAATTTTGGAGACTAATTCTAAAAAATGTGTTTCTAGGCTTTAGGAAGCCATTCATGGAGCCCAGGATCATCCTTAAGATGATATTTCAAGAGAGGTTTGAATTCTGTGGCCTTACATTGCTAGGTATCATTTGCAGAAAAAAATACTAAATGATTCAGATATGGTAAGCTCGAGCTTTCAGGGTACGATACTATTGTGAAAAGGTTTGGGTGCCATAACCCAAGGAGGGTAAACTGCTAATGAGTACCTGACCGCACAGTCGTACGATTAATTTGGTAAGATTAAAGACGTCATCGTAAACTATCTGCTGTGAGAAATAAAAATTAACACCGAAGAATCTTGATGTTAAGCATGAGAATTTATCGGCTCAACAAACTTTGCCAAGGAAATAGGAAATAAGGTCTGCTTTTGCAATAAATCTAAAAAGCAGTACCGGAATAACTATCCCTCACTGAAATCTATTAGAGAACTTCCAGATTTTAACACGAATATGAATATCCGCGATTGCAACCTATTCTAATCTCGCGGGG